>Ga0265327_10000527_pt1 | contig 65908 bp, 54 predicted proteins | sample 41621metaG_FD_202089 | JGI IMG/M metagenome (GOLD analysis project Ga0265327, IMG submission 202089) | Rhizosphere microbial communities from Carex aquatilis grown in University of Washington, Seatle, WA, United States - 4-16-21 metaG | ecosystem: Host-associated > Plants > Roots > Rhizosphere...
CCTTGTTTTTTGCGAAGACCCGGAATATGTTAAGGCGATAAATAACGAGACCTATCATTTTACATTCCTTTGGTTCGTTGATAATGTGGATGAGATATATGAGGAGTATAAAGCTAAAAATATACCTATTTTACGGGATATAAGAAATGAGCCCTACGGCACACGTGAGTTTTCTGTAGCTGATAATAATGGGGGTATTATACGTGTATCTGAAGGGATAAGGGAAAAAGAATAGATATATAAAATATGAAGATTTGTGTAGCACAAACCATACCTGTTAAAGGCGATATAGCCGCCAACGTTATTAACCACAAAAGGTTAATTGATATAGCTATTAATAAAGGAGCTGACATGATAGTATTTCCAGAGCTTTCATTAACAGGGTATGAACCAACATTAGCCGCAAAACTGTTTATGGTTAAAGATGACAGCCGCCTTGATGTGCTGCAAAAAGTAAGTGATGAAAATAATATAATCATTTGTGCGGGGCTGCCAACTAAAACTACATCCGGATATTGCATAACTATGGTAATATTTCAGCCGGGGAAGGTGAGAAGGACCTATTCAAAAAAATACCTGCACGCTGATGAAGAACCATTTTTTGTAAGCGGTGATAACTTTGCCGTGTTGCCGGTAAATAATGTTAATGTAGGGCTGGCTATTTGCTACGAATTATCTGCTCCCGAACATGTTCTTAATGCTTTTAAAAATGGCGCCGGCCTTTACGTAGCGAGTGTTGCAAAATCAGCAGGCGGGGTGCAAAAGGCTTCAACCATTTTGGCTGAAATAGCGAAAGACTATTCAGCCCTGGTTTTAATGAGCAACAGCATTGGGCCAAGCGATGATTTTGTTGGTGCAGGCGGGTCAGCAATATGGAACAAAAATGGCGGGTTACTGTGCCAGCTAAACGATACGGATGAGGGAATAATAGTGATTGATACGGTTACCCTGGAAACATTTAAAGAAACGATAACCCTATAATTATATTTAAGCCCACCAAATTTTTACTTACGCTGCAAAAAAGTGGCTAATGCGGCAATGTGGTCGGTATTTATATAATCAACCCCCAAATCCATAAATTGCAGCCACGCATTTGCATTATCAGGCGCGTCCCAAAAACGAACATGCTTATGTAATGCATGCCATTTCTTAACTGTTGCGGTAAGCTTTTTAAAGTCCGCGCCAGGTAGTTTACCTTCGCCATTCCACTCGGAGTAGTTTTTAAAATCATCGCTGGCCATCACTATTTTTCGTAATGCAGCAGCCTGATAATCCTCAAACGCCAGCGCGTCAAACCAAATGAAAGAGGGGTACGACGTGAAAGTAGAACCTGGTGGCCTGTTGCCGGTAACAACCCATTGTATTGCTTTGTTATTACTAAGCAACCTGTATCTTTTCAACAGGGTAATTAACGAATCTAACGTATTAAGTGGGTCGGTTTTAACATCAATAAGCATTTGCAACTTTTTGCCTGCCTCAGCAAAAGGCGCTCCCTTGTTTTTATCCACAAAAGCTAACAACGGCTTAAGGTAGTAGTCTTCCAGGCTTCGGTTTTTCTTTACTTCATTTGTGTCATGCGCCACTATCAGTCTGCCCTTAATTAAAAATATGTCGGCCTCAATACTGCCGAATGCGGCATTATAGGCTTTGTAAAAAGGTGTGTCCTGCTCATAATCGTTATGCGAATGTGCATTCGCAACAGAGTAATGTTTTGGCTGCGCAAATGCAATAACACTTAGCAACAGAAACATGGGCAAAATTAACCTACGCATAAACCAGTACTTTTTGTGCAGCAAATGAACATATAATGCTGTATGTTATATGCTCATTTGACATGGTTTAATATTTTCATAATATACCTGCCCCTATTCCTGTTCAAACAGATTTTGTTGCGGGCCTTCTTCCTTTTTCTCCCAATCCATCTCAATTGATTTGCTAAAGTCCATCAGTTTGGCGCCAACAGCTTTCCAGCCCATTACTTCCACCATTTTGGCTATTTTAAACTTGGCACTGCGTACTTGCTGCCCACGCCCGGTTTGTACTTTCAACACCGGCTCAGCATCAGTAGTAACCTGCTCAAGCTTGTTGCCATCACCTTCTTTAATAAACATAAATTTATTGTTGAGGGTAGTGGTTTCTATTTTAAATCGCTTTACATTATATTGGTTCTTATCAGCGTCAAGGTAAACCGCAGATATTATCTTCTCCGGGTCAAATTTCTCAATCAATACAATTTTATCTGCATCAAAACGCTGGGTTACTTCTGTATCGGTAATTTCATAGTTGCCATCAGTGTACATCACCAGCAACTTCTCATCTTCGAAGCTGCCAAGATATTGACCCTTCTCTTCTGTATTAAGTCTGCCGAATTTGTCATCAAACCAAAGCTTCCTGCCGGCCAATGTAGACTTACCCTTTTCTTTTAGCCTTACTGAACGAACAGAATGTTTTGTAACCTGGTTGCCCATGCTGCTGCGACCCTTAATATCAAGTTCCTCAAAATAAAAATCGAGTTCTTTTATGCGCGCCGTGCTGTTAGGGCTAAGTAATATTTTTACTACTTCCGCTTCGCCGTTTGCATTGGCGGTAAGGTAATGCACTTTGCTTTTGTCGCTACCTTTGGTAAGGTCGTATTCCTTATCGCGCGTAATGCCGGTTACATTAAAGCGCTTGGCATAACTGGTGCCTGTTTCGCCATCTGCGTATATCATATTATACGTCATGCGTTCATCATTCTTTTGAAAAACGGCCGCATGCAATATATCCTTGCCTATAAATGTTTTGTCTGCCACGCGCACCACCTTCATAATACCCCGCTTGGTAAATGCAATAATATCGTCAAGATCGCTGCACTCTGTTAAAAATTCATCTTTTTTTAGGCTTGTGCCTATAAAGCCTTCTGCACGGTTAATATATAGTTTGGTGTTTGCAATTACTACTTGTTTTGCCTGTATAGTATCAAACAGTTTTATCTCTGTTTTACGTTCCCTGCCTTTGCCAAATTTTTTAAGCAGGTTTTCAAAATAAGCAACAGCAAAGTCAGTCAGGTGTTCAAGATCGTGTTTAACCTGGTTTATCTGTGTTTCTATATCTTTTATTTGTGCATTCAGTTCGTCAATATCCAGCTTGTATATACGGCGAACAGGTTTTTCAGTTAGCTTTAAAATATCCTCGCGGGTAATGTCTCGCTTCAGGCGTTTTTTAAACGGGTTAAATGCCTGGTCTATTGCTTCAATTACTTTCTCCCATGTTTCGTGCCGCTGCTCTAACTCTTTATAAATTTTTTCTTCAAAAAATATTTTTTCCAGCGAAGTGTAATGCCATTTATCTTCCAGTTCGCCAAGCTTAATTTCGAGCTCCCTTTTTAGCAGGTCTCTGGTATTGTCGGCTGAGATCTTCAACAACTCATGTACACTCATAAACCGCGGCTTCTGGTCAACTATAATACAGGCGTTGGGGGATATGCTAACTTCGCAATCAGTAAACGCGTACAATGCATCAATCGTAATGTCCGGCGATATACCCGGCGCAAGGTCTATTACCACCTCAACATTTTTACTGGTATATTCAGATACCTTCTTGATCTTTATCTTACCCTGGTCGTTTGCCTTTACAATGCTTTCGCACAATTGCGATACAGTTACACCAAAAGGAACATCGCGTATAACCAGGCTTTTTTTATCAAGTTCTTCAATATAACATCGCACCCTTACTTTACCGCCGCGCTTGCCTTCGTTATAATTGCTTATATCCACCATGCCGCCGGTTTGAAAATCGGGGAACAATTCAAATTTCCTCCCTCGCAGGTATTTAATACTTGCCTCGCATAACTCAATAAAGTTGTGCGGCATTATTTTGGTTGAAAGGCCTACAGCAATACCTTCTGCGCCCTGCGCCAGCAACAACGGAAATTTCATCGGCAGCGTTACAGGCTCCTGCTTACGGCCATCGTAGCTTAACTGCCATTCAGTAGTTTTGTGGTTAAAGGCAATTTCCAGCGCCAGTTTTGAAAGACGGGCCTCAATATACCTTGGCGCCGCAGCCTCATCGCCCGTGCGCACGTCGCCCCAGTTGCCCTGTGTTTCAATCAGCAGGTCCTTCTGGCCCATATTAACAAGGGCATCGCCAATGCTTGCATCGCCATGCGGGTGGTACTGCATGCTTTGCCCAATAATATTGGCCACCTTGTTAAAACGGCCGTCATCCATTTCCTTCATAGCATGTAAAATACGGCGTTGTACGGGTTTTAACCCATCTTCTACGGCCGGCACGGCACGCTCTAATATTACATACGATGCATAGTCTAAAAACCAGTTACGGTACTGGCCCTGCACACCTGATTCGTTCGTAAGGTCTAGTGATAAATTTTCTTTTGCCATTTGCTCTTTTGCTCCTGTATTATCCGATGGGCTCTGTGCCCGTTAATTTTCTACATGCTTTGTTCTTTTCATCAACGCTGTTGTCAACGGACTCATTCAGAACGCCCCACGTTTTAAGCGCGTAACGCTACCCCTCAACCTACTCCTCGTACAATTCCAGCGGCTGCCCGTTGGGATCATTGAAAAATAAAAATTTTTTTCCCGTCAATTCATCTATCCGTACCTCCTGTATATCAACATCTTTATTTTTCAAATATAAAGCAGCAGCCTCAACGTCAGCCACTGCAAAAGCAAGATGGCGCAACCCTTTAGCCTCGGGAAAAGAAGCCCGCGGCCTGTAATCAGGAAATGAAAACAGTTCAATTTGATATATGTCATTTATTGCCAGGTCAAGCTTATATGATTGTCTTGCTTCCCTATACGTTTCTGCTATTATGGTAAAGCCAAGTATTACAGTATAAAAATGCTTGCTTAACTCGTAGTTGTCCGTTAGAATAGCAACGTGGTGTATATGTTTTATGTTTATCATTTTCCAATTTCTCCCAGGTGCGTAAATTTAAAGCCTGCATTTGTTTTTAATCCATAACCCATCATCCTGTCCATACTTGAGTGGCCAAACAATATTAGGCCAGCTAACTGCAAAACTTCATTTTGCCAATAAAGCCCTGCGATATAAATAACAATAGCCACCGCTTTATGATGTACAAAATTGTAAGTAGCAGCGCCAACCTTGTTGCCTGCAACATAGCCAACCATGCTTATATCCGGCAACAGAATTAAGGCCGGGTACCACCACCATGCAAATTGCAACCTGCTGAATAAATAAATACTCAGCACAAACATTGCAAGTTCTTCCAGTTGTATTAGCTTTCTCATAGTACTTCAACGGTTTCAGCCATCGGTAAAGGTGCGCCTGCAAGCCTAAGTGTTATTTCTTTCCAGCCTTTTACCCAATCGCCCTGCACTTCCAGCTTTCCTTCTTTTGCCATTTCGCGAATACGCCAGGCCAAAAATGCATCACCTGCCCGCAACTTCATTTTACCGAACAATGTCGCAAATAATTTGGTAAGCTTTTGTGGTTCGGCGGTGGCTACCTGCAAAACATCCTTATCATAATGATCGGCCCCTTTTCCAACAATTTTTTTACCACCTTCCAATAATCTTACTATGGCATTATCTGCGCATAATTTCTTCCATTCATCCGGGTCAATCTCAAATTCGCTTAACGTAATAGGCCGGTTAAGCTTTTTAGCCTTCAATATTTCTTTAGGTAATATTTCAAACAGGTTGGTAGGGTAGAAGATGCCACCCTTTTCATTAATAAAAGGCAGGTTATTTAGGTACAAAACAAATACCCGGCCCTGGCAGGCTTTTAATTGTGGCATAAGCCAGTAATAACCGCAAACATCATGTTGATTTTGCGCCATCCATATCCAAACAGTTTCTTCCGGGTTTTCATCAAGTGTTTTTAGCAGGTTATGAACGGTTAATTTATCGTCATTAATGCTAAGTTCCTCGGTGTAAGGAGAAAACTCCATCACCTCTTTCCACCAATCCTTACGTGCCTGGTAGCCTTCAGGCTCGTATATATTAGCAATAGGCCCAACCGCAAATTCATCTTTAATGTAAAGAATATCGCCTGTCATTGAAGCGTCCATTCCAATTGCCTTTTGTAAAGTCTCTATATCATTACGCTGAAAAACTATGTGGATCATGGGTACTTTGTAATTTTATTTACTTTTCTTTTTCGTTTCTTTTAATATTCTTTTATCGTCGCCTTCAATCCCCTGAAGTTCCCGGGCGCTCCAGCACTCAACTCCGTTATACAAACAACGCGCAGCTTCAAACTGGGTAAATAATTCCTGTATTAATTCTTTTTTCATTGCCTGTTAGCCGGTTATATATTATACCTATTATGCAGCCCCTTCCTCAATCAAATCCAACTCCACCTTCAAATTTGCAATAATAAATTCCTGCCTTTCCATAGTGTTTTTGCCCATAAAATATTCAAGCAGGTTTTGAATATGGTCACCCTGCTCCAATATAACCGGTTGCAGGCGAATATCGGTACCTATAAATTTGCCAAACTCTTCAGGCGATATTTCGCCCAGCCCTTTAAACCGTGTAATTTCAGGCTTGTTGCCTAATTTTTTGGTAGCGGCTTGTTTTTCCTTTTCATCGTAACAGTAAATGGTTTCCTGTTTGTTACGTACGCGAAAAAGGGGTGTTTCTAAAATAAACACATGGTTCTGTTTAACAAGGTCGGGAAAAAATTGCAGGAAGAACGTCATCATCAGCAAACGTATATGCATGCCGTCCACATCTGCATCAGTTGCAATAATTATTTTATTATAACGAAGTTCATCAAGCCCCTCTTCAATATTTAGAGCATGCTGCAGTAAGTTAAATTCTTCATTTTCATACACTACCTTTTTGGTAAGTCCAAAACAGTTTAACGGTTTGCCACGCAGGCTAAAAACGGCCTGTGTTTCAACATCCCTGCTTTTTGTAATGCTACCGCTCGCACTGTCGCCTTCGGTTATAAAAATACTGCTTCCGTTCTGTTTCTCAATTATAGCATCTTTATCCTTTCCTGTTGCTTCGTCTGTAAAATGGTACCTGCAATCACGCAGTTTTTTGTTGTGCAAGTTGGCTTTTTTTGCACGTTCGTTGGCAAGCTTTTTAATACCTGCCAGTTCTTTACGTTCACGTTCGCTTTGCTCTATCCGTTTTTTTATTGCTTCGGCAGCGTGTGGGTTACGGTGCAGGTAGTTATCAAGCTCTTTCGCAAAAAAATCACTTACAAAGTTTTTTACGCTTACACCGCCTTCGGCAATGTACTGAGAACCTAATTTGGTTTTAGTCTGGCTTTCAAATACCGGCTCCTGCACGCGTACTGCAATCGCGGCAACTATGCTTTGCCTTATATCAGCCGCTTCGTAATCCTTCTTAAAAAAGTCGCGGATGGTTTTTACAAAAGCTTCCCTAAACGCCTGTTGGTGGGTACCGCCCTGTGTGGTATACTGCCCGTTAACAAAAGAGAAAATATCCTCGCCATAATCGTTATTGTGTGTTATGGCAACCTCAATGTCTTCGCCCTTCAGGTGAATAATGGGGTATCTTATCTCGTCTGCATTTGTTTTTCTGGTAAGCAGGTCAAGCAGTCCGTTTCGGCTTACGTATTTCTTATTGTTAAGGTAAATAACAAGGCCTGCGTTTAGGTAACAGTAGTTCCATAACAGGTTATCAAGGTACTCGTGTATAAAGTGATAGTTCCTAAAAACGCTGTCATCCGGTATAAAAGTTACAAATGTTCCGTTCTGCTCGTCGCTGGCCTTTTCTTTATGGTCTTTTACCAAAATACCTTTTTCAAATTCGGCAACCTTGGTTCTGCCTTCCCTAAAGCTTTCAACCTTAAAATAATTGCTAAGGGCATTTACCGCCTTGGTGCCCACCCCATTTAAACCCACACTTTTTTGAAATGCTTTGCTGTCGTATTTGGCGCCGGTGTTTATTTTACTCACCACATCAACCACCTTGCCCAGGGGGATGCCGCGGCCAAAATCGCGCATAGTAACTGTCTTGTCGGTAATAGTAATGTCTATCTGTTTACCAAAACCCATCATATGTTCATCTATACAGTTGTCCAAAACTTCTTTTATCAATACATAAATGCCGTCGTCGGGTGCTGATCCATCGCCCAACTTGCCAATATACATGCCTGGGCGCAGGCGTATATGCTCCCGCCAGTCAAGACTTTTTATACTGTCCTCGTTATAATCAAACAAATTTTTCTCTTTCGCATCAGTCATACAGCAAATTTTATTCTTTTATGCACAAAAACGTATTAAACCGCGTTATAATATCAAAGTCGAAAAATACGTGTAAAACGGGGCAAATTTAACTTATATAACCCTTGTTAAGTGGGCGCTTTTGCACATTACGGGCTGATGTGGATAAAACCCTTGGCTAAATTTTTTATGCACATTTTTTAACATAACAAAAACTTGTTAACTTAAAACCGCGATTTAGCTTTAATATATGGCTGTCCTGCAACAAAAACACTATACAACTACCAGTAATATACTTACCAAACTGGCGTGTATTTTAATAATTATACCGCTTGCGCCATTTATTTGCCGGTTTATACCGCCTATTACGCTGGGCGGGTGGAATATTGACCTGGTAATAGCCCTCGGCCTTTCGTATATGCTGGTTTGGCTGTTGTACCACATACTTCGACCGCTTATTATACCACTTTTAATATTGTGCGTTATTGTATTGATTTACAACCAGTTTAGCAACCGGTATACATTTAAAAACCTGGTTACAGACTATGCCGCGGCCGTTAACACCAATTGGGTGGTGCGCGAACATAAGCAAACTGACCAGCTTAGCCTTAACCCCCATATTTTTGAGAATGTCTATGACCGTACAACCCGCGAGGTAAAGGAGAAAATGCAGTATAAAGACTCTGTAGTGCGAAATTTTTCAGTTCTGCACTCCCTGCAATATTTTGATGAATACAACGTAAAATACGGCAATATTACCCGCTACCTGTCCCTGTTTAAGTATATTAACGCAAATTTTAAGTACGTGCCTGACAGCCAGCGGGATGAGTACTACGCTACTCCGCGCGAAACAATTTTAAACGGGTTGGGGGGTGATTGTGACGACCACAGCATATTGATGGCAAGCTGTATGATGAGCATCGGCGCCCGTTGCCGTGTTGTAATTGTAGAAGGGCACATGTACCCTGAAATGTACGTAGGTGACAAAAAGCAGTTTGACATAATGCAGCAGGCCATTATTCAGTTATATGGTGATGAGCGCATTCGCGGGCTGTATTACCATGAAAATAATGGCGAATATTGGATAAACCTTGACTATACTGACCGCCACCCCGGCGGCCGTTATATGGACGACAAGGTGTTGCTGGTAATAGAACCTTAGCAATTGCGGATTGTAGATTTTAGATTGCAGATTTGAATTGATGCGGGCAACAGAAAGGAGACGCTTAGCGGCCGAAAAAATATTGAACGCAGATGAGAAGGATCTTCAAGATGTACGGAGATAATGTCTTGTCCTGAAAATCTGCGCTCTATCAGTTCTCCACAATCCAATGATTTACTGACCGATGACTTATTCATAAAAAAATCTTCGTTCTATCATCCTCCATAATTCAAATCTGCAATCTGCAATCGGGGAATCTAAAATCGTATTATCTTGCGCCCTTGCAACTACAAACAAACCTTGCATTTATAGCACAAGCCGAGCTTGACAAAGAAGAAGAAAACCTTTTTTTTAAAGAAAAGTTATACAACAGCGACTCAACTGAAATTGACAATGTTGTTAGAGCACTTGACAAAGAGATAAGCCCGCAAATTGATTGTACAACCTGCGGTAATTGCTGCAAAAGCTTAATGGTAAACATAACCCAGCCAGAGGTTGAAGAGCTTGCACTCTATTTACAAATGCCCGAACCTGCCTTAAAAGAAAAATATATTGAAACAAGCATGCAGGGCGAAATGATCATCAATTCCATACCCTGCAGTTTTTTAAGCGGTACTTCCTGTAGTATTTACGAGCACCGTTTTGCTGAATGCCGCGAATTTCCGGGTCTGCAACGCGGCGGTTTTGTTAAAAGGCTGTTTGCCACCTTTATGCATTACGGCCGCTGCCCCATAATTTACAATGTAATTGAACAGCTAAAAATAAAAACCGGCTTTATTAACGGCAAGTAATTATTTGGGCTATTCCCTTATATTTACGCAGTTAAACATGCTGCTGTATGCGATTCTTAAAAGCCGTCTTTATTGTTCTGTTTGCCATTTTCACTAATAAATTATTTGCACAACAACCGGTAATAACCGTGCTTGACAGCGGGCATAAAGTAAGCCTGCGTGGGTTGAGTGTTGTAAATGATAACGTGGTTTGGGCAAGCGGTAGCAATGGTACAGTTGCGCGAAGTATTAATGGTGGCAAAACGTTTGAATGGTTAACTGTTCAGGGTTATGAGAAGCGCGATTTTAGAGATGTTGAGGCGTTTGATGAAAATACGGCTGTTATAATGGGCGTTGATGAGCCGGCTGTAATACTAAGAACTACAGATGGCGGCAAAAGCTGGCTGCCTGCTTTTATTGATACCACTAAAGGCATGTTTTTAGATGCGATGAACTTTTCGGGTAAAACCGGTGTAGTGGTAGGCGACCCTATAAACAACCATGTGTTTGTTGCCTATACAAAAGATGGCGGTGAAACATGGCACAAAACAGACACTAAAGGCACAACCATAACGTTACAAAAAGATGAAGCTTTTTTTGCATCAAGCGGTACTAATGTAAAGGTGGTAACAGATGCCTCAAGCAGTACTAACCAGGTATTGTTTGTTAGCGGCGGCAGCAGGTCGAGGTTAATTAATGATGATGTGATGACTGATATGCCTTTGTTACAGGGTAGTGCATCGCAGGGCGCAAACTCCATAGACGTTTTGGGTGAGGAAGCGGTGGTGGTAGGTGGAGATTTTGCGCACGATACTGTTAGCCATGATAATTGTGTGCTGTTTAATATTACAGGCAGCAATATAACTTTTAATCGTCCGCAAACACCACCACATGGTTACCGTAGCTGTGTTGCTTTTATTAGCAAAAAACAATTAATAACCTGTGGCACAAGCGGTGTTGATATAAGCAAAGATGGCGGCAAAAACTGGCAGCTAATTTCATCACAAAGCTTTCACGTGTGCCAAAAAGCAAAACGCGGCGGTGCCGTTTTTCTCGCGGGCGGTGGCGGCAGAATTGCCAGGCTGCAGGGTAAGTAACCCCATGAAATTAAGATTACAGCCTCTTTATCTTAATATCCTTATACCAAACTTCTTCACCGTGGTCTTGTAAAGCAAAATGGCCGCTGGTAAACATACCAAAGCCCGGCATACTTTTAAACTTACTGCCTGCTATTAGTTTCTTCCAGTTATCATCCCACAAAGCGGCTGATATAACATTAACCCCGTTAAGCGTTATATCAAGCTTGCCATGGTTGCTTATTATTTCAACATTGTTCCATTGGCCCCATTTGTTACCGTGGTGGCTGCTACCCGCAATAAGGTCATAAAGGTCGGCTACCTGGTGTTTGGGGCTGTGGGCATCTTCATTGCTGTCAACATCCAATACCTGCGATTCGGGGCCCGTGTACCAGGTTTCAGGGTATTTCTTCTTGTCGTCCTGCACGTAAAACATTATACCGCTGTTGGCTTTATCGCCCACCTTCCAGCTTATTTTAAAATCAAAGTTGCTATAAGCACTGTCAGTTATAAGATCGCCTCCGCCTTTGGTTTGATAGCCATTTTTTGCACCCGGCTTCATATGTATAGCGGCACTGTCAATATTCCACGCGCTGCCAACTACTGTATCTCCGTAAGTATGCCAGCCTTTAAATGTAGATCCGTCAAAAAGGCTAATCCAGCCTGAATCGGTGCCTGGTGCTGCGGTTATTGTAGTTGCAGAATCGCCCGTATTTGTTTTTGAATCGCCCTGCCCGCAGGATAATAATAAACATGCAGCTATGGAAGCAAGCGTTAGATATTTCATAATGGTTTGGTTTGAGAGAGCCTAAAAGCAAACCAAAATAAAGCAAATAAATTTATTAATCTGCACACATAAATAAAATAGCATGGTTTCATACTCCTGAAATACCCGCCTAAACACATCTATTTACTTTCCCTAAAAGCTTTTGCCTTTTTTACAATATACATCGCCAGGTCAAGCTCATTCATATTAATTAGCTCGCTAAACGCCGGAGGATATTTTCGTATAAAACAGTGCAATGAATCGTCATCATGTATTGCCGTATATTTTTCTACTAGTGCAGGGGTGAAAACATGGCTTACATAGTTAGATTGTTCCATTTGCCCCAGCTTTTTTGTAAGCGCAGCTTTTGGCTGCCTGCCCTGTATCTCATAGCATGCGCAACGGTTGTTATATTTAACAAACTAAGCTTCTTGTTTTTGGTGTCTATAGGAATTCTTCCGCCGAGTACTGAAATACTGTCGTGCCATTTATTATTGCCCATGCTTAGTTTCGATTTGCGATAGTTAAAGATATCGGCATATTCCTCCCTGTTTTTAATGGAATCATCTTTGTAACTATTATTATTCAAAAAAACGGGTTTTAGCTGGTTAAACTGCAGTTTGCCATGCACGCTGTCGTCAAGATAAATATCAAAATGCTCCTTTGTTAATTGGGAGGGCGACAGGTAAAACGAAAGTATTTTGTTTTGATAGTATACCCATAAGGTATCTGCCGCCTGCACCGAAATTTTGTAAGCGCCGTAATTATTTGCATAGATGCCCTTGCCCGAACTAAGATATATCAACGCTGAATCTGCAGGCTTTTTTGAAATTGAGTCCCTGTAAACAATGCCATTTAGCTGAACCTGCCCCTGTAAAACAAAAAAATGTAAAAACACATAAATAATACAGCAAGCTTTTCGCATAAGTTTAAGCCATTCAGGGTGTAAAAACAAATGTAACTATAACAAAAGCTTGCGGTGGTTAAAGGTTTGTTATTACCTCTGGCGTACTATTAATTTGGTATAAATAGCGTTTTTTATAAAGTTTTACCGTATACAGCAAAAGAGCACGGTTTACTGTGGGTTTCCAAAAATTAACTCATGCCAATCCTTCAATACCCATTTCATTTATCTTTGTAACATTAAAACTAACCATCATGCCATCTTTCGATATTGCCAGCAAGGTTGACCAGCAAACGCTTGACAACGTTATTAACATAGTTAAAAAGGAAATAAGCAACAGGTTCGATTTTAGAAATTCACCAGTATCAATAGACCTTGATAAAAAAGAATATATCATTAAGCTTGAAGTAGAAAGTGATATGAAGATGAAGCAGGTGATTGATGTTATTATAAGCCGCGGCATGAAGCAGGGCATTGAGGCCAGCGCTTTTAATTTTGAGAAAGACGCCTACCCAAGCGGCAAAGTTGTAAAAAAAGAAGTACCTGTAACCAACGGCCTTAAACAGGAAGACGCTAAAAAAGTAGTTAAAACCATTAAAGACAGTGGCCTTAAAGTGCAGGCGCAAATAATGGATGATATTGTACGCGTAACCGGAAAAAAAATTGACGACCTACAGGAAGTTATTGCTATGCTCAGGGGCGCGTCCCTGGGCTTTCCGTTACAGTTTACCAATATGAAATCTTAAAATCGCGGTACTTTTCACATTATCATTAACAGTTTGTTGGCAAACAATTGGCATGGCATTAGCATAACTGGTGTTTAAATTATAACACTATGAAAAAGTTAATGATGGCCTTTGCTTTAACAGCAGGCATGTATGGAATGGTGAACGCCCAGCATAGCAGTGCCAACCCCGGCGGAATGTATTTGAAAGGCGGCGTAAATTTCTCCAATATCTCGGTAAACAGCGATGGCTCAGTTAATAACTCGCACACGCTTACAACGTTTAATGTAGGCTTTATTGGCGATATTCCACTGGCTGACTTTTTTTCAATTCAAACAGGTTTGTATTTAAATGCAAAAGGCGCTAAAACAGAAAGCTATTTTGGGTCAGACCAAAGCGTCAATTATTACAAAGTAAAGTTCAACCCGCTTTATCTTGAATTGCCGGCCAACTTCGTTCTTAAATTCCCTGTGGATAAAACATCCCGTTTTTACGCAGGTGCAGGCCCTTACGTAGCTATGGGTATAGGCGGCAAAGTAAAAGGTGAGCAAAACATTGCCGGCAATGTAAGCACTTACGAAAAGAACATACAGTTTAATAACGACGACCCAACAACAGGCGAACAGGAAGATGCAAGCGTAAACAAATTAAGAAGGTTTGATTATGGTGTGAACTTTCTTGCAGGTGTTGAGGTTGACAGATTTTTAGTGGGTGTTAATTACGGCCTTGGCCTTGCTAAAATAGGCAGCACACAGGATAACAATAACGACAAAAACAAATACAGGATATTTAGCATAGACCTTGGGGTAAGGTTTTAGTCATCCGGGTTTTAATTACAAACACTAAAGGGGCTTGCCTGGTAAATATGTGCCAGGCAAGCCCTTTTTATTCAATAAAGCTATCGTTATGTCCTCTTGTGATGCTCATAATTTTGCGGAAAGGTTAACTTGATCCATTTATCATTGCACAAGTTACAGTGAGGATAGAAATGCCCGAATTGTGTAAATATTTCTTAAGTGGACCCAACCGAAATAAGCGAAATTTTCTCTTTATTAAAGCCGTGGTAAACACCCTGCTATTTACTTACAGGTTTTGTTTATGGCATATTTTTTTGCAGAAAACTGTAAACGTTATTACCCATAAACCGGTCTATTATTTCTTCAGCGTCAATTTTCTTATTTATATCGTTCTTTAATTTTTGTATGTCGTTGGTTACATAATTATAGGCATGCATTAACAGATAGGCTTCCATTGCCGGAAAATCTTCACTGGTCCAAATACCATCAACAGGATTTACTATGCCGTCATTATCGCTGCCGATACATATTGCTGCCCATGCAAAAAGATCATTACTGTCTAACAACTCCGCCACATATTCTATTTGGCGCCATATAAGCTCCGCTGCGTGGTACAGCACTTTCCTTCGGGCAATGTAGTTCTCAAACCCATTTATCTCTGCGCCGCTGGCTATGCGGCGTTTGTCGAGCTGAATACCAAACAACCCGCCGGAACGGCCAATGCGAATTATATCAGTGTCGCTGAAATTGATGTCCGCATCTAAAAACCAGCCTGAGTTTGCATCGTTACCGCGAACGGCAGCATGGCTTGCAATAACAGGTAAATCGTCTTCAGCATATTCGGAATCGAGCATATTATAATAGTCAGTCCGGGCCTTTTCACTCATGTGCTTTACATCAATCAATATCCGCTTGCCGTTGGTATTGTCCAGTAACCTGCGTATCACCTCTCTGCCAAATTCATTCATCGGTTCGCCGAGCATAAAGGCCTGGTTGGTAAACAGTTTAACCACGCCATCTGTAAGGCTATGGGCATGGCCGCAAAAACCATTGTAAAAATGATGGGCAAATGTTACGAATGGGGGAGGGTACTGCCATTGCTTTACAGCGGCCAGGTTGTTGAAAACATCGCTGCGTACTGCATCATTATCCTGGCCAATATCATTAAAATTTGAGTATAAGGAATGGGTTCCTTCAAACGACGGGATCACATGAATAAGATAGGTGTCATCAGGACAAGCTTCTTGTGACCGCAATACATCATTTAATGAGGATGTGAGTTTGTAAATTACTTTTTGCCCGTCTATGATATTTTCTTTACCATCAAACGCCAGTAAAAATGCATATTCCGTTTGCAGGTCGTTAAAATACCCATTGTTCACATCCTGTATAAAATTTATCCTGTTTGCACCCGCACCGGTAACAAGGTTTAAGCCTGCGTCAATAATATCACCTGTTCCAAATTTAGTGCGGCAAAATCCTTTTTCGAGAGGGTATAAGGCCGAAATGATAAGATTGACCCCGCCATACTTTAAAGCTGTAAAATCCGACTGCCTGAAATTAGTTAATCCGGCCAACCGGTTTTTTATCTTATCCCAAAGCGTTTGCCGGTCATAATAATACAGGCTTGTAATGTTATCCGGCGATGCGTCCTGGGCCTGGCCGGGAAAGCTGTTGCCATAGGGCTTCAGCGTGGGGTGACAATGAATATCTGCAATAATTTGTTTCATAAGCTGCTGGTTTGAATTGTTTGAAGATATTCAGGCGAATGTTTGTTGCCGGGTTAATCCTTCCGTTGAATGTAACAAAGTTTTTTGGCATTTGCAAGTTATTCAGTAGTCAATCAGGCTACATAAGTAAGTTTAGCATGTTTGTACATTTTTATATTTTACCCATCAATAAAATATATCGGCCTGGTGGTATTTCCCAATTTATTTAATATCTTCAAGGGCCTCTTTGTTCAACATATTCCACAAATTCATTTAATGAGCCAGCAAAATAATGTAAACCCGAAAATTGCAACCATTCCCCAACAAGCCGCAGTAAGCAATGGTTTGGGAAAAAATGGTTTATTCAGGCGCGCTGTTCCGGTCTCATTTAATACTATGCCCGCGCAGTTAAAAGATGATGATAAAGAAAAACTGGTGCAAAAAAAACAGCTGGGTATTATTCAAAGAAAAACAGGCGCGGAAGAAGATTCTTTACAAATGAAGCAGTTATTGCAATTTAAGGAAGTTGGTGAGGAAGAACTGGTACAAAAAAAGCCTTACCAGCTAAAGCAAGATACACTGCAAAACAAAACAGCGCACGAAAAGGAAGAGCCATTACAAAAAAAGCCTTTTCAACTGGCAGAGCGTAATGCACAAGCACGTTCAAACATAAATGCAGGCAACAGTAGTTTGCCGGGCAACCTTAAAGCAGGTGTAGAAGCGCTTAGCGGCATTGCCATGGATGATGTAAAAGTGCATTACAACAGCAATAAGCCAGCCCAACTGCAAGCTTTGGCGTACGCCCAGGGTACGGATATACATATTGGGCCGGGACAGGAAAAACATTTACCGCATGAAGCGTGGCATGTTTTGCAGCAAAAGCAGGGGCGGGTAAAACCTACCATGCAAATGAAAGGTGGCGTGCCAGTGAATGATGATAAAGAACTGGAACATGAAGCTGATGTAATGGGGGAAGAGGCAACCCGGCCTTTGCAACCCAATATACAGGCAGATACAGCAACTATGCAGCGCAAACTTGCCCGTGGCTTCGCGAAGCCGCCATTAATTTTTCAGCGACGGATTAGTGAAGATGAAAGAAATAAAATTCTTTCCCCTGGTGGAAAAAAACTTGACGACAGTGTTATAGCTGCGCATACAAAAATTTTAGGAAAGGGAGCTTTGGCTAAAAATTTAGAGGGGGTTGCAGGAGTTCAGGAAACAGCAATGTATAAAACCTACGGAAAAGAGGAATCAATACAGGTGGAAACTGATATATGGGATGGAATGGATGTGCGGGAAAACGAAAAAGTATCATTTGATAATTACTACTCTGAGCATGTATGGATCATGGGGGTTAATTACAAAGACGCAAATCTCGTAACCTTTAATGCCAGCCAGGTAATAGAACATCAACGAAAAGAAGCCGGTGTGCCTTCCGGCCCCCACTATGTAGTAAGGAAAAATATTGTAAACAATAGAACCATAGATTTTGCTGCACAGGTAAGAAAAAACCAGGCCGTTTCAGTTGAAATAACTGGGACGCATTTTACAGACTTTTTTACTGACACTGATAATGGTAAACATACCGTGAGGATTTTGCAGGACAATGGCCTTGAAGCCGTGTATGCGCAGGTACTGGGTACCCAAGAGTCTCCCACTATAATAATAGAGGCTCAACCTGCAACTGGTGCAAACGAGGCATGGAATGACGTGCTAAATGCAAAAAAGAAAGCGCCCGGTGATAAGAAACCTGAAAGAAAAGAAGCGCGGGCTGATAATTTAGACGAAAGAAAGCAGGCATGGCCTGGAAGGTCATCCGAAGTAGTGCAGGATCTCTCAGGGATGATCGAGGTGCCGGTTAATCGCAGAGCGAAAAAGAAATGTTATATAACCACCGCCTGCGTTGAACGGATGGGGTTGCCTGATGATTGTGAAGAGCTAACTTACCTGCGAGGTTTTAGGGATGGATTTTTAATGGAAAAGCCAAACGGCCCGGCTATGATTGAGTTGTACTACCAGCATTCCCCCGAAATTGTTAATGCAATACGCCGTCGGGATGACGAGGACGACATTCTTAAAAAATTGTATGGTGTTATATGCAACTGTGTTAAGGCTATTAAACAAGGCGACAATGATTATGCCTATAACACTTATTGCAATATGGTAATGCAGTTGAAGGAAGAGTTTATACCGGAAGTGCAATTACCTGTTATATAAAAGTATTACACGAATATTAGATGAAAAGGGTAGAAGTAGGGTTACCAAAGCTTTAATGTAAGAAATATTTCACCGGCAGGCAAATTAAAAAATTATGCTGCACGCTTTACAAAATAAACCACGGCTCGCCAATTCGACGGTGAAAAATAAATCAGCCACAGCAGTTGGCATGCCGGGCGTTGCACAATTAGCCAGCCGTGCAATTACAGCGCCGGTGCAGCACGAAACTTTTTTACAATTAAAGGATATTGAAAAAGAGCCGTTGCAAAGAAAAGCGCCATTTCAATTCAAGGATATTGCAGAAGACGAGCCGTTGCAAATGAAAGGTAGTGAAGAAGAAAAACTTTTACAAAAAAAGCCGTTCCAGCTAACAAAAGCTAAACCCGCAGCCCCCGTGGGAAATACTCACTCAAACCAAACCGGCCTTCCCGATAATTTGAAAGGTGGGATTGAAAACCTTAGTGGCATTGCAATGGATGACGTTAAAGTGCACTACAATTCCGCACAGCCTGCACAACTAAATGCATTGGCTTATGCGCAGGGCATTAACATACATATAGCCCCCGGCCAGGAAAAACACCTGCCGCATGAGGCATGGCATGTTGTGCAGCAAAAGCAGGGCAGGGTTAAACCTACGATGCAAATGAAAGGTGGCGCGGCCGTGAATGATGATAAAGGGCTGGAACATGAAGCTGATGTAATGGGGGCAAGGGCGGTAAGTGAAGCTAATTTCGCCAATGGCTTTTTACCGGGTAAACAAAAGCAAATCAGCCATGTTGCAACAGGCAATTCAATTTCACAATTGATTGTGCTAAACCTTGACACCGCCGATCACGGCATTACTGCGGATGCTGCAATTGCCAAACGAAGACAGGAACGGGATCTAAAAAGACAGGTTGATAACATTGATGATACCTGGTCTCCCCAGAAAAAAGAACTATTGGAACCATTGAAATTAATTGCAGAAGAAAACCCGGGTGAGCCCCTAACGATACTCGCCCACGGCCTGCCGGCTATAGGTGACAACGAGCCGGAGGTTGCCGGTAAAACTGCCCTTCAATTGTTTAACGAATTAGTGTCTTTTGGATTAACACCCAGGTTTAAAGGAGTTATCGATTTGTCAAATTGCACAACCGCATGGTCAAGGGACGGAGAGCACAGCTTTGCTGAAAAATTTTACAATATTTTAAAGTCAAAAGGATATTCAAATACCGTTACGGGATTTAGAAGCTTTGTTTCGTCTCCGGATATTAGTACCGAAAAAGAAATAGATTATACCCAGCGTGAACGGGCGTTGGTTGAATTTATAATAACCCGTTATATTAATGAAGTGGATGTATTTACTAACGACAGCTCAACACCGGGAGAAAAAAAAGCGGCCGCGGGCAAATTAGCTGTGGGTAATACACTGGTTTTCCAGGAGTTGCGTCAAATGCTTACAGGCAGGCATGACGATACTTTTGAAAAAATTTGGTATGGCTTATGGAAAATATTGGAGCGCATAGTAAAACGAGGTGATAAAATAACACAAGGGCAAGCCCTGGATTTCCAGGTAGAGCTTATGGAATTGAAGAGAAATGCGGGGGCGGGCGATGGAGCGATAAAAACGGTTGCGGCTGAAAAAGTTGTATTTAAAGAGCCTGACCGGGCTATGCTGATGATGACGCTTGAAAATATAAAAAGCAGCCTGGAATAAATGCCATCAATAATTTCATTAATGTTATAAATGTTCGCATAAAATTTTGACTTCTATATTTTAAAGATCATTCTTTTTTATAAATGCAGCAACAGCTTACAGCCACGCAAAAAAACACTGCCACCAAACGATTGGCAACCAATGGCAGCGGTGTACAAAAGAGCATAAGCATGCCCGCAGTGCCAGTGTTATACAATACAGTTGCGATACAGTTAAAAGATGTTGAAAAAGAAGAACTGTTGCAAAAAAAGCCCTTCCAGTTAAAAAGAAATCCTTTAACAAACAAGGCGGCAAATGAAGAAGGCGCGGTCTCGCAACAAATGCCTTTTCAATTGGCAAAAGATAAACCACCTGTTAATGAAATAGCGCCGCAAAACCAAACTGGCATACCCGATGGACTTAAAAGTGGCATTGAAGCATTAAGCGGCATTGCTATAGATGATGTTAAAGTACATTACAATTCTGCGCAGCCGGCACAATTAAATGCATTGGCCTATGCACAGGGCACTAACATACACATAGCCCCCGGCCAGGAAAAACATCTGCCGCATGAGGCCTGGCATGTTGTACAACAAAAGCAGGGTAGGGTACGGCAGACCATGCAAATGAAGGGCGGAGTAGCAGTGAATGATGACGCCAGCCTGGAGCATGAGGCGGAGGTAATGGGTGAAAAAGCTCGTAATTCATTATTCAGCGGGGCGAACCCCAGGCACTTAGGTAAACCGCCGTTTCAAAATTCATCAGAGCATAAAGGAGTGTTAATTACACAAACGCAATTGGATCCCAAAGCTGCTATCATAATTCATAGTTATATCAGGGACACGCTCAAAGTACTGTTAAGGTTGATGAATCCGCAAGCCCTGGGTAAAAACGCGGCTATGTGGAATAATGTGATGAAACATATTGCAATGATTGAGACGAATGCAGTCAACAACTTTCATCACCTTACCGATGCTGCGTCTTATGTTGATGCCATGCTTGCCCGGGGCTTTGCGCAGGTAATGGGCAGCCTATCTTCTGCCTTGAGCGTTAGTCCCCGCGATCCCGCCTTTAAAAAACTTCAGTGGGATTACCTCACACCGCCTATGGCGCACATGCAATCGGCTGGTGTATTTCAAAATACTTTATTGGACAGTACATATTCACCCGGGTACCAGGCAAACAGAAATAACGTAAGCAACTGGATGCAGAATCCGGCTATATCGCTTAAGCTATTCCAAAAAGTACATGAAAGTATACAGAAGATACTTTGGTTGGTAAATATTCGCCATGCCAAAGAACAAGTGTTCAAAATTACAGATGGGGAGGAGTTATTGAATTCGGTAGGCAGACTTTCAATGATGATTGCCGATATTGACTTCCTGCCTTTCTGGGACACAAGGCCATTGCCGATGAACTGGACTACCGATTTTTATTTAGAGTCACGGGCAGAATCCCGCCAGGAGTATACGCCGGAACAACTGGAACAACTGAAAAAGAACACATTGGAGTTACGAAAAAGTATTAAACCTGCTGACTTTGATCCCGAAAATAAAAACAAAGGGTTCAGGTACGAAGGGGCAATTCCCTCAGGCAAGGGCCATAATACAAAATTGCATAGTGAAGGCGCTTTGAGATTGGATTTTGACCAGGGGCAACGCATATTGGACCAGGTAAACCCCGGCGCTGATAATGATGATTTGAGCTACGAAAATATTGTAAAATACCTTAAACAGGTTGATGGGGCTATACTTAGAAGCCAGCTTAGAAGAGTATTCTCCGATATGAATTCAGCTGATCCATTCCTCCGGGAACTCGCTATATTATTAGTAGGAATTGAGGGCACCCAAAATAATATGATGGCATTACATGGACCCATGGTAACCGATTTAGTAAGCCAGGGAGAGATGCAATGGGGAGATGCATTATTTACAGGTGAGCGTACCCCCGATCTGGCCCACATGCCCTTCTTTGTTTATGCTTCCGATGCTACTCAGAAAGGAACAGACGACAGTAATAAACAAAAGGGCCCAATGGTAAGACAATCGGAACTTATAAAAACAGGTAAAATTGATGCGGAAGCTTTTGAGCAAGCGCAAAAATTTAGAAGAGATCAACAAATTCGCCAGGAAGACGAGAGTCGTAGAATGGAGTATGTAAGAGAACGAATTGTTCACCTGGATAACCGTTTGCCCGAAGAGTTTAGGGCGAAAGAGAATGAAGAACAGGAAAAAATACGTTTAAAGAATGAAGCCTGGCGGCAAAAACAGGACGTTTGGTTAAGAGAACAGGTTGATAAAAATTCAATGAGTGAAGAGCAAGCCGCAGAGGAAATGAGAACCAGCTTCGAAGCCAGGATTCGGGATGAAAATGCCGCTATGGCAAAACGTTTGGACGTATTCCGCGGCAGGCAAGACGCCGAACGAGCCAAGCAACAGTCTATTTTGCATAAAGAGTATAACAAAACCGAAGAACATAAGAGACTGGAACAAGAATTGAAGAGTATTGGTTTCAACAGTACGCCAGCTAATATTCAGTCAGTTGGATATGACATTTTCCTGAATGTTTACATGCAACAGCAATTTAACCTAATGAACAGGTTTATCAATGTCTTCTTTCCACAAATACACTTTTTAGATTTTGGACAAAATGAAAAAGGGCAGAACAATTTTGTTGACTTCTCGCAAAGACTTGTTGAGTATTACATGATGCACAGGTTTTATAGTGGCAAAGACAAAGGAGAACAGGAACTGGCGCGGTGGCACATCAACCGGCAGGCTATAGAACGCTTTCTCTCGCTCAGGGCTGGGTCAAAAGAGGATGATTTGCACCAGCACAACCTGACCCCGGCCCTGGCCTTGCAATGGTACCTGGCACGGTTGGTTGATTCAGAATTTATGGTAAACAACTGCCTCATTTATGCAATTGCCGGGGCTGCGGGCATTAAGCCTGGCAGGAATGATATTTATACCCTGCGCTTAAGATTACAAAAAATGGCAGGAGAGGACCTGGGCAATCAATTAGATTTCAATCAGCAAAACGTAGCTATCATTATGGCGCATTTCGGGTTAACGGGGACTGTGAACCTGTACACAGGTGATGCACGGGAAATCACCGCTACACAAACTTATGGCCAGGGCGGCAATATCTATAAAATATTTTACGCTAACCGCCATTTTACCACGCACAACCCCTGATCGGTACGGTATAAATCAGGGTTATTACAAGTTCTCCGTTTACTTATACATCCACACTGTAAAATCTCTTTCAAAATAACCTTGGTGCAAAACAACATTGCCTGTTAATGTGCGGCAATAGTTTATTACGTCAGTTGGCTGGTATGTCTCCAAAAAAGCGCTGGGAAAATCTACACTGCTTAGCAAATTAAACCCAAAGGCAGTACGGCAAGTGTTGAACAATTTATTTATGGCCTTGTATATATAGTCTGCATCTACGTTTTTATAGCTAAGGCTGCCGCAGGCAATAACATAATCAACAGCCGGTAAGCCGACAGTGCAAAAATCACCCAAATAAAATATAGCCGCCGGCAGGTGTACCAACCTTTCAACAGCAACCTGTAAAAACTCTTCCATTATGTCAATGCCGGCGTAACATACCTGTGGGTATTTTTCGTGCAGGTATATGCCCAGATCGCCGTGTCCGCAACCGACGTCTAAAACGGTACTGCCATTCATGTTCCCTATTCCTTCCAGCATTGCAAACCTTGCCAGCTGGCTATTGTCGCTCTTCCATCCGAGGGCGCCGGTTGTACCGGCTCCAAATTCGTTCATGCGTTCCTTATGAAATAGGTATATGCCGGCCTGTTCGGTAAAATCCATGTTGAAGTATTTATAGGGTTTTTCCTTCTTTAAGATACTCCTTGCGTATGCCGGTTATAATATCGTTATAAGTAATGGTTCCATTATGGTTTTTTAACGCCAGTACTGCACTATAGCGCACAACGTTAATAATGGCGCCACCCGTAATTTCGTATTTGGCGGCTATTTCGTCAAGCTTTTGTTGCAGCGCCGGCTCGCACTGCAATTTACCTGTTAACGCCTGCTGCCACAGCAACAGGCGTTGGCGCTTTCCCGGCATTTTAAAATGTATCATTGACTGAAAGCGCCTGCTAAAAGCATCGTCAAGATTGCCTTTAAGGTTAGTTGCCAATATAACCACGCCGGGGAAATCTTCAATACGCTGCAACAGGTACGACACTTCCTGGTTGGCGTACCTGTCGTTAGAACTGCTGGTTTGGGTGCGTTTACCAAAAAGGGCATCTGCCTCATCAAAAAACAATATCCAGTTTTTGTTTTCGGCCATGGCAAATACTTTCTCCAGGTTCTTCTCTGTTTCGCCAACGTATTTTGATACCACCATCGATATATCAATACGGTATACATCCAGCCCGGAGCTTTTTCCCAGCAACGATGCTGTAAGCGTTTTGCCCGTACCCGGCAAGCCGTAAAATAATGTTTTATAACCCGGTTTAATTTTTTTTTCCAGGCCCCAATCATTAATTAATGCTTCACCATACTGCAGCCAGTCTTTAATTTCATCAATCTCCTGTAGCGTGTCTTCATCAAGTACCAAATCGTCCCAATTCATTTTTGTTTCCAGTCTCTTAGCCGGAAATCCCATATTAAAATCAGGCTTTTCAGTTTCCCCATGCGTCAGGTAACTTAAATACTCGCCGGTAATGGTTATGGTGCCGCTTAAAAATGGCTCATCGTTGTTTGCCTGTATTAATTTAAGTATGTTAGATTTTCTGAAAAAATGATCTTCACTAAAAATTTTCAGCAGATAAAAACGGTTTTCCAGGTTATTGTCACACAGTATAAATGCAGCAGTTTCGCCGGTGGGCATAAAGCCTGTGTGGGCTTGTGCTTTTGCGCCTCCAAACTCAGTAAAGGCACGGTCATAGTCGGCATTTTTAACAAAAAAAACATCAAGCAGGTGGGGCATAATATGTGGTGCAAGTGCCAGCAACAATATGATCCTTTCAAAAACATTCATATTGTAATAAGCTACCACCTGGCCGAACACTGATTTATCGTCCTCCTCTTTTGGAAGAGAAATATCTGCAATACTATCATATGCAGCCTTGCGGTTATTGTATAAGTTAAGGCGGGTATCAATTACATTTGCAAGCCACTTCATTTCCCTGGTAAGCCTTGCTGCGTTTTGTTTGCTTTTTTCTAAGCTCATTGTGTGTTTAGTGTTTTATAATACAAAGTGCTTACTACGTATCTCTTTTAAAAAAGGTAGTTTTTTCCGTTAGGTAAACGGCAAGCTTAAACAATTTACCGGTTTGGTTTTAATATGGCTGTAAAAAAATACGTGCCTGTTAACATCTATTGCTGTTTGGCAAGTACTATTTTACACCTATAAATTTAATACTGCATAGTACATATTTTATTACAGCAATTGAAAAAAATTAAGTATCAACAGTAAATTGTTTTAAAAAATGCTGATATATTTATGCAAAAGTGACGCTGCCGGAAAAATAAGAACAGCTACTTTTTTAACGGCTTAACGGTAATACAATTAACCGCTACCGGTGTTTTGGGGTGTTATAGTAAAACTTTTTTATTATTCCTTCTACTAAAAAAAATTAACGGGCGCATATAATATGAATTTAATACAAGCTGTGCCTGATGCACCTTACTTTATTTGGCAATTGTATATACAGATGTTGAATTTTAGGGATTATGGAAAAGAAAAAGATGCTGTTATACTGGTGGCGGTAAACGGGCAACCTTCAGCAAAAATGCAGGCTTTTGAAAAGTGGACGAAAGCTACTGTTCATTATTTTTCTGACGAACGTAAAAGCCGTGTTTATGCACCCTCAATAAGGCCACACCTGTTTAAAAAATATTTTCGTGACATAGCGCAGCCGGCCGCTTTTTTTTACCACGACCAGGATATTATTTTTCTTGAACAACCGGCTTTAGGCGAGTTAGCAAATGATGACGTATGTTATGTTGCCGGTAAACCTTCCGCGCCAAATGAGGATTATCTGTCATCAAAATACTGCAAAAAATTCGGCAACGGCATATTTGAGCAAATGTGCCATATAACAGGCGTAAACCCTGCTTTTGTTGAAGCCAATGATGCCGGTTGCGGCGGCGCACAATATGTAATAAAAAGTGTAGACTGGCAATGGTGGGAAAAGGTTGAAGATGATTGTGAAAAACTGTACCAATATCTTTTAACAGCTACACAAAAAGACAGGGACAGTGCAAGATACCATATACAAATATGGACCTCTGACATGTGGGCGGTGTTATATAATTTATGGCTTGCAGGCAAGGAGACAAAAAAGAGCGACGCCATTGATTTTTGTTTTCCATATGAAAAATTGCAGGCGGCAAAGCCTGTTATGCACAACGCAGGTATTGTAGCAAGCAACCAAAACGATGCAGCGGGCAACCCTTTATACTTTAATAAATCAGTTTATAATGGTGATAGTTTTCCGTTTGGGGCCAGTTTTGATTATGTACCCTTAGATTGTTGCCAGCGGCCTTATGTTGAACTGCTGCACCGGGTGACCCGTCAATTGCGTGTACATGACTTGCCGCGCCGCAAAATATTGGGTATATTATGCACAACAAACCTTATACACTCCGGCCTTTTAAACACGGTTATTGCCAATATTAACAAAGCAGCCGCCAACACGGTTAGCTGCGATGTAAAAATTATAACAGTATCGTGGAATGTTATTCCGGGCAACCCCTTTGAAGGGTATATTACTCCTTTTAAAGGGCTTGGCCATTTGAATTATATATTACAATTAAAACAAGCCCTGTTGCAAAATCATGCCGATATAGTCTGCATTCTTGAACATGATGTGTTATACCCCGATAATTACTTTGAGGACGTTATAGCCAACTGGGACTACAGCAAATATGGCGTTTGTAATAACAACTATATAGGAATGAACGAAACAGGCTACCTTGATGTAAAAGAGCGGCACCAGCCTTTTAGCCTGATGAGCATGGCAAAGTTTTTTTTAGAGAAAATATTGGATGAAAAAGTAAATGAGTGCGTTAAAAACATAGGAAAGGGAACAGAAGGAAGAGGGTTTGGATGGTGTAATGTTGAACCGGACGATAAATCGTTATTTACCTTTATTGCATTTACCAATTATAAGCCGGCCATTCATGTAAATATGAATCATTTAGGCAGTTATGGCACAGGCAACGAAGGCAAGAATCACCATTTTACAAGCCACTGCGAAGTATGTTATGATAAGCAAAGTAACGGCAAGGTTTATAGGGCAGACTGGGGAGATTTTAGAGATTATTTTGCCTTTGCTTAAGGGATTTGCGTGTTTGCCGCTCTGCCATTAAGGCGTATCTTTTCTTTTACTAAAAATCAAAAAGCGGGTTATAATAAAACCAACAACGCCGCCTATTGTAATAATTAGCATAAGTACATATAAAGATGTGTTGCTGCACTCGCCATTAAATCTAGATCCAATTAAGGGCACCTTTTTATTACAAAAAATGTAGGTAAACCCAAAAAACGTTAGCAGCAGGAACGATATAAACAAAAATATCTCTAATAGCTTTTTGCCCTTCCATGGCCCGCTTGTTTTCTTTAACATACTTAAATAAAACACACCTGCCACAATAAAAAATGTAAGTAAAATAAGGCTGGCCAAACCCAGAACATATACAACCTGGTATTGCACAAAATAGTATTCTTCTGTTAATGTGTATTTATACCCGTTTAACGGTTTTTGGCCAAGGTTGTACTTTATGGAGTCAATTTTAAGTTCCTTTATATAAGTTATTAGTTTAACCGTTGTTTCGGTGGCCTTTGTTGAATTATTAGCGTAACTGCCTTCGTTGTATATGGAGTCTTTGCAGGGGTTCTCAAATATGTAATTAGTCAACTCAAAATATCGTTTTAGTTTCCCCAAAAATGTCAACTGTGGTATAGTTAAGTCACTGTCGCCAATAAACGTGGAGTCTATCTTTACAAACTTATATTCAATCAGGTCTGAAAGTTCTGCGTAACCGCTGTCGTTTTGCAGGGCATTTATGGCTATGCCCTTAAGCGCATTTGATGTAACATAGTCGTATTTTTTGCCAAGCGAAGTTTCATCCTGGAAAGATATTTTTTTAATGATGTTGCCGGCAGAATCAAGCGAGTCCATGATAGCGCCGTCTGAAACATCCATATAATAGTTGGTCCATTCCTCCCCACGCTGCATTAGTTTTATTTTATTATATGGTAGCCAGGATACATGTACAAGCTGGTCGCCGTTCTTGCTGGTACTATAGTTCCATTCAATGCCTTTGTAAGGTACGGCTAATACCAGTTTTGACAGGTCCATCTCAACACTTTCGTAACTTGAAATAGCCGCTTCTATGCTATAACTGTTTTTCTCGCTGAGGCTAAAAAATGAGCCCGGTATTAAGGGTGGCTGAGAATTGTAATTTAGAATAAAACGATCTGTATTGTGTTTTAGCGCCTTTATGTCGAAAGCTCCCTTTGTGTCAATAAATGGCAGGGTTATAAATAATTCCAGGGGGCTGGCTGCAATTTTCAGCGAGTCGCTTACCTGGTTTATAAATTCGGTAAAGTGTTGTTTGTCGCCTGGCGAAAGGTTCAAAAATGAGAAATTTACACCCGTTGCATTTAGTTGTTTTGAAAGTGATATTAAGTTGTTTATAAAATTTCTTTTGGCGAAGTCATCTTTCAAAAAATCACCCAACTTGTCACTTTTTTCAATTGAAAACGATGGTATTATGCCGCATTTTTTAAGGTGGGCTTTTTCTATCACAGTTGATGAATCCCATCCTTTCAAATTTAAAAAATGCCCGGTTTTTTCGTTAATAAGAAAACCGTTGTAAATTAAACCGGTTAAAAAATTAAAATAACTATCGCTTATTGAGTCGTTGTCTTTTTTATAGTTGTACGTGCCATAAACCTCTTTTAGCATTGAATACCTTAGTTTATATTTACGGATAACATTTTTTGCCGAATCAAAAATAAAAACCTGATCTTTATGCCCGTTTATCAACGCGCTAATAAATGCTATTCGGGCCCATTTACTTTTGTCCTGTTCTTCTTCAGCCGCTTTCGGGGTCACCAGGGGTAATACCTTTTCCGCCAATTCCGCAATATCAACTGGTGCAACAGGGTCATTAATTACTTTCGCAGGCTTTTTAACGGTATTTCCCTTTTCCTGTTCAATTTCTGCCCCTACAGCTTTAACATTGCTTAATACAGAATCAAGGCTAACAGTAACAGTGTCGTGCAAAAATTTAATAAGCGTTGCGAAGTTTGCTTTTTGATCTGCCTTCAAAATAGCTACAAGCGAGTCAACATTTTTTGTTGTTGCGTGCATGCTGTCGTCGCGTATTAAGCTGTCTATCTGCAATGCAATGTTACCTACCTTGCTTTTAATGTCGGCCTTTACGCCAATTCCCAAGATATTGGCCAACGATTTAAAAAATTTTGTGTTTACTTTTATTTTACCAGGAGCTTTAGCAGCCGCTTTCTTCTTACTGGTATCACCGGGAGGGTTAGTTTGCCAGGCAGAATCATCATTCGGGCCAAAACCGCCAAAGGCAGCAAAATTTTGATTGCCGGCATATAGCTTTTTTATATCAAGGGTAAATTGCTGGTTTAAAGTAACAGGATTACTATGCGTAAAAAATATTGCCCCAATAATAACGATAACAAGCAGGCATAATGCAAACCCGGTAAATAACCGCATAGTACTTTTTTTTAAAGCCATACTTTATTGTATACTTCTTAAACATGCATAACTAAGCCGGTTGTTGCCGGCCAATAATATGCATATTATTATTAAATGATACGTGTTTTATTGAGCCGTGTTATAGCCATGATGTTGATATTGCAGTGTTGCCGGACTTATTTTATATGGCGTATAAATAAAGCTATGCACGCCAAGATTAAGGCTTTGCACTGACAAAACATAACGTGAAAACACGTTATGTTTTGTGGATTATCAATTGTTATTTTAGCTGTTGTTGTAAAGCACTTTTAAAAGCAAAAGCCAACGTTGACCAGGGCTATTGTACTACAATAAGAAAGATGATTGCGGACTACTGCTTTAAATACCATGCTGATTTAGATACCCGGTAAATACAAAACCTGACTAATGATTTATGAAGCGTTAAACTGTTTGGCTGACGAAATGAACGTGTATTTCAGGAATATGTTGAAAATTACTGAAGACAAAGTAATTATTTCGGGTATTGTGGGGCAGGACGGGGTAATTGCCATAAAGGGTGAAAACAAGGTATTAATTACTTTATTGAATTTAGAAAAAGAAACTATTGGCACTCAGTCTTACCCGGGCATGAACAATAAATCAAGCAATGGCTCACAACCATTAACGGTTAACTTGTACGTGCTGTTTTCCTGTTATTTTAACAGTAATAATTACTCTGAAGCTTTACGGTTTCTGTCTTTTGTAATTACTTTTTTGCAGGATAAAGGAATGCTTGACCACGCCAATACACCCAGGCTTCACCCCTTAATTGACAGGCTTATTTTTGATTTTGAAAATGCCGGCACCGAGAAACTAAATAACATATGGGCCATGCTTGGGGCAAAGTTTATGCCTTCGGTAATTTATAAAGTAAGAATGTTGTCGTTCAAAAGTAATATGCTGTCTGAATACAGGCCCAAAATACAATCTGACACACTGGAGAATAATGACAGGGATAATAGCCCTTTAAAGGTTTTTCCACCAGCGCAGGCTAATATTTCAAATTAATGAGCACCAGGTACCATATATTATTTACCATCCGTTGTTTTCATAATTATTATGAAAACAACTTGTACAACAAGTTTGCAGCATATGCAAACCCGGCTACTCAAAAAACACTATTACAAAACGGGTTGGTTTTTAAAAGATACCCTGAAAAAATAATGGTATTTTATGATGAAAACTTTTGGGGCCGACAACCGGCACAGCCTGTTAAAAGAAAAGACATACTAAAAAAGAAATTGAATTTAGTTTTTTACCTGTATACTGACGACCATGACTTATTAAACTATACTGACTGCAATGTTGATGATATCCAGTCGTCAGTTTTCAAATTTACCAATACCGGCGGCGAAGCCGCGCTGCATAAAGAAAGTTTTGTATCAAATAAAGACCTTGAGCCTGTTAACTCTAAAGATGAATATTATTTTAATAAGCCCTTTGGTATAATAAATATTACAACTGTTAGCAACATGCCGGAAGAACTGTCAATAAGCTTTAACCAAAAAGCTACTTATTGGCGGTATATATTGGTATCTGGCAACGTTGTAAACCTGCCAAATCCTGCTATTATTAACCAGGCTACTAAAACAGCTTTGCCCAAAGGCAACCCTGTAACGTATGGCGAAAATAAAGCAGACCTGGTTTTTATTTCAGATATACTAATGCCGTTTAGTGAAAAAAGCAGCTCATTACTGCAACTGGTTGAAAATTTTGAACAGGGCAAAGAGAACTATAAGATAGTTGTTCCAGCCTTACCAAACCCTTCAATAAATTTTATTTCCAAAGTGCAGGAAGTATTGCCTGCAGGTACTGTTGGTGCAGGTAACAACAAAACGTTTACAAACATCTTTATATAATTTTTAATCATTAAAAAATAACCATTATGGCTGTACTTGACCTAAGGACCCCGGGCGTTTACATTGTAGAGCAAAATGCCTTTCCCCCTTCTGCTGTTGCGGTAGCTTCAGCAATACCAGTTTTTATAGGCTATACAGAATTTGCCCATGGTCCTAATGGGCAAGACTTAACGCTGAAGCCTACCAGGATTTCGTCGTTAGCCGAGTATTTTGAGTATTTCGGTGGCGGTTTCAAACCGGTTGTTAATGTTAACCTGCAACCTGCGGCGCCTGCAGATACATCCGCCACAACACAAACAGCCGCAACCACAACCGACACCGGTACAACCACTGCAACTGGTACTACAACTGCGCCGGCAAGCACTACTGCGGCTGCAACAACAACTGAAGCGCTCTCTTATCCCGTAAGCGTAGGCTTTTCATTCACCGATGGTTCAAACCGAAAAGTAAGCGCCAATATTAGTTTTAAACCAACCACTGTATTTTTAATGTACAACGCACTACGCATGTTTTTTATGAACGGCGGCAGCGATTGTTACATACTATCTATTAAAACTTACGGTGGTACACAAGGTTTCGCCAATAACAAAACCGATTATTTTTCAGAAGACGGCAGTGTTAACGTTTTTACTATTTTAAAAACTGAAACAGAACCTACATTAATAATAATGCCTGATGTTGTTACTGAAGGCACAAGCTGTTACGATAATTATTACAAGCAGGTGCTGATGCATTGCGCTGATACCCAAAGCCGGTTTGGTATTTTTGACGTATGCCAGTCAGCTTTCGACCGGTACGATGCGGGCGACGTTGAATCGTTCAGGTTTAACATAGGTACTACCGCCCTTAATTATGGGGCAGCTTATTACCCGTGGCTTAACACATCGCTTGTGCTGGAATCTGACGTTGATTTTGAGAATATTGATTCCTACGAAACTATAATAAAGCAGTTGCCTGAATTTGCGGGTATACAGGCAACCACAACCAGCGCAGCCACCACAACTGTGTTGGCAACAACAACCACAGCAGGCACAACAACTGCCGCAGGTACAACAACGCTGGCGGCCACAACTACGGCAAAGCCGGCCGCCTTATCACCGGCTACAACGGTATATAACAGCCTGGTTGGTTTTAAAACCGCCGCTGCAGGCATGGCACAAAAAGACAGGGATGACGCCAAACTTACCATTCACCAGGCCGTTAGGGAAATTAGCCCTACCTATAAAGCTTTGGTAAGAAACATAGTGCGTATTATGAACATTATGCCACCCAGTGGCGCAATGGCGGGCATTTATGCGCTAACTGACGGTTCCCGCGGTGTTTGGAAGGCGCCGGCCAACGTATCTGTGGCCAGTGTTAGCACACCCACAATTAACATTTCGTTCGACACACAAAAGCTGCTGAATGTTGATGCAATGTCTGGCAAATCAATAAATGTAATAAAACCATTCCCAAGCATTGGCACCATGGTTTGGGGTGCACGCACGCTGGATGGTAACAGCCAGGACTGGCGCTATATAAATGTGCGCCGCACGCTTATTATGATTGAACAGTCGCTTAAGCTGGCTGCACGGGCATTTGTATTTGAACCTAACGACAGCAGCACATGGGTAACTATAAAAGCAATGTTCAATAATTTTTTAAACGGGCTTTGGGCACAGGGCGCATTGGCCGGTGCGGTACCGGAGCAGTCTTACAGTGTACAGGTCGGCCTCGGGGTTACTATGACGCCAAATGATATACTGGAAGGCGTTATGAGGATTAGTGTAAAGCTTGCAGTTGTACACCCTGCGGAATTTATAGTATTAACCTTTCAGCAGCAACAGCAACAATCATAATTAATACCATTTTTAAAAAATATTCAATCTAAAAATTAATTTTTATGGCAGAAACAGGCAAAGAACAGTCAGCCACCACCTGGCCGTTGGTAAAGTATATGTTCTCGGTAAAGCTTGGCAGTGATGAATTTGCATTCCAGGAAGTTACAGGTATGAATGCTGAAGCCCAGGTAATGGAGTACCGGGTTGGTAACAGTTCGGTATTTTCAACAGTTAAAATGCCGGGTTTGCAAAAATATGGCAACATTACTTTAAAGAAAGGAATGTTTAAAGGCGACACGAAGCTTGCAGAAATGTATGCAAAATTAATATCTAACACCTTTGAACGTATGACGGTGGTTATAAGCCTTTTAGACGAAGCGCAAAAGCCGGTAATGACGTGGAATTTGAAAAATGCATTCCCGGTAAAAATAAGTGTTACAGATATGAAGGCCGATGGCAATGAAATAGCAGTTGAAACGATGGACCTTTCGCACGAAGGGCTAACACTTAGCAAATAGCCGATAATGGTTTATAAAATTTGTTGTTAATATGGACGATTCGCAACAGCAATACCCGCCTTCAGCCTTTTTATTTACAGTTAAGATAGATGGCTTTGCCGATGAGTGCAGCTTTCAGGAAGTAAGCGGCATAAGCTTTAGCATTAAAACAGAAGAGCTGGCTGAAGGCGGGGAAAACCGGTTTAAACATAAATTGCCCAAAGAAGTATCTTATCCCAATATTGTGCTTAAAAGGGGCTTGCAGCTTAACTCCCCACTTCTTTTAAACTGGATAAAGGGGGCTGCTGAGCAATTTACTTTTGAACCCAAAACAGTTGTTGTAAGTATTATTGACAGCGCAAGTAAACCATTGCTAAGCTGGAATTTTGTTAACGCTTATCCCGTTGCATGGAAGCTGAACGATTTAAAAGCCGCTGAAAGCGCTTATGCAATTGAAACGCTTGAACTGGCCTATAATTATTTTTCAGTGGTTACAACATAAAAATATTAGCCAAATGCCTGTTGAAATAAGGGAGTTGATAGTAAGGGTTACCATTGAAGACAAGCCCAGAACAGACCATATGCCTGAATTTGAAAAACTTAAACAGGTAAAAAAAGAGATTATCCAGGAATGCCTGGAGAAAGTATTGCAAAAAATTAAGTGGCTTGAAGAAAGATAAATGTAACAACGCATGGCTTTAGAAAAGATATTAATTGAAGCATTTACCGACGACACTTTTTCAACGGCAACGCAGGCTAATGGTGAAGCCCTGTCAATTGAGGCATTTATTAACCCAAGTTCTTACAAACGGGTTACGCAAATAGGGCTGGCGCACAAAAAACTTATTAATGATTCTGCACCATCCTATTTTTTCCAAAGTATAAAAGATGACTCTTTAAGCATAGGTAAAATTATTGTTGACGGTACAGGTATTATTGCAACAAGGCCTAAGCCGCCGCTTGATAATGTTGACAATTATATTAAAAAATTCAGGTCTGTTGTGTGCGAGTATGATGGAAAAGAGCACACCATACCTTTTTTAAAAATTAGCTGGGGAAGTTTAAAATTTCATTGTATTTGCTCCTCGCTTGAGGTTAACTATTTATTGTTTAACCCTGATGGGTCGGCTTTACGGGCAGAACTGTCGTTGCAGGTTAAAGCCACCACCGACCCGGAAAGCAAAACAAAAATAGCAGGCACCAGCTCTCCAGACCTGACGCACCTTGTATATGTAAAAGCAGGGCAGGACCTACCCCTTATTTCATACAAAATTTACAAGGACAGCAGTTACTATCTTGATTTGGCTAATAAAAATAACCTGAACAGTATTTTTGCAATTTTTCCCGGTGACAAGATTAATTGCCCGCCTTTAAAAAAATAACAGCATGCCGGCGCAATCTCCCATAAACAGTATTGGCAATTCATCGGTTCGTGTTACCGTAAAGCTTAATGATACATTACTTAACGACAAATACGATATTATTTCTATCAACGTTATTCATGCTATCAACAAAATTTCTTCTGCCGAGATATGTTTATCCGGCGGCATAAAATCAAGCAACGAAGACATACCTTTTTCTGAAGAAAGCGATTTTGAACCCGGTAATACTGTTGAGATAACAGCCGGTTATGGCAATGCAGGTGAAACATCAATATTTAAAGGTGTTGTTATAAAGCATAAAGTAGAAATCGATGTAACAGAAGGTTACACATTTAAACTTTCCTGCAAGCATAAAGCCGTTGAATTAACCTTTAACCGGAAAGAGGAGTTGTTTAAAGACCAAACAGACAGCGATATTATTAAAAGTATTATAGGTAACTATTCCATAAGCTGCTCAGTTGACGATACCAGCATAAGCCACGAAATGCTTTTTCAAAAACTGGCAACTGACTGGGATTTTATTTTAAGCAGGAGCGAGTTTAACGGGTTTATAATTCATATTGAAGGAGACGAAATAAAAATAGGTAAACCAAACTTTAGCTCGGAAGCAGTATTACGTATCGCCCTTGGTGATTCTATTGTCCTATTTGATGGTGAGGTAAACGTAGAAAACCAACCGGCGTCGGTTTCTGCCAGCGGGTGGGATTCAAAAACACAGGCGTTGCTGCAGGCAAGTTCTGCCGAACCGGCGTTAAACAAGCAAGGCGACCTGACTGCTGAAGATCTTTCGTCAAAACTTTCCCAAAAAAAATTAAGCGTTAATGCTGCTGCGCCGCTAACTTCAGAGGAATTGCAGGTGTGGGCTAATTCAACATTGCTGCGCTTAAGGCTTAACGCTATTAAGGGCTCAGTTAAATTTGTAGGCAACCCGGTTGTTAAACCGTCTGACATAATAACGCTGGCCGGCGTGGGCAAAAAGTTTAATGGTGATGCTTTTGTTACCGAGGTGAATAACGTTATTGATGAAACATCCTGGTACACCACATTAAAATTCGGACTGGATAATTATCCTGTATACCGCAAAAGCGATTTTTCTTACTCGCCCGCATCAGGGCAACTACCTGCTGTACAAGGGTTGCAAATTGCAACCGTTAAGCAATTGATTGAAGACCCGCTATCACAATACAGGGTGTTGGTAAGTTTTGCAACAAGCGCAACAAGCACCGATGGTATTTGGGCGAGAATGGCAACTTTTTATGCTTCGGCTGATGAGGGGGCAGCATTTTATCCTGAAGTTGGAGACGAGGTAATTGTTGGTTTTCTTGAGAACGACCCCAGGTATCCAATAATACTTGGCGCAGTGTATGGGCCGGCTAAAAAATCGCCGGCATTTCCTGTAGATAACAATAACTACATTAAATCTATAACCACTAAAACCAAGCTGAAACTGCTGTTTGATGACGAAAAAAAAATTGTAAAAATTGAAACGCCGGGTGGAAATAAAATCACGCTGAGCGACGACGCAAAATCAATTGAACTAGCTGACATGAATTCAAACACCATTACAATGAATTCTGACGGCATTAAACTAAACAGCAACAAAGATATTGTTGTAACAGCAACTGGCAAGATCGCTTTAACTGCAACCGGTAAAATTTCAGTGGATGCAACACAGGACCTTGAACTATCTGGTTCAAACGTAAGCGCCACAGCCCAAATCGGGCTAACGGTAAAAGGCACCGCATCTGCCGAACTTTCTGCAAGCGGCCAAACAACAGTAAAGGGTGGTATTGTAATGATAAACTAAAAAATAAACAAATGGGAATGCCTGCAGCGAGATTAACAGATATGCATGTTTGCCCTATGGTAACACCCGGCCTTCCGCCCATACCACATGTGGGTGGGCCAATTGCGGGGCCTGGAAAGGCAAACGTTTTAATTGGCAAAATGCCTGCGGCCGTGGTTGGCGATACCTGTGTATGTGTTGGGCCACCAGACTCAATAATAAAGGGGTCTGCCACTGTTTTAATTGGGGGTATGCCGGCAGCAAGGCTGGGGGATAGCACGGCGCACGGCGGAAATATTGTTTTAGGTTGCCCCACTGTTTTAATTGGAGGATAATATATGGAAGACGACACATCTTTTTTGGGAACGGGGTGGGCCTTTCCACCTTCCTTTGAACCGCGTGGTAAAAAAAATAAAATGGTTTCGGCAGAGGACGATATTGCCGAAAGCATACGCATTATTATAAACACTATACCGGGCGAAAGAATTATGCGGCCAACTTTTGGCTGCGATTTGCGTAAATTACTTTTTGATTCAAGCGATTTGCGGTTAATTAGTAACGCTAACGAGATTATAGGCAATGCATTATTAAATTTTGAACCAAGGGTTAAGTTTATTAAATGCGAGGTTTTTAAAAAAGAGGAAGAAGACGGCCTTTTAAAAATAATGGTTTACTATAGCATAATAGCAACCAATACAAGACATAATATTGTTTTTCCATTTTATATTAAAGAAGGAACAAATATCTCAGCGATTGACCGCATATAAATTTTTAAAGCATTAATGAAAGAAATCAATTACTCAGATATAAATAATGGGTTAAAGCAAAATGAAAGGGCATTAAAGTCATTTGCTTTTGACTACTTTAATATTGAAGAAAGAAGTACAGATGATTTTCTGCAATTCCTCTCAAAAATATCCGGGGAATTTGCTTTTTATAATTCAGATAATTTGCCGGAGGGGAACTGGGCAGACCTGTTTACAAACGAGCTTTATTTTTTAATTAAATTATATTTAAATTACGATATAACCCAAAAAATAAGCAGGTATGCTGCTCTAAGGCAAAAAACATATAATGCAGCCTTCGCCAAAGCGCAACTTGCCCCTGTGCTTAAAAAACTTTTAGGCTTTCTTTTTACATTTATTGAAGACCAGCATTTATTCCTGGAAACTTTTTATACAGCAACGCACACGCCCATACATGACAGCTTATTTGAACAATTGCTACAAATAGACGGGCCTGCAAATAACACCGGCCGGCTGAATCATATTGCTGAAGTTTTTTATGCTCAAATGACCGCCCTTAAGTTGCTTAACGGGCAGGTATTTGACAGGTTTGGCGCAGAATACAGTATAGATTATAGTATTAATAGTTATGCTGTTAAGCACGGTTTGCATATAACTGTTGATAAAAGCCAGTTAAAAGAGGACCGGGCATTTTTACCGGAACATTTTTTAAAAACAACAGATCATATTTTTGAAAAACTGCGAAAAAAATTTAACACTGCGGGCATAGTTATACAAAAAACGATAAGGCTTGCCGAGGTTAAAGCAGAAAACCTAAAACCTCAGTCGGCACTTATATTAACCTTTTTAGAACTTTTAAAGCTTGTTAATACGGAATTAAACAAGCTTTCAAAAAAGCACACTGACTTTTATTTTAAAAACATACTAAATTTTGATAAGAAAAAGAAAGAGGCAGACACTGTTCATATTGTATTTCAATTAACCCCAACAATAAGTAACCTGTTACTGCCCGCCGGCGAAGAGTTTTCAGTTAAAGTACCGGGTAACGATGCAACATTTGCTTTTAAATTAGATGAGGCCATTAATATTACACAGGCAGCCATTGTTGAGATAAAATCAGTTCATACGTCAACCGTAGTAAAGTCAGGCTCCGGCACTCATCCAAATAGCGAACCGGTGGAGATGGAAGTTTTTGTTAAACAACACACACAAAGCGACCCCGGTAATTTTTTAAAAGACAAAAAAAACATAGTTCCATGGAAGCTTTGGGGCGAAGACCAGCGCGACTTAAGCGATTCAAAAAAAACAATGGATCATGCTGAGTTAGGCTTTTTTATTTTCTCACCTCTATTGTATGTAAAAAGTGGGCAGGCAGCAATAACATTTAGTTTTTATTTTGATGCCTCCTCCTACAGTAACTTCCTGGAAAGTATTAAATACTATGCAAAGCATGTTAATACAAAAGAGCAAAAAACCCTTAATGAGTTTATAAATAACGCCTTCATTATTAGTTACACAGGCAAAGAAAAATGGAATGTTGTTAAAAAATACAGCAGTACCTGCTCCGAAGCAGGAGATTGCCGTTTGGATTTGATCGTTTCGTTTGATGCAGATGCATTTCCTGCTGCTGTTTACCTACCGGCGGCCCACGGGCCTGTAGCACCTTATGAAAATGAGATAAGCTTGCCTGGTTTTCGTTTTATTATAAACGACAATTCATTTTATAACGCTTATTCTTTTTTTTACCAGGCAGTTGTAAAAATGGTGTGTGTAACAACAAATGTAGAAGGCAGTGTTGATTTTAGCCTGCAAAATAATATCGGCATACTAAACCAGGGCAGCCCTTTCCAGGCTTTTGGTCCGCAGCCACTGGTGGGGTCTTTTTTAAATATTCAGAATACAAATATCTTTAATAAATACACTACAGGCTTTTCAATCAAATTAAATTGGCTTGGCCTGCCTGCCATTAAAGGCGGGTTAAAGGAATATTATAACGGCTATGGGGTGGACATTAGCAATGATTCTTTTGAAGTTACCTTAAGCTCATTAAGTGCAGGTGAGGAAATACCTAAAACAGGGAAGCAGCGGTTTAAGCTTTTTTTACCCGCTGATGCGGAAAACAATGAAGCAGGCAGTATAAACCCAACAACAATAATAACGGGTGCTGATGTAAAAAAAATTCAATTATCGGCATATCCGCAAATTTCTGTTACAACGCAACAGCCTGAAAAAACATTTACTGACGGTACCATACATATTGAATTGGCCGGGCCCGCCATGGGAATGGGTTCAGTTGTTTACGCGCAGGTACTGCCTGAAGTAATTTTACATAATTCACGTCCGTTCAGGGCAAAGAAGCCAACCCCCAACCCGCCGCTGGCACCCATGTTAAAAAGCGCGTCAATTGATTTTGACCTGGCCCATACTGAATTGCTTGCAAACATTAATGAAAAAGATGTACAGGAAACACCGTTGATAATTATACATAAGCACCCATTTGGTTTTGAGAAGGTTTACCCAGCTAAAAACCTGGCGGGGCTTCCATTTTTACCTGCTGTATACGCAAAAAACAGCCTTTACCTGGGCCTGGCCAACGTAAAACCATTTGAAGAAATTAACCTGTATTTTGAGTTGGTTGATACTGAAAGCCTAACCAGCGAAGATGCTGTACCGCAGGTTTACTGGAGTTACTTAAAGGACAACCAATGGGTAGATTTTAAAAGAAACCAGCTTTTGTTTGATACAACTAACAGTTTAACAAATTCGGGTATTGTGCGAATTTTGCTACCCGAAAACAATTTTGACATTAAAAGTTCTAATACAATACTAAATCCTGATCTATTTTGGATACGGGTTTCCAGCAATACACAGGGCGCAGTTGCTATAAAGGTTGATTGTATTTTTACACATGCCGCAAAAGCAACAAGGATCATTGATGACAATAATTTATCAGCTACCGAAGCCTGTATGCCCTTGCCGGCGGGGTCTTTATTCTCGTTAAAGAAAAAGAATACCAAAGTTCAGGCTATAGTGCAGCCTTTCAGTTCATTCAACGGCAAACAACTTGAACAGGACGATCAGTTTTACATTCGTGTTGGTGAACGTTTAAGGCATAAGGGCAGGTTGCTAACAGCAATAGACATTTCGCAAATGGTACTGGATAAGTACCCTGAACTATTAATGGTAAAATGTATAGCCGGTAATAACCAAATGCGGGATATAAGAGTTATAGTATTTCCAAAAACAATTTTGGGTTTCACTGATTATTTTAAGCGCAAGCCTTTTCAAACAGTTCCATTTGCAAAATTGCTTGATATAAAGAAATTTATTCAGCAATACATGCCTGCCTTTGTAACCTTGTCAGTAGAGAATCCTGAATTTGAAAAAATAAAAGTTGTATGCAGTATCGTTGCTGAGGAACGAGCTTCTCACGAGCACGGGTTTATAAACCAGGAAATAAGCAGGCTAATATCACCCTGGCTGTTTGATGCCAAAGCAAAGTTTGGTAATACCAGTATTATTGACATGTCTGACCTGCAAAGCAAAATAAGAAACCTGCCTAATGTAAAACATGTTACACAATTCTCACTGCTGCATTTTTATAACCGGTACAACAACCTGTCTGGCAAAAAGTATTATGTAGTAGAGGACACCGTTCCCTTCAACAGCGCACAGGCGCCAAAAAAAAATATAATCTTGCATTCACACGCTTCGGTTTTTATCCCTTCAATAAATCATATTATAAACCATCTTGAAAAAATAGAATTTATTGCCCCAACACCAACAGGCATTTCCAGCCTTGCGCTTGGTGATGAACTGGCAATTTCGGAAATTGAAAAAAACGAAGCGCCTGCAAAAAAGCAAGAAGAAGAACCGCATTTCAACTTTTTTTTCTAAAACATATTTATGGATAACAACAATAACAGGCAGAAACTGGGTCGGGACGATCTGGCTGAATATTTTAAAGATGGCACTTTGCCCAGTGAAAATAATTTTAGAAAATTAATTGATTCTGTATTAAATATACTTGACGACGGGTTTACTAAAACAGAGGATGGTCTTGAAATAAAAGCAATAGATAAGCAGCTTAAGTTGATGACTTTTTATAAAAACTTATCCGGCAACGAGCCGCCTTTTTTTTCAATTGAGATTGATGATACCGGTAAGCCCTGCCTTGTGTTCCGCCCATATCATAAACCCATGGTAAATACAAACAATTTTTATTTTGGGTATGATGGAACGTTGGGCATTGGTAAAAAAGGTGCCCCGGGCAACAGGCTTGATGTTGCCGGGTTTATAAGCAGTGAAGGCCGGTTAGGAACTTATTCACCTGGCAGGGAGATTATTGCAAATGGCAAATGGCAAACTATTGCAGACGGTTTAAATAAATGCAATGCATTTGAAATTGTTGCCAGGGCCGGTAATACAGGGTCAGGAAAGTTTGCCATGCTTCATGCAATTGCGGTAAGCGCCTATGGCACAGGCCATAACAAAATAAAAAAAGTATGCGCCCACTATGGCTTTTTCTGGAATAAAATATCTCTCAGGTGGCGAAAAGGGATAGACAGGAGCGGCCTGGATAACTATCTTCTTGAAATGCGCACCAACAGGAACTATGGAAACGATGTAAAAATTAAATACTCAATAACCAGGCTTTGGGATGACGATTTGGCTGGTTAAGCAGATGTATATTAAAGGGTTGTAATTAATATGGTAATTGAAAAATACGATAAACAGGGCTCACCATTAAACTTTGACTATTTAAGGTTAACAGGTATAGGCTTGCTGCAAAAGTATTGTGATAACTGGACTGATTTTAACGTGCATGACCCGGGCGTAACTATATTAGAATACCTGTGTTTTGCCCTTACCGACCTGGCTTACCGAACTATGTTGTTTCCGGTTGAAGATATACTTACAAAAGAAAACGGGGAGATAAACATTGCTGCAAACTCTTTTTTTGGTAAAAGCGTTATTTTAACCACCAGCCCGGTAACCGGGGCTGACCTGCGAAAGTATATTTTAGAGCATGCGGCAATTAACGATAATGACTACCTGCACAATATTTGGCTTAACCCGTTAACAGCAATTTACACCGCACAATACCTTAAAAGTATTTACAATGTAAAATTGCACCTTAGAGAAGACTATAGGGGTTCGGTAAAAAATAACGAAATAACTGTTGGTGCGGGCATACCCGCCGTAAAAAAAAACATAAGAGACGTTTTTATGCATTGCAGACCCCTGTGTACCGACATTGACAATATAACAGTGCTGGAGCCGCAAAAAATTAAAATTGAAGGCGAAATTGAGTTACGGCAAAACCCCGGCAGATCGCCTGAAGAAATACTTGCTGCCATATACGATTCTATTATCAATACACTTAACCCCCGCGTTAAATATTATACGGAAGGGGAATTAATAAACCGGGGCTTTAGCGTTGATGCTATTTACAACGGACCTGCTTTACAGCATGGCTTTATAATTGACAACGAACTGCCGCCTGAGCCATGCAGGATTGAAATAAATGACATTGAGAGGGCTATAATGGCTATAAAGGAGGTGGCACTAATAAGATCGCTACGTGTTTTTAACACAGATGGTACACAACACACTGAAGTTCTTGAGTCAGTAATAAATATTAAAGAAGACCACTTTCTATACCTGGAGATAGTGGAAAACAGGGCATTAGAACTGGTTAGCAATAACTATAATATTGCCATACAGGAAGAGCTTTTTTTGAACTATTTTAATAACATCAGAGAACCGGATTCAAAAAAATATATTGCACCCAAAACTACAGAACAAACCAAATTTGGACGGTACAGGCAAATTGATACTTACTATTCAATACAAAAACATTTTCCCGCAATTTACAGGATAGGCGAGGAGGGTATTGAAGAAGATTCAGTGCCTGGCCGTAAGGCAAAAGCCAAACAACTTAAAGCATATTTGATGCTTTTTGAACAGTTAATGGCAAATTATCTTGCACAACTAAATAATATAGATCATCTTTTTTCTCCGCTTGATTCGGGTAGCGCAGGTGCGCTTGAAAAGTTAACTACTTATTTTTCGCAGCCACTATATAATGTACCGTTTTATGAGCAAATAATAATCAATAACAGCGCTACAAGAACACCGTTAAACCCTGGTAGTGCGCCTAAAAACACTTATGTAAAGGCGCTGAAAAACGAAACAGAAGAGGGAAAGTTTGAAAGAAAAAACCGCGCGCTTAATTTTATGCTGGCACGGTTTAATATTTTACTGGAAGAACATCCTGTTTTTCTTTTTATACAGGTTAATAAGCAGGGTGGCGAGAAACTTTTTAGGGAAGAACTTTTAAAATGGAAATCTGGCATACTAAAAAACATTATCCCGTTTACTCAAAACAGGGCACTCGCTGATTGTTTTAGCGATTTCGATCTGCAGCAGGGTAAAAACAGCGCATTGGCCAGGGGCTTTTGTTACAATATGCGAAAGTTATTGTATATAGGCCTGGGGCAGGATGTAAACGACAGCCTCACGCCCTTTAACGCCCGTATAACTAAACATGACAGCGATAGAAAAGACAGGAATACCCACATTATAACTTTTAAGGATGTAAATAATCAAAGCGTTACTGTATATACAAACGATTCAATTACGGCAGGTGAAAAAGGCAATTTCAAGCATCTTTTCACTAATATAACAGCATCTTTTTTTTCCAATGCAATTGACAAAAAAAACTTTATGGTATGCCAGGTTGGTACAGATGTCAGCCAAACTTTTGCAACCGGAACGGTACTGCTTTTATATAAGGAAGCAAGCCAGGTAGTGTATACCATAACAGGCAGCTATACAAACGCAAAAGATGCGAATAATAGCCGGGATGAAATAATAACCAAAATCAGGGAGTATAATATCAGGTCAGAAAAGATGTATGCAGTTGAGCATACCTTTTTAGCGCCCTGTGTTACATCAAGGTCGTTTGGATTTGAATATTACGACACTCATAACCATATAATTTTTTGCCATGCAACTTTAATGACGTTTGCGGCACGCGAAGAGCTTATAAAAAAGATATATTACTTCTTTTACAACTACGAGAGCCTGGACAGGAAGTCTAAAGAATATAGTGACTTGTACGATGCCATTAACGGTGCTTTTTTGGTGAGAAGCATTGACGACAAGATGACAAGTGAACTGGACATGGAAGATTCTCTCTCCAAACTTCCGCCGCAAAAACTTGACCGCCTGCGGAAAATTATTGTTGCCAATAAGGATACACATTTAAGGCTGCTTAAATACAACGTAAACATCAGGGGGCACAAAATTGATGAGGCTTTTTTTGGCAACAAAATAAGTATGATTTTTCCTGCCTGGCCGGCCAGGTTTGCCAAAGAAAGTTTTCGGATAACTGCTGAAACAATAATACAGGCGCATTCGCCTTCATTTATAAACTGCAACACATATTGGCTTTCACCACTTGTATTCGCCCGGTTTGAAGAATTATATAAGGCCTGGCAAGAAGATGTCGTGGCTACTGACAGAAAAAACAGGAACATGGACCTTTGCTATAAACTTATATTAATGCTTGAAGGTTTTAAAAAAGACAAACACTAACGCTTGGCACCAGGTATAATATATCAGCAAAAATTTGATGTTTTATGCAACGACAGGGATTTGACCAAAAACCTGCACGAAAAAATAACAACCATATTTTACCAGCAGCTTATAAGTGAAATAAGCAGGATAGTGGATTTTTATATTCCCGGTAATGTTATTTTTCGCATCAATAAGCTGGAGATTGACCTGGGTGTTATTGTGTTTGATAAAATTGAACATTTATTGCCGGAAAGATTTGCTGATGAGCTTGAAAAAGTAATAGCCGGGTATGTTTACAATTTTAAAAAGAACGCATCTTTTAATGACAATAATTTTTTGCAGGCTGATTTTTTGTTAAGGGACATTGATATAATCAGCTTTTTTTTGATGACAGGCACATACCCCTGGTGGAGCAAGAAGTTATACCACGATGATATGCTGCAGCTTTTTTCTGATGTTTTAACCAAAGAACAAGCTAACCTAAAAAAGTTGCTGGCTGAATTAGGTCATTTTGAATACGTAAGAAAAAGATTGTCGCTTCAATTTCCGGCTACGCTGATTGTGAGGGTAATAGAAATATTAGAGCCACAGGAAGCCAGTTTTATAGTACATTTTCACCATGATATTACCGGGCTAAACAGGGAAAAAAATATTGTACACGGTGAGTCATCTGCGTTTGAGAAAGATATTTGGTATTTTATATTAACCTATTTGTTAACCCAAAGTGGCCCGTCTTTCAATCAAAAACAGTTTATCAAAAGTAACCTCACCCAAATAGCGTCTAACTACAACATAAGTTACCTGCAATTGCTGAATATATTAGGCACCGCCCTGTTAACTGTTTTGCCGGTAAAGGATAAGGCAACAAGCAGGCTTGCGTTTCATATTAAAGCTTTACAAAGTGATGAGCTTAATACCGTTGTTAGCGGCTCGGTAATGCCTGGCGGTAAAAGCTACTCGTTCGAAGAAAAATTACAATTGCTTTCTTATTATTTTATAACCGGCAGTTTACCATTATGGGCCTCACATATTAATGAAAAACAAATGGCCCTTTTATTAGGCGGCATCGCAACCGAAAACGCCACCCTGGTATCAGCCTGTTTAATACAATTGGCAAACAATACTGCGGCATTTAACCGGCTAAGCGTACTTATAAAAAGCAACACAAATTTTCAGGAAGAGCTTACCCAACTGGTACAGGAACTACAGGGTAAACTATCCGCTTCAACAACAAATAATAACCAGGTTTTTAATAACGGGGTGGGTGGTGAGATAATTGATGATGGAATATCCTACTTGCCACCTGAAATTAGAATAGAGCGCAAAGAGTACCTGTTTAACTATGTAATCTTTTTACTGGTAACAGGCCACCTGCCATGGTGGGCTGCGGGCGAAAATAAAACCAACTTATTGCGGGAGTTAATTGACCATTATCCTGAAGAGGCTATTGCCATATTAAAATATTCAGGCAACGATATAGATAAAAGGACGCGTTTTACACGCCTTTTCTCAAAAATAAATATTGTATTTTTCCTGGATAGTGTAAGTAACGCCCTGGGTAATAATAATATTTTACGGTTTACCCTTCGGCAATGGGGTGAGGATGAAACGGTACAACTACTTGCACATGATGTTTATGAAGGAATTGTTATTGACACCTTTTGGGATAGCCTGATTGAGACAGCCTACTCGTCTTTTAATACTGCCGTTTTTTTTAAAGATGTGATACAAAAAATTGCGGCCCTTTTGCAAATTGATGTTTTGCAGGTTGTGCTTTCTTTACTTAAAACAACCGGGAAAAGCAGCCCGCTTAATGGCAGCACAAATAGCATGCGCTATTGGCTTAAAGACGTTGAAGCATATTGTATCGCACAAAAAAAGCTCGTCGCTTATAACCCATACTTTTTTATGCAGTTTGTAAGGCTAAAGCTTGTAGAAAGTGGCCAAGGCGCCGCCCCGATGTTTTTGCACACTGCTATAAAACACTTTGTAATTAATTTTTTTAAAAATGGGGCATTACCATATCCTTTGGATAATATTAGTTTATACGAACAACAGCATCTTTTTAAAGCAGCCCTATATCATCTGTATCTAACTGAAAAGCTGTTTGTGCAACAGGTAGTAAGCAATTACAAAGCGGAAACGGTTTATGTAAGCGCCGCTGCACAAATCCTGTTATCCCAGGGTGATTGGCCTGCTGAATTAGCGCAGCTTATTAACTTACAACCCGCAAAGGATATTGCTACAGAAACACATGACTCTGTTGAAGCGCTTGCAGCGCCAGCCGCAATGTTTTTGCTTGAGATAGACTTAGCTCACCTGGCCGGTAATTACACCATATATTACCCCGCTTTAAAAAATATTGATACCCAGTTGCTAATAGTTAAGTTACTGGACTATTTTATGAAATGGAATGAATTACCACCAACATACGTTCATTTAAAACCTGCGGAAAAGGACAAGCTGCTGGCTACCGCCTTGCTGGCTTTATACAAAACTAACCCCGGCATAATAGAGACACTTATTCAAAATCAGGGATATTCAATTAATAGTAAAGTTTCACTTATCTCTATAATAAGAAAAACAGGCAATAAATATGTAAGCGAGGAGCTTGGCAGCAAAATTATAAACGAAGCAAGGCTGACCAATGAAATGGCTGGTATTAAATATTACGATGAAGAGGAGAATGATGCATCACGAAAAGTAATAACCGGTATTAGCCAATATTTTGCAGGCATTAACGATGAAAATAGTGATAAAACAGGCGAAGCTTTTTATGATGTTGATTTTTTTATTACCCATGGCCATTTGCCAAATTATATAAAACTGGAAAGTGATAGCTATGAGAACATTTTTATAAAAGCGCTGGTGTTTTATTTGCATAAACACAAAAAGGAACGATTAGACAGTGTATTGCTAAATACAAAAGCCAGCCCTGAAAATAAACTGCATTTTTATGCATTGTTTGTACAAAACAGTAACACTGAAGAAGCGCTGTTTTTAGCGTACCTACAACCTTTTATTGAAGATGACATCGTTACTTTTTTAGTTTCGCCGCCTTTTAAAAAGGCCGGTTTTGCCAACTCAACATTGGAAAAAATTATAGCATTACTAAGCGTTGAAGTAGATGCAGCAGGCGTGGAGAAGCTGCAAAAATTATTACAATACAAAATTGTTCCTGTTTTTTTTGAGCAACACAATTATACAGCCAGTGTATTAGCTATAATAAACAAAATTGTTATTACAGGTAAAACTGACAAGCAAGCCGACTTTGCGGAGTCAACCCCTTTGGAACTATATTTTCAAAAATTAGAAGACCACTTTGGCCCCACGTCACCTTTTATTCGGATCATACATATATTTAGGGCAGCACATGTACCGGCAATAAATTACCCGGGAGATGAGGAGCGCATAAAAAAATTGCGCCCTTTTTTAAGCCAACATATTTCATTATTTACTGATGATGTGTACCAAGCCCTTGCTGCATTTATTGCAATAAATACCACCATTGAAGGCATACCTGACCACGCACTTCAACTGTTACATAATAGTTTTAAAACCATTGCTGACACGCATGTGCTTGCGGCAAAGGCTGTTAACGTACCTGGCGGCAAACATCCCGTTTTTGCTGAATTTCCTTTACTACAAAGTTCATTGTCCTCAACCGGTTCGGGAATTGATAAAACGGATGCACAAATAAAACTTGATAAAGAAATACAACAGATTGAAGACAGGATAAAAGAAGACAAAATGCAGCGCGTTGTTGTTAGTAATGCCGGCCTTGTACTGTTCAGCTCATTTTTCCCGACGCTTTTTTCAAAGCTGCAGCTTACCGTTAACAATGCGTTTACAAACATAGATGCGCAGTATAAAGCAATATATGTATTGCAATACCTTGTATGTGGCGACCGGCGGTACGAGGAGCATGAACTGGTTTTAAACAAGCTTATTTGTGGCTTCGACTTATATAAACCACTACCTGGCGATATTTTTTTAACTGACGATGATAAACTGGTAGTAAGCGGGATGCTCAATTTCTTCTTAAGCCAGTGGGAGCAAATGCAAAACACCTCAATTGAGGGGTTCAGGGCATCCTTTTTGGCAAGGGACGGCTATGTTTATGCCGGGGATAACGGCTGGGTGCTAAAAATAGAAAACCGACCTTATGACGTACTGCTGCAAACATTTCCGTGGCCTTACAGTACCGTTAAATACACCTGGATGAAAGATATAATTTTTGTAGAGTGGCTATATTAAAAGTTTTCTGTCGCATAGCCTTGATAATCAAGTAACTTTTTTTTATCTTCATTCCTTCTCCTTTAAAACATACCGAAAAAACAATGACAACGATAGCGTTGGTTGATGACCATAGGCTATTAAGGCAAGGCTTAAATAGCTTATTGAGCAAAAATAAAAATTATAAGGTTGTGCTTGAGGCTGCTAATGGAGCGGAGTTTTATCGGCAACTTAAAAATAGCGAGGCACCGGACATTGCCGTTATTGATATAAATATGCCTGTAATGAATGGTTTTGAGACGGCTGAGATTATTGCAAGAGATTACCCTTCCATTAAATTTGTAGGGCTGTCGTTTTTATTTGACGACGATGTAATTTCCCGGATGATCTATTTAGGTGCATCGGGCTTTATAAATAAATCTGCTGACGAAGAGTTGTTTTTAAAAGCAATAGCGATTGTAGCTGAAGGCAATTATTTTATACAGTCTCTATCTGGCGTTAAGGTGTATAGTTCGGTTAAGCATTTGTATAAATTGAAACAAGCATCCATAGATCTAAGTTCCAAAGAAAAACATTTTTTAGCGTTATGCGCTTCAGATAAAAGCTATAAGGAAATAGCGGGCGAAATGGGAGTAAAAGCCAGGACTGTTGACAATTACAGGGACAGCCTGTTTACAAAACTGGATGTTAAAAGCCGCTCAGGCCTAATTCTGTACGCCGTTAAAAATGGCATTGTGAACATTTGAATTGCATTTAAAATAAGCAATAGCTAAAATGATAAGAGGAGCTAAAATTATTTTGAGGATGTTACAGATGTATTCGCTCCGTTAATTTTTTATTGAACCGATAACAAACTCCTGTACCTGGAAAGCGCTCCTCGCTTGTTTTTTATCTCCCTCAACAACAATTCTAAATGGACCGGTTTTCCCAGGTAATGGTTTACCGTCAGAAGCATCAGCCAATATTATTTTACGGTTCGTAAAACTACTGTCAACTTCAGGCAGTGAGAATAAAACCTGGTAGCCATCTGCGCATTTCACAAGCAAGTATTTCACCATGTTTTTTCCATGCAATTGTTTACCTGTAGCTGCCCCGGCAGAATCGAGGATCGACAGTAGTGGTACACCCGAATACACATGTATGTTGCCATCGTGATCTTTCATATCAACCGTTGTATGCGGCATTTTTGCCAGGTCTGCCGGTAATAATGTTAAAGGGTTTGTTATATCGCCGCTTACTTTTAAAGATGCTGTCTGGCAGTATGCAGCAGTAGTTAATATAATTGCCGCAAACAAACACATTACCTTAAAGGCTATTTTCATATAACTAACATTTTATAGCTGTAGTAATCTTTTAAAATCTTCAGGTGTGTCAATATCTATGGCGCCACCGGGAAACGGCACAATGGTAATATCATCGTTGTGTTGATGTAATATCATTCTGGCGCCGGTGTTACCCTGTAAAGATAATAATGCAGGGAAATATTTCTTGTCAAATACCGCCGGCACACCTACGGTGTTATTATAGCCGCAGGCCACGAGGCCTTTGTTGTCCTTTGCCTTTGTTTCTAACAATTGGTCAAGCAATGCAGTGTTAACCAGCGGTTGGTCGCACAACATTATTAACACAGCGTTTACCAGTGGTTGTATGGATACAAGCTTTTCAATACCTGTACTAACGGAACTACCGAGCCCATTCGCCCAGTTTGTATTTATAACAATCGTAACAATTTTAGACGTTATCGTGGGTATAATTGCTTCTGCATTTGCTCCCAAAACAACAACAACATTGCCGGCTGTTGTGTTAATTGCAGTTGCAACAGCATGTTGTAATAGTGTACTGTTATTATAGGGTAGGCCCTGTTTGGCTATACCCATCCTGCTGGAACTGCCTGCGGCCAAAATTATTATTCCTGTCATACTTTGTTATTCAGCATGAATGGTTGTGGTCTTATTCCGCAGTGCGGCCCCGGCTTTTTTTTCCAGGGTTGCTTTTATTTCTGCTAGTATGGATAATGCAATTTCCTCTGATGTTTCGGCACCGATGTCCAACCCTGAGGGGCCGTGTACCGGCCGCCACAATTCTTCATCCCAGGTAATGCCCTGCTCAGTTAATTCATCCTTTATACGCTGTAATTTCTTTTTTGGGCCCAATACACCAATGTACTGCAGGCGAAGCGGTACTAATACTTTCAGCATTGCAAGGTCGTAGTTATAATTATGGGTTAAAAGGATTGCTACCGTACGATTGTCAATTTGTAAATTGGCGACCGCCTGTTCCGGTTTAGCCACTAATACATTGCAGGCCGGAAACCTGTTTGTTGTTGCATATTGCCTGCGGCCGTCAATTACGTTTACCTGCCAGCCAAGAATATTGGCCATACCAACAACAGGTATGGCATCATTACCCGCACCAAAAATAAGCAGGCATATTTCCGGTTCAAGCAGTTGTATAAAGGCGGTATAGTCGTCCCCGTATTTTTTTGTAATGCCTTGCTTATTTTGTAAAGCTTTTGCCGCATCAAATACCAGGGCTTCTATACAATCCTTTTGTAAGGCTAACTCCGGCGTAATGCCCAAACAAGTGCCTGGTTGCTCAGCACTTTGCCCGAATGCAAACATTGTAGCAATAACAGCGTATTGCCTTTTTGCCACCGCAAATTTCAGTATGTTTATAGGGTTGTTTTTTTCGGTTGGTATTACTGGTTCTATCAAAATATGAATAATGCCATTGCATCCTAACTGTACGCCAAACTTAAGGTCGTCCTCGTCATTTGTGTCATACTTAACCACCATAGGGCTTCCACGGAATATTACGAACTGCGCTTTTGTTAAGGCATCGCCCTCCAGGCACCCTCCGCTTATCGCACCTGTCAGTAAACCGTCCTGTGTTATCAGCATGCGGGCTCCGGGCCTGCGATAAGAGGATCCTTCCACCAATACAACCGTGGCCAGGGCAGTTTGCTTGCCCAAAGCGGTGGCTTCGTCATATGCTTTAATTATTTGCCTTATTTCTTTCATTCGCAGGGTATAACATTTACTAATAAGCCTTCTTCAAATATGCTTTTTTCTGCAGGCAGGGTAACCACACCTTCTATACCCGCAAGCGAAGGAATATCGGCTGAATTGTTCCACGGTAAGGGATCGGCTTCAATTATGCCATCTTTGTTTTTCAATATAACAGGTAAATGAAAGGATAAGTTTGGCGTAAATGTGATTTGTGTTGAAAGCTTTGCAACCAACATTGCTGGTGTAAATTGCAGGCTTTTATATAGCCACCTTTTAAAATACACATGGTAACAAACAAACGTTGACATAGGGTTGCCAGGGAAACCAAATATCAATGTGCCGTTAGGGCATTGGCCAAAAAGCATAGGCTTGCCGGGCCGCTGCGCAACACGATGAAATATTGTACGCATGCCCAATTGAGCCAGCACACCCGGCAGGTAATCATACCGGCCTTTTGATACAGCCCCGGATAAAAGCACAACATCGTTATTGTTGATGATATTGCACAGGCCATTTTTCATTAAGTCTTCATCATCCGCAAAGTGATGCAGTGTGGCTGTTATCCCTTCCTGTAACAAAGCTGCCGCCAGCATGTATGAATTTGATCTCCTGATTTGATGGGGGAGTGGCTGCTCATCAATTTCAACCAACTCATTCCCGGTTGAGCATAGGCTGATGCGCGGCAATTTTTTTACGGGCACCTTAACCATGCCTACAGATGCTAAAATTCCAATATGGGCTGCGGTTATTTTTGTGTCTGTTGTAAGCAGTACGTCATTTTGTTTACAGTCACTGCCTTGGGTGTGTATGTTTTGGAAAGGCTTTATTTGTGTCGCCTTTATAGTTGCAACTCCATCGGCAATACTTATTTCCTCGTATGGTATTACAGCGTTGGTGCTGGCTGGTAAAACCGCACCTGTCATAACCTCAATACAATTGCTTTTGCAGTTGAGCATTAACGGAGTTTCACCTGCAGCCTGTATCGCCTGTATGGGAAAGGCTGTGTTTTGCGCGCTGGTGTCTATAGCAATGCCATCCATCGTCACGCGGTTAAAAGCAGGGTAATCCCTGTCAGCTTTTACATCGGTTGCCAAAATGCGGCCAATAGAATTCAATAATGTAACCTGTTCTATTCCGTAATCGGGCTGCTCATTTAAAACCAATGCAAGTGCTTCTTCAACCGAAATCATATACTGATGCCTTTTGTATATTGAAGAATAAGTTTAAGGCCTATATATGCCACTAAAACACCCGTTAACCCTTTTACTGCATTTGCTTTTATATGGTTAAGACTAAGCCTGGTACCCAGTTGGCCGCCTATAAAAACCGCAACCAGCAGTGGAAGAAATAATGTACCGCTAAACTGTAGCGTACCACTTGCCAACTGGCCTGCTAAACCCGCTACTGAATTAACCAATATGAAAAAGCTGGCAAGTGCAGCAATTTTTTTAGCGTTGTCCCATTGCATAAGGTTTAATATGGGGGAAAGCAAGATACCCCCGCCAATACCTACCATGCCGGACAGAAAACCGGTTGCTGCACCGAGCAATATGTTTTTCCAAATGGCAAATTGTTTGTTAGGGCCTGCCGATGGTCGCAGGTAAATTTGAACAATCAGCAGGATGCCTGCCAATATTAATACACAGCCCAATGCTATAAAAAAAGAATGCTGTGTTAGCTTTATCATAGCACCAGCAAATGCAGCCGGTACACTGCAAATAACGAGGGGTAAAAATTTTTTCCAGTCGAAAAAACCGCCTTTATAAAACAGGTAAGAGCTGTTGGTTACCACAACAAGATTGCAGAGTAATGCTACCGTTTTAATGGAGTGAAAATCGGTTATAAAAAGCGCCATTAGCGCAAGGTAGCTTGAGCCGCCGCCAAAACCTACTGATGAATATAAAGTGGCGATCACAAAAAAGCCTGCTGCTATAAGTAATATTGTATTCCAGTCTGGCATTAGGTTTCAATTAATTGATTATTCATTATTGATGCCCAGTTGTCAAATCCACCGGTTAAAGTGTATGCCGCTAAACTATTGTTTTTTTGTTTTGCTATTATTGCAGCCCGCTGACTTCTGTTGCCTGTTTTGCAAAATAGTATAACTGGGATATTAAGAGCGAAATCTTTGCCCGCAATTTCGGATAGTGGAATGTTGCAGGCCCCTTTTAAATGAGCATTATTAAATTCCGAAGGTTCCCTAACATCAACTAACAAAAACTCTTTTTCTTCATTATACCAGTCATATAATTCAACCGGTGATAAATCATTTATAGTAACTCCGCAGTCAATGGTGATATTTTCCTGCAGCGTGCTGATTTGTTTGTTGGCCGGGTCAAGATCAAGTTTTATTTTATACTCGCTATCGTTTTCAAAATCAAATATTTTAACATAGCCGCTAAGCGGTTTACCAACATTTGTAATTATTTTAACGGCTTCCAGCGCCTGCCTGCATCCTATAATACCGGGCAACACACCCAATACACCGGCCGTGTTACAATCAGGTATTTCATTGGCAAATGGCGGCTGCGGGTATAAACAACGGTATGTTGGCCCATCACCGTAATTAAATACACTAAGTTGTGCTTCCCATCCCTGTATGGCAGCATAAACAAACGGTTTGCCTGTAATAACACACGCATCATTTATAAGGTAACGCGCTGCAAAATTATCTGTCGCATCTATCACCAGGCTATACTGTTCAATTATGCCCACGGCATTAGCAGGCGTAAGCATTTCATTATAAGTTTGTATGCTGATGTTACTGTTTAGCTGTTTTAATTTGTTAGCGGCAGCAACGGCTTTGTTACCATCAATATCAGCTTCAGAATACAACACCTGCCGGTGAAGATTGGTGATGCTAACAGTATCTCCATCAACTATGCCAATAGTACCAATGCCCATACCGCATAAATATTGCAGTGCAGGCACACCTAACCCACCTGCGCCAACTATAAGCACTTTTGCATTAGCAAGCTTCTGCTGTGCCTCCACACCAAAGCCGGGTAATTGCTCTTGCCTAATATAGCGGTTTATTATACTCATACTATCCCCCTAACACTGACATTGAATCGTAAACAGTTTGGCTGCGCAGGGCTTCGGCCTCCAGGCCATCCTTCAACCGGTCACTTACTGCTGTTATAATGGTATTTTCTAATTCTGCTGGCGTCGCCCCGCCCCGCAAAACATCCCGCAGGTTGGCCGCGGGCGGCCCATACAGGCAGGTGCGCAGCTCGCCTGTAGCAGACAGCCTTATCCTGTTACAGGTGCCACAAAAAGTACGGCTGAAGGATGGGATGATACCGAATGACCCTTTATATCCCGAAATGCGATAATTGACCGAAGTTGAATTCAACTCGTTCTTTTCTGCATTAATATGCTCATAATGGCGGCTTATGTGTTGGTATATGTCCGTGTGATCCCAACGAACGGTATCAAAATGGCCTGTACCATTAAAAGGCATTTCTTCCAAAAATCTTACTGCCAAACGATGGTGTTTGGTAAGCTCAATAAAAGGGATAATATCAGCGATATTTATTGCCGCCGAAAGCACGCAGTTTAGTTTTACATCAAAACCAGCTTCAAGCAAGGCAAAAATATTGGCGTAAACTGTATTGAAACTATCCCTGCGTGTTATTTGGAAAAAACGGTTGGCATCAAGCGCATCAAGGCTAATATTGATTTTGCGGATGCGTGTCTCAAGTAATTCTCCAATATACTCATCAATCAGTGTCGCATTTGTTGTAATCACAATTTCTTTGAGGCTATTTAACTGGGATAGTTCTTGTAAAAACTGCATAATACCCCTTCGTACAAACGGTTCACCGCCGGTTATCCTTATCTTGTTTACGCCCAGCCCGCAAAATAGCGCTGTCAGGTATTGTAGCTCTTCAAAAGACAACAGTTCATTCTTTTTGGCAAATAACATCCCTTCTTCAGGCATACAATACCTGCACCGTATGTTACAACGGTCGGTTACAGATAACCGCAAATAATTAAGCTGCCGTCCATATCTGTCTATCAATTTCTTATCTGCCATAATTGTCAGGGGTGTGCGTTTACCCACACCGTTTCATCCGTATAATATTCATGCTTCCATATAGGCACTGTTTTCTTTAGCTCATGCATAATAAAAGCCGTCGCTTCAAATACAGCATCGCGGTGTGCTGACGAGGCGCCTACCACAACTACCGGCTCACCCGGCAATTTCTCACCAGTTGCATGGATGATGGCAACTTTTTCAAGCGGCCATTTATCTTTCGCAGCCAGCGCTATTTTTTCAAACTCCTTTAACGCCATGGCTTCATACGCCTCAAACATCAGCTTAATAACTTCTCTGCCTTTGGAATGGTTGCGTACTGTGCCTATAAAAACATTAACCGCACCGCAATACGGGCTTTGCAAAAAGTTATAGGCCTCATTTATTTCTATATGGTCAACAAGTTTTAACAGCATACTTTATCCTCCACTTACGGGTGGTATTAAAGCAATTTCGTTACTGCCCGTTAAAGATTGTTCATCTTTTGCATACTCGTTATCCACTGCCACCGCCACCGACCGTAACTTACCCAGTGCGGGGTACTGCTGTGCCAGCCATTGTTTTAAAGCGCCCACGGTGGTTATGCCAAGGCTGCCAGGTATAGTAAGCCTGTTTGTGCCCGCAATATCTTTCGTTATGCCAAATAATAATAACTCCATTAGCTTATATGCAGGTTGTTGTAAGTTGTTATATGATCTTTATAGTCGTTCACATTGTGAAGTTCGTTAATATCCGGGGCAAGCAACAGGGCAATATCCGAATTTATCATTGCTTTACGCGGGCAGGAATAACCCTGCGCCAACAACTGTAGCAGCCAGCTATAGCAGCGTGGCTCCCAAATGGCTATTAACGGTTCTGGCCATTCATTGTTTTCTTCGCCTGCAAAGGCAGTAGCTATTTTTGATATATCCCTTTTATCAACTAAGTATTGTAAACTTTTGTTGGTTAAGTATGGCAGGTCGCAGGCAACCACCAGCCATGCTGCATTTGGGTTGTAGCGAAATGCTGATAATATGCCGCCAACGGGTCCGAGGCCGGCAAAGCTGTCCGTTATACATGGCAGGTCTTCCGCTTCAACTGTCGCTTGCTGCGCAGCATTGCATGATATATAAACATCATTACAAAAAGGCTTCAGCAGTTCATATACGTATTTACGCTGCGTTTTTTCGCCATGGTATTGAATACCACCTTTGTCCATACCCATCCTGCGGCTTTCACCGCCTGTTAATACCAATCCATTTAACACCGGTGTTGACTGAATAATAAAGCTTTTAACAAAGGCAGCAATACCGCTTACGTTATCGCAGGAAAGTACCGGCGCATTTTGGATAGCGGGTACTTGTTCGATCAAATAGCCCGGTATACCTGTATAACCATCAGCCAGTAATACAAGCCGCACATTAGTAAGCTTATCTATCTTTTTCTGTAACGGTTTGGTATTGCTGATAATTACCACCTGGTTGACCGCATTAAAATGATTGCCGTTCACCAACACGAGGTCAGCATCATTAAACAACATGCGTTGCTGCATTGCATTGGGTTGTTGTGCAATATCAACCTGTGCATGTGTTATTTTATTGGTGAATGAGATATGTGGTAAGTGAGAAGAAATATTATCGTTTTCTTTATGATCCGCATCTGCATAGCCAATTTTATAGGCAGGCAATGCTGCGATAATAGTTTGCGCCAGTTGCTGTATAATATTACAAGTTGCACCAAGTATGGCCAATTCATTTCTGCCAAAATTTCCCAACTCCGGCCTCTGCAGAAAGGCATGTTTTTGATGAGGCTTAATAGCTTCCCGTGTTGTAGTCACTTTTACCTCCTGTTTTTGAAACCAGTTTCGTTTCTTTTATCACTATGTCGTGGGAGAGGGCCTTGCACATATCGTAAACAGTTAAGGCTGCTATGCCCGCACCGGTAAGGGCTTCCATTTCCACACCTGTTTTACCGGTAATAGTTACTGTACAGGTTATTATAACTGCACAATCACCAAAAGGCTCAATAGTAAACTTACAATTTTCCAATGCCAGGGGGTGACAAAAAGGAATTAAATTAGCTGTTTGCTTGGCTGCCATAGTGCCCGCTATAATGGCTGTTTGAAACACAGGCCCTTTTTTGGTTTGTATGTCGTTGCCTGTTAGTTGCTGCATTATATATTCACCCAGTACCACGATGCTTTGCGCGGTGGCTTTCCGTTTTGTTATTTGCTTGTCATTCACGTCTACCATCCCCGGCTGGCCTGTAGCGCTGTCAATATGTGTAAACTGTTCACTCATCTTCAAATTATACCTCACTTAAATTAAAAGGCAGTTTTCTTATGCGTTTACCCGTAAGGTCAAATATTGCATTGGTTAATGCCGGTGCAAACGCCGGTAATCCCGGCTCGCCTACACCGCCAGCGTCTGCATCATTTTCCATGATATGTACCTCAATGGGCGGAATATCGTTTATACGGGGCAAATTATAGGCGTAAAAATTCTTCTCTGTGGTTAGGCCGTCGCTATAAGTTATTTCGTGCATGGTGGCAGCACCTAAGGCCATTACAATGGAACCCTCTACCTGTGCACGTATAATGTCGGGGTTTACATACCAGCCGCAATCCATCACCGCCCACACCTGGTTAATTTTTATTTTGCCATCAACATTTCTTGATACTTTAACTACCTGGCCAACGGTACTGGAAAAACATTCTGTAATGGCCGTGCCATAACCTTCATTCTTCTTCCTGCTTTTCCACCCAGATACTTCTTCAAGCTTATCAATCAGCTTCTGGCACCTGTCGTCATTCAAATACTGTCTTCTCAAGGCCAGTGGGTCCTTATCTGCTTCTACGGCAACTTCGTCCATAAAACTTTCGTAGGCAAAACCATTGGTTGAAGCATAAACTGAACGCCACCACATGATCGGTAACGGTGTATCAAAAAAAACATCCTTAAAAATTATATTTTTTATGCTGTTAAAGTAAGGCGCTAAAAAACTTTCAGCGGTGCTTTCATTGGGTTTGCTTTTATCCCCGCCACCCCATATATCCATATTTTGCCCCACCATTTTGTAAGACAGTGCATCAATATTACCATTTGATACTGCGGCCTGGCACCTGTAACTCATGCCGGGCCTGTGCGGGCCTTGTGTCATATCGTCTTCCCTTGTCCACATCACCTGTACCGGCGCGCCAATTTCTTTTGATATCATGGTGGCTTCGTGCGGGTAATCAAGAAAAGCTTTCCTGCCAAAACCACCGCCAAGGAAAGTCATATTAACAATTACGCTTTCTTTGGGCAGTTTCAGCTTATCACTTAAGTATTCCTGCACCCAGTCGGGCGCCTGTATTGGGCCCCATATTTCCAGTTTGTCTTTTTGGTAATGAGCAATGCAATTCAGCGGCTCCATGCAGGCATGCGCCTGGTAAGGCGTTTGATAAACTACATCTATCTTTTTTTCTGCCTTTTGAATAATAGCATCTGGATCTCCTTGTTTCTTTAACGGGTTGCCCTCCTTGTTCTGCAGGTCATCCAGCATGCGTTTGTAAATATCTTCGGTATTCACATGTTCAAAGCCGCTGTCATCCCATTCAACACGTAAAGCTTTTCTGCCCTGCATGGCAGCCCAGCGTGTATCTGCCACTACTGCGACTCCTTCGCGGCCAGTATTGAACACATCCATACTTACTTTGAAAACATGTGTTACGCCTTTTATTTTGCGGGTGTCCGTATCGTCAAAACTTTTCACTTTGCCACGTAGCCTGGGGTTGCGCTCTACCACCGCGTAAAGCATACCCGGTATTTTTTTGTCGAGGCCGAATACAGCTGTACCGTTTGTTTTTAATGGGGTATCCCTCCGGCGGAGCGGCTTGCTGATGAGCTTGTAATCAGAACGTTTTTTTAATGTAATATTAGCCGGCTTTTCCATTTTTGAAGCCTCAATTACCAACTCACCATAATGGAATTTTTTGCCTGACGGTTTATGATAAACATTACCCGAAAGGGCATAACATTCAGAAGGGGGGGTGCCCCATTTTGCCGCTGCGGCGGCAATCAGCATTTGCCTGGCTGTTGCGCTCAGGTTCAATAAGTTTTTGTAAGATGCCCGGATGGTAGAACTTCCACCGGTTATCTGGCTGCCGTATTTTTTACCATTGCCCTGTGCAAAAATTACATTTATGTCCTTTAAGTCAACTTCCAGCTCCTCTGCAATTATTTGCGGTACCGATTGAAAGGAACCCTGGCCCATCTCGGCGCGGTGGTCAACAAGTGTTACCTTACCAGCGGTATCAATCCATATCCACGAATTAAGCTCAATCGCTTCCGCATCGGCTTCCGGTCCTGTAATTATCCTGCCTTTTTTGGCGCCAACTGAAAAATAAAACCCGAGGCAAAGCGCAGTTCCGCTTAAGCCGGAGAGCTTGATGAAGCTTCTTCTTGAAACAGCATTTGTATTTATAGGTGCAGCCATAACATTATGTTGTATGATGATATACTGTTTATTGCTTTACATTATTTTGGTACATAAGCGCCTTTCTTAAGCCACGTTTCCCAGGCTTTTTTAAATTCTTCATGGGTCATTGGAGGAAGCGTGCGCCCTTCACCGGGGTGCCACGCTGAAACAACTAAGGTATCCGAGGCATGTGCCAGCAACTGCTCCATATTTTTGTGCCCATTTTGTGCGGGGTCAAGAATTTGCCTGGCTAACTGGCCCGGGCTTTTACCCTGGAATACCATTTTCATATTTGCCGGCGGCAGGTGCCAATTTGGGTTGCCCGGTGGCGTGTGTATACCCGGGGTATTGGCCGGCTGGTGGCAGTTAGAACATTTCTCCGCATATAAGCCTTTACCGTCCTTACCCCTTTTGGGAAACATCGTATGCAGGTGACTGTCATCGCCCTGCAACGGTATATCACCGGCGGGATGGCAGTTCATACACCGGGGGCTCATCAGTACTTTATATACGCCCATAAAAGCTGTTACAGATTCCACGCTGTCCTGGTTTTTATTGCCGGGATCATCGCCCGCAATTCCTTTACCTTCTTTAAAACCCGATGCAGTTATCGCAATCACCGAAACGATTGCAGCAAAAACCGCTATTGTTTTCTTTGGCAAAAAATATTGCGTTTTAATTGTATTATTTTGCTTCATGCTGCTTATTTTGTTTTGCGCTGTATCTCCGCCGCCAAATGAATTGCCTTCCTGATACGCAGGTAGGTGCCACAGCGGCAAATATTGCCGGCCATTGCATCATTTATATCCTCGTCGGTTGGGTTTGGATTTTCTCTAAGCAGCACGGCTGCTGACATCAACTGGCCTGAATGGCAATAGCCGCACTGGGGCACATCAACCTCGGCCCAGGCCTGCTGCAACGGATGGTCGTTATTTTTGGACAAGCCTTCAATTGTGGTTATCTTTTGTCCCGCAGCACGCTTTACTTTCGTAACGCAGGAACGAACGGCCTCCCCATTCAGGTGTATTACGCAGGCGCCGCATTGGGCCACCCCGCAACCATACTTAGTGCCAGTAAGGCCTATAACATCCCTTATGGCCCATAGCAGGGGCATTTCGGGGTCAACATCTACCTTATAGGTTTGTTGGTTTATATTTAATGAGATCATACAATGTAATATAAGTATTAATTAATACTAAACAATTTATCACTAATAGCGGTAGTATAAACATTCGTTTTATCACCCTGGCCTCATCACGGTATAAATATATAACCGTTTAATAAATTAACGCAAACAGTAAATGCCGGCATTTTATGCAACTAAAGTTACGAATGAATGCAGATTGTGGAAGATTTATTACGAAAAAAAAGATTACTTGCTAAATACTTAGTTATGTAAACCAAGCTGGTTTCACAATAGTATCACGTTTGAAGCAAGCTTTTATAATATTGCCGATTGGTATAACATCGATCATATTCATTGCGTGCAGCTATGCAGTATTTTAATATTGAGTTTTTAAACAACCCATATCAACTTATAAGTTACAGGAAGCAGGAGCATAGCCGAAATAGGCATTACCGGTGCCACCGCAGCAATTGTTAACGCTGTTTATCATGCAACAGGCGCGCAGGTTCGTAATTTAACCCTTGCGCCGGATAAGTTATTGTAAAACACGACTAATGCTTGGATGATAGGTTTTATTTAATTAGCTTCCCGTCATGAAAACGGTAATCAGGAAGCACCTGCTGGCTATCCGCTGGTTTCACTGGATCAATTTCCCTATCCTTGGGATTATGATCTGGAGCGGATTACTTATTTATTGGGCTTATGCCAGGTACGGCTTTTTTTCGCCCGGCTTTTTTAAAGCCCTCAATATGCCCCACAGGCTTGCCGAAGGCATGAGCTTCCATTTTGCTTTTATGTGGCTGTTTTTTGCTAACGGCCTATTATATATTTTATACACTATTTTCTCGGGGGAATGGCGCTACCTGGTGCCTGGCAAAAATTCGTTTAAGGAGGCCTGGCAGGTGTTGCTGCACGACTTACACATACGCAAATATGCTCCCCCGCAGGAAAAATACAATGCTGCACAGCGCATTGCTTATACGGCCATAATTTTTATGGGTGCAGGCTCGGTTATTACAGGATTAGCCATATATAAACCTGCTGAGTTTGGGTGGTGTACCTGGCTATGCGGAGGCTACTCAAATGCCAGGGTTATACATTTTATATTAACTGTTGGGTATTGTTTGTTTTTTGTTGTGCACATTGTGCAGGTTATTATAACGGGCTGGAATAATTTTCAGTCTATGGTTACTGGCATTGAAGTAATTAAACCTGCAATTGCACCATTGACCGAGGAGCCTGAAGTTAAACAATCTCCTAATTTAACACCAACCACACCAGTTGAAAAAGAGTAACTATACAGACCGCATTGAGCAGGTAAGCAATAAGTCTTACAGGAGAAGGGTGTTTATCTCGTTCCTTGTTTTTGATGCATTGCTTGGTGGCGGCGTTGTTGCCTGGAACTGGTTAAAGCAACAGCCTAAAGACAAGGGAGCTATAAAGCCTTTGCGTTCCGCACTGGAAACGAATGAAAAAATTTTCAAGGGCGCTCTTGGGAATAACACTACTGTGAAAACTTTTGATAAAGCTGACGTTGTTAAAAATGCAAAAGTAAACGGGCTGATAGGCATACCGGCAAATGCCGATGCTGCTACCTGGCGGATGCAGGTAATAAAAAAATCAGGGGAAACACTAAGTATAAGCCTTGACGAAATAAAAAAGCTACCAAAAAGTGAAGTGACGTTTGATTTTAAATGCATTGAGGGATGGGACCAGGTAACTAATTGGGGTGGTGTAACTATACGTGATTTTATGAACCATTATGGCCTGCAATCGTCCGCCCAAATGCAGTATGCAGGCCTTCAAACGGTTGATAAAAAGTATTATGTGGGTATCGACATGAAAAGTTTTGTATTACCACAAACTATGTTTTGTTATGAGATGAATGGAGAAGCACTATCGTTAAAGCACGGCTATCCGTTAAGATTGATCATACCAGTTAAATATGGTATCAAACATTTAAAATGTATCGGCACTTTGTTTTTTAGCAACGAACGGCCGCCTGACTATTGGGCCGAAATTGGCTATGATTATTATGCCGGTTTTTGATTAATTGTTATTATCATAGCCACAAACCTCTTCTGCTTACGGCCCCGCTTCCAACAATAGGGGGTTTGCTAAATATAAGCGATTTGCTGTCCAAAATGCCCTGTATGGTTGTCTTTTCCACACCCCGGCTTTTCGGTAGGGGATTAATAATTTTGGCTATGGAACAATACGAACAATTCTACGGCCTGCATCACCAGGGGAAGTCTTTTATAATTGCCAATGCATGGAACGCCAAAAGCGCGCAAATTATTGAACAGTGCGGGTTTGAGGCAGTTGCTACCTCCAGCGGTGCTATTGCAGAATCGCTTGGCTATAAAGATGGTGAACAAATACCGTTCGCTGAAATGCTTTACATGGTGAAACGCATAAAAGCCGTTACAACTATCCCTTTGTCTGTTGATATGGAAAGGGGGTACACAAACGAATTAGACATACTTAATACACACCTGCAACAACTGATTGACGCGGGCGTGGTGGGTATTAACCTGGAAGATGCGCAGGGTGAACAACTGTACCTGCAAAAACTTTCGGGCATTAAAAACTTCCTGAAGAAAACCGGCCAGCGGCTTTTTATTAACGCACGGACAGACGCCTTTCTGCAAAAGCTTGACTTGCCGCTGGAGACAGTGCTACGCCGGGCAAAATTATATAAAGACGCAGGCGCTGACGGCCTATTTGTTACTGCTGTACCCGACACCAACATTTTACAGCAACTTAGTAAAGAGGTGGCTTTGCCTTTGAACGTGGTTAGCACGCCTAATCTTGGGCCAACAGGAGAGTTGGCGTCCTATGGTGTGAAGCGTATAAGCATGGCCGTGCAACTGTACAAAAAAGCATACAGCCAGGTGGAAAACCTTGCTAAGAATATCAGGGAAGGCCAGTCCTTTTCGCCATTGTTTAGTTAACCCAACGCTGGATATATTATCAGGAGCAACGGCTACCCGTTAACGGGTAGCCGTTGCTCCTGATGGTTGGTTTTGTTTGGCAAAACCTGGCACTGGTCCAGTTGATGCTGCACTACCCAGATATTTTCTTTAACCTGTTCAAATTTTTCGAACAGGTTAAAGAAAAAATTATTTTGTCAGCCTGGGATTTTCGTGCATGACTTTTACCGGTTCTTTTAAACCTTACGCAAACCGGGGTGTTAGAAATTTATTTTTTGCACGTTATCCCACTTCAACCCCAAATTAGTAGTTCGTTCTTTAAATAGCATATCAAATGGAAGTAATTTCATCCATTTTGTATTTCCACTTGAAAACAACTGGTTCTTCATTCATGGCATTAATCCCCTGGTAGATACGCTCGGCCAATTCCTTTTTGGTTTCCACTCTTATGTGCCGGAGTACTGAACGGGCTGCTTTACTGAAGAACATTTCTATCATATTCAGCCATGAACCATGTTTAGGAGTAAAGATAAATTCAAACCGGCCGGGTTTTGTCAGTAACCATGCCGACGTTTCTTTGGAAACATGCGATGAATGATTATCTAAAATTATTCTTATTTTCCAGTCCTGCGGGTATTTTTTGTTTACTTCTTCGAGGAAGGATATAAATTCCCTGCTCCTGTGCCTGTCAAAAACCTTTGGTATTACGATACCTGTATGAAGGTCTATT
>Ga0265327_10000528_pt1 | contig 65837 bp, 57 predicted proteins | sample 41621metaG_FD_202089 | JGI IMG/M metagenome (GOLD analysis project Ga0265327, IMG submission 202089) | Rhizosphere microbial communities from Carex aquatilis grown in University of Washington, Seatle, WA, United States - 4-16-21 metaG | ecosystem: Host-associated > Plants > Roots > Rhizosphere...
CAATCAGGTCATCGCCGAATCCAACCTGTCCGCTTTGTTCTCCGCGCATCTCGTTTACCCCTGCAATCCCAATGCGCTTAATTTACATCACCCAACGCGAAAATTCAGGGGTTTCGCAGGGGTTTCAATACGTAAATAAAAACCCAGTAAATTATATATTTACTGGGTTTGTTGTTGACACTTTTGTGTGGCATGCGACGTAAAAAACTCGAAAATTCGAGTTGTTACGCAAATTGGTTCGTTTCTGAAAATAGAAAGTTTTGATTGGTGACGCCCGACTCAACTGTAAGTAATACGCGCTAAAGTGCGCCTATTATGTCTTTGTTTGGCTTATGGCTTTCCCCACTGTCACCCGCAAAATCCCGGCCAGATCAGCCCCATGGCTGATCTGCTTGAACCCCGCACCCTTTAGTAGTTCCGCCACCTGCTCTGCCTGGTCGTAGCCGTGCTCCAGCAACAGCCAGCCACCGGGCGCGAGGTGCTGCGGCGCTTGTGCCACGATACTGCGGATGTCATTCAGCCCATCCGCGCCCGAAGCTAAAGCGCTAGCCGGCTCGAAACGTAAATCACCTTGGCCTAGGTGCGGGTCGTCCACCACGATGTAGGGCGGGTTTCCAACGATGATGTCGAAAGTTTCTCCGTCAAGCTCCAAGAACCAATCACTCAGCAGGAAACGGACATTTTCAGCCCCCAGACGCTGCGCATTGCGGCGCGCCACTTCCAGCGCGGTTTTGGAAACATCTACCGCCGTGACGTTAGCGTTGGGGCGCTGCTTGGCGATAGCAATCGCAATGGCTCCGCTACCGGTACCAAGATCGAGCACCCTGACACCCCCTCTCCCGCAGGCGGGAGAGGGCTGGGGTGAGGGAAGGTTTTCAGGGATAAGTTCCAGCGCTGCTTCCACCAGCGTTTCCGTGTCCGGCCGCGGAATCAGCACATCCGGTGTCACACCGAACTCCAGCCCGTAAAACTCGCGCTGGCCGAGAATGTAAGCGATGGGTTCACCCTGCAGTCGGCGCTGCAGCAGGTGATCAAACAGTGTCTGCTGCTCCAGGGTGAGTGTTTGCTCTTCGTGGGCAATCAGCCAGGCGCGGGATACGCCACCCAAGGCATGGCGAAGCAGGATTTGCGCTTCGATGCGCGCCTCACTGGCTGCCAGGGCAAGCTTATCCACAAGTTGCTGCCGGGCCTGCAGCAGCAGGACTTGCAAGCGCATGGCTACAGGGATTCTTCCGACAGCGCCGCCAGCAGCTCGGCCTGGTGTTCGGATACCAGCGCGTTGACCAGCTCATCCATGTCGCCCTGCATGATGGCGTCGATCTTGTACAGGGTGAGGTTGATGCGGTGGTCGGTGACGCGGCCTTGCGGGAAATTGTAGGTGCGGATGCGCTCGGAACGGTCGCCGCTGCCAACCAGGCTCTTGCGCGTGGCAGCTTCCTTGGCCTGTTGCTCGCGCACCTGCACGTCCTTGATGCGCGCCGCCAGCACGCGCATGGCCGAGGCCTTGTTGGAATGCTGGGAGCGCCCGTCCTGGCATTCGGCGACGATGCCGGTGGGTAAATGGGTGATGCGTACCGCCGAATCGGTCTTGTTAATGTGCTGGCCGCCGGCGCCACTGGCACGATAGGTGTCAATGCGCAGGTCGGCCGGGTTGAGCTCCACATCGGCGACCTCGTCCGCCTCCGGCATGATGGCGACGGTGCAGGCCGAGGTATGGATGCGGCCCTGGGTTTCGGTTTCCGGCACGCGCTGCACGCGATGCCCGCCGGATTCGAATTTCAGTTTGGAATAGGCGCCGTAGCCCTCGATGCGGGCGATGATTTCCTTGTAGCCGCCCAGCTCGGATTCGCTGGCCGATACCACTTCCACTTTCCAGCGCTGGCGTTCGGCGTAGCGGCTGTACATGCGGAACAGGTCGCCGGCGAACAGCGCCGATTCGTCGCCGCCGGTGCCGGCGCGGATTTCCAGGAAGATGTTGCGCTCGTCGTTGGGATCCTTGGGCAGCAGCAGCTTTTGCAATTCCAGCACGTTGGCTTCCTGCTTGGCCTTGCCAGCCTCGATCTCTTCTTGCGCGAACTCGCGCATATCGGGGTCGGCCGCCATCTCCTGCGCAGCGGCAATATCGGCCTCGATCTGCTTATAGGCGTGGTACTGCTCAACGATGGGGCCGAGTTCGGCATGCTCGCGTGTCAGCTTGCGGTAATTGTCCATGTCGCCCGTCACTTCCGGGCTGGACAGCAGGCGGTTGAGTTCTTCCAGGCGGTCGCTCAAACCCGCCAGTTTTTTCTGTATCGAAGGTTTCATAGGATCTGGTACAGCTGGCGCAGCAGCGATTCAAGGCTTTCGCGGTCGTCGCCGCTGGTGGTGTTGAGCGCATGGCTAGGGGCATGCAGGAATTTGTTGGTAAGGGTGTTGCTGAATTGCTCCAGCACGTGTTGCGGGTCTTCGCCGCGCGCCAGCAGCTTGAGCGCCTTTTCTACCTCGTGACGGCGCACGCGCTCGGCCTGGTCTCTTAGGGCGCGGATGGTAGGCACGGCCTCGCGCGTTTGCAGCCAGTGCAGGAAATTTTCAACACGGACTTCGATGATGGCCTCGGCCTCGGTGGCCGCTTGCTGGCGGTTGCCCAGGCCTTCCTGCACGATCTGGGCAAGGTCGTCCACGGTGTACAGAAACACGTCGTCCAGTTCGGCCACTTCGGTTTCCACGTCGCGCGGCACGGCCAAGTCCACCATGAACATGGGGCGGTGCTTGCGCGCCTTGACCGCGCGCTCCACCATGCCTAAGCCGACGATGGGCAACTGGCTGGCGGTGCAGGTGACGACGATGTCGTAATCGCTCAGTTGATCAGGCAAGTCAGCCAGCATGATGGCCTTGCCGCCGAAACGCGAGGCCAGCGCCGTGCCGCGCTCCAGGGTACGGTTGGCGACGGTGATGGCAGCCGGGCGTTGCGCGGCAAAGTGCTCGGCACACAGTTCTATCATCTCGCCAGCGCCGATAAACAATACTTTGAGCGGTTTCAAATCACCGAAAATGCGCTGCGCCAGTTTGACCGAGGCGGCGGCCATGGACACCGAACTGGCGCCAATGTCGGTGGTGGTGCGCACTTCCTTGGCCACGGCGAAGGTGCGCTGAAATAATTTGTGTAGCAGCGTACCCATGGTGCCGGCGTGCTCGGCGATTTTCACCGCCTGCTTCATTTGGCCCAGAATCTGCGGCTCGCCCAGCACCATGGAATCCAGCCCAGAGGCAACGCGGAAGGCGTGCCTGGCCGCCTCGCCACTGGGCAGGGTATAGGAATAAGGCTGGATTGCGCCCGGCTGCAGGCGGTGGTATTGCGCCAGCCAGTCCAGTGCGGCTTGCGGCTCATCGGTATTGCAGTACAGCTCGGTGCGGTTGCAGGTGGAAAGGATGGCGGCTTCCTTCACCGGCCGGTGCGCCACCAGGTCGTGCAGCGCCTGCCCCAGGCTCTCACTATGGAAGGCGACATGCTCGCGGATGGAAAGGGGGGCGGTGGTGTGGTTGACGCCGAGGGTGAACAGATGCATTCCGCAATTTTCCAGTATCGGGCGTGCTTAAGCAACAATTTCAGGCCGTTAGGGGGTTTCTTGCCCCTTGATTGCGGTTAAAATGCCGCTTTTGCGATTTATCTTGGAGCTATCATGAGCCAGCAATTCCGCATCGCCCCCAGCATCCTTTCGGCCAATTTCGCCAAGCTCGGCCAGGAAATCACCGACGTTATCGCCTCCGGCGCCGACATCATCCACTTCGACGTGATGGACAACCATTATGTGCCCAACCTGACCATAGGTCCCTTGGTGTGCAGCGCCATCCGCCCGCTCACCGACGCCATCATTGACGTGCACCTGATGGTGAAGCCGGTCGACCGCATCATCCCCGATTTCGCCAAGGCCGGCGCCAACATCATCACCTTCCACCCGGAAGGCTCCGAGCACATCGACCGTTCGCTGGCGCTGATCAAGGATCAGGGCTGTAAAGCTGGATTAGTCTTCAATCCCGCCACGCCGCTGGACTACATGGATCATGTGATGGACAAGATCGATATGATCCTGCTGATGTCGGTCAACCCCGGCTTCGGCGGCCAGAAGTTCATCGGTGAAGCGCTCAACAAGTTGAAACTCGCACGCGCCAAGATCGACGCCTACACCGCCAAGACCGGCCGTGAAATCTGGCTGGAAATCGACGGCGGCGTCAATACCGCCAACATCGCCGAAATCGCCCGTGCCGGTGCCGACACCTTTGTGGCCGGCTCCGCCTTGTTCGGCGCGCCCAAGGATACCGACCCGCACCGCTACGACAGCATCGTCGCCGAACTGCGCGCCGAACTGGCCAAGGTCTAGTTTGGCAGCACGTATCGAACCTGCTCACCCGTTGGCGGTCAGCGCCGTCGTCATTGATCTCGACGGCACCTTGCTGCACACGGCGCCTGACCTGGCCGAGGCCGGCAAGCGCATGATGCTGGAGCTGGGCCTGCCGCCAGTGCCGGAAGCCACGGTGCAGACCTGGATAGGCAACGGCGTGGCGCGGCTGATCAAGCGCATCCTCAGCGGCAGCCTGGACGGCGAGCCAGAAGAAGCGCTCTACGCCCGCGCTCGGCCGATCTACGAAAAGCACTACGCCGAAGTGGTAAGCCTGCACAGCCGGCCGTTCCCGGACGTAGTGGAAGGGCTGGAGGTGCTAAAAAAAACCGGTTACCGCCTGGCCTGCATTACCAACAAGGCAGAAAAATTCACCGTGCCGCTGCTAAAGGATACCGGCCTGTACCACTACTTCGAGCTGATCCTATCCGGCGATTCGCTGCCCAGGCGTAAGCCCGACCCGCTACCGCTGCTGCATGCCTGCGAAGTATTCGGCATTACGCCCGACCAGATGCTGCTGATCGGCGATTCGCTCAACGACACCCAGGCGGCGCGCGCGGCCGGCTGTCATGTGTTTTGTGTGCCTTACGGTTATAATCGCGGCCGTCACGTGAAGGAACTGGATTTGGACGCGGTGGTGGACAGCCTGCTGCACGCGGCCAAGTTAATCAAAAAGGCATGAACCTGGAATTCTTCAATCTGTTGCAAGCCAACTGGCGATGGTGGCGCTGATCCAGCCGCCCCGCCGGCGGTGTATTACGGCCATCGCAACCTAAAACATTGGAGATTTTCATGCTGCACACCATTACCGAACAGGAATTCAACGACCTCGCCCGCCAAGGCTACAACCGCATCCCGCTGGTGGCCGAGACCTACGCCGACCTCGACACCCCGCTGTCGCTCTACCTCAAGCTGGCCAACCGGCCTTATTCCTACCTGCTGGAATCGGTGCAGGGTGGCGAGCGTTTCGGCCGCTACTCCTTCATCGGCCTGCCGGCACGTACCCGCATCGTCGCGCGCGGCCGCAGCATCGTGGTCGAACGTGATGGCGAAACGCTGGAAGCGGTGAGCGACGCCAACCCGCTGGATTTCGTCCAGACCTACCAGGCACGCTTCAAGCCAGCGCCGCTGGGCGGGCTGCCGCGCTACACCGGCGGCCTGGCGGGATATTTCGGCTATGACACGGTGCGCTACATCGAACGCCGTTTGGCCGCCACGCACAAGCCGGATGTGCTGGGCACACCGGATGTGCTGCTGCTGCTGACCGAGGAACTGGCGGTGGTGGACAACCTGGCGGACAAGCTCACCTTTATCGTTTACGCCGACCCGGCGCAGCCCGGCGCCTACGCCGCGGCGCGCGAACGCCTGGATGACCTGATCCGCAGCCTGCGCCAGCCGGCGCAGATTCCCGCTGCTCCCGCCATGGCCCCGGCCAGCGCGGTATCCGAATTTGGCGAGGCTGGTTTCAAGGCGGCGGTGGAGCAGGCCAAGCGCTATATTTTCGACGGCGACATCATGCAGGTGGTACTTTCCCAGCGCATGTCGCAGGCTTTCCCCGCGCCACCGCTGTCGCTGTACCGCGCGCTGCGCAGCCTCAACCCATCGCCCTACATGTTCTACTACGACATGGGCGACCACCATATCGTCGGCTCCTCGCCGGAAATCCTGGTGCGGCTGGAAGGCGACACCGTCACTGCCCGCCCCATCGCCGGCACCCGTCCGCGCGGAAAGACGCGCGAGGAAGATGTCGCACTGGGCGAGGAGCTGCTGGCCGATCCCAAGGAATGCGCCGAACACGTGCAATTGATGGACTTAGGGCGCAACGATGTCGGCCGCGTAGCGGTGACCGGCTCAGTCAAAGTGACCGACAACATGGTGATCGAGCGCTACTCGCACGTCATGCACATCGTTTCCAACGTGGAAGGCAAGCTCAAGCCCGAGATGGATGCCATCGACGTGCTCAAGGCCACCTTCCCGGCCGGCACCGTGTCGGGGGCGCCCAAGGTGCGCGCGATGGAAATCATCGACGAACTGGAACCGAGCAAGCGCGGCATCTACGCCGGCGCGGTGGGCTACCTCGGCTTCAACGGCGACATGGACCTGGCCATCGCCATCCGCACCGCCGTGATTAAGGACGGTACGCTGTACGTGCAAGCCGGCGCCGGCATCGTGGCCGATTCGGTGCCGCAGAGCGAATGGACGGAAACCCAGAACAAAGCGCGCGCGGTGCTGCGCGCAGCGGAAATGGTGCTGGCCGGGCTGGATAATACCTAGCAGGGCTTTCGCTTCGCGGCAATAACGGCGAAAATGGCAGTTAAACTCAATTACTTGGTTCATTAAAATGCAAAAACAAAACAGCTATACTTATGAGGAGCTTCTTACCTGCGGGCGTGGCGAATTGTTCGGCCCTGGCAATGCCCAGCTACCGCTGCCGCCGATGCTGATGGTGGATCGTATCATTTCCATTACCGAGGACGGCGGCGAATATGGCAATGGCCAGATCATCGCCGAGTTGGATTTGAAGCCTGATTTGTGGTTTTTCGGCTGCCATTTTATCGGCGACCCGGTGATGCCGGGCTGTCTCGGACTCGACGCCATGTGGCAGCTGGTCGGCTTTTTCCTCGGCTGGATGGGCGGCCCCGGCCGTGGCCGCGCATTGGGCGCGGGCGAGGTCAAGTTCAGCGGCCAAGTGTTGCCGACCGCCCAAAAGCTGACCTATCGCATCAACATGAAGCGCGTCATCATGCGCAAGCTGGTGATGGGCCTTGCCGATGCCACGGTGGAAGTGGACGGCCGCGAAATCTATGCGGCCAAGGATCTGCGCGTCGGCCTGTTCACGCGCACGGACAACTTTTAGGAGGAGACGATCATGCGTCGCGTCGTCGTCACCGGGATGGGCATCGTGTCCAGTCTCGGCAACAACAAGGCCGAAGTACTCGATAGCCTGCGCGAGGGGCGCTCCGGCATCACTTTCCAGCAGGAATATGCCGATCAGGGTCTGCGTTCGCAAGTCGCCGGCTCGGTCAAGCTGGATGTACAGGAGCTGATCGACCGCAAGCTGATGCGTTTCATGGCCAAAGGCCACGCCTACGCCTGGATCGCCTTGCAGGAAGCTATTGCCGATGCCAATCTGCCGCCCGAACTGGTATCCAACGTGCGCACCGGCCTCATCGTCGGTGCTGGCGGCGCCTCGCACGAAAGCATCATGGAAGGCATCGACACGCTACGCGAGAAGGGTGTGCGCCGTGTCGGCCCCTACATGGTAACCAAGGCCATGGCCAGCGGCGTCTCCGCCTGTCTCGCCACCGGCGCGCAGATTAAGGGCGTGAACTATTCCATCAGCTCGGCCTGCGCCACCAGTGCGCACTGTATCGGCAACGGCGTGGAGCAAATCCAGATGGGCAAGCAGGACATCGTGTTCGCCGGCGGCGCCGAAGAAGAACACTGGACGCTGTCCTTCATGTTCGACGCCATGGGCGCGCTGTCCAGCAAATACAACGACACCCCGGACAAGGCCTCGCGCACCTACGACGCCAACCGTGACGGCTTCGTCATCTCCGGCGGCGGCGGCATCCTGGTGCTGGAGGAATACGAACACGCCAAGGCGCGCGGCGCGAAAATCTATGCCGAAGTGGTCGGCTACGGCGCCACTTCCGACGGCTATGACATGGTCGCGCCGTCCGGCGAAGGCGCGGTGCGCTGCATGCAGATGGCACTGCAGGGCGCGGAAGGCCCTATCGACTATATCAATACCCACGGCACCAGCACCCCGGTCGGCGACGTCAAGGAGCTGGAGGCCATCCGCGCCGTGTTCGGCGAAGGTGGCCCGGCCATCGCCTCGACCAAGTCGTTGTCCGGCCATGCGCTGGGCGCGGCCGGCGTCAACGAAGCGGTATACACCCTGCTGATGATGGAAAACAACTTCATCGCCGCTTCGGCCAACATCGAAACCCTGGACCCGGCGGCGGAAGGGCTCAACATCGTACGTAGCCGCATCGACAACGCCAACATCCAGACCGCGCTGTCCAATAGCTTCGGTTTTGGCGGCACCAACGCCACGCTGACGTTCTCGCGCACAAGGCTCTGATCCATGCTGTTGATGATAGACAACTACTACTGGCTTTCGCCCAGTTTCGCATCCATTCGAATTTTGCCTATAACGCCACGTTGTATATAGGTTTATCTTTCGCGGCCATTCGTAAAAACTCGGTGACAACCGGAAAATAACCGGATAATATACCGGATAACTTTTACTGTTATCCGGTATGCCATCTCTCACAGACACAAAAATCCGCACAGCCAAACCTGCCGAGAAGCCTTACGTGCTTCAGGATGGCAGCGGCCTCTATCTTGAGGTGCGTCCGACCGGCGCAAAGTTCTGGCGCTATCGCTACTGGCTGACGCCGGAGAAAGACGGTCGTTACACCATCGGCGAATATCCATCCGTCTCCCTGTCCGAAGCCCGCCGCGAACGTGAGCGCGTCCGTGAACTCGTTAAACAGGGCATTCATCCCACACAGGAAAAGAAGACCGAGAAACTGCGCCAGTCGCACGAACGCGCCAACACATTTGAAGCCATCGCACGGGAGTGGCTGGAGCGGAAGAAAGGCAAGTGGTCTGCCTACTCACACAAGCAGGCAACCAACTGCATCGAGCAGAACGCTTTCCCGAAAATCGGCAAGCTGCCCATCCGTAAGGTAACGGCTGCGCATCTGCTTAACATCCTGCAGGCCATGGAAGAGCGCGGCGCAGAAACTTATGCGATGCAACTGCGCCAGTGGTGTTCGGCAATTTTTCGTCATGCTGTCGTTACCCTGCGTGCCGATGGCGATCCTGCGGCTGCGCTCAAAGGAGCCCTGTCGCGCCCGCAGATTAACCACAGCAAGCCAATGTCTGTTGAGCAGATCGGTGACTTCAAGGCGAAATTGACGAAGTATGGCGGCAACCGGACTACGGTCATCGCCATGCGGCTGATGCTCTATACTTTCGTGCGAACGGCAGAATTACGCAAGGCACCCTGGACTGAATTCGACATCAATGCATCTGAATGGAAAATTCAGTCGGATCGGATGAAAATGAAGCGAGTGCATTTAGTGCCGCTGCCACGTCAGGCATTGGAACTGCTGCAAGAACTGCGGACGATCACCGGGGCCGGCAAATGGCTATTCCCGAACTTCCGCCGACCGAGTGACGTAATGAGCGCGACCACGATCAATCGGGCGCTTGAGCACATGGGCTATCCATCAGGCCAGTGGACAGGGCACGATTTCCGAGCGACGGCCTCAACTCGGCTGCACGAAATGGGCTACCACTCTGAATGGATTGAACGTCAGCTTGCCCACGTCGAGGGCAATAAAACCAAGGCAGCCTATAATCATGCCGAATACCTGCCAGAACGCAGGAGCATGATGCAAGCTTGGGCGGACTGGATCGACAACATTCCAGAGAAGATTATCGCCAACACGCCACCTGAGAGTGAGATAAAGAATCCGCTGCCTCTGGCCGACTCGCCAGTATCTGCTGGCTAATCCAGCCCTGCACCTCTGACTCGATCCATCCGGATAAGCGCCCGATCTTGACCTGCCTCGGGAATTCCCCTTTCTTGATTTTGTCATAAATCGCCGTAGTGCCAAGGCCAATCATGGCCTTGACTTGAGGAAGGCGTATTAACCTCTGGCTCATGAATTACCTCTCGTCCAATTCGACATATTCGCTCCGTCAATAACATTGATCGTGAATCGAATTGAATACCACCGCGTCAGGATTGAGGCGTTGAAATGCGTCCTACAGGGCCACATTTCGGACGCCTTCAAATACGGGCGGAAGTTAGCGTCACAGACTGGACGCCAACCGCCATGCAAAAACCAACTCGAAAAAATAATAATTCCGGGCCACAGCACCTCAAGGCCTGGATGCGTGGTGACCAGCTTCCACTCTGGCCGGAAGAAATCCGTTGTGCGCCGAACGAGTTTTTGCGCAGTGCGCTGTTCAACGCGCGCAACCGTAATCAGCCACGACGATATTTGCGGCAGGAGTCATTGGCGATCATAGGCAAAGGGCGCATCACCTACACGGGCGAGGAATTGCGGCAGGACGATGCCACGGTCTGGTTGCAATTGATCCAGATGGCCAGCGATACCACCTTGGGCGCGACCGTGGAATTCACGCCATACAGTTTCTGCAAGGCCGTCGGCTGGACACCCTCCGGCGAAACCTACGCCCACCTGCGCAAATGCCTCACGCGCTTGCAGGCCACCGCGCTCGCTTTCTATGCCGAACGCACCCTGCACACACTCTCGCTGTCCATGATCCCGGTCTTTTGCTGGCAGGACGAGAGCACCGGCAAGCCGCTGCCGCATTACCGGGTCAAGCTCGCCCCGGAACTGGCGGCTCTATTTCATGGCCAGCATTTCACCTACCTCCACTGGGCGCAGCGCCGGCAGTTGCCCGAAGGTCTGGCCACTTGGCTACACGGCTATATGGCCAGCCACAAGGAACCACGTCCGCTTGCCCTCGAAGAAATCAGGCGCGCTGCCGACCTCACTATCAACCGCCACGACAATCTCCGCAAGGTGGTTGTCTGTGCCTTGAATGCGTTGCTGGAAGCAGGATTTCTGGCTTCATGGCAGATCATCGGCAATCATGTTGCCGTCGTCCGGCGCTGACTATTGTCGGATGAGTAGGAAAACTATTGGCGTATGACTAGGGCGGCACCGAAAATCGTTCGATCTGGATGAAAAATCCCCACCGAATTACTGCCGCACTATAGGCGTTTGAGTAGGGCGCTATTGGCGGTTGAGTAGGGAAACGCGGCTCATGACTTGGCGTATGAGTAGGGAAAAGGATGTTCCGTGCAACTCGATTTGGCGTTTGAGTAGGGGGAAATTATTCTGAAACCAAGATGCAGCAAGGCTTTCCGGGTGCAGGTGGCAGGTAACCTATATAACCTATTTATAACCAGCCGGAGCGGTTCGCTGCCAGAATGTGGATGCCTCTCACCAGAATACATCAAGCCACTTTTTCTCCATGTTGGGATACCACGGGAAGGTAAATTCGTTGCTCGTAAATAGCAGCCAACCAAGCGCGCGCCGCCATTGCCGTTGCAACTTCCCCTCGGCTCGTTTAGAGTGCATCCCACTTGCGCAACCGCCGCAATAAAACTGTGCCGCAACGTACGGCGCGGACACGGCGGATATCACGTAGAAAACGCTACTGCCTCTCGATATTATGGCTATGACTTTCTTATTTCCCCTTTCAGAGGCAACAGGGCAGTAGTAGAAGTAAAAAAATACAAAAGCACGTCACAGGTCCCATTATCAGTTATTAGACAACTGGTAGGTTCTATGACAATGGAGCAGATTATGACCATAAAAACACAAATGCAAGAATCAACGACCACTCAAGTCTTGTTGAGTCCAGAAAACCATACAAAGCAATATGAAGCTTTATTCTTAGAAATAGATACCGGACAAATCAAACTCCCTATGTTTCAACGTGATTTTGTCTGGGACAAGGAGAAATCGGCAAAATTAATCGACAGCATTCTGAACGGATTTCCTATTGGTACTTTTATTTTTTGGAAAACCAAGGAGGAATTGCGCAGCTACAGAAATATTGGCAATCACACTTTGCCAGAGACCCCAAAGGGGGATTACGCTCAATATATTCTTGATGGACAGCAACGAATAACTTCGCTATATGCAATTCGGAAAGGGATTCGGCTCACACGAGATGGCAAAACTGTCGATTACAAAGACATCTATATCAATCTCGATTTCAATCCAACGGCAGATGAGCAAAAGGTAGTAGCTTCAAAAGAGGACGGAAGGGATTATGTCTCAGTCCATGATGTCTTAACTCAAAAACTGTCTGTATTTTACAAAACACTATCACCCGAAAAGGCAGAGATTGTCGAAGAGTATAAGAACAAACTGACCACTTACAACTTCTCGACAATCACAATTAAAGACTACCCAATCGAAATTGCATGTGAGGTGTTTTCTCGGATTAATACTGGCGGGAAGGCGTTAACCTTATTCGAAATAATGGTTGCAATGACCTATGACGAGAAAAATGGGTTTGACCTCGTCGAAAAATATGACGAATTGATTAATGGCACAGAAGACGACGACGACTGTCTTCTTAAGGCTAAATTTGAAACAGTTCCAGAAACTGTTGCAATGCAAGCTGTTGCTGCAATAGCACTTGGAAGTATTCGAGCAAAAGACATCCTAAAAATCAGACGTGCAGATTTCATAAAGAACTGGCAATGCATGAGGGAGTCTTTGTTTTCTGCGGTTGATTTTGTTCGTTCGGAAATGGGCATCCCAGTTTCTCATTTGATGCCCTATCCAGTCATTCTCGTTCCGCTGACTTACTTCTTCCACCAAATAAAAAACAAAAAGCCAACTGTTCGTCAAATTTCTCTGTTGGAACAATTCTATTATTGGGCTGGATTAAATTGGCGTTATAGCTCTGCTGCTGAAACAAAGGTTAGCGAAGACCTCAAGAAAATGGCTGACATAGCAAAGAACAAGTCTCCAAAGTACCCCACCAATGAGCTTCAAGTAGATACGGATGATATAGCTGGAACATGGTTCAGTGCAGGGAACGCCAATTGCAAAGCAATCCTGTCCCTCTTGGCATCTAAGTCACCGACCAGCTTTGATACGGGAGGGAAGGTGATATTGGATAACTCAAACTTGAAGATTGCATCAAGTCGAAATTACCATCACTTCTTTCCCAAGGATTTCGTTAAGAAGAAATTCCCAGATCAAGAGCCGAATCTAATTGCCAACATAACGCTCATCGATGGTTTTTCAAATAAACATCGGATTGGTGCAAAAGCACCTAGTGCATACATAGGCAAATTTATTACTGACAACCCCAAGTTAAGCAAGGGCCTTCGCTCGCATCTGATTAGCCCAAGTACTTTTGGAGTGATGGAGGATGATTACCCAAAGTTTCTTGCCGAAAGGGCGGCTTTGATTGCCGAGAAGCTCAATGAAAAGCTGAATCCATCTATAGAGTAGTGAAAGGGGCGCGGGGTCTTGCATTAACACATCGCTCTGGTGGTCATGAACAAGGCCTTGCAAAAGCAGCGGCTTTAGCCAATTTGCTGTTCCAAAACGGGGATTGATTTATTTATCTGTGCTATCCCAGCCACTCTTATCCAGTTTCTGCTGTCATTTCCCTCAGGCTGGCCGCGCTAAGCGCGACCTGGTTGCGGCGATTACTTCCAGATACTAGAGCAGGACATGCATATCCAGCAACAGTTTCACGGTTGATACTCGGCAAAATCTGCCAGCGGTACATTGAAATCACCGCTCATTTTGATGCGGCCTTTGAGCGCCCGCCTTGCGCGGCTCGTTGGCAGGCACATCCGAAACCGCGATTTCGACGGTTTGGTTTTTGAATTGTTTCTTGATGGCCTGCAAAAAACTTTCGTTCAATTCGTCCGGCTTGAGCTGATAGGTTGCGTGCATGCTGGCCTCCGCAAAAGGTTGAGTGCTTGCAAGTTTACGTCATGAATTGATTAAGTGGAACATGGTTGGCAAGTTTGGCAGGCAATGGGCAGAATTTCTCATGTCGGCGGACGAGGCATCGGCGGCTCCTCCATCCTCCCCAGCCACCCCCACAAAACCTTAACCGCCAGCCAGTAAGCATAAGCCGTCGCCGGTGCCATCTCCCGGTGAGCCTTCCAGAATGCAATCACCTGCCGCTTGCCGATCTGCTCGATGCCGGTCAACCGGAATTCCGCCTGCATCCAACTGACCATAATCACCAGCCGATCCACCTGCTGACGCCGGTTGGTTTTTCCACCATGTGCGACATACACATGCGCCCTGCGTCGAATCTGCTCAGCCAAGGTAGGCATTGGTCACCTCGATCCGGCTGTGGCCCAGCTCCTGCGCAATTTTTTCGCGTACAGTGCGATCCAGTTCCTTCGCATCCGCTTCGTAAACTTTCAGTTCATGGGCCAGCCAGGCAATATGAGGTTCACCATGCTGAATGCCAGCCACCACTGGACATTCAGCTCCAGTCAATCGCTTGTAGCGGAGATAGGCATAGCTGTGGCGCTGCCGATGAAACCGAATGCCATGGCGCACCGCCGTCCGGTAGCAATCCCGGCGAAATTCGGCGTAGGACATTTCTTCCGGAATCAAAGAACGAGTGCCTCCTTGAAACTGTGACGCTGTACGCAATATTGCCCTCTGTGCATCCATGCAGATCGGCACTTCACGCACCCGCCCACCCTTGGTGCCGTTGACTACGGGCAACACCTTGGCAGTGATATGTGCTTCCGCGCCACGCGCGTCGAACTTCGCCGACTCCTCGAAGCGCAAACCAAATGCACGCTGTATTCGAATCATGAGTTGGGCCGACGGGTTGAAATGGGACAGCCAGTCGCAATGTTCGGAGGTGGAAACGTACTGATTATCAAGGGCAATGCCACTGCGCAGTGGAATGCCACAGTCACGGGTCGGCGACACGGCTACATGGTGGTCACCACGAGCAATCTCCAGCACTCGATTAACCGCACTGACGTAATTCTGGGCGGTCGAGGCTTCCAGCAAATCTTCGTCCACCTGATCGGCGAGCCATGCGCCATAGGCAATTACGACATGCTGGTTTATGAGTTCCATACGGCCAATTTCGTGATGCTCGCGGATGTAGTCAACGAAGCGGCTCCAGCGGTCGGACATGGTGTCTATGCTCGCGAACGAGCTCATGCCTTGCTCCAGGGCAATACGCCCGGCAGCTTTCATATCGCGGGCGCCAAGATCAAAGTTGCGGGTTCCCATATAAAATCTCCTTGTTTGTTTTGTGTGGTTGAAACGGATAAAGCGTGAAATGAAAAATGGGCGAAATGACTGCCATAAGAAATATCTCTGGCCCACCGGAAAGACCGAAATCGAGTGGTGAGTGTTGGTTCACGCGCTGCGGGCGCGGATGCCGTGCAGGCAGGCCAAGGGAGGGCGCAGGCCATAGAGTAGCCAGCGCATTCATCATCCAACGTCGTCGTCCTACGGGCTGCCGGTCGGGGCAGGCCAACTCACCAAATGTGAGTCAGCCGCAGGCCCATCCACGGCCGACAACGGGATCGTTTTTACTGGTGTCACGCGATTTCACGCGCCACCGGCATGTCGGAAACCCGCTCCAGGCTTGGCTTCCGGCTCTTCTTTATGTGCCCGTCTCTGTTTAGAAGGGCGGCACAACAAAATGCTGTTTGTTTGATTTCCCCAGCTAGGAAAACCACGTCAAGGCTGTGGTGGGCACTGATGTGATCGGGATGGTAGGAGTGGATCGAAAGGTATTGGAGGTGAAATGTGACCCCAAAAGACGCATTTCGGAATTGCGGAACAGCCATCAAACAAAAGTGGCAGGGAGGCACGCAACAACGGCGTGCCATTCAGGGAGGAAGAGGTTCAATTTTGAAATGCGGCGTCTCTGGCGTTATCGTGCCGGTGCTCAACTTTGAAATCGAGTTCTTCTCCACGCTCCTGAATCACTGGAAGTATCCAGCAGGAGCGTTCGCGAGATCCTGATTCTCCGATTTGCCTCCGCAGACATCGTTGGCACGCCATGTCAGGAGGTTTCATGGCAAGCAGGCGGTGTCCGGTTTGCGGCAGACAGTTCGTGCCGCGCCCACAAGTTCAGCATCAACAAATTTGCTCATCGGCGGAATGCCAGCGCGAGCGCAAACGGCGCTGGCAGCAAACCAAACGTCAAACTGATCCTGCCTACAAGGCAGGACAGAGGGAGCATGCCAAAACATGGGCCGAGCAGAACCCCAATTACTCGCGCAACTACCGAGCTAAAAATCCTGACTATGTCGAGCGCAATCGCGCCCAGCAAAAAATTCGCAACACAAAGCGTCACGATGTGCTGATTGCAAAGATGGACGTGTCAAGGCCTGAAAGCCTTGTGCCGTCTGGCATTTACCGGCTGACACCCGTTAACGCGTCAAAAATTGCAAAGATGGACTCGTGGGTAGTGGAAATCAATTTGATTTCATACGGTAACGATCAGCCCGAGAACAAAATGGATTGATTGCAAAGAGTAGATGCTATAGACCGTGATGATTTCCGCTGCTAACGTCTCGCGCAAAATGCTCTCGACACGACTACATCGATGCCCCGCGTCATTCCTTTAATATATATGCGAGGTGCGATGACGCATCCACATCTGCGAAGCCGAGAGCCGGGAATTTAATTCAAAGGGACGGCTCCGCAGCATGAATAACGATGAAACAAATGACGGCGCAGCATTACAGGCATCCATATTTCGCGCTGCCGAATATGTGCGCATGTCTACCGAACACCAGCAATACTCCACCGAGAATCAGGCCGACAAGATTCGCGAATATGCGGCCCGGCGCGGTATCGAAATCGTCAAGACTTATGCCGACGCGGGCAAGAGCGGACTGAGTATCGAAGGACGTGCCTCCTTGCAGCAGTTGATCAAGGACGTTGAGACAGGAGTTGCCGATTTCCAGATCATCCTGGTCTACGATGTCAGCCGCTGGGGGCGATTTCAGGACGCCGACGAAAGCGCCTATTACGAGTATATCTGCCGCCGTGCCGGCATTCAGGTTACCTACTGCGCCGAGCAGTTTGAAAACGACGGCTCGCCAGTTTCCACCATCGTCAAGGGCGTTAAACGGGCAATGGCCGGAGAATACAGCCGGGAGTTGTCGGCGAAAGTTTTTGCTGGCCAGTGTCGGCTGATTGAACTTGGCTACCGCCAGGGTGGCCCTGCGGGCTACGGATTGCGACGCGTCCTCCTCGACCAGCATGGCTCGATCAAGAGCGAACTGACTCGCGGTGAACACAAAAGTTTGCAAACAGATCGCGTCATTTTGATGCCCGGCCCCGAGGAGGAAGTCAGGATCGTTAATTTGATCTATCGCTGGTTTATTGACGATGGGCTGGTTGAATCGGCCATTGCCATTCGGCTGAACGACATGAAGGTGCGCACCGACCTTGACCGGGAGTGGACGCGCGCCACCGTCCACGAGTTGCTGACCAACGAGAAATATATCGGCAACAACATTTTTAACCGCACCTCCTTCAAGCTCAAAAAAGTCCGGGTTGAGAACACACCGGACATGTGGATCAAGAAGGAAGGCGCTTTCGAGCCTATCGTTCCGCCCGAGGTGTTTTATACCGCTCAGGGCATCATTCGCGCTCGCACACATCGCTACACCGACGAGAACCTGATCGAACGCTTGCGCCAGCTCTATCAAAGCAAGGGAATTCTTTCCGGCCTGATCATCAATGAAGCAGAGGGGATGCCGTCGGCTGCCGTCTATTCCAACCGTTTTGGCAGTTTGATCCGAGCCTACCAGATGGTTGGTTTTACACCTGACCGCGACTACCGCTATCTGGAGGTAAATCACTTCTTGCGCCAGATGCATCCGGAAATTGTCGCCCAAACAGAAGCTCGGATTGCTGCCATCGGCGGCACGGTCGTGCGCGATCCGGCCACCGACATCCTGCGCGTCAATGGGGAATTCAGCGTCTCTTTGGTGCTTGCCCGATGTAACACTCATGACAGCGGCAGTCACCGCTGGAAGGTGCGATTCGACACCAGCCTGTGCCCCGACATTACAGTCGCTGTGCGTCTCGACCATACCAATCAAGCGGCGCTGGATTACTACCTGCTGCCCCGGCTCGATTTTTGGTTGCCACGTATCAGCCTGGCCGAGCAAAACGCCATCGAATTCGAGAGCTACCGCTTTGATTCACTCGACTACCTTTACAACATGGCAGCACGCACACGACTACGGAGGGCAGCATGATTACCAAACACTTTACCAGCGAGATACGGATGATTCCGGTAGATCAGATCGATGTCCTCAACCCACGAGAACGAAATGCCAAGATGTTTGGCGAAATCGTTGGCAACATCAAGGCTCTGGGCTTGAAAAAACCGATTTCTGTCACGCCGCGCGATACTGAGCGTGGCAAACGCTATCTTCTGGTTTGTGGCGAGGGGCGGCTGACGGCGTTTCGCACCCTTGGTGAAACCGAAATTCCAGCTCTGGTAATCGATGTCAGCGACGAAGATGCTTTTCTCATGAGTCTTGCGGAGAACATCGCTCGACGGCAGAGCCGCCCGCTGGAAATTCTGGCTGGCATCGGGCAACTCAAGGACAAGGGCTACACCCCCAAGAACATCGCCGCCAAGACCGGGCTGACCATGCAATACGTGCAGGGCATCCTTACCCTGCTAGAGCAAGGCGAGGAACGGCTGCTGATTGCAGTTGGGAAAGGCCACATCCCACTCAACGCAGCACTCACCATTGTAGGCGCGGGCAACGACGACAAAGCCTTGCAGTCCGGACTGCAGGACGCCTATGAATCCGGCAAGCTGCGCGGCAAACAGTTAATGGAAGTGCGGCGCATCATCGAGAAACGACAGACCTTGGGGCGAACTGTCTCGAAGGCAGTTCCTCGTAAGCGCTCAGAGACATCAACTTCCAGCTTGGTGCGTACCTACCAGCGCGAAGTCGAGCGCCAGAAACTGATGGTCAAGAAAGCTGAGTTTGTCCAGCAACGCCTGCTATTCGTCATCGGCGCACTGCGCCAATTGCTGGAGGACGAAAATTTCGTGAATCTTCTGCGCGCGGAAGGACTCGACACCCTGCCGAAATATCTCTCCGAGCGGGTATGGAGCAGCGGGAGCCTGTCATGAGCAAGGTGGCGTTGGGATTTATTCCAGAGACTCTGACTGTCGCCCTGGACAATCTGCTGCCATCGCGAAAAACGCCTGAAGGTTTGGCGACATGCAGAAAATATCGGCAGATACTCGCTTCCATTACAGAAATCGGTTTGATTGAGCCTCTCTCGGTGGCACCCGTAAGCGATGATTCCCGCCAGCATCTGTTGCTCGATGGTCATATCCGCCTGATTGCGCTTCGCGAGCTGGGTTATTCCGATGCCCCTTGTCTGATAGCCAAGGACGACGAAAGCTATACATACAACACCCGTATCAACCGGATTTCGACGATTCAGGAGCATTACATGATACGTCGTGCCATAGATCGCGGTGTCTCGCCCAGCCGGTTGGCGGTAGCGCTAGGCGTTGATGTCAGCTTGATCCACAAGAAGGCTACGCTACTGGATGGTGTTTGCGAAGAAGCCACGGAATTGTTCAAGGATCGTGAATTCACCACCAATGTATCCCGAGTGCTGCGGCAGATGAAACCTCTTCGGCAGGTTGAATGTGTGGAACTCATGATTTCAGCGAACAACCTGACGACGAGCTATGCCGATGCGCTGCTGGCGGCCACACCGGTGGATATGCTGATCGATGGCAAGAAGCCGAAGAAAAGGGCCGGGGTCACCCAGGAGCAGATGTCACGCATGGAACGGGAAATGGCTAACGTGCAAGGGCAATATAAGCTGGTGGAGCAGACTTACGGGCAGGACGTGCTCAATATGGTGCTGGCGCGGGGTTATCTGGCCAAACTGCTGGAGAACAAATCCGTGGCCCGATTCATCAAGCAGCGGCGACCGGAGGTGCTGGAACAGTTCGAGGTTATTGTCGAAACGACATCGCTGGAGCAGTAAGCTAACCGACATTCCTCTGTCAGATATTCGGTTTTCACACTACCAAAATTTCCGCATTAGCGAGTAATTCGCCGAAATCTGCTAGCATTCTATCTTGGCGACTACGTTTCATCGGCATAGCTGACCGCTAATAATAAATTCAGGGAAGTCTGATGGCTAAAGCAGTAACGAAAAACACCGACTCCACCGCCAACATTGGTTTTGAAGCCAAGCTTTGGCTTGCCGCTGACAAGCTGCGCAACAACATGGATGCAGCGGAATACAAGCACGTTGTGCTTGGTCTCATTTTCATCAAATACATCTCCGATGCCTTCGAGGAAATGCGCGCCAAGCTCATTGCGGGCAAAGGTGAGTACGCAGGCTCCGATCCCGAGGACGCCGACGAATACCGTGCTGAAAATGTTTTCTGGGTGCCGAAGGAAGCGCGCTGGTCACACCTCATGGCATCGGCCAAGCAGCCTACCATCGGCAAGGTGGTGGATGACGCGATGGTTGCCCTCGAACGCGATAACCCACGCCTCAAAGGCGTGCTGCCAAAAGATTACGCACGGCCAGCGCTCGACAAACACCGCCTCGGCGAACTGATCGACCTCATCGGCACCATCACGCTGATCGCCACCTCCACAGAGGGTGAGGATGCAAAATCCCACCGTTCCGTTGATCTGCTCGGTCGCGTTTACGAATATTTCCTCACGCGCTTTGCCAGCGCTGAGGGCAAGAACGGTGGCCAGTTCTACACACCCAGTTGCGTCGTGCGCACCATCGTCGAAATGCTCGCCCCGTACAAGGGCCGCATCTATGATCCCGCCTGCGGCTCCGGCGGGATGTTCGTGCAGTCGGAGAAATTCGTCCTCGAACACGGCGGACGCATCGGCGACCTCAGTATTTACGGCCAGGAAAGCAACGCCACCACGCGCCGCCTAGCCATCATGAACCTCGCCATTCGCGGCATCGAGGCCGACTTCGGCCCCGAGCAGGCCGACACCTTCCGACGCGATTTGCATAAAGACCTCAAGGCGCAGTTCGTCATCGCCAACCCGCCCTTCAACGATTCTGACTGGCATCGTGTGGATGACGATGTGCGCTGGCAATACGGCGTTCCGCCCAAGGGTAATGCCAACTTCGCCTGGGTGCAGCACTTCATCCACCACTTGGCACCCGATGGCTACGCTGGATTTGTGCTGGCCAACGGTAGCCTATCTTCCAACCAGTCCGGCGAAGGCGACATTCGCAAGGCAATCATCGAGGCCGATCTGGTGGATTGCATGGTTGCGCTACCAGGCCAGCTCTTCTACACGACGCCAATTGCTGTCTGTGTCTGGTTTTTGGCGAAAAATAAACGCACAGGGAAAACAACCGACCGCCGCAGGCAAACCCTGTTCATCGACGCTCGTGGAATGGGGCAAATCGAAGACCGCAAATATCGCACCCTTTCCGATGAGGAAATCACACGCATCACGCACACGTACCATAGTTGGTGTGGAAAAGTCGGTGCTGAATCCTATGCGGACGTTCCCGGTTTTTGTGCGTCCGTGACCACTGAAGACATCGCACGCCATGACTTTAAACTCACACCGGGTCCATACGTAGGCGCTGCGGAAATCGAAATTGACGAGGTGCCATTTGAGGAAAAGATGGATACGCTTTGTGCTGACTTAACTGCTCAAGTCAAAGACTGTGCGAAGCTCGACGTGAAGGTCCGTGCTGTTCTGAAATCAATCGGCTACGATGTCTAACAGAATAACAGTCCATGCTGCAACGATTGGGGATATTGCCTTTGAAAGCAAAGTCCGCGCGGACTCCATTTCGGAATCAGGGCTTCGTGTTTACGGTGTAGACCGCGCAGATGGGCTGACCCCCGACGCCAAATACACTTCAAAAGACTTGGGACGTTACAAGGTTTTGCGTCCTGGCATGTTTGCTTACAACCCTATGCGTCTGAACATTGGGTCGATTGCCTATTGCACTGACAAGCATGCGGTGGGGCTGGTTAGCCCAGATTACGTCGTATTCGGCTGCAAGCCCGATGTCCTTGATCCTGACTACTTTAGCTACGCCATCAAAGGGCCTGAGTGGCGTCGGTGGACTACCGCCGCAGGTATCGGTTCCGTCCGCATCCGTATCTACTTTCGCGAGCTGGCGAAGATGCCAATCACCGTGCCGTCCCTCCACGAACAAAAAGCCATTGCTCATATCCTTAGCACGCTGGACGCCAAGATCGAGCTGAACCAGCAGATGAACGCGACGCTGGAGGCGATGGCGCGGGCGCTGTTCCAGAGTTGGTTTGTGGATTTCGACCCTGTGCGAGCTAAGCTCGATAACCGTAAACCCATTGGCTTAGACACAGCCACAGCAGCACTCTTTCCTGCCCACTTCCAAGAATCATCTCTTGGACATATCCCGCAGGGTTGGATCGTAGGCAAGGTGGGCGAACATGTGAACCTCAGCCGTGCGGCGATCAATCCCGGCAACTTCTCAGATGAAATTTTTGACCATTTCAGCTTGCCGGCTTTTGACAATGGTCGAATGCCGAAGGCAGATCTTGGCGGCTCCATAATGAGTAATAAGCATGTTGTCGCGCCTGAGTCAGTACTGCTCTCGAAGCTCAATCCGCGCATCCCTCGTATTTGGTTACCAAACCTTCGCAAATCTCACCGCTCTGTGTGCTCCACCGAGTTCATGGTCGTGTGCGCCAAGCCGGGTAGCTCTCGCGAGTATCTCTTCTCCCTTTTTACCAATTCCTCTTTCGCTAGCGTTTACGGAACACTCGTTACGGGCACTACCGGCAGCCATCAGCGAGTCAGGCCTGAAAGCGTGCTAGAGATGAGCATCGTCATTCCAACGCCCTCGTTAATTCAATCTTTCACCAACATCACCAAGCCGATGTTCGAACGCATTACCAGCAACATCGAACAATCACGCACCCTCGCCACCCTGCGCGACGCGCTGCTGCCGAAACTGCTGAGCGGGGAGTTAACCGTTGCAAAAGCCACATCCGAACTAGAGGCGGTCACATGAAGCACCTCGAACGTCTCGGCTCACAATTTAGCATTTCAATTACGCCAGATGAAGAAGGCTTTATTGGGCGTGAATGCCCAGTTACTGAGTGCGAAAGCTACTTCAAAATTCAGCCTGGCACCGGATTAACTGGCAAGGATCTGCCGATCCATTGTCCTTATTGCGGACATGAAGCGGGGCAGAGTAAGTTCTTCACGAAGGCGCAGATTGAGTATGCAAAATCCATTGTGATTAGCCAGGTTACCGGTGCGATGCTTAAGGACTTGAAGACGCTTGAGTTCAATCACCGTCCGAGTGGCGGTTTCGGAATTGGCATCAGCATGAAGGTAACCGGGCAACCGACACCGGTTCGCCATTACCGAGAGAAACAGCTTGAGACAGAGGTGGTGTGCGACACATGTACACTACGCTACATGATTTATGGAGTGTTTGGTTTTTGTCCAGACTGCGGAACCCATAATTCACTCCAGATATTGGGCAAGAACTTGGAGCTGATTGACAAGATGCTCGCCGTTGCAGAGGCACAGGAGCGCGCAGTGGCGCAGGTTCTAATTGAGAATGCACTGGAGGACTGTGTTTCGTCGTTTGATGGCTTTGGCCGCGAAACATGCCGTGTATTCTCGTCGCGGGCAGCTACGCCCGCGAAGGCTGCTGAAATTCGGTTTCAGAATATAGCGAGTGCAAGACAGCGAGTGCAGGATCAGTTCGGCGTAGATTTTGCTGACGGCCTTAATGATTCGGAGTGGGCACTCGTGATCCGTTGTTTTCAGAAGCGCCATTTACTTGCTCATAAAATGGGAGTCGTGGACGAGGAATACATCCAGGCCACGAGCGACCATACTGCTGTCTTGGGGCGGAAGAGCCAAGTTGATTCCATCGAAGTCCGCGCGCTTGTTGCAGCGTTACATACTCTTGGTGAGCAGTTGTCTGCATCCTTAAGGAGCGAATCATGAAGCGGACGACGACTCAATTCCTCGACAACCTGCGCGAGGCACTGCTGTCTGAGCTGATGAGCGGAGTAATTCAATACAACGATTTGGAAAACACTCTATGAGCCAACACACGCACGACCCTCGTGAGCACATACGCGGCATTCACCAAATATTGATTTCCGACAAGAAACGCATCGGTTTTCTCTTTGGAGCGGGTTCATCTTTTGCAACCGGCGTCCCATCCGTTCGTGTGCCAGCAATAGCAGACATGACAATTCAGATTGTGGCTGGTGTTGAGGCCAGCTCACCTGAGTACGCTGCCGCTGTTAAGGAAATACGTGGGGAAATTGGTGATGCTCTGTTCAACATTGAATCGCTCCTTTCGAGTATAGAGGCCAAGCGGGCGGTTATTGGAGGTGGAACGCTGAACGGACTCACCTCTGACGGCTTTTCGAAATTGGCTACTATTGTGAAGACGCATGTGGTAAAAATCGTGTCAGTCCATAAGACTTTAAAGCCCGAGGATAGAATCAATCTGGCGCACTCAAGACTTTCCAGTTGGGTTTCAAAGGCGAGAAGAAGATTTCCAGCAGAAATCTTCACTACCAACTACGACTATCTTTTTGAGATCGCTCTGGAAGGTTCTGGAATCCCCTATTTCGACGGATTTTCTGGAAGCTATGAGCCATTCTTTTGCCCGGAGGCTGTTGAAGATGTGGAGGCATACCCGCACTTGGTTAAGCTTTGGAAGATGCACGGATCGCTAGGCTGGACATACCGCGAGAGTGATAAAGCGGTAATTCGAAAGCCATTGGCAGAGGCCGAGTCAATTTTGATTTATCCGTCACACCTCAAATACAACACCTCGAAGAAGCAGCCCTATGTTGGCCTGATTGACCGCCTTTGCACATTCTTGCAGCAAGATGACGCAGTTCTAATTACATGCGGCTACTCCTTCGGCGATAGTCATATCAACGAGCGGATCGCAACATCACTGAGACGTGGTGCGAATTCCCATGTCATCGCTATGTATTACGACCAGTATCAGGATAAGGACAAGAATACAGTCTATGGGCTTGCTGACGCCACCGACAAGGTTCGCGACATGGCTACTCATGGAACTGGAGGAAAAATGTCTGTGTATGGTTTACGTCATGCAGTGATCGGCGGAAAGTTTGGTGAATGGAGACTCAGGGATGAACCCAAAATGAACGAGTCGATTCGAGTCAGCCAATACTTCGACGAGGATGCCTCTATTCTTTCGGAAGAGGCAGGTGAGCATAAAGGGGATGAACGATGGGTGGGCACAGGCCGCTTTCTCCTTCCGGATTTCTGCAAGCTTACGGAGTTTCTCAATGACTTGTCGTCGACCGAAGCTGCTTCCGGCACTGTGAAATCAGCATGAAGCATAACCCTACGCATATCGGAGAAGTCGAAAGCGTCAGTGGCAACTCAGTGACGATCAAAATGGCGAGTAACTATCCATCGAACATGCCGATTGTAGATGGAACCGTTTACAGAATTGGGCAAATTGGCTCCTTCCTCAAGATTCCTCTCGGCTACGCTAACCTGTATGGGCTGATTACACAGGCTGGGGTGCTGGCGATGCCGGAATCGCTACTAGTCGCCTACAAGGATAACCCATCAATCGTAGATGGGCACCGCTGGTTACGAATGATCTTAGTCGGCGAGCAGGTTGGATCTTCCTTCGAGAGAGGCGTCTTGCAGTCACCAACCTCGGGTGACCAAGTGCACCTTGTAACAAACGAGGATCTCCGCATTGTTTATGGAGGCTACAACGCCCAATCGTCGATTGTGATCGGCAACCAGAGCGCATCGGAGGGACTCGCCGCGCAACTGGACATGGACAAGCTCATCTCAAGGCACTGTGCGATTCTTGGCGCAACAGGTAGTGGTAAATCAAACGCTGTAAGCATTGTCGTGAAAGCTATTGCCGAGAAGCCCTTCCCAAGCGCGCGAGTTCTCATGATCGACCCGCATGGGGAGTATGCGAGTTCGTTATCTGGAAAATGCCGCGTCTTTAGAGTAGGGGCGAATGCGGTAGCGGGTGAGGAGGAACTGTGTGTTCCATTCTGGGCCTTGCCTTTCAAAGAGTTGATGGGGATATTTCCTGGTAAGCTCTCAGACCAGAATGAAGACTATATTCGTGGAAAAGTATTGGAACTCAAGCGCGTGTCGGCTGTTGCTATCGGCGGACTAAGGGAAGAAGCAATCACTGCGGATAGTCCAATTCCATTTTCGATTAATCAACTTTGGTTCGATCTGGATAACTTTGAGCGGATCACTTTTAAAACTGACCGGATGACGCCGGAAGCCATGATTGCGGTTGGTGATCCAGCCACACTTAAGTCGAACCAATACCCGACGGCAGGTCTGGGAAGCAGCGCACCTTTCTTGAACACAAAAGCAAAGGGAATACTTGGATTTCTCGATGGGATGCGTTCTCGCCTTCTCGACCAAAGCTACAACTTCTTGTTCAGACCGATTGGATATTCCCCAGCTCTGAACGGCACCACAACCAATGATTTGCCACACTTGTTCTCAACGTGGTTTGGCCACGGGACCCCCGTTTCTATTCTGGATCTCTCGGCGATTCCATCAAACATCATGCAGGCGATTTCAGGCTGTATTCTAAAGATAATCTACGATGCGCTTTACTGGGGGCAAAACACGCTTGTCGGCGGGAAAAAACAGCCATTGCTCATTGTTTTGGATGAGGCACACGCCTACCTAAAAGCGGGCGAAGACTCAATTTCTTCAAGGACTGTTCAGGCGATTGCCAAAGAGGGTAGAAAGTATGGGGTTGGCATGCTGCTCGTTACGCAACGCCCATCAGAATTGGACGAAACGGTCTTGAGTCAGTGCGGCTCAATTATCGCACTGAGAATGACGAACACACGTGACAAAGGGCATGTTTCGTCAGCGATGCAGGATGAACTGCGCGAAATGGCGGACGTACTTTCAAGCCTTCGAACCGGTGAGGCCATTGTCAGCGGTGAGGCCGTCCGTATCCCTTCGCGTGTCAAATTCTTCCAAGCAAGTAATGCTGTGAAGAGTTCTGATCCAATTGCCTCAAAGCTTTGGGCAAATGTGCGACCGGATGTGGCAGAGTATAAGGTCAGTGTCCGTAACTGGAGAAATCAAACATTCAATTAAGGAAAATTATGCCAATGCCAGAAATGCAACCTGTGAGTTCATCGAACATCGCTGCCGTCGGATACGATACAGACAGCCAAATGGTATACGTTCAATTTCTCAACGGCTCGACCTACGCCTACAAAGGTGTCCCCGAGCACGAATTTGAAAACCTGCGAACTGCGCCGTCCGTTGGCTCCTATCTCAACAGGAATTACAAAAATGTTTATCCCTATGAACGGGCTTAGTCTCTCAATTTTTAACTCGTTGTCGTTGATGTAAATTCCGATGCCCACAATGTGAAATAAGAGTGGATTAGATAAGGAAACAGAATGGCGCGCCAAAAGAAAAATGTAACAGGATTCGGCTCTCTGTTCGAGGAAGACTACCTGCTTAGAACGCTCGGACGTATCGCTCACGATCCCGACGTGGCTCTGACGGAGTTGGTGGCAAATGCTTGGGATGCGGGAGCTTCATATGTTGACATCACGATACCGACTGAAAAGCAGAACGCGCTTGTCGTTTCTGATGATGGGCACGGGATGAGCGTAACGCAATTCAAGGGGCGCTGGATGACGCTGGCCTACGATCGAGTTAAGCACCAAGGCTCGAATGTAGAATTTCCCCCGGAGCGCAAGGACTTGAGGCGGCGAGCCTATGGTCGCAATGGTGTAGGTCGTCATGGCTTGCTCTGTTTTGCGGATCGCTACGAAGTTGAAACATGGCGCGAGGGAAAGGGAGCTCAGTTTGTCGTGAGCACCCATAGCCAGCAAACGCCCTTCATAATCGAAAGCGAGAGCGTATTCCAGCGAATTGGCCATGGCTCCCGGCTATCGGTAGTGGTGGAACGGCGCATTCCGGACGCTGACCGCATACGCGAGATTATTTCAGCTCGATTTCTGCATGATCCGCAGTTTGTGGTGCGTGTAAATGGTCAATCAATATCTTTGCCTGAGCACTCCGGCCTGATTGAGCGAGCTGTGCTGCAGGTCACGGGATCGCTTAGTGCAGAAGCTTTTGTGGTGGACTCTACAAAGGCTGCTACGTCGACGCTTTACCAAGGAATCGCATTTTGGGTGAACAACCGCTTAGTCGGAACTCCAGGATGGATCATCGGCAATACAGCAATCCTTGATGGGCGATGTCGCTTTGCAAAGCGTTACGCTATCGTTGTCCAAGCGGGAGCTGAGTGGATTCCTGAGGTGGAAGAAGACTGGGGGCGGTTCAAATCCACCGATAACGTTAAGGCGCTCAACGAGGCTGTGTGCCGTTACGCGCTGGAAATGTTTGAGAAACTTTCTGCCAACTTCGTTGAAGAAAGCTCGGAAGATGCACTTGTCCGTAATCGCGAGCAATTCAAAGAGCTTTCCACACTTGGCCGGATCGAGGTTGCCAGTTTCACGCAAGATTTGGTAAAGCAGCATCCGACTATCAATTCTGAGACATTGGCGATAGCAGTTCAGGCGGTCATTAACTTGGAGAAATCCAGGAGCGGCGCTGCCTTGCTGGAGAAACTTACACAGCTTGATGAATCAGATATTGATGGCTTGGATCGGTTGCTTAGCCAGTGGACGGTGAGAGATGCGCTATCAGTGCTTGATGAAATTGACCACAGGCTAGCAGTCATCGTGGCAATCGAGAAGCTCTGCGGAGATTCAAATACCGATGAGCTTCACACGCTGCACCCATTAGTTACCCAAGCACGCTGGCTGTTTGGTCATGAGTTTGACAGCCATGAGTATGCTTCAAATGTCACTTTGCGAACCGCTGCGGAAAAAGTTTTTGGCCAGAAGCCAGATGCCTCTGCATTTATCAACGCGCGTCAGCGCCCTGACTTGGTGGTCATGGCTGATGCGACCTATTCGGTCGTCGGCACAGAGACCTTCGACAGCTACGACCAGAATCTGACGAAGATTCAGGATGTACTCATCATCGAATTGAAGAAGGGGAAGTCGGCTATCGGACGCGACGAGATGAACCAGGCTGACAGCTATGTTCAGGATTTTTTGAGCAGTGGTGTCATGGACGGGACACCGATGTTTCGTGCATTTGTCGTTGGTTACGAGATCCAACCCAAGACCAGCAAAGAAAAAGAGATCAAGGAAGATGGAGTTCTTCGCGGGCGCGTGATTGCAATCACCTACGGACAGCTTACCCGATCAGCGCACCAGCGCTTCTTCAAGCTCAGGGAGAAGATTCCAACACGCTACGACGATGTTTCAGGTGTTGATCTAATGACTAGAGTTATGCAAACGCCAACTCAGGCCTCATTTATCCCATGACTTTTCACAACCACAACGAATCTATCGTAGAAGACGCCGCCAATGGGAAAAACTATGACGCGTTGCATCCGAAGCTGGTGATCGTGGTGCCTAGCGTTGGCGTCACTGAAAAATTAGGGCAAAGTGCGGGCTGATTATGGCGACGACTATTCAACAAATTGACACTTGGCGGGCAGCCCATTCGGAGCACCAGCGGCTGGAGTTCAAGGAAGCGAAGACGCAGTTTGACAACCGCAAGCTCTACAAATACTGCGTGGCGTTGGCGAATGAAGGCGGCGGGTATCTGCTACTCGGCATCGAAGATCAACCGCCCCGCAAGGTTGTGGGTACGGCGGCTTTCAATGATCCGGTAGACATGGCGGCCAAGATGTTCCAGGTGTTGGGCTTTAGAGTAGAGATTGAAGAGGTGCAACATCCAGATGGTCGCGTGCTGGTGTTCCATATTCCGAGTCGCCCGCGCGGTACGGTTTACGATTTCGAGGGGGCTTACCTCATGCGTGCCGGTGAAGAATTGGTGCCGATGAGCGAGGATCGGCTACGGGTGATTTTTTCTGAGGGGCAACCGGACTGGTTTTCTCAGCCTGCACTGACTGATTGTGATGATGACAAGGTGGTGCAATTGCTGGATACACAGAGCTATTTCGACCTGTTGCACTTGCCATATCCGGTCAATCGGGCAGGTGTGTTGGAGCGTTTTGAGAGCGAGAAGCTCATCCAGCGCCAAGACGGCAGATGGATGATCACAAATCTGGGGGCGATTCTGTTTGCCAAGAAACTGGAGCAGTTCGACATGCTGGCGCGCAAGGCCGCGCGGGTGATCGTTTACGAGGGCAAAAACAAGCTGAAGACGAAGCTGGATAAGCTGGGCATGAAAGGTTATGCGGTTGGCTATCAAGGGCTGGTGGAGTTTATCTATGGGCTGGTGCCTTCAAACGAGGTGATCGAGCAGGCGTTGCGGCGTGAGGTGAAGATGTTTCCGGAAATTGCGGTGCGTGAACTGGTGGCGAATGCGCTCATTCATCAAGACTTCACCCAGACTGGCACCTCGGTGATGATCGAAATTTACGATGACCGGATGGAGATTTCAAATCCAGGGAAACCTTTCATATCGCCGGACCGATTTATTGATGAATACCAGTCGCGCAATGAGCGGCTGGCTGATTTGATGCGGCGGCTAGGTATCTGCGAAGAGAAAGGCAGTGGCGTGGATAAAGTCGTGCAGGCGGCAGAGGTGTATCAATTGCCAGCCCCAGATTTTCGAGTAGGCGAGCGGCGCACCTCGGCTTTGCTCTTTGCACACATGGACATTGAACAGATGGATCGCAATGACCGCATTCGCGCCTGCTACCAGCATTGCTGCCTGCGCTATGTGATGAATGAGAAGATGACGAACCAGAGCCTGAGGGAGAGATTTAAGCTGTCGGAAGATAAGACAGCCACGGTTTCTCAAGTTATAGCGGCGACGATGGATGCTGGAAAGGTAAAGCTTGCCGACCCTGCCCAGACCTCTACACGCTATCGGAGCTATGTGCCGTTTTGGGCCTGATTCTTATTTAAAAGCAAACCGGCGCAAGTGCCCTATAGATCATCTAATGTATTTATTTTCAACAAGTTGTTTATTTAAACGCAAAACTGAATGAGCCAGATTAACGAATCCATCGTCGAAGATGCCACCCTGAACTGGTTCGGGGCGTTGGGCTATGCCATCGGCCACGGGCCGCACATGGCACCCGGTGAACCGGCGGCAGAGCGGGATTCGTTTGCTGACGTGGTACTGGTTGGCCGCTTGCGCGATGCGATCTGGCGGTTGAATCCAGACATGCCGGAAGAAGCGCGTGAGGATGCGCTGCGCAAGGTGTTGCGCGTTGGCACGCCTTCGCCCACGCAGACCAACCGGAACTTTCACGCCATGCTGCGCGATGGGGTGCCGGTGGAATACAGGCGCGCAGATGGCAGCATCGCGGGCGATCATGCGCGGCTGATGGATTTCGATAACGCCAAAAACAATGACTGGCTGGCGGTGAACCAGTTCACCGTCATCGAAGGCCAAAACAATCGGCGGCCTGACATTGTGGTCTTCGTCAACGGCCTGCCGCTGGCAGTGATCGAATTGAAGAATGCGGCGGATGAAAATGCGACGATCTGGTCGGCGTTCAATCAACTGCAAACCTACAAACAACAAATCGGCAGCCTGTTTCACTACAACGAGGTAATGGTGGTGTCCGATGGCACGAATGCGCGTATCGGCTCCCTCACCGCTAATCAGGAATGGTTCAAGGTGTGGCGCACGATAGATGGCGAGGGCGATGCGCCTAAAACTGCGCTGGAACTGGAGGTGCTGGTGTGTGGGGTGTTCGAGCCGAAACGCTTCCTCGACCTGCTCCAGCATTTCATCGTCTTCGAGGAGGACACGGACAGCGACCAACTGCACAAGATCATCGCGGGCTACCACCAATTCCACGCGGTGAACGCTGCCGTGGAAGAAACGGTGAGAGCGAGTGGCATGGTGGATGATCAACACCTACACCAAAATCTCGGCGCATACTGGGCAGGCAGGATGCATGGTGGCAAACCGGGCGACCGTCGCGCGGGGGTGGTGTGGCACACGCAGGGTTCGGGCAAGAGTTTCTCCATGCTGTTCTACGCTGCTCGCGTGGTGCGGCATCCGGCGATGCAGAATCCGACGCTGGTTGTGCTCACCGACCGCAACGATTTGGACGATCAGCTCTTCGGTCAATTTCAGCGCTGCCATGAGTTGTTGCGCCAGATGCCGGTGCAGGCCGATAGCCGCGAGCGGTTGCGCGAACTGCTGCAAGTAGCCAGCGGCGGTGTGGTCTTCACCACGATACAAAAATTCATGCCTGATAAGGGCGAGAAGATGCCGGAGCTTTCGCCACGGCGGAATATCGTGGTCATTGCCGACGAAGCACACCGCAGCCAATATGATTTGATCGACGGTCTCGCGCGCAACCTGCGCGATGCGCTACCGAATGCCTCGTTTATCGGTTTCACCGGCACGCCCATCGAGAAGAATGATGCCAACACGCGGGCGATTTTCGGCGACTACATCAGCATCTACGACATCCAGCGCGCCGTGGCGGACAAGGCGACGGTGCCGATTTATTACGAAAGCCGCATCGCCAAGCTGGCGTTGAACCAGGCCGCACTACCGGAGATCGACGAGGAGTTCGACGAAATCACCGAGGGCGAGGAAGAAGACAAAAAGCAGAAACTGAAAACGAAATGGGCAGCACTCGAAGCCTTGGTCGGCGATCCAAAACGTATCGCAATCGTGGCTGCCGACCTCGTTCAGCACTACGAGCGCCGCCTCGAAGCGATGGATGGCAAGGCGATGGTGGTGTGTATGAGCCGCCGTATTTGCGTTGACCTCTACAATGCCATCATCAAGTTACGGCCAGACTGGGCCAGTGCCAAGGACGACGACATCGAAGCCGAGAAAACGCAGGTGTGCGTGGTGAAGATCGTGATGACCGGCAGCGCCGACGACGGCCCCGACTGGCAACCGCACATCCGCAACAAGCTGCGTCGCCGTGAATTGGCGACCCGCTTCAAGGACAGCAAAGATCCGTTCCACATCGTGATCGTGCGCGATATGTGGTTGACCGGCTTCGACGCGCCGTGCCTGCACACGATGTATGCCGACAAGCCGATGCGCAGTCACGGCTTGATGCAGGCCATTGCTCGGGTGAACCGCGTGTTCCGCGACAAGCCCGGCGGCTTGGTGGTTGATTATCTCGGTCTCGCCGATCAACTGAAGCACGCCCTCGCTACCTATACCGAGAGCGGCGGGCAGGGTAGCCCGAGCATCGATACCGCCCAGGCCATCGCGATGATGCAGGAAAAACACGAGGTCGCCTGCGCCATCATGCACGGTTTTAACTGGGATAAGTGGATGACTGGCACGTCCGCCGAACGCCTCGGCTTGATTCCAGCAGGACAGGAGCATGTGTTGCAGCAGGAAAATGGAAAGCAACGCTTCGTGCAGGTGGTGACTGACCTCTCACGCGTTTTTGCGCTGTGCGCAGCCACAGATGAAGCCATAGAGTTGCGCGATGATATTGCCTTCTTCCAAGCGATCAAGGCACAGCTCGCGAAGACCTCTGGCACTCAACGTCCACCGGAAGAAATTGATTCGGCAGTTCGGCAACTCGTCTCCAAGGCGATCATGGCCGACGAGGGCATCATCGATGTTTTCACCGCTGCCGGATTGAAGAAACCAGATATCAGCATTCTCTCCGACCAATTTCTTGCCGAGGTGCGCGGCCTGAAACACAAAAATGTCGCCGCTGAGTTGTTGGCGAAGTTGCTCAAGGACGAAATAAAATTGCGTTCCGTGCGTAATCTTGTTCAAAGCCGCCAGTTCAGCGAGATGCTGAAGAGCACGCTCAACGCCTATCACAACCGTGCAATCGCAACCCACGAGGTCATCGAAGAGCTCATCAATCTGGCCAAGGAAATGGATGCCGCGACGAAGCGCGGTGTAGACCTTGGCTTGAACGAAGACGAGATTGCTTTCTACGATGCCCTTGCCGCAAACGAAAGCGCAGTGCAAGCGATGGGTAACGACGAGCTAAAAGTTATCGCCGCTGAACTTGTGACCCAAGTCCGCAAGAGCGTGACCATCGACTGGGCCGTCCGTGAAAGTGCGCGTGCCAGAATCAAGGTGATGGTAAAGCGCATTCTCAAAAAGCATGGATTCCCGCCTGACTTGCAAGAGGAAGCAACCAAGACGGTGCTGGCGCAGGCGGAGTTGCTGTCGGCTATGTGGGCGGTAGCATGAAGTGCTTTGGTCGTCTCGTAATCATGACCATAATCGCCAGCCTTGAGCAGCTTCATCGGGCAGGCGATAATGCAGGTTTCCCGGTGCCGGGTGTCGGTGCGGTCTTCAAGCGACGAAATAACCGGATAATTTACCGGATAAAACTCAATGATTCACTAATGCACTCATTGAATAATCAATAGGATAAGTTAAAAATGCTGCTGATGCTGGACAACTACGATTCCTTCACCTACAACCTGGTGCAATATCTGGGCGAGTTGGGGCAGGACGTGCGTGTGTTCCGCAACGACGAGATCACGGTGGAGGAAGTCGGCGCGCTTAACCCGCGCCACATCGTCATTTCGCCAGGACCGTGCACACCCAACGAAGCCGGTATTTCGGTACCGCTGATCCACGAGTTCGCAGGCAAGATTCCCATCCTCGGCGTTTGCCTGGGCCACCAGAGCATAGGCCAGGCCTTTGGCGGAAAAATTGTGCATGCCAAGCAGCTGATGCACGGCAAGACTTCCCCCGTCTCGCACAATAATGTCGGTGTATTCAAGGGACTGCCCAACCCGTTCACCGCCACGCGCTACCACTCGCTGGTGATTGAGCGCGACACCTGCCCGGATTGCCTGGAAATCACTGCCTGGACCGACGACGGCGAAATCATGGGCGTGCGCCACCAAACACTGGCGGTGGAGGGTGTACAGTTCCACCCGGAATCCATCCTCACCGAATACGGCCACGAGCTGCTGGATAACTTCCTCAAGGCGTACTGATGGCGCTGACCGCCGCACAAGCGCTACACAAGCTGCTTGATCGCATTGACCTGACGCGCGGCGAGATGCTGGACGTCATGCACCAGGTCATGCGCGGCGAATATACACCGGCGCAGATGGCCGGAATACTGATCGCGCTGCGCATGAAGGGCGAAACCGTGGACGAAATCGCCGCCGCCGCCGAGGTGATGCGCGAGCTGTCCACCAAGGTCAAGGTGGCTACGGATGAACACCTGGTGGACACCTGCGGCACCGGCGGCGACGGTATCCAGACCTTCAATGTTTCCACCGTTTGTGCTTTTGTGGCAGCCGCGGCGGGAGCTAAAGTGGCCAAGCACGGCGGCCGTTCGGTGTCCTCCACCTGCGGCAGCGTGGACGTGCTGGAAGCGCTCGGCGTCAACGTCAACCTGACGCCGGAACAAGTGGCCAAGTGCGTGGATGAAATCGGCATCGGCTTCATGTTCGCCCCTAACCACCACAATGCCATGAAGCATGCTGCGCCGGTACGGCGCGAATTGGGCGTGCGCACCCTGTTCAACCTGCTCGGCCCGCTCACCAACCCGGCTGGCGCCAAGCGCCAAGTCATGGGCGTGTTCGACCGCGCGCTCACTGGCAAGCTAGCGCGTGTTCTTAAACAACTCGGCAGCGAACATGTGCTGGTGGTGCACGGCGCCGACGGCATGGACGAAATTTCGTTCGCTGGCGATACCTATGTGGCGGAACTGAAAAATGGCGAAGTGACCGAATACGTACTCAACCCGCAGCAGTTCAGCATGGGCTTGCACCAGGCAGAAAGCATCCGCGTGCAAAACGCCGAGGAATCCAAGGCCATGATCCTGGCGGTGCTGGATGGCCAGTTCGGCCCGGCACGCGACATCGTGCTGCTCAACGCCGGCGCCGCGATTTACGTGGCGGGCGTGGCAGAAAGTTTGCAAGACGGAATTACCAAAGCAGTACACACCATTGATAATGGTTCCGCCAAAGAAAAACTGGCCGAACTGATACAAGCTTCATCAACCTAAAAAAACTGCGCTTGACAGTCGTACGAATCGGCGTACGCTTCTGGTTTTACGGATTCAGAACATCATGACCACTATCACCGCCAGTGAAGCACGCAGCAATCTATATCGCCTGATTGACGATGCAGCAGCCTCACATGAACCTGTATTAATTACCGGCAAGCGCAGTAACGCCATTCTGCTTTCCGAGCAAGACTGGGCAGCCGTGCAGGAAACATTGCACCTACTATCGATTCCCGGTATGCGCGAATCTATTGTGCAAGGCATTAACACTCCACTGGAGGAATGTGCCACGGAACTGAAATGGTGAGCTGGCAGCTCGCCTTTACCAAACAGGCGCAGAAAGATGCCAAAAAACTTGCTGCCGCAGGATTAAAATTCAAGGCGCAGGAATTGCTGGCCATTTTGCAAACCGACCCCTACCAGAACCCACCACCCTTTGAAAAACTGGTAGGCGATTTGAGCGGCGCTTATTCGCGCCGTATCAATATCCAGCATCGGCTGGTGTATCAAGTGCTAGAAGCGGAACGGGTAGTAAAAGTGTTAAGGTTGTGGAGTCACTATGCTTAAAGAATACAATTTACCACCGGTTCGAAAATTCTTTCTAATGTTGGTCTATCTCTTCGCTTACTCAGGAATAATATGGGCAATCGGGTTAATTCAAACAGATTCCTTGTTTCTAAAATTTCTGATTTTTGTCGGCCAGTTATTACATGGTGGTATTTGTTTTGAAGTCATTACTAAGCTAAAAAGTATCCCTGCGAAAGATGAGATATGGAAAAGATTTTTTGTCCATTTTAGGCGTGGGTTATTAGGTTTTGTATTAGCACTGACTTTCTTGGTGTTAGCGGCAAAGATGTTCCTTTTTACTTATCTAGGAGTCGTACTTGGAGTCATAAGCTACGGCATTGGAATCTACTCTTTGATATATAAACCCATATCAGAATACAAAGAATATTGTGGTAAAACTAAAGTCGAATAGCGTGGACAACACGTTGTCTACGCAGTAGATTCAGTGGGTTACGGCGCGAGCGCCTAATTCACCCTTCACGAAAATAAAGATATGTCTGACATCCTGAACAAAATTCTTGATACCAAGCGCGCTGAAGTGGCTGCGGTAGTAAAGCAAAAAGCGCTTGAAGTGATACGCCGCGAAGCCGAAGCTGCGCTACCGCCGCGCGATTTCGTCGGCGCTATCCGCGCCAAGATTGCCGCCGGGCAACCAGCCGTGATCGCTGAAATTAAGAAAGCCAGCCCGTCCAAGGGCGTAATCCGTGAGGATTTCCGCCCGGCGGAGATTGCCGCGACTTATGCCGCGCATGGTGCGGCCTGTCTGTCGGTGCTCACCGATGCGCACTATTTTCAGGGCAGCCCGGAATACCTGCAACAGGCGCGTGCCGCGTGCGGCATCCCGGTACTACGCAAGGATTTCATGATCGCGCCGTACCAGGTCTATGAAGCGCGTGCCATGGGCGCGGACTGCATTTTGCTGATCGCCGCCGCGCTCGACCTGGCGCGCATGAAGGAGCTGGAAACCCTGGCGCACGACCTTGGTATGGCAGTGCTGGTGGAAGTGCATAATGGCGAGGAGTTGGAGCTGGCGCTGCAACTGGAAACACCGCTGGTCGGCATCAACAACCGCAACCTGCGCACGTTCGAAGTTACACTGGATACCACCTTGGGTTTGCTGGAGCGCATCCCGGGCGATCGCATCGTGGTCACGGAGAGCGGCATTTTTACGCCGCAAGATGTAGCGCTGATGCGCAAGAACCATGTCCATACTTTCCTGGTCGGCGAAGCTTTCATGCGCCAACCCGATCCGGGTGTAGAACTGGCGCGGGTGTTTGGATAGGTAAAACTGATTTCACCACGGAGCGTACAGAGAACACGGAGAAGCCCTTGAAACCATTTTACCTCCGTGCTCTCTGTGTTCTCTGTGGTTCAAGATTTAGGGTTTATAAGGAACCATATGACCAATGCTTTTGGCAAATACCCTTCCACACGCCCGCGCCGCATGCGCCGCGATGAGTTTTCGCGCCGCTTGATGCGGGAAAATGTGCTAACCGCCAATGACCTGATTTACCCGGTGTTTGTGCTGGATGGCGAGAATCGGCTGGAAGAAGTCGCGTCCATGCCCGGTGTGCAGCGCCAGAGCGTAGATTTATTGCTCAAAACCGCCGAAGAATGCGTCAAGCTGGGCATCCCGGCGCTGGCGCTGTTCCCGGTGATAGACCAGTCGCTGAAATCACTGGATGCCGCCGAAGCTTACAATCCCAATGGGCTGGTACCGCGCACCATCAAGGCGTTGAAACAGGCGTTTCCGCAACTCGGCATCATCACCGACATCGCGCTCGACCCTTACACCAGCCATGGCCAGGATGGCCTGATCGACGACAGCGGCTATGTGCTCAACGACGCAACGGTAGCGGTGCTGGTGCGGCAGGCGCTGTGCCACGCCGAAGCCGGCGCCGACATCGTGGCGCCGTCGGACATGATGGACGGGCGTATCGGGGCGATTCGCCAAGCGCTGGAATTCGACGGCCACATCCACACCCGCATTCTGGCCTATTCCGCCAAGTATGCCTCGGCGTTCTACGGGCCGTTCCGCGACGCGGTTGGTTCCGCCGCCAACCTGGGCAAGGGTAATAAATTCACCTACCAGATGGATCCGGCCAATTCCGACGAGGCGCTGAAAGAGGTGGCGCTGGACTTGGAAGAAGGCGCCGACATGGTGATGGTCAAACCCGGCATGCCTTACCTCGACATCGTGCGAAGGGTGAAGCAGGAATTCGGTGTGCCGACCTTCGCCTATCACGTCAGCGGAGAGTATGCGATGCTGAAAGCCGCCGCGCAAAATGGCTGGCTGGACGAGCAAACCTGCGTGCTGGAAGCCATGCTGTGCTTCAAGCGCGCCGGGGCGGACGGCGTCCTGACTTACTGCGCCATGGATGTCGCGCGCTGGTTAAGAGGTTAAGGCAACCAATACTGCCACTGCCGATGTCGTGGCACGCTCCAGCGCGCCATCGTGCAGCCGGCTTTTGGGTGGGCTACGCAGGTCATCGGTAGCAAACACGGTGAGCTGGATGACGCCGCAAGCGCCTTCCACTGAGAATTGCGGCAAGCGCCGCCGTTCATTACCGAAACGATAGGCCTTTTCTTCCATGCGATAAGGGATGTTGTTATTCAACAGAAACAGCTCCACATCCTTGAGGCTATCGGCAAACAAATGGATTTCCGTTTCCGCATAACGCCCCGCAGTACCCTCCAGCACGGCCCCCGCCAGATGTGGATTGAAGCGCTCCAGCAAGCGCATCACCGTCAGCGCCTCGCTACGCAGACGTTGTAGATGCTGCGGCTGTTCGGCGCTACGGTAAATTTCGTGATGCAGCCGCAGCTCCTGTTCGATCTCGCTGTTGGTGGGTAGGCACTGGGCATCGCTCACCGCCAGTTGGCGCGCCGCCTTGCGCTTGGCATAGGCATAATCCTGCACGCCTTCCTCTGCCATCATGCGCGCCGCCTGCTGGGCGATCATCTGGCGCAAGTGCTGCGGACGCAGATTGTGGTTCATGGTCAGAACAGCTGGTCTGGTTGCGTTTCCTGCCCGGCCTTGGCATTACTGTCCGCCGCATGGGTACCGCTTTCAACGTCAGCGACTGGCGGCGTGGATTCCTGATAAAAATATTCATAAAGGCCGCCCTCGGTTTCCTTGGCCTGCTCTCCGTTGGCAGGGTTGATCTTGATCGCAACTACCCCTTCGGGCATCGAATAGGGAACATCGGGAACGCCGCGCAGCACTTGCGACATATAGCTGATCCAAATGGGTAGCGCGGCAGTGCCGCCGGTTTCGTGCCCACCCAGGGTACGCGGTTGGTCAAAGCCGATCCAGGCCACCGCCACTTGCGTCGGATTGAAGCCGGCGAACCAGGCGTCCATGTGATTGTTGGTGGTACCGGTCTTGCCCGCCAGGTCGCTGCGCCCGAGTTCCCGTGCCTTGGCGGCGGTGCCGATGCGCACCACGTCCTGCATCATGGAAGTCATCAGGAAAGCATTGCGCGGATCTATTACTTGCGGCGCACCGGCACCAACCACTACCGGCTTGTATCCCTCAATCACCTTGCCGCTGCTGTCTGTGATCTCGCTAATCAAATAAGGCGTGACCTTGTAGCCGCCATTGGCGAAGGTAGAGTAAGCGCCCGCCATTTGCCATGGACTGACCGAACCGGCGCCCAGCGCCATAGAAAGGTAAGGCGGGTGATCCTTGGCCAGGAAGCCGAAACGGGTAATGTAATCCTGCGCATAGCCCACGCCGATGGCTTGCAGGATGCGGATGGATACCATGTTCTTGGACTTGGTGAGCGCGGTGCGCATGCGGATCGGGCCTTCAAACTTACCATCGAAGTTGTGCGGCTCCCAGGGGGCGCCGCTGCCGGTTTCCGCGGCGGTTAACATCAGCGGCTCATCCTCGATGATGCTGGCCGGGGTAAAGCCTTTTTCCAGCGACGCGGAATAAATGAAAGGCTTGAAGCTGGAACCCGGCTGGCGCCACGCTTGCGTCACATGGTTGAACTTGTTGCGGTTGAAGTCAGAACCGCCCACCAGCGCTCTCACCGCGCCGCTCTTGGGATCAACCGCAATGAGGGCAGCCTCGACCTGCGGCAACTGGGCAATTTGCCATTTCTCACCCATGCGGGTGACGCGTATCAGGCTGCCACGCTTGATTTTCTGCTTGGCTGGTGTTTCAGCCAGTGACTTCTGCACCAGCAGCAAACCATCGCCGCTGATCTCGACCATGCCGCCTTTTTTGCGGTAGACCTTAATGCTGTTCGGCTTGACTTCCAGCACCACGGCGGGTTCCAGTTCCATGAACTCATCCACATCAGCCAGCGCATCCTGCAGGAATGGTTCCAGCGCGTCCTTGGAGACCTGGCCTAGGTCTATCATCCCCTCCGGCCCCCGGTAGCCGTGCCGCCGGTCGTAATCCAGCACCCCTTGCAGCACCGCCTTGTTGGCGGCTTCCTGATTGGCTTTGAGGATGGTGGTGTAGACCTTGAGGCCACTGCTATAGATGCCTTCTTGATAGCGTTCATACAGGTGCTGGCGCACGATTTCGGCCACGTATTCGGCCTGCAAATCCGTATATTGGCGCGCCGCCTTCAGGTGCAGCGGCTGCTTGAGCGCAGCCTGGTAGGTCTTTTCATCGATGAAGTTGAAGTGCCGCATGTGGTGCAGCACGTCCTGCTGGCGCGCCTGGGCACGCTTGAGGTTGGTGAACGGGTTATAGCTCGAGGGCGCCTTGGGCAGGCCCGCCAGCATCGCCGTCTCGGCCAGGTTCAGCTTGTCCAGCGGCTTGCCGAAGTAGACCTGTGCCGCCGCCGCAAAGCCGTAGGCACGTTGTCCCAGATAAATCTGGTTGATATATAGCTCAAGGATCTGGTCCTTGGTCAGGTTGTCCTCAATCTTCATCGCCAGCAGCGCTTCGCCGACCTTGCGCTTCAGGGTTTTCTCCCGGGACAGGAAAAAATTGCGCGCCACCTGCATGGTGATAGTGCTGGCGCCCTCGCGTGCACCACCCGAGGTCACATTGGAAAAAATTGCGCGCAATACGCCGATGGTATCGATGCCGCCATGCTGGTAGAAGCGCCTATCCTCGATGGCGAGGATGGCGTCCTTCATCTGCTTGGGCACTTCATTGATCTTGACCAGCGCGCGGCGCTCCTCGCCGAATTCACTGATCAGCGAGCCATCCTCGGCGTAAACGCGTAGCGGGATTTTGGGGTGATAGTCGGTCAGCGTTTCCAGCGACGGCAAGTCGGGATAAATCAGGATAGCCGCCAACGTAATCAGCGCAGCTACCAGCAGCCCGGCAGAAAGTAAGGAGAGCAGGAGCAGGAGCCCCCACTTTTTTTGAGGCATGGTGCGAGGAATGGGAAATGGGTGTGCAGGCATTATAAACTAGGCGTGGTTATAGGTTGATGCTGTTTTCAATGGCTTACGTTAGTTCAAACAGCCCTCATCAGTTAAAATATCCATCATGCAAAAAACGGGCAACATTTTTCTGGTCGGGTTGATGGGCGCTGGTAAAACCACGGTGGGCAAGGTGCTGGCCAAGCACCTTGGCAAAACCTTTTACGATTCCGACCACGAAATCGAAAGCCGTACCGGGGTCAACATTCCGCTGATCTTTGAGCTGGAAGGCGAGTCCGGGTTCCGCAGACGCGAAACCAGCATTATCGAGGAGCTGACCCAGATGCAGGACGTCGTGCTGGCCACCGGCGGCGGTGCGGTACTGTCCAAGCAGAACCGCGAAGCCTTAAGCCAGCATGGCACGGTGATTTATCTGCGCGCCAACGTGGCTGAACTATGGTTGCGTACCCGCAACGACAAGCATCGGCCGTTGCTGCAGACAGAAAATCCGCGTGCCAAACTCGAGCAATTATTCGCCGAGCGCGATCCGCTCTACCGTAAAATTGCCGATATCATTGCCGACACCGGCGGCCAGTCGGTCGCCGCCATCGTGCATCATCTTGAGGAAGCTCTCGGAAAACATGCAAATACTCACTGTTGAATTAGGCGACCGCGCCTACCCCATCCACATCGGCCAGCAACTGCTGGGCCGGGCTGAACTCATCCTGCCGCACCTCAAGCGCAAGCAGGTCGCCATCGTCACTAACACTACGGTGGCGCCGCTCTATCTGGACCAGCTGGCTGCGCCGCTGATAGCCAACGGAGTGTCGGTGCTGCCCATCGTCCTGCCGGACGGCGAACAGTACAAAAATGCCGAAACGCTCAACACGGTCTACGACGCCCTGCTGGCCAACCGCTGCGAACGCAGCACTACGTTGATCGCGCTGGGCGGCGGTGTGATCGGCGACCTCACCGGCTACGCGGCGGCCACTTATTTGCGCGGAGTGCCCTTCATCCAGATTCCGACTACCCTGTTGTCGCAGGTGGATTCCTCGGTCGGCGGCAAGACCGGCATCAATCACCCGCGCGGCAAGAACATGATAGGCGCGTTCTACCAGCCACAACTGGTTTTGGCCGATACCGCCACGCTCAACACCCTGCCAGAGCGCGAGCTCTCCGCCGGACTGGCCGAGGTCATCAAGTATGGCCTGATCCGCGACGCGGAATTCTTCGACTGGCTGGAAGCCAATATGGCACGACTGGTGGCACGCGAGCCTGAAGCCTTGGCCTACGCTATTCGCCGTTCCTGCGAGAACAAGGCCGAAGTCGTGGCCGCCGACGAGCGCGAAAGCGGTGAGCGCGCCCTGCTCAATCTCGGCCACACTTTTGGCCACGCCATTGAAAACGGCATGGGCTACGGGGTATGGCTGCACGGCGAGGCGGTGGCTGCCGGTACCATGTTGGCGGCCGATCTGTCGCGCCGCATGGGCTGGTTGTCCGAATCCGACGTGGCGCGCATCGCCCGCATCTTCCAGGCCGCCAAACTGCCAACCCAGGCTCCCGCGCTCGGCGAGGGAAAATATCTGGATTTGATGGGGCTGGATAAGAAAGTGGCCGACGGCAAAATCCGCTTCGTCCTGCTGCAAGCCATCGGCAAGGCGGTCATGACCGGCGACTTTCCCGCAGATGCGCTGCAACAAACGCTGGCGCTGGCATGAGCCCACTGGCCTGCTACGCCGCCAACCCGCAGCAATCGCGCGGCAGGAAGCACCGCGAAGCAGCGCCACAGGGGCGCAACGAATTCCAGCGCGACCGCGACCGCATCATCCACTCCACCGCCTTCCGTCGGCTGGAATACAAGACCCAGGTATTCGTCAACCACGAAGGCGACCTGTTCCGTACCCGCCTCACCCACAGCCTGGAAGTGGCGCAGATCGGCCGCGGCATTGCGCGCAACCTCGGCCTGCACGAAGACCTGGTGGAAGCCATCGCCTTGGCGCACGATCTCGGCCACACGCCATTCGGCCATGCCGGGCAGGACGCCCTCAATGAATGTATGCGCGAGTTCGGCGGCTTCGAGCACAACCTGCAGTCGTTGCGCGTGGTGGAGTTGCTGGAACAGCGCTACGCCGAATTCGATGGCCTTAACCTGACATTCGAAGTGCGCGAGGGCATCCTCAAGCACTGTTCGGTGCAAAACGCGCGGCTATTGGGCGAACTGGGCGAGCGCTTCCTCAACAAGCAGCAGCCGTCGCTGGAAGCGCAAGTTACCAACCTGGCCGACGAGATCGCCTACAACAACCATGATGTGGATGACGGCCTGCGTTCCGGCCTGATTACCCTGGAGCAATTGTCGGGGGTGGAGGCGTTTTCGCGCCACCTGCATGAAGTCAGGCAGCTTTACCCTGCACTCGGTACACGCCGCTTGGTGCACGAAACGGTACGCCGCATGATTAACGCCCAGGTCAACGACCTGTGCCAGACCAGTACCGCGAACATCGCAGCCCTGCACCCCGGCAATATCGAGGCGGTGCGCCGGGCCGATGCTGCGCTGATCGCTTTCAGCCCGGAAATGCAGCGCCAGCAACGCGAACTCAAGCAGTTCCTGCGCGCCAACCTGTACCGCCATTACCGCGTCAACCGCATGAGCAGCAAGGCGCAGCGCATCATTCGCGAGTTATTCGACGCCTTCATGCAGGATCCCGGCCTGCTGCCGGAGGATTTCCAGGCCAAGGATAAAACCGGACAGCCGCGCGCCGTGGCCGACTACATCGCCGGCATGACCGACCGCTACGCCAGCCGTGAATACCGCCGCCTGTTTTCGGTGGAAGAAGAAGCGCTGCTGTAGCCATGGCCTGCGAACTCTGTGAGAACCTTGGCGGGGAACCGCTGTGGCAGGACGATTTCTGCCGCGTGGTGCTGGTGGAGGATGCCCACTACCCCGGTTTCTGCCGCGTGATTTTGCGGCACCACACCAAGGAAATGACGGATTTAAGCAAGAGCGAGCGCTCACGGCTAATGGCGGTGGTGTTCGCCGTCGAGGCGGCGGTACGTGAGGTACTGCAGCCGGATAAGATCAATTTAGCCAGCTTGGGCAATGTGATGCCGCACCTACACTGGCACGTCATCCCGCGCTTTGTCGACGACCGCCATTTCCCCAACCCAATCTGGGGCAAAGTGAGGCAAGAAGGGCGTGACCACCCATTCGACCGCCAGCGCCTGATACAAACTATTCAAACGGCACTACCGCCCTTGTAGAGCAGGTGACCTCGCCTGCGCTACCAAAACACTAAACCTGTAGCCGCTCTACCACCTTGCCGTTTTGCAAGTGCGATTCGATGATCTCGTCCAGATCATCCTGGTCAACAAAGGTGTACCACACCGCCTCGGGATAGACCACCAGCAGCGGGCCTTCAGCACAACGGTCAAAGCAGCCGGCGCGGTTGATGCGCACCTTGCCGGCGCCGTTCAGCCCCAGGGCTTTTACCCGCTTCTTGGCATAGTCGAACATGGCCTCGGCATCATAGTCGCAGCAGCACGGGCTGCCGTCATCGCGGCGGTTGAGGCAGAAAAATACATGGTAGCGGTAGTAATTTTGGCTCATGACATCCCCCCGTTTGTGCTTATTGTGAGGCTAAAGTGTCCTCGCGGGTAAACGTCCAGGTGCGGGTAATGCTGATGATGTCGGTATCCTTGCTGATATTTTCGGGGAAGGGACTGTAAGGCGCCACGTCTTTAACGATGCGCTGGGCGGCTTCATCCAGTATTTTCTGCCCGGAACTTCGGTTGATCTCGACACTTTCAAGGCTGCCATCGGCACGAATGGATACCGTCATCAGCAACTGGCCGTAGAGCTTTTGCGTCTTGGCTTCTTCCGGGTAGTTCATGTTGCCATATTTTTCTACTTTCTGCCGCCAAGACTCAATATAAGCGGCAAAGCGGTACTCTTTGACACGCGAGCTGAAGAATTTACGTTTCGGCCGATTTTGGTAGTTGTCCCAGTCCTTGCTGATTTCCGTCTCCGCATGCACCACATCCATGCTCTTGGCGACAAGATCGGCGGCGCTAGGTGTTTTGAGCGTAGTTTCCTGCACTCCGTTATCAGGCTGCGGCGCGGTGGCAGGCGGGGTAGTCTTACTTTCGACAGACTGTTTAGCGTGCAGCTGCGTCATCATTTCCTGCGCCGCCTGCTCCAGTTGCGCCACGCGTTGCTGCTTCTGCTTTTCCTCCGCCCGTAGCGGGACCGCCTTGGCTGGTTTTTGCTGGGCTTGCGCGGCGGGCTTGACGATCACTTCCTGTGCTGGCTTGTTCTGCGCTGGGAGGGGTGACTTCATGCGCCGCTCCTCGGCGGTATTGCCGCCCCGGTCAAGATTGGTTTGCGCCAGTAAATCCGCTTTTTCCGGCTTACTCTCAGTCTTGGCGTTAACCAGCACCACTTCCAGCGGCATGCTGTCATGGAGGCGTTTTTGTATTTGCGGGGCGATCTTGATAGCCAGCACCATCAAATGCACCGCCAGCGATAACGCCAACATGATGCCGAGGCGACGGACATCGTCCTGCAGCCACATGGTTATAACCTGTCCAGCAGTTTCTGGTGGATATCGCCGAAGCCGCCGTTGCTCATCACCAGCACATGGTCGCCGGGGCGCGCCTCGGCGGCAATGGCCTCGACCAACGCGCCCAGGTCGTCGCCGGTGCTAGCCTTGCCATCAATCGGACGCAACGCTTCGGCCGCATCCCAGCCCAGGTTGGCAGCGTAGCAAAACACGCGGTCGGCATCTTGCAGGCTGCCCGGCAGCGCGGCTTTCATCACGCCTAGCTTCATGGTGTTGGAGCGCGGCTCCAGCACCGCCAGGATGCGCGCATTGCCGACCTTGGCGCGCAAGCCGGCCAGCGTGGTGGCGATGGCGGTAGGATGGTGGGCGAAATCGTCGTAGACGGTCACACCGTTGACCATGCCACGCACTTCCATGCGGCGCTTAACGTTACGGAACTCACTTAAGCCGGCAATGCCGACTTCCACCGGCACGCCAACGTGGCGCGCCGCCGCCAACACCGCCAGCGCGTTCATGCGGTTGTGTTCGCCCAGCAAATCCCATTGCACGCGGCCTTGCAGTTCGCCGCCCAGCAGCACATCGAAGCGGTTGCCGGTATCCGCTGCACCGGCCTGCCAGCCATCCGCCGTGCCGAAGCGCTCCACCGGCGTCCAGCAGCCGCGCTGTAATACGCGATTGAGGCTGTCTTCGCGCCCGTTGGCGACAATCAGGCCGTCGCCCGGCACGGTGCGCACCAGGTGGTGGAACTGGGTTTCGATGGCGGCGAGGTCGGGAAAAATGTCGGCGTGGTCGAATTCCAGGTTGTTGAGCACGGCGGTGCGCGGATGGTAATGCACGAACTTGGAACGCTTGTCGAAGAAGGCAGTGTCGTACTCGTCGGCCTCGATCACGAAAAATGGCGACTGTCCGCTCGGTTCCTGGCGCGGCGCCCCGGGCAGGCGCGCGGAAATGCCGAAGTTTTCCGGTACGCCGCCGATCAGGAAACCCGGCGCCAGCCCGGCGTATTCCAGCACCCAGGCCAGCATGGAGCTGGTGGTGGTCTTGCCGTGGGTGCCGGCTACTGCCAGCACCCATTTACTGCCCTCACCCCCTGCCCCTCTCCCGCTTGCGGGCGAGGGGTGAAGGATGTTCTCCGCCAGCCATTGCGGGCCGGAGATGTAAGGCAGGCCACGATTGAGGATTTCCTCCATCAGCGGGTTGCCGCGCGTGACCACGTTGCCGATAACGAACACGTCCGGCTTCAGCGCTAACTGCTCGACGCCGAAGCCCTCGATCAGCTCGATCCCTTGCGCTTCCAGCTGCGTGCTCATGGGCGGGTAGACGTTGGCGTCGCAGCCGGTGACGCGATGCCCGGCGGCCTTGGCCAGCGCGGCAATGCCGCCCATGAAGGTGCCGCAAATACCGAGGATGTGGATGTGGGTCTGTTTCATTAAAAATCTCTGGAAATCACACGCTAAAATACTTGGCGTCGGGGTGGTGTACCACGATGGCACTGGTAGTCTCTTCCGGCCACAGCTGGTCTTCGTCGCCCAGCACCACGCCGATGCGCTGCGCTTCCAGCAGGGCCAGCAGTTTATCCTGGTCGTGCAAGTTGGGGCAGGCCGGGTAGCCGAAGGAATAGCGGCTGCCGCGGTAATGCTGCTTGATCATCTCGGACAAGTCGCGCGCATCCTCGCGGCCAAAGCCCAGTTCTACCCGGATGCGCTTGTGAATGAATTCGGCCATACCCTCGGCACCTTCGGCGTTAAGGCCATGCCAGTATAGGTACTCTTGATAGTTGTCCTGGCGGAAAAGTTCACGCGCATAGTCCGAGGCGTGCTGGCCGACCGTCACCAGTTGGAACGCCACCACGTCCAGTTCGCCGCTGGCCACGGGGCGGAAAAAGTCGGCGATGCATTGTTTACGTTCCGTGCCCTGGCGCGGGAAGCTGAAGCGGCAGCGTTCAACGCGGGTCTCTGGGGCATCGTACACGATCAGTTCATCGCCATCCGCCTGGCAAGGAAAGTAGCCGTACACCGCCTGCGGCGTCAGGATGCCGTCGCGGTCGCTCTGCGCCACCAGGCGCGCCAGGATGGGATCCACCTCGTGGCGGATGTAGTTGCGGTATTCTTCTTCCGTATGGCCTTTGGTCTTGTAGCCCCATTGCAGCTTGTACAGCGCGGTACGGTTGATGTAGGGCAACACCGCCTTGAGCGGCACGTGTTCGATACACTTGGCGCCCCAGAACGGCGGGGTGCGGATGGGGTTATCGTTAATGATGGCGGAGCGCATGAAGCTCAAGTCGGAGAATAGGTGACAGCCGCTATGATAAAATAAATCTATGAAACAATCTTTTATTGATCGCTTAAAACAACGCGTGCTGCTGTGCGACGGCGGTACCGGCACCCTGATCCAAGCCGAAACTTGGGATGTCGAAAAAGACTTTGCCGGACTGGAAAACTGCTCCGAAATCCTGGTGGACACCCGCCCGGACTTTGTCGAGAAAGTACATCGCACTTATTTCGAGGCGGGTGCTGACTGCGTGGAAACCAATACCTTCGGCGCCAACAAGGTGGTATTCGCCGAATTCGGCCTGGTGGAGCGCACCTACGAGCTTAATCAGCGCGCCGCCACCATCGCCCGCCGCGTGGCTGATGAATTCGCCACCCCGGAATGGCCGCGCTACGTGCTCGGCTCGGTCGGCCCCGGCACCAAGCTGGCCAGCCTCGGCCACGCCAGCTACGACGTGCTGGAAGACTCTTACGCCGAACAGGCGCGCGGCCTGCTGGACGGCGGTATCGACTGCTTCCTGCTGGAAACTAACCAGGACCTGCTCACCATCAAGGCGGCGGTCAACGGCTGCAAAATCGCCCGCCGCGAAAAGGGCCAGGAACACATCCCCATCTTCGTCCAGGTCACCATTGAAACCACCGGCACCATGCTGGTGGGCAGCGACATCGCCTGCGCCGCCACCGCCATCGACGCGCTGGACGTGGACGGCATGGGACTCAACTGCGCCACCGGCCCGGCCGAAATGGCCGAGCACGTCAAATACCTGGGCGAAAAGTGGCGCAAGATGATTTCCGTCATGCCCAACGCCGGGTTGCCGCTGCTGGTGGACGGCCAAACCGAATACCCGCTGCTGCCGTTCGAGCTGGCCGAGTGGCAGCAACGCTTTGTCGAGGAAGACGGCGTCAACCTGATCGGCGGCTGCTGCGGCACCAGCCCAGCGCACATCGCCGAGCTGCGCGCCATGCTGGATGCGCGGCCAGGCCAGGCGCCGGTTAAGCGCACCCCGCAGTGGGAGCCTTCGGTGGCCTCGCTTTACACCTCGGTACCGTTGCGCCAGGAAAGCGCCGTGTTCGCCATCGGCGAGCGCAGCAACGCCAACGGCTCCAGGAAGTTCCGCGACCTGCTCAATGCCGAGGACTGGGATGCGCTGGTCGCCATCGGCCGCGAACAAGTCAAGGAAGGCTCGCACGCGCTGGACGTGTGCACCGCCTACGTCGGCCGCCCGGAAGTGGCGGACATGAGCGAGGTGGTGTCGCGCTACCGCGGCCAGATCACGGTGCCGCTGGTGGTGGATTCCACCGAATTGCCGGTGATCGAGGCCGCGCTCAAGCTGATCGGCGGCAAACCCATTATCAACTCCATCAACTTCGAGGATGGCGAGGAACGCCCCGCCAAAATCCTGACGCTGGCAAAGAAATTCGGCGCCGCGGTCGTTGCGCTCACCATCGACGAAGATGGCATGGCAAAAGGTGTGGACGACAAGCTGCGGGTGGCGCATCGGCTGTACGATTTCGCCGTCAACCAGCATGGCTTGCCGGCCTCCGACCTGCTGTTCGACCCGCTCACCTTCACCATCTGCACCGGCGTGGAAGACGACCGCGACCACGGCATCAACACGCTGGACGCGATTGAACGCATCGCGCGGGAGTTGCCGGAATGCCAGATCATGCTGGGGCTGTCCAACATCAGCTTCGGCCTCAACGCAGCGGCGCGCCACGTGCTGAATTCGGTATTCCTCGCCCACGCGCAAAAGCGCGGCATGACGGCGGCCATCATTCATGTCTCCAAGATCATGCCGTTGCACAAGATTGACGAGGCGCACCGCGTGGCGGCAGAGAACCTCATTTTCAACCGCTGGCAGGACGGCAAAGACCCGCTGCTGGCGTTCGTGGACATGTTCAAGAACGTGCAGGCGGTGGAAACCATCCGCAAGCGCCCGGAAACCATAGAAGAAATCCTCAAGGAACGTATCATCGACGGCGACAAGCAGGGCCTGAGCGACGACCTCGCCAAGGCCATGGAAAAATACGCGCCGCTCGACATCATCAACGAGCTGTTGCTGGATGGCATGCGCGTGGTGGGCGAGCTGTTCGGCTCCGGTGAAATGCAGCTGCCGTTCGTACTGCAAAGCGCCGAGACCATGAAGGCCGCCGTGGCCTACCTGGAGCAGTTCATGCAGAAAGTGGAAGGCCAGGAGAAAGGCATCCTGGTGCTGGCCACGGTCAAGGGCGACGTGCACGACATTGGCAAAAACCTGGTGGACATCATCCTCACCAACAACGGCTACAAGGTCATCAACCTCGGCATCAAGCAACCGGTCGGCGCCATCATGGAAGCCGCGCGCCAGCACGCCGCCGACGCCGTCGGCATGTCCGGCTTACTGGTGAAATCCACGGTGATCATGAAGGAAAACCTGGAAGAAATGAAAAAGGAAGGCATAGACATCCCCGTCCTGCTGGGCGGTGCCGCGCTCACCCGCAAATACGTCGAACAGGACTGCCGCTTCGTCTACACCACCCCCGACCAGGTGCACTACGCCAAGGACGCCTTCTCCGGCCTGAAACTGATGGATCAGATCATGGCGGCGAAGAAGGCGGGTTCAGGCTGTGGGTGTGGGGGGCATTGAGCAGAAGATGATGAGTGCTTAGCATGCACACCCGCGAGCAAGTTACATGTGGCACAATCTCGTACATCCTGTTTTTTGTTATGATTCTGCACCCATTTATGCCTGATTATGAACTTATTATTGTCGGTGGGCTTGCCGTATGGGTATTGGTGGTTGTCGTATGTTATTTCGCCGCAGCTGGCAAAATTTCTTTTTTCTTTTTCCGTAATGATAGTAGTGCATATCTAATTTGTGGCGGGATTATTGGCCTCGCCTCGATTGCATTTGTAATGGTCGTGAGCTTTCAAACCGACCCACAGGCTACACAAGCCTGGTTCGGAAATCAGCCATCTGCACTTCACCGCTTTGATAAAGTCAAGGAGTATTTGAACTTGGTGGTGACTATTTTTGGTGCTGGTATTTCAGCGAATCTCATAGCCTCAGCTATTACTGAAAGTAGAAATCCCAGAAGTGTAGATAGTCACCCCTGAAAAACCCGATTTCCTCAGTCAGGTGGTTGCATGATTAGCAAACGTAGCAGGCGTAGCCCGGATGAAGCCGAAGGCATAATCCGGGGTTTTTGGCCTGTCAAGGTTCCCCGGATTGCGCTACGCTGCATCCGGGCTACCAAAAACCTCGGGGAATTTGAAGCAAACGTAAAACGCACCACGCACCCCAGCCCATTCCCGCAAAGGGAAGGCGCTTACCCCGGAATCAACGCCCGCCTTATCACCACTAATCTCAAGGTTGAACTGAAAAGCCTTTGCAGGTACTATTTCGAGGTTTCACCCAAAATTTTGCATCGCCCGGCATGAGTCCGGGCCGACGGCGCGCAAACACCCTCGGTCAGGCGCGCCGTACAACGGTTGACGAGGGAATGGACTAAGGCTAAGGCAATGCCAGCAAGACAGGGTTTATACGATCCGGCGAACGAGAAAGACGCCTGCGGGGTCGGCTTTGTAGCACACATCAAGGGCCAGAAAAGCCACGATATCGTCGCCAAGGGCCTGGAAATTCTCCGCAACCTGACGCACCGCGGCGCCACTGGGTACGATCCCAAGCTGGGCGACGGCGCCGGCATACTGATCCAGCTGCCCGATGTTTTCCTGCGCAAGGAAGCGGCCAAGCTGAATATCGCGCTGCCGGCTGTTGGCCAATACGCCTGCGGCACGGTGTTCCTGCCGCAATCCGGCAACGGCCGTGTCGCCTGCGAATCCGCCATTGCGCGCATCATCCACGAAGAAGGCCAGGATTTCCTCGGCTGGCGCGACGTGCCGCGCGACAACCGCAACATCGCCGATGCCGCCAAGGCCGTCGAGCCGGTGATGCGCCAGGTGTTCATCGGCAGCGCCGCCGCCGACCAGAACGCTTTCGAGCGCAAGCTGTTTGTCATCCGCAAGCGCATTGAGCACGCCGTGCGCGCACTCAAGCTGGAGGACGCCAGCCAGTTCTACATCCCTTCGCTGTCTAGCCGCACCCTCGTCTACAAGGGCATGCTGCTGGCGGAAGAAGTCGGCACCTACTACCAGGATTTGCAAGACCCCACCATGGTTTCCGCGCTGGCGCTGGTGCACCAACGCTTTTCCACCAACACCTTCCCGGCCTGGGATCTGGCGCACCCGTTCCGCATGATCGCCCACAACGGCGAAATCAATACCATGCGCGGCAACGTCAACTGGATGGCGGCGCGCCACGAGGCGATGAAGTCCGCCGTGCTGGGCGACGACCTGGAAAAACTGTGGCCGCTGATTGCCGAAGGCCAGTCCGACTCGGCCTGCTTCGACAACGCGCTGGAACTGCTGGTGGCCGGCGGCTATTCACTGCCGCACGCCATGATGATGCTGATCCCCGAAGCCTGGGCCAGCAACCCGCTGATGGACGCCGAACGCCGCGCCTTCTACGAATACCATGCTGCGCTGATGGAGCCGTGGGACGGCCCCGCCGCCGTGGCCTTTACCGATGGCCGTATGATAGGCGCCACGCTGGACCGCAACGGCCTGCGCCCGGCGCGTTACCTCATCACCGACGATGACTACGTCATGATGGCGTCGGAAATGGGCGTGCTGACTTTCCCCGAGGAAAAAATCGTCAAGAAGTGGCGTCTGCAGCCGGGCAAGATGTTCCTGATCGACATGGAACAGGGCCGCATCATTGACGACGAAGAGGTCAAACGCGATCTGGCGCGGGCCAAGCCTTATGGCGACTGGATCAAGCAATCGCGCTACTCGCTGGGCGATCTGCCCAAGGCCGAGGGCAAGCTCGAACTCAAGGCCGAGGTGCTGGATGCGCAGCAGGCATTCGGCTACAGCCAGGAAGACCTCAAGTTCATCCTGACGCCGATGGCTACCAATGGCGAGGAAGCCACCGGCTCCATGGGCACCGACACCGCGCTGCCGGTGCTGTCCGACAAGTCCAAGCCGCTCTACACCTATTTCAAGCAGCTGTTCGCGCAGGTGACCAACCCGCCAATCGACCCCATCCGCGAAGAGCTGGTGATGTCGCTGGTAACTTTTATCGGCCCCAAACCCAACCTGCTCGGCCTGGGCGAAACCAGCCCACCGCTGCGCCTGGAAGCCAGCCAGCCGGTGCTGACCCAGGACGAACTGGCGCAGCTCAAGCACATCGCCGAGCTGACGCAGAACCGCTACCGCTCGCTGGTGGCCGACATCACCTACCCGGCAGCGCTAGCCACCAAGGGCATGGGCGAGGCCATCGAGGCGCTGTGCCAGGCCGCCGAGAAGTCGGTGCACGACGGCTACAACGTGCTGATCCTGTCCGACCGTAACGTGGCCGCCGACCGCATCGCGATTCCAGCCTTATTGGCTACCGCCGCCGTGCACCATCATCTGGTCAAGGCCGGGTTACGCACCAACACCGGCTTGGTCGTTGATACCGGTTCCGCACGCGAAGTGCATCACTTCGCCCTGCTGGCCGGCTACGGCGCCGAAGCCGTGTGCCCATGGTTGGCGTTCGAGACCATCGCCGGCTTCAACCTGCCGGACGCCAAGACCGCACAAAAGAACTTCGTCAAGGCCATCGGCAAGGGCTTGTACAAGGTCATGTCAAAAATGGGCATTTCCACCTACCAGTCCTATTGCGGCGCGCAGATTTTCGACGCGGTCGGCCTCAATTCGGTCTTCGTGGACAAGTACTTCCCCGGCACCTCCAGCAATGTCGAAGGCATCGGCCTCGAGCAGGTCGCCGAGGAATCGTTGCGCCAGCATCTGGCCGCTTTCGGCGACGACCCGGTGCTGGCCAATGCGCTGGATGCGGGCGGCGAGTATGCCTTCCGCGTGCGCGGCGAAGAACACATGTGGACGCCGGATTCCATCGCCAAGCTGCAACACGCCACGCGCACCGGCCAATATGAAACCTACAAGGAATACGCCAAGCTCATCAACGACCAGAGCCGGCGCCACCTGACGCTGCGCGGCCTGTTCGCGGTCAAGCCGGCTGGCGCGCCAGTGGATATTTCCGAAGTCGAACCGACCAAGGACATTGTCAAGCGCTTCGCCACCGGCGCCATGTCGCTGGGTTCAATCTCGACCGAAGCCCATACCGTGCTGGCCATTGCCATGAACCGCATCGGCGGCAAGTCCAACACCGGTGAAGGTGGCGAAGATCCGGTGCGCTTCCAGCCTGTTGAACAGGACACCACGCTGGCCGACCTCATCGGCAAATCGCGCGTGGAGAGCAACATCCCGCTCAAGGCCGGCGATTCCATGCGTTCCAAAATCAAGCAGGTGGCTTCCGGCCGTTTCGGCGTCACCGCCGAATACCTGGCCAGCGCCGACCAAATCCAGATCAAGATGGCGCAAGGCGCCAAGCCGGGCGAAGGCGGCCAATTACCCGGTGGGAAAGTCTCTGAGTACATCGCCAAGCTGCGCTTCTCGGTGCCGGGCGTCGGCCTGATTTCGCCACCTCCACACCACGACATTTATTCTATCGAAGACCTGGCGCAGCTGATCCATGACCTGAAGAACGCCAATCCCAAGGCCACCATCTCGACCAAGCTGGTGTCGGAAACCGGTGTCGGTACCGTGGCGGCGGGCGTGGCCAAGGCCAAGTCCGACCACATCGTGATTGCCGGCTTCGACGGCGGCACCGGCGCCAGCCCGCTGTCTTCCATCAAGCACGCCGGCAGCCCGTGGGAAATCGGCCTAGCCGAAACCCAACAAACGCTGGTGCTGAATCAACTGCGCGGCCGCGTGGCGGTACAGGTGGACGGCCAGATGAAGACCGGCCGCGACGTGCTAATCGGCGCGCTGCTGGGGGCGGACGAATTCGGCTTCGCCACCGCGCCGTTGGTGGTGGAAGGCTGCATCATGATGCGCAAATGCCACCTCAACACCTGCCCGGTGGGCGTCGCCACCCAGGATCCGGCACTGCGCAAGAAATTCACCGGCCAGCCGGAGCACGTGGTCAATTACTTCTTCTTCGTCGCCGAGGAAGTGCGCGAATACATGGCGCAAATGGGCATCCGCAAGTTCAGCGACTTAATCGGCCGCGCCGACTTGCTGGACATGAAGGCCGGCATCGACCACTGGAAAGCCAGCGGCCTCGATTTCAGCAGGATTTTCTACCAGCCCAAGGTCGGTGCCGGTGTGGCACGTAGTCATTGCGAAGAGCAGAATCACGGCCTGGCCAAGGCGCTGGACAACAAGCTGATCGAACTGGCCAAACCGGCGCTGGACAAGGGCGAGACGGTGGTCATCGAAACGCCGATCAGCAACATCAACCGTACCGCCGGCGCCATGTTGTCCAACGCCGTTGCCAGCCGCTATGGCGCCACCGGGTTGCCGGACGACAGCATTAGCGTGAAGCTGTCCGGCACCGCCGGTCAGAGCTTCGCCGCCTTCCTGACCAAGGGCATCACCTTCGAGCTGACCGGCGAAGGCAACGACTACGTTGGCAAGGGCCTGTGCGGCGGGCGCATCGTCATCAAGCCGCCGCAGGCGTTCCGCGGCGTGGCGCATGACAACATCATCGTCGGCAACACCGTGATGTACGGGGCAACCAGTGGCGAGAGCTATTTCAACGGCGTCGCCGGCGAACGCTTCTGCGTGCGTAACTCTGGCGCCTCGGCCGTGGTCGAGGGCGTGGGTAACCACGGCTGCGAATACATGACCGGCGGCACCGTGGTCGTGCTCGGACAGACCGGCCTCAACTTCGCCGCCGGCATGTCGGGCGGCGTGGCCTATGTGCTGGACGAGGACGGCCTGTTCGCCAAGCGCTGCAACCTGGGCATGGTGTCGCTGGAAAAAGTGGAACACGTGGATAACGTGGCGGAAGACGCTGTGCACCATCTGGACCAACCTGACGAAATCATACTCAAGGCGCTGATCGAGAAGCACGCCGCCTATACCGGTAGCGCACGCGCTATCACCATCCTGGCCAACTGGGATGAATACCGTGGCAAGTTCGTCAAGGTGATGCCGAATGAATACAAGCGCGCGCTGATCGAGCTCGCCGAACAAAAATTGCTGGAGGCCGCATAAATGGGCAAGCCAACTGGTTTCCTGGAATTCGAACGCCTGGAAGAAGCCTACCTGCCGGTGCCGGAACGAGTCGGCAACTATAAGGAATTCGTACTGCGCCTGTCCGATGATGCGGTCAAGGTGCAAGGCGCGCGCTGCATGGACTGCGGGATTCCATTTTGCATGAGCGGCTGTCCGGTCAATAACATCATCCCGGACTGGAACGACCTGGTTTACAAGCAGGACTGGCAGCGCGCCATCGAGGTGCTGCACTCGACCAACAATTTCCCCGAGTTCACCGGCCGCATCTGCCCGGCGCCGTGCGAAGCCGCCTGTACGCTCAACATCAACGACGACGCAGTGGGCATCAAGTCCATCGAGCACGCCATCATCGACAAGGCCTGGGAAAACGGCTGGGTCAAGCCGCAACTCCCGGCGCACAAGACCGGCAAGAAAGTCGCCATCATCGGCTCCGGACCGGCCGGCATGGCAGCGGCGCAGCAGTTGGCGCGCGCCGGCCATGACGTGGTGCTGCTGGAGAAGAACGACCGCATCGGCGGGCTGATGCGCTACGGCATTCCCGACTTCAAGTTCGACAAGAGCCACATCGACCGCCGCATGGAACAAATGCGCGCCGAGGGCGTGGAATTCCGAGTCAACCAGCATGTCGGCGACAACGTCAGCGCCGCCGACCTGCTGCAGGAATTCGACGCCGTGGTTTTGGCTGGCGGCGCCGAGCAGCCGCGCGACCTGCCGGTACCCGGCCGCGAGCTGAAGGGCATCCATTTCGCCATGGATTTCCTCACCCAGCAGAACAAGGCCAATGCCGGCGACAGCGTAGCCGACCAGATCAAGGCCACCGGCAAGCATGTGGTGGTGATCGGCGGCGGCGATACCGGCTCCGACTGCGTGGGCACCTCCAACCGCCAAAGTGCCGCTTCCATCAGCCAGTTCGAGATCATGCCGCAGCCGCCGGAGCAGGAAAACCGCGCGCTGACCTGGCCTAACTGGCCGATCAAGCTGCGCACCTCCAGCTCGCACGAAGAAGGCTGTGAGCGTGACTGGTCGGTGGTCACCAAGCGCTTCGAGGGCGAAAACGGCGAGGTGAAGAAGCTGATCGCCGCCCGCGTCGAGTGGCAGGACGGCAAGATGGTCGAAGTGCCTGGCTCCGAGTTTGAAATGCCGGCCGAACGCGTATTCCTCGCCATGGGCTTTGTCAGTCCGGTGCAAAAACTGCTGGATGCCTTTGGTGTGGAAAAGGATGCGCGTGGCAACGCCAAGGCCACCACCGACGGCGATGGCTGCTACGCCACCAGCAAGGCCAAGGTATTCGCCGCCGGCGACGTGCGCCGCGGCCAATCGCTGGTAGTATGGGCCATCCGCGAAGGCCGCCAGTGCGCGCGCGCGGTAGATGCCTTCCTCATGGGCAAGTCCGACCTGCCGCGTTAAACCGATGAACCGCCAAGACGCCAAGTGCGCCAAGAACTGCTTCAGTCAACTTGGCGCCCTTGGCGTTTTTACTTACCCTGATTTGGGCTGAACCGATATGACGCATCTCAAGAACGACACCTTCCTGCGCGCCCTGCTGCGCCAACCTACCGATTACACCCCGGTGTGGATGATGCGCCAGGCCGGCCGCTACCTGCCGGAGTACAACGCCACGCGCAAGCGCGCCGGCAGCTTCCTCGGCCTGTGCAAGAGTCCGGATTACGCCACCGAAGTCACGCTGCAGCCGCTGGCGCGTTTCCCGCTGGATGCCGCCATCCTGTTCTCCGACATCCTCACCGTGCCGGATGCAATGGGTTTAGGGCTGTATTTCGCCGATGGCGAAGGCCCCAAGTTCGAGCGTCCGCTGCGCGAGGAATGGGAAATCCGCGACCTGGCCGTACCCGACCCGCACGACCAACTGCGCTATGTGATCGACGCCGTCAGCAGCATCCGCAAAGCGCTGGACGGCAGCGTCCCGCTGATCGGCTTCTCCGGCAGCCCGTGGACGCTGGCCACCTACATGGTCGAAGGCCAGGGCGGCACCGACTTCCTCACCATCAAGAAAATGGCCTACGCACGGCCCGACCTGCTGCATCACATCCTGGACATCACTGCGCAGGCGGTGACCCTGTACCTCAACGCGCAGATCGAAGCCGGCGCCCAAGCCGTGATGATTTTCGACTCCTGGGGCGGCGCGCTGTCGCATGCGGCTTACAGGGAATTCTCGCTGCAATATATGGAAAAAATCGTCGCCAGACTGACCAAGGAACGCGAGGGTCAGCGCGTACCCAGCATCGTCTTCACCAAGGGCGGCGGCCTGTGGCTGGAAGCCCAGGCCAGCATCGGCGCCGATGCGCTGGGTTTGGATTGGACCGTAAACATCGGTGAGGCCAGAAAGCGGGTTGGCGACAAGGTCGCATTACAGGGAAATTTTGACCCCGCCATTCTGCTCTCCACCCCGGCAGCCATAGCACGCGAAACCGCTGCCATCCTTGCTAGTTATGGGCAGGGCCACGGCCACGTGTTCAACCTCGGCCACGGCATCACCCAGCACACCCCGCCGGAGAACGCCGGCGTCATGATCGAGGCGGTGCATCGCCTCAGCCGGCAGTACCACACTGCTTAATATTCCAGCGGATCCACATCCACCGACCACCTCACCTTGCCGCCCTGCGGCAGGTCGCGCAGCACGGCCACCCAGGCGTGCAGGAACTGCTGCAACGCCTGGCGGGACTCGGCCTGGATCAGCAACTGTTCGCGCTCCATGCCCTTGAGGCGTTCCATCTGCGGGCGCACCGGGTCGTACACCGTGACTTTCTGCGCCAGCCCGCTGGCTGCCTCCGCGGCCTTGGCCATGAACTGCCGCACCGGCTCATAGACGGTGGCTTCAGCGCGCAGCAGGGTCTCAAAGCACCAGGGTGGAAAATGGGCGAGGCGGCGTTCTTCCAGCAAGCCGCTGGCAAATTCGGCGAAGTCGTGGCGTTGCAGGGCCTGGAACAGCACATGATCGGGGAAGTTGGTCTGGATCAGCACTTCGCCTGGCTTGGCGGCGCGGCCGGCACGGCCGGCGACCTGCATCAGTTGTGCGAACAGGCGCTCGGCGGCGCGGAAATCCGGGCTGAACAGGGCGCTGTCGGTGTCCACCACGCCGACCAGGGTGAGGTTGGGGAAATCGTGGCCCTTGGCCAGCATCTGCGTGCCGACCAGGATATCCACCTCGTTGGCGTGCACTTGGGCCGTCATTTTCTTGATGGCGTGCCTGCGCCGCATGCTGTCGCGGTCTACCCGCAAAATACGGGCGGCCGGGAACAGGCCGGCCAGCACGTCTTCCAGGCGCTGGGTGCCGTGGCCGGTGGGGTGCAAGTCTGGGTTGCCGCAGCTTGGGCATTGCGGCGGGATGCGCTGCTCATGGCCACAATGGTGACAGCGCAGCCGCCGTTGCCGCAGGTGCACGACCAGCCGCGCCGAACAACGGGTGCAGGGCGCCACCCAGGCACAAGCGCTGCATAGCAGCACCGGCGAATAGCCGCGCCGGTTGATAAACAGCAGGCTTTGTTCGCCGCGTTCCAACCGTTGTTTGAGCGCGCCGATCAGGGCGGTAGAGATGCCGTCCTGCGGCGGGTTGGGACGGGTATCAATGCAATGAATTTGCGGCAGGGCGGCGGCGCTGACGGCGCGCTCCCGCAGCGCGAGCAGCTGGTAGCGCCCGGCTTGGGCGTTGTGCCAGCTCTCCAGCGAGGGCGTGGCGGAGCCAAGCACTACCGGCACGTTGGCCATTTTGCCGCGCATAATCGCCACGTCGCGCGCCGAGTAGCGCATGCCGTCGTGCTGCTTGTAGGAGGCGTCGTGTTCCTCGTCCACCACGATCACCGCCAGCTTTTGCATGGGCGTGAACACCGACAGCCGGGTACCGATGACGATGCGCGCCTCGCTATTCTGCGCACGCAGCCAGCCATGCAAGCGCTCGCTCTCATTCATCTGGCTATGCAGCATGACGATGGGGTGGTGCGGGAAGCGAGCGTGGAAGCGCGCTTCCAGCTGCGGCGTGAGGTTGATCTCCGGCACCAGCACCAGCGCCTGGCGATCGGAGTGCTCCAGCATGGCCTGCAACAGGTGCATGTAGACTTCGGTCTTACCGCTGCCGGTAATGCCGTGCAACAGCCACACGCCGAACTCGCCGCCTGCGGCCAGGATGGCGTCCAGCGCCTGCTGCTGGTCGGGGTTCAGCTCCGGGACACTGGCTGTAGACGCCATCGGGGTTGGCGACGTGGCGACCATTTCGACGGCTTCGACCCAGCTCTTGTCCAGCAATTGCCGCAATGCCGAGCGCCAGCCAGTGGCAACGGTCACCAGCGCCGCTGCGTCCAGCGTGCCGGATGCTTGCAGCGCCTGATAAAGCTTTTTTTGCAGGGCAGCCCGGCTTGGAATAGCTTCCAACCCTGCCTCAATGCCGGCTACCGTCAGCCGGTAGCCAGTTCGGCGCGGCAAGCCCGCCGGCTCACCTTCGCGCAATCGTGACGGCAGGGCGTTGAGGATGGTCTGCCCGAGCGGGTAGTGGTAATAATCGGAGCAGAATTTGAGCAGCTTGAGCGTGGCCGCCGGTAGCAGCGGTTCCTCGACGAAAGCACGTGCTATCGGCTTGAGCTTGTCGCTCGCCATGTCGGAGGAAGCCGCGCGCTCCAGCACGATGCCCACCACCTGCCGCCGTCCGAACGGCACCAGTACGCGCTGGCCGGCCTGTACGCCGCTACCGGTATCAAGGTAGTCAAACAGTCGGGCGAGAGGAACGTCGAGAGCGACGCGCAGGATAGTCATCGTTTTCTTATAAAGAGGCGTTATTACCGGGAAACCGCTAAAATAGCGTCTTTTCCAGACATCTGAATTGCTTTGAAAGCACATCTTACCGAATTACTGATACGGGCGGCAAAAGCCGTGGCGCCTGAGCTGGCCGACCTGTCCATCGTACTGGAACGCCCCAAGGCTGCCGAGCATGGCGATTTTGCCACCAATCTGGCAATGGCGCTGGCGCGCGCGCTGAAACAGAACCCGCGCGCCATTGCACAAAACCTGCTTACCGCGCTACCAGCCTCGCCCTATGTCGCCAAGACCGAGATCGCCGGCGCTGGCTTCATCAATTTCTTCCTCAGTCCGGCGGCCAAGGCCGCCGTGGTGCGCGACATCCTCGGCCAAGGCGCTGTTTTCGGGAGCAACAACGCCGGCCACGGGCGCAAGGTGCAGGTGGAATTCGTTTCCGCCAACCCCACTGGGCCATTGCATGTCGGCCATGGGCGCGGCGCTGCAGTGGGCGATTGCCTGTGCCGCTTGCTGCAAGCCACCGGCTGGGTGGTGACGCGCGAGTTCTACTACAACGACGCCGGCGCGCAGATTGATAACCTGACCCTATCGGTGCAATGCCGCGCCAAGGGCCTGACGCCGGACGACCCGGCCTGGCCGGAAGACGGCTACCGTGGCGATTACATCATCGACGTTGCCAAGGCCTATATGGCCGGGGAAAAAATAGACGCCGCGGATAAGCACACCATCGGCGCCGGAGACCCGGAAGATGCCGCCGCCATCCGCCAGTTTGCCGTGGCTTATCTACGCCGCGAACAGGACCTGGATTTGCGCGCGTTCGACGTGCATTTCGATGTCTATGCGCTGGAATCCGCGCTCTACACCGAGGGCAAGGTGGAGGGCACGGTACGGCAACTGGTCGCCAGCGGCCACACCTACGAACAGGACGACGCGCTGTGGCTGCGCACCACCAGCTTTGGCGACGACAAGGATCGCGTCATGCGCAAGCGTGAGGGCGGCTACACCTACTTCGTGCCCGACGTGGCCTACCACGTGGACAAGTGGCAGCGCGGCTTTGAGCGCGTCATCAACGAACAGGGCGCCGACCACCACAGCACCATTACCCGGGTACGCGCCGGCTTGCAGGCACTGGGCATCGGCATCCCGCAAGGCTGGCCGGATTATGTGCTGCACCAGATGGTAACGGTGATGCGCGGCGGCGAGGAGATGAAGATTTCCAAGCGCGCCGGCAGCTACGTCACCCTGCGCGACCTGATCGACATGGTCGGCCGCGACGCCACGCGCTACTTCCTCGCCGCGCGCCGCGCCGATTCGCAACTGGTGTTCGACATCGACCTGGCGCTGGCCCACACCAACGACAATCCGGTGTACTACATCCAGTATGCCCATGCGCGCATTTGCAGCGTGCTGGAACAGTGGCGCGGCGACGTGGCCAGCCTGATGGAAACTGAGTTGTCGCCACTGCAATCGGCCCACGAACTGGCGCTGATGCAGCGCCTGGCGGAATTCCCGGAAACGCTGGACAATGCCGCCAATGAACTTGCGCCGCACCTGATGGCCTACTACCTCAAGGATCTGGCCGGCGATCTGCACAGCTACTACAATGCCGAGAAGTTCCTGGTCGAGGATGCAAGTGTCAAATACGCCCGCCTCGCCCTCATCGCCGCCACCCGCACAGTGCTACAAAGCGGATTGCAACTGCTCGGGGTCAGCGCCCCGGAAAAAATGTAACCAAGGAAAATACCCGTGACGCGCGACTATAAACCAGCCACATCCAGAACCAGCCATGGCAGCAAAAGCAGCGGCTTTTTAAGCGGCCTGCTGGTCGGCCTGGCTTTGGGGGTCGGCATTTCCATCGGCGTTGCCTTACTGGTTAAGGGCGGCAACAGCCCATTTGTCGCCAAGGTAACGCCAGCCTCGCAAGCCGGACAGGAGGCTGCCACCAGCGCCGCCAAACAACCTGACTCGGCGGAGGGCAAGACGCCAGCCAAGCCGCGCTTTGACTTCTATACCATCCTGCCCGGCAGCGAAAGCCAGGTGACGGAGCAGCAAGCCCAGCAAACCATCTCCGCACAACAGGAAACCCCGACGGCTGCTGGCAGCAAAAGCTATTTTCTGCAGGTGGGTGCATTCCAGAACGAACAGGATGCCGACAACTTGAAGGCGCAGTTGGCGCTGCTGGGCATGGAGGCCGTAGTACAAACCGCCAACACACCAGACAAAGGGGTTTCGCATCGCGTGCGCGTCGGCCCTTTGACCGATATTGAACAGATCAGAAAAACCCGTGCCGAACTCACCAAGAACGGCTTTTCCGCCTACCTGATCCAGCAAAACAATTCCATTCCCGACCAATAAAGGAAAAACCCATGAAAGCCCTGTTGAGCGCACTCCTGCTGCTGGTTTCCAGCCTGGCCGCCGCCGATCCTGCTTTTGACGGCCGCTATGAACAGACCTTGCAGGCCATCCCTACCGACAATCCGGCCAAGATCGAAGTGGTCGAGTTGTTCTGGTATGGCTGCCCGCATTGCTATGATCTGGAGCCGGCAATGGCTGCCTGGGTCAAGAAGCTGCCCAAGGATGTCGAATTCAAGCGCATTCCCGGCCTGCCCAATCCGAGCTGGGCGCCGATGGCCAAAGCTTTTTATACCTTGGAGGCCTTGGGCCTATCGGAAAAGCTGCATAGCGCACTATTCGACGCCATCCACAAACAACGGACGCTCAAACCCATGGATGAGGCGGGCACGATAGACTGGATTACCAAGCAAAGCGGGCTGGACCGCAAGAAAGTGGAAGACGCCTACAACTCCTTCTCCGTCAACACCAAGCTCACCCGCGCGGCGCAGATATTCCGCGCTTCCGGCGCCACTGGCGTGCCGACCATCGTTGTTGAAGGCAAGTATTTGACCTCGGTAAAAATTGCTACCAAGGACAACGACAGTCTGACCGCCGCCCAAGCCCATGAGCAATTTTTTGCTGTGGTGGATTACTTGATAGAGCAATTCCGCAAGGAAAAAGCAGCCAAGCACTAAAAAATGCGTATAAAAATGGATTTGACTAGATCAAGGCAAGTTGGAATTGTAATTTTTGTATGTGGTCTATTCGTACTATTATTGGCGGTGCTGCAACAAAAGTCCTATTTATTTACGCTTTTTGGTTTGCAACTGCTGGCATTAGCAACAGGGCTTTGCTATGAAAAAGTATTACCCGTAAGCATTATTTTTATTTCCATCCTGTTTTCCCTATTAGCTGCAGAGCCCATCCTGAAATTTTACAAAGACGATACAAATTCGCCAAAATATGCAGGTGATTATACAAAACATTACTTTGTTCCTTCTGATTTAGGAAACCAAGCAACACCAGGCGTTCATTCATCCATAAAGTATGCGGCAAACAACCAATTGATATACAACGCCATATACACTATTGGTGATGATGGCTTTAGGATTACTCCTGGCAACCACTCCTTAAAGAATGAAAGGGTTAATTTTTTTGGCTGTTCATTTATGTTTGGTGAAGGATTAAACGACAACCAAACACTCCCTTATTTTGTTGCAAAACAAAGTCCATTCTTGGTTAAGAATTTTGGGTTTCATGGTTATGGCCCACATCAAGCACTAGCAATCCTTACTAGTCACAGGGACACTTCTGGAAAAACAAACTTTTTTTTAACGGCTCCTTGGCATGCGGAGCGTTCTGCATGCGTACCATCGTACTCTACTGGTTCCCCGCGATACTATCTTGAAAACGGAAAGGTAATTAGGGATGGGGTTTGTGGTGGCAGTAAATCTAAAAATATCTTTAATAAGATTCTTAGAAAATCTAGGCTTTACACGCTAATAAGTGATTTCACTAAACAGTCATTATCCCAAGATAAACAAATTGATCTTTATCTTGCGTTGATAGAGCAAATGAACGTGCTCTCAAAAGAGAGAGCGCAAGATTTCTTGGTTGGCTTTATAAAAGCTGATGAGGATTATTTCACCGGGTCGTATTCTAATGACCTGATTGTTAAAAAGTTAACTGACCATGGTGTTCGGGTAGTCGACCTGACTTTATCCGATAAAAATGAAACCCTGGACAGTAAGTACTATATCAAAATTGATAAACATCCAAGCAGCCTTGCCAACGAAGAAAGGGCTAAGATTGTTCTCCATGCCTTACATTAAAGTAACTAGTCGCCCCTGAAATACCTCTATAACCCGCATAAATATTGGTTTATAGGGGTTTTCAAGCGGCGGTGAATTTGCCAGAATTGGGGCTGTTATCCCTTGATTTCTGGTGAATTCGATGAAGCCGAA
>Ga0265327_10000529_pt1 | contig 65835 bp, 58 predicted proteins | sample 41621metaG_FD_202089 | JGI IMG/M metagenome (GOLD analysis project Ga0265327, IMG submission 202089) | Rhizosphere microbial communities from Carex aquatilis grown in University of Washington, Seatle, WA, United States - 4-16-21 metaG | ecosystem: Host-associated > Plants > Roots > Rhizosphere...
TTCCAGTAATTCCCATACGCGATCAGAAATGTCGTGTCTTCTCAAGGCTGATGTAGTCATTCATTTGAGCGGCTTTGTAACGAAGCCCCAATTATAACCGATTTCTGTAATCTTGTGACGACACTATTTAAGTGGCAGAAAAAAACTTAGCGCCAAAATGATGGATGCAATTCGCTTCATTACCAAAAAACGATTCATTTCATGCTCAGCTCGTAGGACGCCTCGCTTGCAGTGCGCCTCATGACTCTGGTTAATCTTTCCGCAACAAGCCACCCAATAACGCCGCGACGGGCTGTTTCTGCTTGCTTACCTGCCGTGGAGTGTGACGTACCGGGGCATCACTGCTAGTCGGTTCGTAAGGGCGGTCGAACCAGGGATCGCTGCTGGGCTTTCTGCTGTGGGTGGGTGCCGGTCGACTGCTTGGTTCGCGCTCCGCGCGGCGTGGCGGGGGGCTGCTACGCTGCGGCTGTGGTGCTTTTTCTTCCTTGAATTCACGCTTGATCAGCTTCTCGATTTCCTTCAGGTATTTTTCTTCTTCCGGTGCTACCAGCGAGATTGCTACGCCCGAGGCGCCGGCGCGGCCGGTGCGGCCGATGCGGTGCACGTAATCTTCCGGCGCATGCGGGATTTCATAGTTGATGACCAGCGGCAGCTGGTCGATGTCCAGCCCGCGCGCAGCCACGTCGGTGGCCACCAGCGTGGTGATCTTGCCCTGCTTGAACGCTTCCAGCGCCTGCAAGCGCTCCTGCTGGCTCTTGTCGCCATGGATGGCGTCGGCAGCGATGCCGTCGCGTTGCAGCATGCGGGCGAGGCGGCCGGTGGTGAGCTTGGTCTTGGTGAACACCAAGGCCTGCGCGTTTTCGCGGCGCAGGATTTCCGATAGCAATGCGTGCTTGTCGGCCTGGGCTACGCGGTAGACTTTCTGCTCGACATTTTCCGCCGCGGCATTGCTACGCGCGACTTCCACCAGGGTCGGGTTGGTGAGGAAGTCGTCGGCCAACCGCTTGATGTCGTTGGAGAATGTGGCGGAGAACATCAGGTTCTGCCGCTGTTTCGGCAGCAGGGCCAGGATGCGTTTGAGGTCGGGCAGGAAGCCCATGTCCAGCATGCGGTCGGCTTCGTCCAGGATCAGCATCTGCACCTGGTTGAGTTGTACCGTGCGCTGCTCGACGTGGTCGAGCAGGCGCCCCGGCGTTGCCACCAGGATTTCCACGCCGCGCATCAGCGCCTGCGTTTGCGTTTTCATATCCATCCCGCCGAACACCACCAGCGAGCGTAGCGGCACATGCTTGCCGTAAGCCTTGACGCTTTCTTCCACCTGGATCGCCAGTTCGCGTGTCGGTGTCAGGATCAGCGCACGCACCGGATGGCGCGCCGGCGAAGCGCTGCTGCTGGCGTGCGGCAGCAGCTTCTGCAGCAGCGGCAGGGTGAAGGCGGCGGTCTTTCCGGTGCCGGTCTGGGCGCCGGCCATCAGGTCGCGGCCATCCAGCACTAACGGAATCGCCTGCGCCTGGATCGGCGTCGGTTTGGTATAGCCTTGATCCTCGATCGCCCGCAGGATTTCGGGGGCGAGGTTGAGGGAGGCGAAAGTGATTGTCTCAGTCGTCACAGTGGTGAATTATCCTTTAACTTCGATTGAACCGCCAAGACGCCGGGAATGCCTTGGTTTTTCTGCTTGGCGCTCTTGGCGTCTTGGCGGTTCAAATTCAAAGATTAAGCGAAGCTGCGGCCGATGCGCTTGCTGAACGTCTTTTCGCCACCATGCTTCTTGTGGCCGCCAAAGCCCGGGCCGGCGTCACGATTGCCGGCACCCTTGAAACCGCCCGCCTTGTTGGCCGGACGCGCGCTATTGCTGCGCGGCTTGCCGCTGTCACCGAACTTGTGCGGCTTGGGTTGCTGGATGCGCTTGGGTTCCAGGCCGGCGATCACGGCGGCTTCCAGGCGTTGGCCGGTGTATTGCTCGATCTTGCGCAACTGGAAGCGCTCGGCGTGGGAGGCGAAAGAAATCGCGATACCCTGCTTGCCGGCGCGGCCGGTACGACCGATGCGGTGCACGTAGTCTTCGGCGAACTTGGGCAGGTCGTAGTTGATGACGTGGCTGATGCCGGCGACGTCGATGCCGCGTGCGGCAACGTCGGTGGCGACCAGCACGCTGATGTCGCCGTGGCGCAGCTTGGTCAGGGTGCGGTTGCGTGCGCCCTGGGTCATGTCACCATGCAGTGCGGCAGCCTTGTGGCCGGCGGCGATCAGGTCTTCCGACAGCAGGTCGGCGTGGCGCTTGGTGGAGGTGAAAACTAAAGTTTGCTTGACGTCCGGGGCGATCAGCAAATGCTCCAGCAGCTTGTTCTTGTGGCCCATGTCGTCAACCATGTGCAGGCGCTGCTCGATGTTCTCGTGCTTGGCCTGTTGCGATGCGACCTGGATGGTCTTGGGGTTGCGCAGGATTTGCGCGGCGATCTTGGCAATGTTGCCTTCCAGCGTGGCGGAAAATAGCAGGGTCTGGCGCTCTGCCGGCAGCGCCGAGCAGATGCGTTCCACGTCGGGCATGAAGCCCATGTCCAGCATGCGGTCGGCTTCGTCCAGCACCAGCATTTGCAGGCGGGAGAAGTCAATGCGGCCGCGATCCATGTGGTCCAGCAGGCGGCCGGGAGTGGCGACCAGGATGTCTACTGGCTGCGACAGCAGCTTGTTTTGCAGCGGGTAGGGCATGCCGCCGACGATGCTGACGGTGCGGGCACGCAGGAACTTGCCGTACTTGCGTGCGGCGTCGTTGACCTGTGCCGCCAGTTCACGCGTCGGCACTAATACCAGAATGCGCGGGCCGCGGCTCTTCGAAGGGTGCGGCGTGGCCAGCAGGTTGAGCGCCGGCAGCATGAAGCCAGCGGTCTTGCCGGTGCCGGTCTGGGCGGAAGCCATCAGGTCGTGGCCGGCCAGGATTTCCGGGATGGCTTGCGACTGGATCGGCGTCGGTTCGGTGTAACCGGCCTCCTGCAGGGCGTGGAGGAGGGCGGGGTGTAAGGCTAGATTTTCAAAAGACATAGCGGTTCCTTAACGAGAGGAATTATTTAATACGCAAGCAGGCACAGCTCCGAACCAGTATGTTCGGAAAAGGGCGCAGAATTCTGTAAGGGAATTCTTACCGGCGCTCGGGCATAGCCACTAACCGGTAAAAGAAGAAGTACGAAATGACTTCTGGAGGGGTCAGGGCAATGAATCGTTGGCTAAAGCATCAGCCGTTAACGAAGCGCGCAGTATACGCATATTCATCAGCCTGTCAAAGCTTTTGTGCTAGAATGCGCGCCTTTTTCCAAGCAGGTTCAAACAATTATGTCGCGCGCCCTCCGTAATATCGCCATCATCGCCCACGTTGACCACGGTAAGACCACCATGGTGGACAAGCTGTTACAACAGGCCGGCACCTTTGCCGCCCACCAGCAGGTTACCGAGCGCGTAATGGATTCCAACGATCTGGAAAAAGAGCGCGGCATCACCATCCTGGCCAAGAATACCGCGCTCAACTTCGATGGTACCCACATCAACGTGGTCGACACCCCGGGGCACGCCGACTTTGGCGGCGAGGTGGAGCGTGTGCTGGGCATGGTGGACGGTGTGCTGCTGCTGGTGGACGCGGTGGAAGGCCCGATGCCGCAGACCCGTTTCGTCACCAAGAAGGCATTGGCGCTGGGGCTCAAGCCTATTGTCGTTATCAACAAGGTGGATCGCCCGGGCGCACGCTGCAACTGGGTAATCAACCAGACCTTTGACCTGTTCGCCAACCTGGGTGCCACCGACGAGCAACTGGACTTCCCGGTGGTGTACGCCTCGGCGCTCAACGGTTTCGCCACGCTCGACCTGGACAAGCCCTCCGACACCATGCGTCCGCTGCTGGAAACCGTGCTCAAGCACGTGGAACCACCCCAGGGTGATGCCAAGGCGCCGTTGCAGCTGCAAATTTCGGCTTTGGATTACTCCAGCTACACCGGGCGCCTCGGTGTCGGCCGTATCCAGAACGGCCGTATCAAGCCGGGCCAGGTAGTGGTGGTGATGAAGGGTGACGAGCAACTGGCGCAGGGGCGCATCAATCAAGTATTAGGCTTCCGCGGCCTGGAGCGGGTGGCGGTGGAAGAAGCCGAAGCCGGCGACATCGTCATCATCTCCGGCCTAGACGACATCGGCATCGGCGTGACTATTGCCGACCGCGAAAATCCGGTGGGCCTGCCGCTGATGGCGGTGGACGAGCCGACCCTGACCATGGACTTCATGGTCAATTCCTCGCCGCTGGCCGGCACCGAAGGCAAGTTCGTCACCAGCCGCCAGATCCGCGACCGCTTGACGCGCGAGCTGCTGGTCAACGTGGCGCTGCGGGTCGAGGACACCAAGGAAGCCGACGTGTTCCGTGTCTCCGGCCGCGGTGAACTGCATTTAACCATCCTGCTGGAAAACATGCGCCGCGAAGGCTTTGAAATCGCTGTCGGCAAGCCGCGCGTGGTGTACAAGGAAGTATATGGCACCAAGTGCGAGCCGTATGAAATCCTTACTGTTGACCTGGAAGATGACAACCAGGGCGCGGTGATGGAAGAGCTGGGACGCCGCCGTGGCGAACTGACCAACATGGCCTCCGACGGCAACGGCCGCACCCGTCTGGAATACCGTATCCCGGCGCGTGGCCTGATCGGCTTCCAAAGCGAATTCCTCACCTTGACGCGTGGCACCGGCCTGATGGCACACATTTTTGACGACTACGCCCCGGTCAAGGCCGACATGCCGGGCCGCCGCAACGGCGTGCTGATCTCCGCCGAACACGGCGAGGCCGTGGCCTATGCGCTATGGAAACTGGAAGACCGCGGCAAGATGTTCGTCAGCCCCGGCGACAAGCTGTACGAAGGCATGATTATCGGCATCCACAGCCGCGACAACGACCTGGTGGTCAACCCGATCAAGGGCAAGCAACTCACCAATGTGCGCGCCTCCGGCACCGATGAAGCGGTGCGCCTGACCACGCCGATCAAGCTCACGCTGGAATCCGCCGTCGAGTTTATCGACGACGACGAACTGGTGGAAATCACCCCGCAGTCTATTCGCATCCGCAAGCGCCATTTGCAGGAACACGAACGCAAGAAGGCGGCGCGGGAATAGGTTGTTGCCTACCCTCAACCCCCTCTCCCGCAGGCGGGAGAGGGGGTTGAGGGTGGTTCAAAAAGCCGGCATTCGCCGGTTTTTTATTGTCGGTCTCGCCCGACTGGCGAACCGATTTCTTTTGCTTGTCCAAAAGAAATCGGTGAAAGAAAAAGACACCCCCTGCCATGCCCCTTCGGGGTTCCCTGCGCTGCTCGCCGGGGCGGGCGGCTTGCGCAACTCGCCCTGGCAGGCCACACAAACCGTGGCCTGCTGCGGAGCTCAAACAGTGCGCGCCGAAATCCCCCGCCCCGCCTGTGCTGCTCGGCGCGGCAGCAGGGGGAAATAGGGTGGTGATTTAACCTGAGTAGGGCGTCAATAAGCGAAGCGCATTGCGCCGGATGAAAAGCCAAACATGTGGCGCAATGCCTTCCAGTTATTACGGCTTAAGAGTTCTATGCCACATTTCCATGCTTTCGCTGGAGGTTTTGAACGTGCTCAATATCTGTTTTTCGAGTAAGTGCGAGGCGATTGGTCTCTAAGCGCCCAACGCAGAACTGAACCCGGTTCTCTGAAAGTAGTTCCGTGGTGCTGCTTTGCAGGTGAGATATGAGGCCGCCTATGGTGAAGACACCATCAGGTATGGGTGTCTTGAACTCAGCTTCGCCCGTAAATACGACGACTGACTTCACGCTTTCTGGAGGAAGAAAATCTAGTAGCGCCTGAACCGCGCGAATATGCTTGAAGTTCTGATGAATCGGATTCTGAAACTTGAATTTCTGTTTGAAAATCACCTGTGTCCATGAAGGATGCTTCGGGTTGGCAAATATCCAGCCTTTGTAGTCCTTGGTTTCGATGACAAAGATGCCGAATCTGGAGACGAGTATATGATCAACTTGTGTTGTGCCTTCCTGAACTCGCAGGGTAACGTTGTTCATTAGGTGATAGTCGGGCGCCTGAAATTTTGTCAGGAGGTGCCGAGCGAGCTGCGCTTCTCCACGGTGCTGAAGTGAATGAACCTGATAACGGCCGCTTGCAAAGCCGATGGCTACTGCAAGCAAAAGGTAGAGCAGCATAGACATGAGTAATGCGGCCTAATGGAAAGAGGGCTTGCTAAATGACGATTTAGGCATTTTTATATTAGCCGCATAGTGCGAAATGAAACTTTCACACCACAAACGTCGCCACGCCATTGGCAAACGACCAATCAATGTCGTGGTTCTCGGTAATCGTGATGAGCACGTTGTTCGGCGGGATGCCGGGGTTGGCGGCGAGGTTTTCCACTGCTTTTTTATAGAACGCCTGCTTGGATTTGTTGCTGCGGCCGGCGCGCATGACGAGGTGCATCATGACGCGGTCGCCGCTTCTTTCCTGTAGTTGCAGGCATTCCGGGTCGAGCTGGTGGATGATCTGGTAGCGGTCATCGAGCGGGAAGCCCATGGTTTCGATGACGGCGGCATTGATGCCGTCGGCGACGGCCTTGATGTATTCCGGGGATTTGCCCTTGAGGATGCTGATGTTGACGAGCGGCATGTCGGTTCCCTTGCAGATTTGTCGTGAATTCAGGCGTTTTGACCTTGTGCATGGAGTTTGGCATAAAGTGCGGGTGAACTGAAGCACCCGGCCAAGCTATAATCCTCCCATGTTCGATGACCTCATCCTTGCCTTGTTGTGCCTGGCCTTGCTGGCGATTGCCTTGCTGGCGCTGCAACTGCGCCGCCAGCAGCAATCCTTGCCTGACCTGCAGGCGCAGCTGGAAGACAAGCACCGTTCCATGTTGCGCGATATGCACGACGGCCTCAACAAGCTGGGCGACCGCCTCAATGTCATTTCCGGCGAATCTTCCGAACGGCTGCGCAGTGCCGTGGCGCAGGAGCTGACGCAGACGCGCGACGCCATGCAGGCCTTGCAATTGTCGCAAACCCAGAACCTGGCGCAGACGCGCGAGACCGTGCTGGAAAAGCTGCACCAGACCCTGGCCGAGCAGGGCAAGGCGGAGCAGGAGCTGATCCAGGCTACCATGCGCCACGCCACACTGCAGCTCACCACCAGCATCGAGGCGCTGACCAAGGCGGTGGACGGCCGCCTGGAACAGATCGGCGGCAAGGTCAGCGAGCGCCTGGACGAGGGCTTCAAGAAGACCAACGAAACTTTTATCAGCGTGATGGCGCGGCTGGCCACCATAGACGAGGCGCAGAAGAAGATAGACGGGCTGACCTCGAATGTCGTCAGCCTGCAGGAGCTGCTGGGCGACAAGCGCTCGCGCGGCGCCTTTGGCGAAGTGCAATTGGAAGCCTTGGTGCGCAACATCATGCCGGTTGGCACCTATGAAACGCAGTACAGCCTGCCCAACGGCACGCGCGTGGACTGTGCCTTGTTCCTGCCGGAACCGACCGGTATGGTGGCGGTGGATTCCAAGTTCCCGCTGGAAAATTACCACCGCATGTTGGAGGCGGGCTTGAGCGAGGCCGAGCGGCTGTTGGCCCAAAAACAGTTCAAGACCGATGTCAAAAAGCACGTGGACGACATCGCCGCCAAATACATCATTCCCAACGTCACCTCGGACGGTGCGGTGATGTTCGTGCCGGCGGAGGCGGTGTTCGCCGAAATCCACGCCTATCATCCTGACGTGGTGGATTACGCCATGAGCCGCCGCGTGTGGGTGGTATCGCCGACCACGCTGATGGCGGTGCTCAACACCGCGCGCGCTGTGCTGAAAGACGTGGAAACGCGTAAGCAGGTGCACATCATCAAGGACGAACTGGGCAAGCTGGGCAAGGAGTTCGGCCGCTTCGACCAGCGCATGAAAAAGCTGGCCGACCATATCCGCCAGGCCAACGACGATGTGCAGGAAGTCCACACCACCAGCCAGAAAATCAGCCGGCGCTTCGCCGCTATCGAGGCGGTGGAACTGCAAGGCGAGCAGGTGGTGCCGGCCTTGCCCGTCAACGACGAAGATCACTGAACTAAGGAGCCATTCATGGAAGACGCAAGCATGAGCATCATGCTGATCCAGCAATACGCCGCCAAATTCGGCATCACCTTCAATTCCAGGGCGATGGACGACGAGGAAACCAAGGAAAAAGCCATGTCGCTGATGATGCTGGCGCTGAGCGGCCAGCGCGGCCCAGTGACGGATGAGGACCTCGGGCTTTGAGCCTGCGCATCCTGTATTTCGCCCGCTTGCGCGAGGCGCTGGGTTTGGCGAAGGAAGAAGTTGACCTGCCGGATGGCGTGACCGATATCCAGACCTTGATGGCTTGGCTGGCGGCACGTGGTGGCGCTTGGCAGCAGGAATTTGCCGGCTGCCGCCCATTGCGCGCGGCGATCAACCAGGACTTGGTGGCGAACTCTGCGGGCTTCGAGGACGGTGATGAAGTTGCTTTCTTTCCGCCGGTGACCGGGGGCTAGGCATGGCGGTCAGGATTCAGTACGAGGACTTCGATACCGGCGCCGAGATCGCCCGCCTGCGCCTGGCGCGGCCGGATACTGGCGCGGTGGCGGCCTTCGTCGGCCAGGTGCGCGACATCAACGACGGCGCCAGCATTTCCGGCATGACGCTGGAACATTACCCCGGCATGACCGAGAAGGCGCTGGAAGGCATTGTGGAGCAGGCCAAGGCACGCTGGGACATCTTCGACGCGCTGGTGATTCATCGTATTGGAGAGTTGAAGCCACTCGACCAGATCGTGCTGGTGGTGGTCAGCGGCGCGCATCGCGGCGAGGCTTTCGCCGCCTGCGAATTCATCATGGATTACCTCAAGACCGAAGCGCCGTTCTGGAAAAAGGAAGCTACTCCGCAAGGCGCGCGCTGGGTGGAGGCGCGCGGCAGCGACGACCAGGCCAAACAACGCTGGCACAAAAAGCATTAATTCATGGTGCAAACACTATCCCCACAGGAGCTGACGCTGGAGATTGACCTAGCGGCATTCGGCTTCGCCGACACTTCCGAATTGCTCGGCCGGCCATGCGGCTGGATTGGCCAGCAGCGTGCGGAAAAGGCCGCGCGTTTTGGCCTGGCGCTGGATCAGCCGGGCTACAACCTGTTCGTGCTGGGCGAGGTGGGCAGCGGCCGTTCCTCGCTGTTGTTCGAAGCCATGCGCGAGGAGGCTGCCAAACGCCCACCGGCGCCCGACCTGGTCTACCTCTACAACTTCGAGTTGCCGGAACGGCCGCTGGCGCTGCGGCTCAACGCCGGGCAGGGCGTGGTGCTACGCGACAAGCTGGATGAGTTTTCCCGCAACATCGCCCTCGATCTGCCCCGCAAGCTGGACGAGGAGGGCGTGCGCCTCGATTGCGAGCGGGTGCGCAAGGCGCACCATGCGGAGATTGACCAGGTTTACAGCGAGTTGACCACCTTTGCCGCCGCCTGCCATTTCGCGCTGCGGCGCGAGGACAGCCGGCTGGTGTTCACCTTGCTCGACGAGCACGGTCAGACTATGCAGGAAGACGCGGTATTGGCCCTGCCGGCCGCACAGCGCCTGCATCTGGAGCAGGAAGAACAGGAGCTGCGCGCCGAGATCTCGCGCTATCTGGAAAAAGTGCGCCCCGCCGAACGCGAGCTGGAACAGGAACTGGCCGCCTTGCGCCGCCGTGCCGTGGAGCCGGTGGTGCAGCGCGAAGTGCATGCCTTGCGCGATGCCTTAAGCGGCCAGGTGGTCGACGAAGCCAAATTTGCTGGCTGGCAGGCGCGCCTGGCCGCTGATGTGCTGGATGCGCTGGAAGTGTTTGCTGCAGGGCATGCAGACGACGAAGGCCTGGGGCCGGAGGCGCTGCTGGCGCGTTACCGCGCCAACTTGGTGGTGGACAATGCTGGCATGGCCGACGCGCCGGTGCTGCGCGATGACGACCCAGTGTTTCGCTCGCTGTTTGGCGGCATCGAATATCAGGTGGAAAACGGCGTGCTGGTTACTGACTTTATGCGCATCCGTGCCGGCAATTTGATCCGCGCCCACGGCGGGTTTTTGCTGTTGCACCTGCGCGACGTGGTACGCGACGCCCAGGTATGGGAAAAATTGCAACGCTTCCTGCGCAGCGGCCGTTTGCAGATCGAGGAGCCGGCTGCTGCCTTCGGCCAGTTGGCCACTATCACGCTGGAACCCGAGCCCGTCGCGGTACACGTCAAGCTGGTGCTGATCGGTACGCGCGACGACTACTATGAGCTGCAGGAAGCCGACCTGGAGTTTGCCCGGCATTTCCGCGTGAAGGTGGATTTTGCCGAGAGCTTTCCGGCAAATGCGGCTAACCGGCTGGCCGCGGCGGTGTTTGTCGCTCAGCGCTGCCAGGTGCTGGGGCTGCCGCATTTCACCGCCGGCGCGGTGGCGCGACTGCTGCTGGATATGCAGCGCGAGATTGACGACCGTCAGCGGCTGAGCGCCGCTTTCGGGCGGCTGGAATCATTGATGGTCGAAGCCGCCGCGTTTTGCCGCATGCGCCAGGGCAAGCTGGTGGCTGTTGAAGATGTAGACATAGCATTGGCCGAGCGCCTGCTGCGCCACAACTACCCGGAGCAATGCCTGCTGGAATCCATCACCGACGGCGAGCTGATGATACGCACCCATGGCCGCGAGGTCGGCCAGATCAACGGCTTGACCCAGGCTGACCTGGGCGATTTCCGCTTCGGTTCGGCGGTTCGTATTTCCGCCCGCGTGTATGCCGGCGAGGAAGGGGTAATCAACATCGACCGCGAAGTGGAAATGACCGGCCCCAATCATGATAAGGGCGTGATGATCCTGTCCGGCTGGTTGTCGGCCACGTTCTCGCACCAGGCGCCGCCGTGCCTCTCTGCCTCGCTGGTGTTCGAGCAGGAATACCATGGCGTGGAGGGTGATTCGGCTTCTTGCGCCGAGCTGTATGCGCTGCTATCCGCACTATCCGGGCTGCCGCTGCCGCAGGGTATCGCCGTTACCGGCGCGCTCAACCAGCATGGCGAGGTCATGCCCATCGGCGGCGTCAACGAAAAGATCGAGGGCTGGTTCCGCACCTGTCAGCAACTGGGCATGCAGGGCGAGTCCGGTGTGCTGATCCCGGCGCGCAACAAGCCGCATCTGCTGTTGGATCGGGCGGTGGTGGAGGCGGTGGCGAACGGTGACTTCAGGATTTACGTCATGCACGACGTACTGGAAGGCATAGCGTTGTTGACCGGCGTCCCGCCCGGCAGCCCGGACGCCGACGGTAACTACCCCGAGGATTCCGTGCTGGGACGGGTGCAGCACACCCTGGAAAATTTCCGCAAGGCATGCGACGCGGTAGGCCACGTCAAGGAACATTGATGGCGGAGTCCGCGGACAAGGTGCGCCTCGATAAATGGCTGTGGGCAGCGCGCTTCTTCAAGACGCGCAGCCTCGCCGCCGACGCCGTGGACAGCGGCAAGGTGCATGTGGACGGCGACCGCGCCAAGCCGGCGAAGGAGGTCAAACTGGGGCAAGTCATGCGCATCCGGCGCGGCCCCGAGGAAATGGAAGTGGTAGTGCGCGGCTTGTCCATGCAGCGCAAGGGTGCCCCGGAAGCCGCGCTGCTGTATGAGGAAACCGAGGCCAGCCGAACACGGCGCGAAGAAGCCGCTATTACCCGTGAAGCCGACCACGCCCAGCGCGAGCGCGGCATGGGCCGCCCCACCAAGCGCCAGTTGCGCGATATCAAGAAATTTACCGGGAGCTGGTAGGAGCGGCGCCTCGCCGCGATAATGCCGTTTGCTCCGATGGTGGCGCTCCTACAGCCCGTGCCACTCTCCCGGCGGTTTCCGCCATTTAGGCGATAGGCCCTTCTGTTACCACGGCACCCATTGGCCGTCATAAGAGTAGAAGTTGCCGGAATCTGCCAGCGTTAGCTGTTCGATCACCCGACGCATGCCGGAAATGCTTTGCTGCGGGCTGATCCAGGCGTTGGGGCCGCCCATGTCGGTTTGCACCCAGCCCGGATGCAGCAGGCCGACGGTGATGCCGCGCGGCGCCAGGTCAATGGCCAGGCTTTTCGCTACCATGTTGAGCGCGGCCTTGCTGGAACGGTAGAGGTAGGCGCCGCCGCTGGTGTTGTCGTCCATGCTGCCCATCTTGCTGGTGACGAAGGCGATCTTGCGGCCGTCGCTGCGGGCGACATGTTCGATGAAAGCCTCCGCCATCTTCAGCGGCGCCATGCTGTTGACGCGGAAGGCCATATCCCAGGCGACGTAATTGGTGTCGCCAAAGCCACGGCTGCCGCGGTCGGGGTAGATGCCGGCGTTGTTGAGCAGCAGGTCTATCGGTTCCGCGGCAAAATCCTTGGCAAAGCGGTCAATTTGGCCGAAATCGGCTACATCCAGCGCATGTAGGGTGATGCTGCCGTTGCTGGCGGCGGCCAACTGCTGCAGTGCTTCCGCGTCGTTTGGTGCGCGACAGCAGGCATGCACCCGCCAGCCGTCGGCCACATATTGTTTGACGAATTCGAGGCCAAGGCCGCGATTGGCACCGCTAATAAGGGTGGTAGGCATGTTGTACTCCTGCGGGTGTTCGGTGGGCTATGGGTTAAAATACAGTGCGTTGTCAGACCAGATTATAGTGAGTAGCAGGTTTTAAATTGTGAAAATTCTCGTGACCGGCACCGCCGGCTTTATCGGCAACGAGTTTGCACTCAAGCTGCTCGAACGCGGCGATGAGGTGATCGGCGTGGACAACCTATGCCGACGTTGACGCCTTGGTGCGTGATGTCGGTTTCAAGCCGGTGACTTCCATCGAGGAGGGCATGCAGCGATTTATGGCGTGGTATCGGCAGTTTTATGCCGGAGTGTTTTAGCAGGCCTTGCGACATTGTATGGACTGTTGATACACTCCGTTCATTAATTGAACGGATGACGTTCCAGGCGGCGCATGCTCACTGACGAATACCGCTACAAAATTCTTAAGCTGGTTTCGGAAAACCCGGAAATCAGCCAGCGCGAGCTCGCTCAACAGCTTGGCATCAGTCTGGGGCGAGCCAATTTCTGCCTCAGGGCGCTGGTAGATAGAGGCTTGGTCAAAGCCTCCAATTTCCGCAATCACAAGAACAAGCTGGCTTACATGTACTTGTTGACTCCGCACGGGATTGAGGAAAAGGCAGCTATTACTATCCGTTTCCTCCAAGCCAAGTTGCAGGAATATCAGAGCTTGCAGTCGGAAATCGAAGAGTTGCGGCGCGAAGCTACCAAAATGGACGAAATCGCAGCATGACCGAGCGCTACGCAGTGATTCTGTGTGGAGGTTCGGGTACGCGCTTGTGGCCGCTATCGCGCTCGCTGCGGCCCAAGCAGTTGCTCTGCCTGAACGGCAAAGAAACCTTGCTGCAACAGACCGCCCACCGCCTGCTCCAGCGTGTTGATCCGCAAAACCTTCTGGTCGTTACTCATCAGGATCACAAATTCGAGGTCAAGGGGCAGTTGGCGGACATCTCTCCCGATCTTATTCCGGGAGTGCTGGCCGAACCAGTGGCCCGCAATACCCTGCCAGCGATTGCCTGGGCTACCAGTGTTATTGCACAACGCGACCCGGAAGCGATTGTTGGGGTATTCCCGTCGGATCATGCTATTGGCAATGAAGCAGCCTTCCTGGCAGCTTGGGAAGCTGCTGAGTCTGCCGCGGCCAAAGACTATCTGGCCTTGATCGGGATTAGTCCGACTGAGCCCGCCACGGGCTATGGCTACATCCAGCCGGGGGCAAGTTTGCCCGGCGGGAGCGCTCGTCATGTCGAGCGTTTTGTGGAAAAACCTGACCAAGCCAGGGCGCTAGAGTTTGTGCAAACGGGCTATCTCTGGAACGGCGGCATGTTTATTTTCCGGGCCGGAGCCTTCATGCAAATGTTGGACCGGTATCAGCCTGAAATTTATCGCATGGTTTCGACATTGCAGAGTGATAGCTTGGCCGAGGCTTATGCCCGGATGCCCAATCTTTCCATGGACTACGGCCTGGCCGAAAAAGCCGACAAAATTGCAGTGGTGGCGGCAGACATGGACTGGAGCGATCTTGGCAACTGGGATTCGGTCTATCACCAGCATGTCAAGGATGGCAGCGGCAACCTCAGCGAAGGCGATGTGCTGTCGCTGGATACCCATGACAGCTTGCTATGGACCACGCACGGCCTGCTTGCCACATTGGGGGTAAGTAATGTCGCGATCATCCAGACGGCTGACGCCACCCTGGTGTGTGACCGCAGCCGTACCGAGGAGATCAAGCAGTTGGTGGCCAAGGTTCAGAAAAATCACCCTCATCTGACGGAAACACACCTCACCGTGCATCGCCCGTGGGGCACTTATACCGTGCTGGAAGAAAGCCCGCGCTTCAAAATCAAGCGTATCGTGGTCAACCCCGGTGCCCGGTTGTCCATGCAGTTGCATCAGCACCGTTCCGAACATTGGGTGGTGGTTTCAGGCACGGCGAAAGTTTCCAACGGTGAGCGGGAAATCCTGTTGCAGGAAAACGAATCCACCTATATTCCTAAGACTCATCGGCATCGCCTCGAGAACGTCGAGGAAGTGCCGCTGCAAATCATCGAGGTGCAGTGTGGTGAATATGTGGGTGAGGACGATATTGTCCGATTCGATGATGTTTATGGAAGGTGCAATTAAACCAAATGACTAAAGTTGCTTTGATTACCGGTATTACTGGTCAGGACGGCGCCTATCTGGCTGAGTTCCTGCTTAAAAAAGGCTATGTGGTGCACGGCATCAAGCGGCGCGCCTCGCTATTTAACACCGACCGCATTGACCATTTGTATCAGGATCCACACGTTTCCAACCGTAACTTCATCCTGCACTATGGCGACCTCACGGACTCTACCAATCTGATCCGCATCATCCAGCAGGTACAGCCGGATGAAATCTACAACCTCGCCGCCATGAGCCATGTTGCGGTCAGCTTCGACACCCCGGAATACACCGCCAATGCCGACGGCATCGGTACCCTGCGCATCCTGGATGCTATTCGCATCCTTGGGCTGGAAAAGAAAACCCGCTTCTACCAGGCTTCCACCTCCGAGCTCTACGGGCTGGTGCAGGAAACCCCGCAAAAGGAAACCACCCCGTTCTACCCACGCAGCCCCTATGCGGTTGCCAAGCTTTATGGCTATTGGATTACCGTCAACTATCGCGAAGCCTATGGTATCTATGCCTGCAACGGGATTCTGTTTAACCACGAAAGTCCGATTCGCGGCGAAACCTTTGTTACACGCAAGATTACCCGAGCTCTGGCGCGCATCAAGCTTGGTCTGCAGGACTGCCTCTACCTTGGCAACCTTGATGCGTTACGCGACTGGGGCCACGCCAGGGACTACGTTGAAATGCAATGGCTAATGCTGCAACAGGAACAGCCGGAAGACTTTGTCATTGCCACGGGGGTGCAATACAGCGTGCGTGACTTCGTCAATACCGCTGCCAAGGAACTTAGCATCAACGTCAGTTGGCAAGGCCAAGGGGTAGATGAGACCGGAACCGATGTCAGCGGCAACATTATCGTCAAGGTTGATCCACGCTATTTTCGTCCCACCGAAGTCGAAACCCTGCTCGGTGATCCGACCAAGGCCAAAGAGAAGCTTGGCTGGACTCCCAAGACCACCTTCCATGAACTGGTTTCGGAAATGGTGCGCGAAGACCTCAAGAGCGCCGAGCGCGACGAACTGGTCAAGAAGCACGGCTACTCGGCATACGACTACCACGAATGACCATGGATAAGACTGCCAAAATTTATGTGGCTGGCCATCGAGGACTAGTGGGGTCTGCCATCATGCGCAATTTGCAAGCCCAGGGTTACACTAACCTGCTGACCCGGACTCACGCTGAACTTGACCTCACCAAGCAGCAAGCGACTGAAGCTTTCTTCGCGCAAGAAAAGCCTGAATATGTATTCCTGGCGGCCGCCAAGGTGGGTGGCATTCATGCTAATAACACTTACCCGGCGGAATTTATCCATGACAACCTGGCGATTCAGACTAATGTTATCCACGCGGCATACCAAAACAACGCCAAGCGCCTGCTGTTTCTAGGCTCTAGTTGTATTTACCCGCGTGATTGCCCGCAGCCGATAAAGGAAGAATACCTGCTGACCGGCCCACTGGAGCCGACCAACCGGTCATATGCCTTAGCCAAAATTGCTGGTATCGAAATGTGCTGGTCATACAATCGGCAATACGGCACGCAATATCTAGCCGTCATGCCGACTAACCTCTATGGCCCGGGTGACAACTATCATGCGGAAAATAGCCATGTCATCCCGGCGATAATTCGCAAGTTTCATGAAGCTAAACAGAGCGACGCCAAGGAAGTCGTGGTTTGGGGAACCGGCACCCCACGACGGGAATTCCTTTACAGTGAGGATATGGCTGATGCCTGTGTGTTTCTTATGAACCTGCCAAATGTGCAATACCAGCCACTGCTGGCGACGGAACGCAATGCCGGTCTACCTCCTGTCGTCAATATTGGGGTGGGGGAAGATATCACCATCAAGGGACTGGCGGAACTGATCAGGCGTACCGTAGGATACAAGGGTGAAATTACCTGCGATACCACTAAGCCCGACGGCACCCCGCGTAAGCTGATGGATGTCAGTCGGTTGAATACCATGGGATGGCAAGCGGCAACAGGCTTGGAATTAGGACTTATCAATGTATACAAGGAGTTTTGTAAATGAAGATTGCAATCGCCGGAACAGGCTACGTCGGGCTCTCCAATGCTGTTCTGCTCGCGCAGCACCACGAAGTGGTCGCGCTTGATGTCGTTCCCGAGAAAGTCGACATGATCAACCGTAAGAAGTCTCCGATCGTCGACACCGAGATCGAGGACTACCTCAAGAATAAGTCCATAAACTTGAGGGCCACTCTCGATAAAAACGAAGCCTATGCCGATGCGGAATACGTCGTTATCGCTACGCCGACCGACTACGATCCGCAAACCAACTATTTCAATACTCGCTCTGTCGAGGCGGTCATCCGGGATGTGATGGAGATCAATCCGAACGCGGTGATGGTCATCAAATCCACCGTGCCGGTCGGCTACACCGCTAAGGTTAAAGAACAGCTTGGTTGCCAGAATATTTTCTTCTCCCCGGAATTTTTGCGCGAGGGCAAAGCGCTGTACGACAACCTGTACCCGTCTCGTATCATCATCGGCGAAAAATCACAGCGCGCCGAAGTGTTTGCTGAATTGCTCCAACAAGGTGCCATCAAGCAGAATATCCAGATACTTTTTACCGAATCCACCGAGGCGGAAGCAGTCAAGCTCTTCTCCAACACCTATCTCGCCATGCGGGTTGCCTATTTCAACGAGCTTGACACTTATGCCGCCACCCATGGGCTGGATACGCGCCAGATTATCGAGGGCGTCAGTCTCGACCCGCGTATTGGTGATCACTACAACAACCCCTCTTTCGGCTATGGCGGCTACTGCCTGCCTAAGGACACCAAGCAGCTGCTCGCTAATTATCGAGATGTCCCGCAGAACCTCATTCATGCCATTGTCGAAGCCAATAGCACGCGCAAGGATTTTGTTGCGGACAGCATCCTCAAGCGCAATCCAAGGGTGGTCGGCATCTACCGGCTGATCATGAAAGCTGGCTCTGACAATTATCGAGCCTCATCCATCCAGGGCATCATGAAACGCATCAAGGCCAAAGGAGTAGAAGTGATTGTCTACGAGCCGGTGCTGCACGAGACGGAGTTTTTTAATTCGAAGGTCATCAACGATCTCGCCGAGTTCAAACAAAAAGCGGACGTCATCATTGCCAACCGCATCACGGATGATATCCGGGATGTTGTCGATAAGGTTTATAGCCGCGACCTTTTCGGCAAAGATTGACCGGGAGTGAAATCTTTACCCCCAGTCTGGCTACGCTGCATTCCCCCAGCGTTACGAGCCAGACTAGCACACCGTCCCAAACTTCAAAAGGCGCTTGTCAATACAAGCTGGCTGTCTGCTAACATCATTTTGCGCATGGGAGTTGGTCTCCTAGTTGGTGTCTGGTTTGCACGCTACCTAGGGCCAAAGCAGTTTGGTCTGTACAGTTACGCTTTTTCCTTTTCGGGTCTATTTGGCACGATAGCTGGCTTAGGGTTGAATGGAATTGTCGTTCGTGATCTGGTTAAAGAACCTGAGAATACGAACTCTATTCTCGGAACGGCTTTCGTTTTGCAACTTTTGGCCGGTTTTTTAGCCTTTGCTTGTGCAGTCATTGCCATTAGTATCGTCAAGCCTGACGCATTTCTTACTAAGCTCATGGTGGCCGTCTTCGGTTTTATGATGGTATTAAAGGCTACTGATGTAATCAAATACTGGTTTGAATCGCAAGTCGAATCCAAATATACCGCATGGATTGAAATTGGCGCTTTTTCCCTTTTTTCCTTTATCAGAGTTGCTCTTATTCTTGCCCAAGCATCAATCATGGCATTTGTCTGGGCTGCTGTCGTAGAATTGGCGCTTGCATCAATAAGCCTGATGGCCATGTATGTTTGGCGTGTCGGAAAACTTACAGCTTGGCGAGTTCGTTATCAGCAGGCGGCAGCCATGCTAAAGAACAGCTGGCCATTAATTCTCTCCGGCATGGCTATTTCAGTATATATGAGGATAGACCAAGTAATGTTAGGTCAGATGCTAGGGGATAGATCTGTTGGAATCTACTCGGCTGCCGTTCGAATTAGTGAGCTTTGGTATTTTATCCCGGGTGTTATTGTCAGTTCAGCCTTTCCAACAATCATTGAAGCGAAGAAAAAAAGTGAAGCGCTTTACAACCAACGGCTACAAAAGCTCTATGTCATTATGGTTTGGCTTGCTTTAGCGGTAGCTTTACCAATGACATTGGCATCCAAATGGATTGTAACCGCACTTTTTGGCCCATTGTATGCCGAAGCAGGGGGAGTTCTAGCTATCCACATTTGGACAGGAATTTTTGTGTTTCTTGGCATTGCCAGTTCAAACTGGTTTTTGATTGAAAATTTGCAAAAATTGTCACTCTACCGAACGATTGCTGGTGCTGTAATCAATATTATCCTTAATATATTTCTTATCCCTAGCTATGGCGCTATCGGGGCAGCCATGGCTACAGTCGTGGCTCAAGCATTTTCCGCACTTTTCTTTGACCTACTTAACTCAAGAACCCGATTAATGTTTAGTCAAAAAATAAATGCATTTAACGTAGTTAGGTTATCTCATGAGATCAAAGCAACTATTTGACATTGCCCCGATACCAGTAAGTTGACCAATTTTGATTCTAACAATGAAGGCAGTTATAACAAGGGTATATCAGAAATGCATGAGGACTTATTAATTGAAGAATCAATAGTACGAAGACGCCTTCCTCTAAATTTAAATCCGGACGATCTTCATTTATTTTCAAATGAGCTAGAAAAAACTATTGCCAGCGTAAAATGCCTACGATATCAGAATATTGTAGGCTGTCCCAATGGAGTACTTATCCAATCTGGTAGTCTCGTGCCAGAAAGTCTTGCCATACCCAACATGGGATTTTTTAGCAACCTTAAGCTGTATTTGAAGTGCATTTCCAGAAATAGTCGTCCATGGAATAGCCAGAGATTTGACCAACCGGGCATTTGGGTAACTGATAATTGGAGTTCTGGTTATTTTCATTGGGTAGCTGACGCTCTGCCTCGGTTATGGGTCATGCGAAAATATCTTGCCGAAGCAACACTACTTTTACCAGGAGAACTAAAGGATTTTGATTACATTAAAGAATCATTAAAACCTTTCCAGATAAAGGATGTCATCTTTTTGGACAAAGCCACCACTGTTAAGAACTTGCTATTGGCTTCTCACGTGGCTCCAACCGGGAACTACAATGAAAAAGTCATGCAGTCCATTCGAGAGCTATTTCTAAAATATTTTTTAGAAAACAATACAGGTGCAAATGAGAGGGTTTATGTAAGCAGAGCTAAAGCAGCAAAAAGAAAAATTGTGAATGAATCCGAGGTAGCTGATTTGTTGATTAAGTATGGATTCAAAACGGTTTATTTCGAAGATATTTCATTCAAGGAGCAAGTTAACATTTCACGCAGGACCAAATATTTCATATCAAATCATGGTGCTGGTATGACTAATATTATGTTTATGCAGCCTGGAGCTAATGTTCTTGAATTTCGCAAAATTAATGACTTTCAAAATAACTGCTATTTTTCTCTAGCATCGGCTCTCAATCTCAACTACTTCTACCAACTTTGCAAACCTGAAAACTCTAATGAGTTCACGCATACAGCAAATCTTATCGTTGACTTAAAACAGCTTGAAATGAATGTCAAATTAATGCTCTCTTAATCAAGAAACATTTTTTATAGGCAATAAATATACTAAAAAACTATATGTAATATGGTGGAACCATGCATGAATTTATAAATTTTCTGGTAAAAACGCCAATATGACCAGTAACGTCAAAAAGAAATTGCTTTGGTTAAGCACTATTTCTTTTATGCTTGCATCTTTCTATAGCCTTCTTGTTTTAGGAGACTACTTCATTGCGAATTACGTGCAGGGCATGCAGGAGGACTTAAACCCTTCTAAGGCACAACTCATCGAGTTGGAACGTAGCATATTTGAAGATCAGCCTCAAAGGAAAATTGCGATTTCAAAAGGTTTCAAGCCCATGATATTTCCTGCTGCCATTGAGGACTACAAACCATTAAGGGACTTGTCAATTAAGCTAGGCATTGCTCCGCTTGCCCCCCAGCCAAATACCCCTCTTTATTTCTGTAATGAAGGGTACGGCATGATTACCTATACGACAGATAAGTTTGGTTTTAGAAATGCTAACAACTTGTGGGATAGTAAAATTGACTTGGTATTGATTGGGGATTCCTATGCCCACGGCGCATGTGTTGAGGAAAACTCTACAATCTCACAAATTCTACTCCCTCACTTGAAGGTGCTGAATCTCGGCACTTGGGGTAATAACCCAATTCATTATGCAGCAATAGCAAAGACTTTCATTTCTCGAATAAAACCTAAATCCGTGGCTATTATTTTTTATGCCAATGACAATGGGGAAGGTAATAGGGACTCTATTTTTTATAGACAATATTTTGAGAATCAATCGATTTATTTTGACGAGAATAACGATAAAGAACCAAGCCATGTACTATTGCAGTTCTATAACGAATCAGAGCCTATTGTTCAAAGTATATTGAATGCGGAGATGAAAGCAGCTCCCATTCCGAAGCACAAAAGTGGTTGGATTAGACTAAAGAAATATCTAGGGCTACCTCATCTTCGTCTCGTAGGTAATAAGCTTATTGAGGATATAAAGCTCAAAGCTGAAATCCCGTTCTCCTCCAAACTAGCAATAGATACGCTAGTTGAAACTTGCAAGGTAAATCATTGCCAACCTATTATAGTCTGGATACCAAATAGCGAATTTTGGCGCCCAGACTCACGTGCCAAATCCTATGCAAATTTGCTTCTAGGTTATTCAAAGGTTCGTAAAGTAACCTTTGTTGATACCACGCAAGTCCTTCTCTCTTTGGGTAATAGGGCCTATGCGGAAAAAGGCCCACATTTATCTCCTCAAGGCTATGAACTAGTAGCCCAGCAAATTCTTAAAGCCTTACCTCAGCCGACTGAAACAGCTTTGATAAATCGTCAGTTCGGAGAAAATCGTGACTAAACGGATTCTCATCACAGGTGGTGCGGGATTCTTAGGCTCCCACCTTTGCGAACGATTACTTCAGCAAGGTTCAGATGTTCTGTGTGTAGATAATTTCTTCACTGGGCGGAAAGAAAATATTGCTCACCTGATGAACAACCCATTTTTCGAGGTAATTCGGCATGACGTGACCTTCCCACTTTATCTTGAAGTCGATCAGATTTATAACCTTGCATGCCCTGCAAGCCCGATTCATTACCAGTTTGATCCAGTACAGACCACCAAAACCAGTGTGCATGGGGCAATCAATATGCTGGGGCTCGCAAAGCGACTCAAAGCCAGGATATTGCAGGCATCAACATCTGAGGTCTATGGCGACCCGGAAATTCATCCACAACGCGAAGACTACTGGGGGCGCGTTAATCCCATTGGTATTCGAAGCTGTTACGACGAAGGAAAACGTTGCGCAGAAACATTGTTTTTTGATTACTATCGGCAACACAACCTTGAAATCAAGGTGCCTAGGATTTTTAACACCTATGGCCCACGCATGCACCCAAACGATGGTCGAGTAGTTAGCAATTTCATTGTACAGGCGCTCAGAGGAGAAGGCATTACCATCTATGGATCAGGTCAGCAGACCCGTAGTTTCTGCTACGTGGATGATCTTATTGATGGACTCGTTAAAATGATGAACTCTCCCTCAGAGTTGACTGGCCCGATTAACTTGGGAAATCCAGTAGAGTTCACCATGGTTGAACTGGCAGAAACTGTACTTCGCTTGACGAGCTCCAAGTCTGAGCTGTCTTTCAAATCCTTGCCGGAAGATGATCCTCGACAGCGTCAGCCTGATATTTTCTTAGCAAAAGAAAAACTGGGTTGGGAGCCCAAGGTGTCATTGGAAGATGGGTTAAAGGAAACCATTGACTACTTCAGAAAAACTCTTGATTTATGATTCCATTTGATACCCTGTGCTCTTGGCACGGGCACGGCCTGTTCTTGCGGTTTTGACGTTAAGCGAAGCGCGCCGGTTTTTGGTTTTCTGAGCCGTAATACCCCGCAGTCTTGTCGCGGGGATAGGCGCTGGGCGCGCGGAGCAAATTTATTTCATAGGTACTAGTGAGAATTTTTACATCAACAGATATTGTTTTAAAGAAGCCAATCTATGCCTAAGCTAGAAGAAAAATTAGCATTGAAAGCAAAACTTAGGGGGAATAGCCTTGCAGAGCTTGTCCTTAAAGCTTATGGACTGTTATTCGCGAGAAAAATATTCATTAAATTTAACAAATTGCTTTACTTATGCAGTTTAAGAGGGCTGGGGGCGCTAGAGTGTGGAAAAGGGGAGGTGAGATTTCTTGAAGAATATTTCAAAAATTGCCCTGGAGGTGTTGTTTTTGATGTCGGGGCAAATGAGGGCAATTACTCTAGAGATGTTTTAACTGTAAACTCGGAGGCCATTATCTATGCCTTTGAGCCTCATCCATCGACCTTCAAAAGACTAAAGAAGAACTTAAATTCAGAGAATTTTCACGCGGTAAATGTTGCCGTAGGAGATGTTGAAACTGTTCTGTCTCTATATGATTATAAGAATAGCGATGGTTCATCACATGCGTCGCTTTTCAAAAACGTGATTGAGAATATACATGAGTCTGAAGCAATCGAGCATAAAGTCAAAATGATCTCCTTGGGTAGTTTTATTACCTCAAATGGAATTGATCAGATAGCTTTGCTCAAAATTGATGTTGAAGGCAATGAACTAAATGTACTTAAGGGCGTTACAGACCAAATTGCATTGGGCAAGATTTCTGCTATACATTTCGAATTTAATGAGATGAACGTTTTAAGCAGGGTGTTTTTCAGGGATTTTTGGAACTTACTTCCAAATTATGACTTTTATAGACTTGTATCTGATGGCATGATCAAAATTGAGAATTATAGTCCAGTATTCTGCGAGATATTTGGCTATCAGAACATTATCGCCATATTGAAAAAAGCGAATTAGTTATTTTGTTTATAAGCACAGCACCAATAGTTCTGTTTGTCTTTGCCCGTCCTGAGCATACCCGGCATACACTTGAATCGCTTGCTGCCAATGCTTTGGCAAATCAAAGTGATTTGATCGTGTACTCAGATGCGGCGCGCAACAGTAGTGAGAATGACCTTGTTAAAGCGGTTCGCTCATTGATTGATTCTGCGAAGGGTTTCCGCAGTGTGCGAGTGATTAATCGCGAAACTAATTTTGGATTGGCACGAAATATAACTAACGGTGTTACTGAGGTGCTTCGGGAAAATGACCGTGTCATCGTACTGGAAGATGACATGATTACCTCACCTCATTTCCTTGCTTATATGAATGAAGCATTGGAACGTTACGCCAATGATGAACGCGTTGCTAGCATTCATGGTTATGTTTTTCCGACAGATCAACCCTTGCCTGAAGCTTTTTTTCTACCCGGCGCCGATTGTTGGGGCTGGGCGACATGGCGGCGCAGTTGGGCATGCTTTAACCTGGATGGTCAGTATTTGCTTGATGAGCTAAAACGCCGAAAGTTGATTCGATCCTTCGACTTTAACGGCGCTTACCCTTATTTGGATATGCTTAAAAACCAGATTGAAGGCAAAAACGATTCATGGGCAATACGTTGGTACGCATCGGCATTCTTGGCCGACAAGCTGACACTCTACCCTGGGCGCAGCTTGGTGCGCAACATTGGAATTGATGGCAGTGGCACACACTGTGGAGAGTCCGATTCCCACGACGTTGAGTTGAGCAAGACGCCGATTGACCTGAGTAATGTCGAGGTAGTGCCATCCCATAGGGGTCGGAGTGCGTTCGAGGCTTTTTTCAGGAAGAGTAAGGCCGGTTTGTTTCAGCGGGTGGTACGCAAAGTCCGCACCTCGTTAAGGTCAAGCGTTAAATGAATACGTTAACGTCTTTGGCTCGTGATTGGTTGCCACCAACTGTCGTTCGTTGTGTACGCTACTTTCGTGGCGGGAGAGGGATTCTTTTCGAGGGCGATTACGCCACTTGGGGGGAAGCCAGTACCCAATGCACCGGATACGATGCTGAAGGAATCCTCGCCAAAGTTCTGGATGCGACACGCAAAGTCAAGTGTGGTGAAGCCGCATTCGAGAGGGACTCGGTGCTGTTCGATCATATCGAATACGCTTGGCCGGTACTCTCTGGCCTGATGTGGGTGGCCGCCCGAAATGGAGGTCGGCTAAATGTTCTGGATTTCGGCGGCTCTTTAGGTAGCAGCTATTTTCAGAACCGTAATTTCTTGCAAACTCTGCCGGAGGTTCGCTGGAATGTAGTAGAACAGGTAAATTACGTTGAGGCTGGTCGAGCTTACATCCAGAATGAGCAGTTGAAGTTTTTCAGAACCATCGAAGAATGCTTGCAAACGAATCAGCCTAATGTGATTTTATTGTCTGGTGTTTTACAGTATTTGCCGGATCCATATAGTTTGTTGAAAGAATTATTGGCTATTCAAGCCAGTGCTGTAATTCTTGATAGAACGTGTTATTTGAATCAAGGCAAAAGGGAGTTGATAAAGATTCAACATGTCCCAGCAACAGTTTACGCAGCCAGTTATCCCTGCCGCTTTTTTCTCGAAGAGAAACTAAGCAATTTTATTTCTGGCAGCGGTTATCGAAAACTGGAAGCCTTTGAATCGATTGACCAGCTTGATGCCATAGCTTCGTGGAAGGGACATATTTTTTATAGGCAACCTCATGATTCATAATGGCCTTTATTCTGGTAAAGCTGTTCTGATCACCGGCGGCTTGGGTTTTATCGGTTCGAACCTTGCATGTGCTCTAGTGAACCAAGGTGCCGACGTCACAATAGTGGATAGCCTTATTCCACAATACGGAGGTAACCTATTCAATATTGCGGATATTCGCGATAAAGTCACCGTAAATGTGTGCGACGTGCGTGACCCATTTGCGATGGCCTATTTGCTGAAAGGCAAGGATTACTTGTTTAATCTGGCCGGGCAAACCAGCCACATCGATTCGATGAGCGATCCGCAGACGGATCTCGCCATCAACGCTGCAGCACAGCTTTCTATTCTAGAGGCCTGCCGCAAAGCCAACCCTGAGATCAAGATTGTTTTTGCCAGTACCCGCCAGCTTTATGGTAAGCCAGATTACTTGCCGGTAGACGAAAAGCATCCGATACGCCCAGTAGATGTTAATGGAATTAACAAACTGGCGGGGGAGTGGTATCACCTGCTTTACAACAATGTCTACGGCATTCGTGCTTGCGCATTACGTCTAACGAATACCTATGGCCCTGGCATGCGGGTAAAGGATGCGCGGCAAACTTTTCTCGGAATTTGGGTGCGTTTGCTGATTGAAGGCAAGCCAATCAAGGTTTTTGGCGATGGTCTCCAACTGCGTGATTTTAACTATGTTGATGACTGTGTCCAGGCGCTACTGCTTGCCGGGGCCAGCGATGTCGCCAATGGTAAAGTCTATAATTTGGGCAGTGAGGAGGTTGTTGGCTTGAAGGCGCTGGCCGAGATGATGGTTGATCTTGGCCACGGTGGTTCCTTCGAGTTGGTACCCTTCCCACCGGAGCGTAAAGTGATCGACATTGGTGATTACTACAGTGATTTTTCCTTGATTACTCGAGAGTTGGGCTGGCAGCCTAGAGTTGGCTTGCATGAGGGTTTGCAGAAGACGGTGGCTTATTATCTGGAACACTACCGCCATTACTGGGATGAAGAAGCATGATCTTGATGAACGATTTCAAGGCAGAGCCTCGCGAGCTACGGGAAGCTATGCTGGGCGCGGTACGACGAGTGCTGGAATCTGGCTGGTATGTGCTGGGTAACGAGGTTTTGGCTTTTGAAAAACAATGGGCTGCCGTATGTGGAGTTGCCCATGGCGTTGGAGTTGGCAATGGTATGGATGCTATTGAGATCGTGCTTCGTGCGCTTGATGTTGGCCCGGGGGATGAAGTTATTACTACTCCGATGACGGCATTTGCTACTGTCCTGGCTATTCTCCGTGCTGGGGCGGTGCCCGTACTGGCTGATATAGATCCGCAAACCGCACTACTTTCGATTGACAGTGCGGAGCGTTGTATCAGCCCCATGACTAAGGCGGTAGTGCTCGTTCACCTCTACGGACAGGTCCGCAATATGGATGCATGGTCGGCCTTTTGCGATAAGCACGGGATCGTCTTGGTCGAGGACTGTGCTCAGGCTCACTTAGCGGCTTGGCATGGTAAGGTTGCCGGAAGTTTTGGGGTGACGGGGGCCTATAGCTTCTACCCAACCAAAAATCTTGGTGCCCCCGGAGATGCCGGTATGCTCGTTACCCAGAATGAGGCTTTAGCCCAACGTGCCAGTTATTTGCGCAACTATGGCCAAAGCGTACGTTACCACCACCCCGAATTGGGTATGAATAGCCGATTGGATGAAATCCATGCCGCAATGTTGGCCGAACGGATGAAATGGCTCCCGGAATTCACCGAGCGCCGCAACCAGATTGCAGACGCTTATCGGGCCGAGATTAGCAATCCGCAAATCCAGCTGCTTGCGGCACCAGAAGAACCTACAGCACATGTTTACCATCTGTTTGTGATCAGATGCACGGAGCGCGACACTTTGCAGGCACATTTGCAAAACCATCATATTCAGTCGCTAATTCATTACCCTATTCCCATTCACCAGCAAGAGCCATGTCGGAATATGGCCCGTGATCCACAAGGCTTGCGCAATAGTGAACACCATGCCGCATCATGCCTTTCCATCCCGTGCCATCCCCAAATGACAGATAGCGACGTCGCTTTGGTTATTGCTGCCATGAACTTATTTCAAGGTACGTAATGGAACACTATGTCACCCTATTTGACAGTCTCTTCTTGCCTCAGGGACTTGCACTACACATGTCCATGGAACGTCATGCGGGGGAATACACTCTCTGGATACTGTGCGTGGATGATGAGTCTTTTGATGTGTTAGGGCGCATTAATCTACCCAATGTGCGGCTGCTTCAAATCAGCAGTTTGGAAACGGAAGAACTGAAGCGTGTAAAGCCCACCCGCACAAGAGGTGAGTATTGCTGGACGCTTACTCCGTTTGCCCCCCGTTTTGTGTTCGAGTCTGATTCTTCAGTCGCACGGGTTACTTACCTCGATGCAGATATGTGGTTCAGGAAAAGTCCAGCATATATTTTTAGAGAATTTGATGCATCAAGGATGCATGTGCTGATTACCGACCATGCCTATGCTCCTGAGTACGATCAATCTGCAACGTCTGGTCAATATTGTGTGCAATTCATAACTTTTACTAGAAATGAGGGAGAAAGTGTCAGAAAGTGGTGGGAAGAGCGGTGTATCGAGTGGTGTTATGCACGTTTTGAAGACGGAAAGTGTGGGGATCAGAAATATTTGGATGACTGGCAGGAACATTTTTCTGATGAAGTGCACGTTCTGACGCAACAAGATATGTTGTTGGCGCCATGGAATGCCGCACGTTTCCCATATGGCCGCGCGGTGGCTTACCATTTCCATGGGTTAAGGCTACTTTCTGGCGGAAAAGTCTTGCTTGCGCCGGCTTATTCACTACCACCGATATTAGTTGAAAATGTATATAAACCTTATTTAAATGATTTTAAATTGGCAATTCAGGAGTTGGGGATAACGGGGTGGTTAGCTAAGCCACAAGCGAGTGCGCCCGGGATTGTCGCATGGTTAAAATCCCTTATGGACATTCCATATCGAAACATATGGCGTCTTTGGGTGTATAAAATAGTTTCGTTGTGATTCGGAAAAGATTCCTCCAACTCTGTAATGTTCCAGCTCATCCATACTAACCACACTCTAAAAATTTCCGTCATAACCGTTGTTAGGGACGGGGAGAGGTTTGTCGAAAAAACCATAAAGAGTGTGTTGGAGCAGCGCTATCAAAACATCGAATATATCGTTATTGATGGCGGCTCGACTGATGGCACAGTTGCTATTATCAAAACGCATGAGTCTGGAATAGCCAAATGGGTCAGCGAGAAAGATGCCGGGATCGCGGATGCTTTCAACAAAGGATTTGCATTCTCCACGGGAGATTATCTACTGTTTCTGAATGCCGACGATGCTTTGGCTAACCCGGCTGTCATTGATTTGGTTGTCCAGAAAATTATTGAAAACGATTACCCCGCCTTGCTTTACGGAGATTGTGACCTGTTGGACAGGCATTCCGGCGAGGTGCTGCATCGCACTAGCATAGAGGTTCCACATAAAAAACTGCTGCTAGGTGCAATGATTCCGCAGCCCAGTTTGTTTACGCATCGTTCCTATTTCGAGAAGTACGGGGTATTCGATCCTGATTTCAGAATTGCGATGGACTACGAATGGCTGCTCAGGGGTGGGATTACGGAAAGAATGATTCATGTACCTTTGCTTCTGACCAATGTTCGTAATGGTGGCGTCAGTACGCTCGACCGGAAGCGTGTGGTGAACGAGATTGTTTTGGCATTAAAAAAGAATAGGTATATTTCTTCAAAATGGGCGGAGCTTCAACTGCGTGGATACTTTTTTGTGCGCGCTCTCGCGAAGTCTATTTTGGAAGCTTTAGGCCTTTATAAGGCCTTTGATTATCTAAGGAAGTTCTGATTAAGTCCGTTCGCGCTGAGTATTTTCTGTTCGCTCCTTCGATACGCCGCGCGGAGCGCGGCACTCAGAGCCTGCCCCGTACTTGATACGGGGACGAACGGAAAATGTATCGAAGCGTTTTGTTGACTTAATCAGAGCTTCCCTAAGAAAAACTAGCGGAATATGAAAAGCAGACTATAAGCCTATGAGGCGACTCAAATCATTTGCCAAAAACTGGGTAATGGCTCTGCTTTATCCAAGGCCGCTTATTGGGCTATTGTATTTGCCACGTTTTATTGCTCACTGGATCAAATATGCTGGAACAGCAGGGGCGCAACAAATTAGTGTGCTTGAGTTGCAGCCGTGTTTGGGGGATTGGAGCACGCATACGCCATTTGATCCGCACTATTTTTATCAAGGTGCCTGGCTGGCAAGGCGTGTTTGCTCGGGGAAGACTACTCGGCATGTAGATATTGGGTCTAGCGTCCTCACTATTAGCGTGCTGAGCGCTCAAGTGGATACGGTTTTTGTGGACTATCGCCCGCTCAAAGCATCTTTGCCTGGCCTGACTTCAATATCAGGGAATATTCTGGACTTGCCATTTGCGGACGATTCAATCGAATCATTGTCGTGTCTTCACGTGATTGAGCATATCGGCCTAGGCCGATATGGCGATCCAATCGATCCGCAAGGCAGCATTAAGGCTGCTTTAGAACTGCAACGAATAGTGCGACCTCAAGGCAGGCTTTTTCTTTCCCTTCCGATTGGCCGAGAGCGGGTTTGCTTTAACGCTCACCGGGTGCATGCGCCAAGCTCGGTATTAAAGTTGTTCCCGCAGATGAAGTTAATTGAATTTTCATATGTGGACGATACTGGCCAATACAGTGAAAAAAAATCTGTGGAGGACGCGATGGGTCTTGAATATGGCTGCGGACTGTTTGTATTTGAGAAGCCATGAAGATTCTTTGTGTTCTGGGCGAGCATAATTATGGCGATCCTTCCCGTGGGGAAGGTTATGAGTATGTGAACTTCTTGCCTGCGTTGCGTAACCTTGGGCATCAGGTTGTTTTCTTCGAATCCTTTAATCGCAACAGCTATCGTGATTTTGCTGATCTGAACTGGAAATTTCTGCAAACCGTGCAGGCGGAAGCCCCGGACGTCATTTTATGCGTGTTACTCGGTTATGAAATCTGGCTGGAAACATTCGCGCTGGTGCGTAGCGGTTGCAATGCCGTCATCATCAATTGGTCTACGGACGATTCCTGGAAGTATGCGCAGTTTTCGAGGTTTGTTGCCCCGGCATTCGACATCTACGCAACCACTTATTCTGAAGCAATCATCGAATCAGAAAGGGATGGGCACTCCAATTTTGTCCTGACGCAATGGGCAGCCAGTGCAGGCAGTCTCACCGATCCCCTTCCTGCCGAGGCATGCCGATACCCCGTTTCCTTTGCTGGTACCGCCTATGGCAACCGCTCGCGGTGGGTGTCTAATCTTGCAGACCATGGGATCAAGATCGAATGCTTCGGCCACGGATGGAAGAATGGGCCTGTGCCTTCCGAGCAGATCACTCGGATTATGCGGGAATCGGTGATCAGTTTGAACTTTGGGGATTCCGGGGTCGTCATGCGCGGGCTGGTTCCGGGCAGAAGCCGCCAGATCAAGGCGCGAATCTTCGAAGTGCCCGGTGCGGGCGGCTTTCTCATGACGGAAAACGCAAATGATCTTGACCGCTTCTATGAAATCGGCAAGGAGATCGTGGTGTATGAAGGGCTTTCCGATCTGGTGGAAAAAATTACTTACTTTCTTGGCCACCCGGAAGAAAGAGACAAAATTGCTATGGCCGGCCATGTCAGGACGCGCAATGAGCATACTTATGAGTCGCGCTTTCGAGAGCTGTTGGAAATTGCTTCCCGGATAAAGTCGTTGCGTGGGACGCGGCAATGTGCGATTGACTTCAATAAATTTGACGTCATCCTGCAGAAACACGGGACAGGTTTGTTTTTAAAGCTTGTGAAGTCGGTGCTGTTGATCCCTTGCCTGGTGATATGGGGGCGTAAGAGAGGCCCTAGAGCCGCGCGAAGATTCCTGTTTGAAATGAGTTGGCGGATTGTTGGGAGGAAAACCTATTCCGTTTCTGGCTGGCCTGGACGTCTGTTTTACAAGGAAAGCTGATGCGAGCACCGGTCAGCGTGATCATCCCTTGTTATCGGTGCGTCGGAACGATTGAGCGGGCGGTTTCGTCCGTCGTCCGGCAGACGTTGCCGCCCGAGGAAGTTGTGCTGGTCGAAGACTGTAGCGGTGACGAGGGAAAAACCCTGAATTTGCTTTACAGGTTGCAGCAGCAATACAGCGACAAAATCGGCTTGAAGATTATTCCCTTGAAAAAAAATAGCGGGCCTGCGGGCGCCCGGAATGCGGGGTGGAGCGCAGCAACTCAGCCTTATATCGCTTTTCTGGATGCCGATGATGAGTGGTGCCCGGAGAAACTGGAAATCCAGTACACCTATATGCGAGAAAATCCTGATGTCGCTGTCACTGGGCATCAGTATGTTCGACTACGCAATAGCCAGCCGTCTTTGCACGTTTCTTCAACGAAGTTGTATAAACACATTAGCCCGATCAGCCTACTTTTCAAGAACTGTTTTCCGACTTCATCCGTGATGCTGAGAAACAACATTTCATTCCGCTTTGCTGCGGGGCAGAGATACGCAGAGGATTTTTACCTGTGGCAGCAGCTGGCATTCGCAGGATTTCAGGTGGTTCGCATTGAAGCGCCATTGGTTAATTACTACAAAGGGCTTTATGGGGAGGGCGGTTTGAGTGCCCAGCTTTGGGATATGGAGAAGGGTGAGTTAGGCAATTTTGTTGCTTTGCATCGAGCCGGTTGCATTGGCTGGTTGTTGTTGATTACAGCCACAACGTTTTCTATGATCAAGTACGCTAAGCGGCTACTGGTGACGTGGATAAATCGGATTGTAATATCGCGTAAATGAAAAAACTCTGCTTTGTCGCCACCATTCCTGCCGTTGTGCATGCCTTTATGAAGGGCCATATCCGCGCGTCTGCAGACAAGTGGTCGGTCAAGATTGTTAGCTATCCTGCCGGCGCCGAGCTTTTGCGCGATCTCAATGCCCAATTTATCCCGCTTGCCATTGAGCGCAAGCCTTCTCCCTGGCGTGACCTGCGCGCCCTGATTCAGCTGGTGATCCTGTTTCGCCGCGAACAATTTGATCTGGTGCATTCCATTACGCCTAAAGCGGGACTGCTGAGTATGCTGGCAGCCTGGCTGGCTGGCGTCCCGGTTCGGATACATACCTTTACCGGGCAGGTTTGGGCGAACAAGCAGGGATGGAAGCGTGCCGCACTCAAAGTGTTCGACAAATTGATCGTGTCATTAGCTACACACGTTCTTGTGGATAGCCCGTCACAGCGCGATTTTCTGGTTGCAGAGGGCGTGCTGAAACCGGGCGGCGGTATTGTGATCGGACATGGTTCTATTTGTGGCGTGGATGCGCGTTTTCATCCTGACCTTCAGGTGAGAAATGAAGTGCGTTTGGCTTTAGACATCGGTGCAGAGCAAATCATGATTCTGTTCTTGGGGAGACTGAATCGCGACAAGGGAATTCTTGATTTAGCTGCCGCCTTTGCCGCGATCGCAGCATATCGAACTGATGTGGTACTGGTGTTGGTAGGCTCAGAGGAAGATGTTGCTTTCGGCCAGGTACAGGAGGTTTGTGGAGTGTATCGTGAACGCTTGCGTCGAGTGAGCTTTACGCCCAATCCTGAACGCTATATGGCAGCGGCTGATATTTTTTGCCTGCCCAGTTATCGTGAAGGTTTTGGCCAGGTCATCATTGAAGCTGCGGCTAGTGGTGTGCCGACTGTGGCATCGCGGATCTACGGTATTACTGATGCAGTGGAAGAAAATAGAACAGGATTGTTATTCCCGGCAGGGGATGTCCCTGCGCTAACGCGAGCCTTATCAAGTTTGATTGAGGATCAGCTACTGCGCCAGAGAATGGGCGAGGCGGCAAGGATGCGCGCGCAGAGTTTGTTTGCGAGTGAGGACATTACGGCGGGGTTGCTGGCGATATATGAAACAGCGTTGGCGCAACAAAAATGACTACCTTGATGCTTTCGCTGACCGTTTCTTTCGTACTGACACTGGTTGCCTTAATGTGGCTGTTGCATGGCGGTCTGGGGCACATGGCCATGGATCAGCCCAATCAGCGTTCCTTGCATGCCCATCCTATCCCACGCACGGGGGGCTTGGCTTTGATGTTCGGGGTGATGTTGAGTTGGCTGGCTGTGCAGGCGCCAATGAATTGGATGATGCTGCCGTTGTTGGTGGGTTTGTTGGCAGTGTCATTCCTGGATGACTTGCGTGATTTGTCCGCAGCCTGGCGCTTTCTCGCCCATTTTGTGGTGGCAGGAATATTTGCCCTGTTTGGCGTAACGCACGGCTTGAATTATGTGGGCATCGGGGTGCTGGTGCTGACAATCGTCTGGGTGACTAATCTCTATAACTTCATGGATGGTTCTGACGGGTTGGCTGGCGGCATGACCTTATTTGGTTTTGGTTGTTACGCTATCGCCGCCTGGTTGGCGGGGGATGTGGGCTTAACAGTGACGACGTTGCCGATTGCGGCGGCGGCGATGGCGTTTCTGCTGTTCAATTTTCATCCCGCGAAAATCTTTATGGGGGATGCGGGTTCGATTCCTTTGGGTTTTCTTGCCGCAGCCTTGGGCTTGCTGGGCTGGCAGCGCGGCGACTGGCCGTTGTGGTTGCCGCTATTGGTATTCTCGCCGTTCATTGTAGATGCGACGGTAACCTTGCTCAAACGCTTATTGCGTGGCGAAAAAGTGTGGCAGGCACATCGCAGCCATTACTATCAGCGGCTGGTACAAATGGGCTGGGGGCATCGTAATACAGCACTGGCTGAGTATGGGCTAATGGCGGCGGCTGGCAGCTCTGCTTTGTGGCTGATGCACCAGTCCTGGCGGGTACAGGTGGCGGGCTTGCTGTGTTGGGGCTTGGTGTATTGGCGGATCGCCCTCCTGATAGATCGCAAATGGCTAACTAATGCTAAACTCGGACAGTATTAATAAGGCCTTCCCCAGCGAATGAAACTCGACCAATTACCCCGCGCGCTGCTGGTATTCCTGCATGATGTTTTTGCAGCCGTCGCAGCTTGGATTCTTGCTTACCTATTGCGCTTCAATTTTTCCTTGCCAGAAGGAATTACTGCTGCCATCTGGCAAACCCTGCCGTGGGTGGTGGCGCTGCAATCCATGGTTTTCCTCAAATTTGGCTTGTATCGTGGCATCTGGCGCTTCGCCAGCATCCCTGACCTCAAACGCATCCTGCTGGCGGTGGGCGTGGCGGCCTTGGCAGTGGCGGCGCTGCTGCCATTCCTGCATTTGCCGGTGATTGTCCCGCGTTCCGTTTTGGTGCTGGATCCTCTTCTGCTGATGTTGATGATGGGCGGCAGCCGTTTTGCCTATCGTGCTTGGAAGGAGCATCACCTGTACGGCCCGCGCCAGTTGCAGGGCGAACCGGTGCTGGTGCTGGGGGCAGGAGAGGCGGCGGTATCCTTGCTCAAGGAATTGGAGCGCAGCCCGGATTGGCGCGTGGTCGGCATGCTGGACGACAAGCGCGATCTGTATGGGCGTTTGCTTTACGGCGTAAAAGTGCTGGCCGGATTGGATGCCTTGCCTGCCGTAGCTGCCCGCATGGGCGTTACGCATGCCATTGTCGCCATGCCGTCGGTGACGCATGCGGTGCGCCGCCGCGCAGTGCAGCTTGCCGAACGTGCCGGGCTGACGGTGCTGACGGTACCTTCGTTCGAGGACTTGGTCAGCGGCAAGGTCAGCGTGTCCCAGGTGCGGCGGGTGGAGGTGGAGGATTTGCTGGGGCGCGACCCGGTGCAGCTGGATGACGCCGGCCTGCATGGCTTGATTTCCGGCAAGGTGGTGCTGGTGACGGGGGCAGGCGGCTCCATTGGCTCGGAGCTGTGCCGGCAGATCGCGCGCTTTCATCCCGAGCTGCTGGTGTTGCTGGAACTGAATGAGTTTGCCCTGTATCAGATGGAACAGGAATTCCGCGACTATCTGCCGCGCCAGCGCATCGCCTGCGTGATCGGCGACGTCAAGAATGCCGGGCGCATGGCCACCGTGCTGCAACGTTTCCAGCCCGCCGTGGTGTTCCATGCGGCGGCCTACAAGCATGTGCCGTTGATGGAGCAGGAAAATGTCTCGGAAGCGTTGTCCAACAACGTGGCTGGTACCTACACCGTGGCTGCAGCATGCAAGCAGGCCGGAGTACCGAAGATGGTGCTGGTTTCCACCGACAAGGCGGTGAATCCCACTAACGTCATGGGCGCCAGCAAGCGTTTGGCTGAGATGGTCTGTCAGGGCGTGCAGGAAGAAAGCGGCACGCGCTTTGTCATGGTGCGTTTTGGCAACGTGCTGGGCTCCTCGGGCAGCGTAATCCCGAAATTTCGTGAGCAAATCGCCAAGGGTGGCCCGGTGACGGTGACGCATGCCGAAGTGACGCGCTATTTCATGTCCATCCCGGAAGCGGCGCAGTTGGTGCTGCAAGCCGGATTGATGGGCGAGGGTGGCGAGATTTTTGTGCTGGACATGGGCGAGCCGATCCGCATTGCCCATCTGGCGCAGGAGATGATCCGCCTCTCCGGGTTTAACGAAGATGACATCAAGATCGTGTATACCGGGTTGCGGCCGGGTGAAAAATTATACGAAGAATTGCTGGCCGACGACGAGCATACCCTGCCGACGCCGCATCCCAAACTGCGCATTGCCCGCGCCCGCAGCGCCGACGCCGACTGGGTGGTGGCCTTGTTAAAATGGGTGGAGGCTGCTGCACATACTGATGAGACGGTGGTCAAACAGCAGTTGAAAGTCTGGGTGGAAGAGTACGCGGGCGACATTAATGCCATGTCATCTAATCCTGTGGTCGCGCCGGCTTCCGCCACCCTGCATTAAAGGAACGCAAATTGAACAAAATTACCAAGGCAGTTTTCCCCGTGGCCGGCATGGGCACGCGCTTCCTGCCGGCGACCAAGGCCAGCCCCAAGGAGATGCTGCCGGTTGTTGACAAGCCTCTGATCCAGTATGCGGTGGATGAAGCCGTTGCAGCCGGCATGACGGAGCTGGTGTTTATTACCGGCCGTAACAAGCGTGCCATCGAGGATCATTTCGACAAGGCTTACGAACTGGAAGCCGAACTGGAAGCGCGCGGGCGGCAGCAATTGTTGGAGTTGCTGCGCGGTATTCTGCCGAGCCATGTCAGCTGTATCTACATCCGCCAAGCGGAGGCGCTCGGCCTTGGCCATGCCGTGCTGTGCGCCCGGCCGGTGGTGGGCGATGAGCCGTTTGCGGTGATTTTGGCCGATGACTTGATTGATGGCGACCCGCCTGCGTTGAAGCAGATGGTGGATATGTATGCGCGGCATGGCCAATCCCTGCTCGGGGTGGAGACCGTGGCGCCGAGCGAGACTTCCAGTTACGGCATCGTGGATGCGCGCGCGATTGAAGCTAATCTATTGCAAGTACATGGCATCGTAGAAAAGCCGCAGCCGCAGGATGCGCCTTCCACCCTGGCGGTGGTCGGCCGCTATATTCTCAACCCGCGCATTTTCGATTGCCTGGAACAGGTACAGCCCGGCAAAGGCGGTGAAATCCAGCTCACCGACGGCATCGCCGCCTTGATGCAGCATGAACAAGTGCTGGCCTATCCATTTACCGGCAGGCGCTACGACTGCGGCAGCAAGCTGGGCTATATGCAGGCCAATGTGGATTTTGCTCTGCGCCACCCGGAAATCGGCGCTGAGTTCGCCGGATATTTGCGGGGGCTGAAGCCATAGCCACGGCCATGAGTACGGCGCAGTCCCCCGTTAGCTTGCTGGAAAGCGCGGAAATCATTTATGGCGAGGCGCAGGTTGCTGCCGTTGTGAAGCGCTTGGCCGGAGAAATTTCTCAGGCGTTGAGTGAAACCGAACCGCTGGTGCTGTGTGTCATGGGTGGGGCCGTGGTGTTTGCCGGCTGGCTGCTGCCCATGCTGCATTTTCCGCTGGAATTCGACTATGTGCAGGCCAGCCGTTACCATCATGGCACCAATGGCCGGCATCTGCTGTGGAAGGTGGTGCCGGGGGAGAATGTGCGCGGCCGTACCGTGCTGTTGCTGGACGATATCCTGGATGAAGGCCATACTCTGGCCGCGGTGCGCGAGAAGTGCTTGCAGGCGGGTGCCGAACGAGTGCTGATCGCGGTATTGACGGAAAAGGATACCGAGCAGGCCAAGCCGACCCGCGCTGATTTTGTCGGGCTGACCTTGCCAAACCGTTACGTGTTTGGCTGCGGTATGGACATTTATGGCTGGTGGCGTAACCTGCCGGCTATCTACGCGGTGAAGTAAACTGGTTTGCGGACGGCAACAAAAAACCGCACCAGCAATCAAGCATGGTGCGGCTTCTGTGAATATCGTGGTGCCCAGAAGAGGTCTCTCCGGCAATTTTACCAAACAGCATCAAAGAATATCAAAGCCAGCCAATTTTTAGGAAGTCGCGCTCCATCTTGGTTTCTGCCAATTCCCGTTTTAGCCGGGACAGTTCCATTTCCAGCTCACTCACCGGTTTCTGGCTTTTGCCAACCAAGGCTAACTTCCCTTGCTTGGCCGCCGTCACCCAGTTGTTCAACGATGACTTCGGCAACGACAATCGCTTGGCAACCTCGGCGACTGACAGCCCGCTTTCCTGATACGTCTTTACTGCCTGCTCCCTAAATCCCAGGCTGTATTCCGCCCTTGGCAACTTATCCATTCCCATCCTCCGTTTCTTCTCGCATTTTACGAAACATTGGACTCTTTGAAATTCAGCTTACGTCAAACCAAGCGGTGCGTTCAAGGCTGCTGATCTGTTCAGGAAGCAAAACCGACCCTCACCCCAGCCCCTCTTCCGCCTGCGGGCGAGGGGCTAATGTTCCTGTTGGAATTGCTTGTAGTGGTTGATCAGGCCGTTGGTGGAGCTGTCCTGACCGAAAACCGGGCTGTCGTCCTGCAACTGTGGCAGGATGGCATTGGCCAGTTGCTTGCCGAGTTCCACCCCCCACTGGTCGAAGGAATTGATGTTCCAGATGATGCCTTGCACGAAGATTTTGTGTTCATACAGCGCGATCAGCGAGCCCAGGGTTTTGGGGTCAAGCTTGCGGAACAGGATGGAGTTGGTGGGGCGGTTGCCGCGGAAAATCTTGTGCGGCAGCAGTTTTTCCAGCGCTGCGCCGCTTAACCCGGCGGCTTGCAGTTCGGCACGCGCGTCAGCCTCGCTCTTGCCCTGCATCAGCGCCTTGGTTTGCGCCAGGAAGTTGGAAAACAGCACGCGGTGGTGGTTGCCCATGGGGTAGTGCGTTTCCGCCGGCATCAGGAAGTCGCATGGGATCATCTTGGTGCCCTGGTGAATCAGCTGGTAGAACGCGTGCTGGCCGTTGGTGCCGGGTTCGCCCCAGATGATGGGGCCGGTGGAGTAGTCCACGCGGCGGCCGTCGCGGTCTATGGACTTGCCGTTGCTTTCCATGTCGCCCTGCTGGAAATACGCAGGGAAGCGCCCTAGCGATTCATCGTAAGGCAGGATAGCGTGGGTTTGCGCACCGAAGAAGTTGTTGTACCAGATGCCGATCAGCGCCAGGATGGCCGGCATGTTCTGCTCCAGCGGCGCGCTGCGGAAATGCTCATCCATCTCGAACGCGCCTTGCTGCAGCTGTTCGAAGGCGTCCATGCCGACGTAGAGGGCGATGGAAAGGCCGATGGCCGACCATAGCGAATAGCGCCCGCCCACCCAATCCCAGAACTCGAACATGTTGGTGGTATCAATGCCGAATTTGGCGACTTCATCGGCGCTGGTGGATAGCGCGACAAAGTGCTTGGCGATTTGCTTTTCGTCGCCGCATTGCTCCAGGAACCAGCGCCGCGCCGAATGCGCGTTGGCCAGCGTTTCCTGGGTGGTGAAGGTCTTGGAGGCAACGATGAACAGCGTAGTCTCGGGGTTGCAGCGTTGCAGGGTGACACCCAGATTGGCACCGTCTACGTTGGAGACAAAATGCGCGCGCAGATCGGCGCGCGCATAGGGTTGCAGCGCCTTGCACACCATGGCCGGCCCCAAGTCGGAGCCACCGATGCCGATATTGACCACATCGGTAATGGCCTTGCCGGTATAGCCTTTCCATTCGCCGGAGCGCACGCGCTCGCTGAATTGGCGAATGTGCGCCAGTACGCGCCGGACTTCCGGCATAACGTCCTTGCCATCCACCAGGATGGGGCGCTTGGAACGGTTGCGCAGCGCGGTATGCAGTACCGCGCGCTCCTCGGTGAAATTGATTTTCTCACCGTTGAACATCTTGTCGCGCCATTCTTCCACCCGGCACTCGCGCGCCAGTTGCTGCAATAGCGCCAGCGTTTCCTCGGTCAGGCGGTTCTTGGAGTAATCCAGCAGGATGCCGCAGGCGCTCAGCGACAGCTTATCGAAGCGCTGCGGGTCGGCGTCGAACAAGTCGCGCATGTGTATGGGCGCGGTATGCTGCTGGTGATCGGCAAGTTTTTGCCAGATGACGGATTGGGTCAGTTTCGACATGTATAACGTTATTCAATTTTTAAAATGACGCCGGCTAGCGGCGGCAGCGTGACTACAATCGAATGCGGGTAGCCCATCCAGGGCTTGTCCTCCGATTGCAGGCCGGCGCCATTGCCGACATTGCCGCCACCGTAGCACTCCGCGTCGCTGTTGAGCAATTCAACATAACGGCCGGCTTGCGGCACGCCGATACGGTAGCCTTGGCGTGGCACGGGGGTGAAGTTTAGCAGCACTATCACGCAAGCGCCATTACGCGCGCGCCGCTGGTAACTGATGATGGACTGGTCGGCGTCGTGGCAGTCGATCCAGGCAAAGCCTTCGTGCGAGAAGTCCAGCTCGTGCAGTGCCGGCGTGCCGGCGTAGAGTCGACCAAGGTCACCGGTTAACTGATGTATGCCTTTGTGCCAATGAACGTCGAGCAGGTTCCAGTCCAGGCTGGCGGTGGCATTCCATTCGCGTCCCTGGCCGATTTCGTTGCCCATGAAATTGAGTTTCTTGCCGGGGTAGGTCATCTGGTAGGTGAGCAGCAGGCGCAGGTTGGCAAACTTCTGCCAGCCGTCGCCCGGCATCTTGTCCAGCAGCGAACGCTTGCCGTGTACCACTTCATCGTGCGAAAACGGCAGCACGAAATTCTCGGTATAGGCATACAGCTGGCCGAAAGTGAGCTGGTTGTGGTGGTAGCGGCGGTGGATGGGATCCTGTTTGAAATAGGCCAGGGTGTCGTTCATCCAGCCCATGTTCCACTTCATCGAAAAGCCCAGCCCGCCCAGGTACACCGGGCGCGAGATCATGGGCCAGGCGGTGGATTCCTCGGCGATAGTCAGCGCGCCGGGGAAATCCTCATGCACCATGACGTTCAGCTCTTTCAGGAAGTCGATGGCTTCCAGGTTTTCGCGGCCGCCGAACTTGTTGGGCAGCCATTCACCGACCTTGCGCGAGTAATCCAGATAAAGCATGGAGGCCACCGCATCCACGCGCAGACCGTCAATGTGGAACTCGTGCATCCAGTAATGGGCATTGGCCAGCAGGAAGTTGCGTACTTCGTTGCGGCCGTAGTTGAAAATCAGCGTACCCCAGTCCTGGTGCTCGCCCAGGCGCGGGTCTTCGTGCTCGTACAGCGCGGTGCCGTCGAAGTGTGCCAGCGCCCAGCTGTCCTTGGGGAAATGCGCCGGCACCCAGTCCAGTAGCACGCCGATGCCGGCCTGGTGGCAGGCATCCACCAGCGCGCGGAAGTCGTCCGGGTTGCCGAAGCGGCTGGTGACGCCGAAATAGCCGGTGGTCTGGTAGCCCCAGGATTCGTCCAGCGGGTGTTCACTGATCGGCATCAGTTCAATATGGGTGAAGCCCAATTGTTTGACGTAAGGCACCAGTTGTTCGGCCAGCTCGCGGTAGCTTAGGTAGCGGCCGCCGCTGGCGCGCTTCCACGAACCGAGGTGCAATTCGTACACATTCATTGGCTGGTGCAGCCAGTCGGCACTGGCGCGTTGTTGCAGCCAGCCGCTATCCCCCCAACTGTGCGCCGAGGGCGCGGTAACACGCGCGGCAGTGCCCGGACGCAGTTCAAACTGCGCGCCATAGGGGTCGGTTTTGACCAGGATATGGCCGTTGTGGCGGTTGCGGATTTCAAACTTGTACAGCGCGCCGTCGCCGATACCGGGGATAAAAATTTCCCATACGCCGCTGGAACCATGCGCGCGCATTGGGTGAGTGCGGCCATCCCAGCGGTTGAAATCGCCGATGACGCTGACACGCTCGGCATTGGGCGCCCATACGGTAAAGCAGGTGCCGGCAACGCCTTGATGTTCCGCCACGTGCGCGCCGAGCAACCGGTAGGCTTGGTGCAGGCGACCCTCGCCAAACAGGTGCAGGTCATGGTCGGAGATCATGGGCGGTAGTGAATAAGCATCGTGGCGTTCAAAGGTCTTGCCATCCTGTTCGATGCGTAGCAGGCAAGGGGTGGGCGGTGCAACCAGGCCAGCCCAGCTATGCAGGCCATCCTGGTGGCCGCGCTTCAGTTCCACCCAGTCCTCGCCAGTTTGTAGCCAGACGCGTGCGGCGTAGGGCAGGAAAGCGCGGAATACATGGTCGCCACCTTCACGGTGCAGCCCCAGCCAGGCAAACGGGTTGTGGTGCCTGGCTTCGAGTATCAGGGTGAGCTGCGGATCATGTTTGGGTTTGGTGGCCATGGTGGGTGCCTTTTAGTGGTTCTGGATTATCTCTGCTTAACGTGGCTATAATGGTCACAGGCGGTTTGGTTTGGCTTGGAAACGCCGCTTTATGAGTAAACAATAAGCCAGACTATAAATCAGGAGAGGCAAAAATGCAGCAGGATTTATCATCATCCCGTTTTGTAAGCGCGCTAACCAAGAATACGGTGGCGCTGATTCTGGCTGGTGGCAGAGGGTCCCGCCTGAGGGATTTAACCAATTGGCGCGCCAAGCCAGCGGTGCCGTTTGGCGGCAAGTTCCGCATTATTGATTTTCCGCTTTCCAACTGCATGAATTCCGGTATCCGCCGCATCGGCGTGGTGACGCAATACAAGGCGCACAGCCTGATCCAGCATATCCAGCGCGGCTGGGGCTTCCTGCGCGGCGAGTTCAACGAGTTCGTCGAGCTGCTGCCGGCGCAGCAGCGGGTGGAGGAGGAGTGGTACAAGGGTACCGCTGATGCGGTGTTCCAGAATCTCGACATCCTGCGCAACATGGGGCCGGAATATGTCCTGATCCTGGCCGGCGACCATATCTACAAAATGGACTACGGCCAGATGCTGGCCTCACACGTGCGCAACAAGGCGGACATGACGGTAGCCTGCCTCAACGTGCCGGTTGAGGATGCCAAGGCGTTTGGCGTGATGGGCGTGGACGAGCACGACCGCATTGTCCAGTTCCGCGAAAAACCGTCCAATCCTGATCCGCTACCGGATGATCCCACCCAATCGCTGGCCAGCATGGGCATTTACGTGTTCAACGCCTCTTTTCTGTATGAACAGTTGATCCGTGATGCCGACGACCCCGACTCGGTGCATGATTTCGGCCAGAACATCATCCCGCACCTCATCAGCAAGTACCGCGTGTACGCCCATCGTTTCGCCGACAGTTGCGTCAACAGCGCCGACGGCAAGCACTATTGGCGCGATGTGGGAACGATAGACGCCTACTGGGAAGCCAATATGGAGTTAACCAAGGTGACGCCGGAACTCAACCTGTACGATTCCAGCTGGCCGATCTGGACTTATCAGGCGCAGCTGCCGCCGGCCAAGTTCGTGTTCGACAGCGACGACCGCCGCGGCAAGGCTGTGGATTCGCTGATTTCCGGCGGCTGCATCATCAGTGGCTCCAGCGTGCGCCGTTCGGTACTGTTCTCCGATGTGCGCGTGCATAGCTACAGCAATATCGAGGATTCGGTCATTTTGCCTAACGTGAGTATCGGGCGCCACGTTACCCTGAAACGGGTGGTGATAGACAAGGGTTCCATCATTCCCGAGGGCATGCAGATCGGCGTCAACCCCGAGGAAGACCGCAAGCGCTTCCATGTCTCCGAAAAGGGCATTACGCTGGTCACCGCGGACATGCTGGGGCAGAACCTGCACCACGCAAGGTAATTTCAACCCTATAGAGTGTGTTACAGGGCCGCCATGCGGCTGCCCTTAATACCGACTTCGCCGAAATATCACCCATGCCACAACGCCGCAAGCTTTACCTCAACCTGTATTGGCACATGCACCAGCCGGATTACCAGGATTACCTGACCGGCGAATACGTGCTGCCGTGGACTTATCTGCACGCCATCAAGGATTACACCGACATGGCCTACCACCTGGAGCAGAATCCACACGCCAAGGCCACCTTCAATTTTGTGCCGGTGCTGCTGGACCAACTAGAGGACTACACCGAGCAATTCGCCAAGCAGCAGATGCGCGACCCGTTACTGGCATTGTTCCTGGTGCCGGACGGCGAAGCGTTGAGCGCAGCGCAGCGCAGTTTGGTCATCGAGAGTTGCTTCAAGAGCAACCACAGCAAGATGATCGATCCGTTCCCCAATTACCGTCGTCTACATGAGTTATTCAAGATGCTGGATACGCAGGGCGGCGACAGCCTCGACTACCTGTCCGACCAGTACATGCTGGATTTGCTGGTGTGGTACCACCTGGCCTGGACCGGCGAAAGCGTGCGGCGCGAAGAGGAACTGATCGCCCGCCTGATGGCCAAGGGCAGCCAGTTCAACGCTGGTGACCGGCGCGAGCTTTTCGACCTGATCGGCACGCTGATTTCCGGCATCATCCCGCGCTACAAGGCGCTGCAGGACGCGGGGCGCATCGAGCTTTCCAGTACGCCGCACTTCCATCCCATCTTGCCGCTGCTGCTGGATTTTAATGCGGCGCGCGACGCCATGCGCGATGTCACCTTGCCGGAAAGCCCGCGCTATCCAGGCGGTCTTAACCGCGCCAAGGCGCATATCGCCTCTGCTATCGACAGCCACTACCGGCGCTTTGGCGAGCCGCCGCGCGGCATGTGGCCGGCCGAAGGCGGGGTGTCGCACCCGGCACTGCTGCTGCTGGCGCAGCAGGGCATGAACTGGGCCGCGACCGGGGAGGGGGTGTTGGGCAACAGCCTTAGCCAGATATACGGCGGTGGCTTGCCAGAACGACACCATTACTTGTACAAACCCTATCTGGTCACCGACGGCCGCCAGCAAATCGTCACGTTCTTCCGTGATGACCGCCTGTCGGACAAGATTGGTTTCGAGTATTCCCGCTGGCACGGCGCCGATGCGGTCAATGATTTCGTGCGTGAGCTGGAACATATCTGGCACATCACCGACCCGGAAGAGACGCCAGTGGTCAGCATCATCCTGGATGGCGAAAATGCCTGGGAATACTATCCCTACAACGCCTATCATTTCCTCTCTGACCTGTACCAGGCACTGGCCGGCCATCGTCACATCGAGATGAGTACCTTCAGCGAAGTGGTGAGCCATTGTTCCAGCGTTTCCAGGAACGAGGAACTGCTGGAAACGCAAAGCTTCCACGGCGCCAACATCGCGCTGGAGAACCTACCCGCCGTTTGCGCCGGCAGCTGGGTGTACGGCAGTTTCAGCACCTGGATTGGCTCGCCGGATAAAAACCGCGGCTGGGATTTGCTGTGTGAAGCGAAAAAGAACTACGACCTGGCGATGTCCAGCAAACGCCTCAATGCGGCGGAGAAAGCCTTGGCCGAACGCCAGCTGGGCGATTGCGAAGGCTCGGACTGGTTCTGGTGGTTCGGCGATTACAACTCGGCCATGAGCGTGGCCAGCTTCGATAACTTGTACCGTCGCAACCTGACTAACCTTTACCGCATGCTCAAACTGCCGGTGCCCAAGACGCTTGGAAATGTCATCAGTACCGGCGGCGGCGCACCAGAGGGCGGCGGCACCATGCGGCGCGGGCAAGAGTAGCATAGCCAACCTGATGTTTTTTTCTGTAAAATCCGTAACTTCCTTGGGGCGATTGGTTGTGGCCCCTTCATTTTTATATGGAAGCCCCAATTGACTAAATCTGTCGCGTTATTGCTGGGCGTGCATGCCCACCAGCCGGTCGGCAATTTCACCCATGTGCTGGACGATGCCCATACCCGCTGCTATGGGCCGTTCCTGCAAGTGCTGTACCGTTATCCGGAATTCCGTTTCGCCATCCATATCAGCGGTTGGCTGCTGGATTACATGCTACAGCATTACCCGCAGGACATGCAGTTGCTGAAGGACATGGTCAAGCGCGGCCAAGCGGAACTGTTTGGCGCCGGCTACACCGAGCCGGTATTGGCGGCTATTCCATCCAGGGATCGCGTTGGCCAGATCACCAAGCTGTCTGAGCACCTGCACAAGAAATTTGGCCAGAAGCCGCAAGGCGCCTGGCTCACCGAGCGCGTGTGGGAATCCACCGTGGTACCGGCGCTGGGTGATTCCGGCATTGATTACGTGACGGTGGATGACTACCACTTCCTTTGCACCGGTAAACAGCCGCATGAACTGAACGGCTTTTACACTACCGAAGAAGACGGCCGCAAGCTGGACCTGTTCCCCATTTCCGAACCGTTGCGCTACCGCCTGCCGTTCTCGCCGGCGCATGAGGTGGTGGGCTACCTGGAAAGCCTGGCGGACGACAGCGGCCAAGCGGCGGCGGTGTATTTCGACGATATCGAAAAGTTTGGCATCTGGCCGGAAACCTACGAATGGGTATATCAAAAGGGCTGGCTCAAGGACTTCATCGAGGGCGTGCTGCGTTCTCCCGTCATCCGCCCCATGCGCTACAGCGATTACCATGAACAGGCGCGTACCAAGGGCGTGGTCTACCTGCCCACTGCCTCCTACAGCGAAATGAACGAATGGACGTTGCCGGTGCCGGCAGCACACCATTACGGCGACATGGTGGAGCGTGAGAAGCGTGAGGGCCGCTGGGAAACCAGCAAGCCGTTTGTGCGCGGCGGCATCTGGCGCAACTTTTTCATGCGTTTCCCGGAATCCAACTGGATGCACAAGCGCATGTTGGCGCTGTCGGCGCGTTACCACGCCTTACCGGAGCAGGCCAAGACGCCGGCTATGCTGCATGAACTGTACGAGGCGCAAGCCAACGATGCTTATTGGCACGGCTTGTTTGGCGGTTTGTACCTGCCCCACCTGCGGCGCGCCATCTATAACGCCATGGTGCGCCTGGAAGCCCTGCTGGATGCGGCGCAACCGCGCCCGGTACGCAGCCAGACCGACCTTGACCTGGACGGCAATGACGAACTATTCCTGCAAAATGGCACTTTGCAGGTGGTGGTCAGGCTGGATGGTTCTGCTTCCATTGGCGAATTTGATGCCTACCGGCTGGCGCACAACTTTGGTGATAGTCTGGCGCGCCAATCCGAGCACTACCACCGCAAGGTGCATGCTGGCAATGACCATGACCATAGTGGCGAAGGCATCGCCAACCCGCATGAGCGGGTCAGCTTCAAGCACGTAATTTCTGCCGAGGATCTGGCTACTGATGCCAACCCAAGAACCCTGTTCCGCGACACTTGGGCGGATCGTGAAGGGTCGCCTGCCATCCCGGTTGAATATGAGCTACCGGGTGGCGGCAAGACTGCCACTGCCGCTTTCAAGGGGCGCGTCAATGGCAGCACGGTCAGCAAGAAAATCGCGCTGGCGGAGAGCAGCCTGCAAGTGGCCTATCGTTTCGACAAGCTGAAAAGCGGACTTTTCCGCGTCGAAATCAACCTGGCCATGCCCAGTTGCGATGGCCCGGCCGGGCGTTTCAGGCTAGGCGGTGATGTCCCCGGCGGCTTCGGCCAGCCGCTGCACCTCGATGCCATGCAGGAACTGGTGCTGGAAGACGAAGTGCTGGGCGGTAGCCTCAAGCTTGCCAGCAGCGTGCCGTGCCGCCTCGAATCCCATCCACATTTCAGCGTGTCGCAGTCCGAGGCTGGTTTCGAGAAGATCATGCAGGCGGTGACGCTGGTGCTGAGCTGGCGCGCCAATGCCCTGGCCAAGGGCGTTGACCTGGAGATCAAGGTCAACTAACCCATCCTCAACCCAGCCTAAGGAAGACCGCATCATGGCCATTTATCAAAAAGTCGTTGCATTGAACAAAGATGCTCACCAGCAGCACAAGCTCAAACAAGTGAGCGACTTTTACTTTGCATCGGATATGCAGACAGTGCCGGTGGTGGCCAACGAATTCAGGGAAGCCACCAAGGAATACCCCATTGTTTTCGTGCGGGTGCAGCAAGGCCAAGAGGCGTTGGTGCCGATGGTGTTGTTGGGCCTGCAAAGCGCGCAAAACCTTTTCGTCGGTGACGATGGTGCCTGGAGCGCCCGTTATGTCCCGGCTTTCATCCGGCGCTACCCGTTTATCTTCGCCGAGACCGGCACGGATCAATTGACGTTATGTGTAGATGAGGAATTCGCCGGGTTCAACACCGATGAAGGCACCGCATTGTTCAACGACGGCGAAGAAAGCGACTTCCTCAAAGAGGTGCTGCAGTTTGTTTCGGCCTACCACCGTGACTCCCAGCTCACCACGAGCTTTGTGAACAAACTCCAATCGCTGGATTTGCTGGAAGAGAAAAATCTGAAGGCGGAACTGAAGGACGGGCGCGAGTTTGTCGTGCAGGGATTTTATGTGGTGGACGAAGACAAATTGAACAAGCTGAATGCGGAGCAGGTGCAAGGACTATTTAGCACCGGCGAACTGGGTGTCATCTATGCGCACCTGATGTCCTTATCCAATCTCAACCGCTTGCTAGACTTGGCTACCGAGCGCGGTACCCAAGTGGTGCACTGACCAGCCTGGCATCACAGATCAGGCGAAGCGCATGGCCAACTGCGGAAAACTGCTGATAGGTGTTGATGTCGGCGGCACCAACCTTAGGGTAGGCCTGGTTGATGGCCTGACAGTCGTCAACGAGACGCGCGTGCAGGCCAACTTTTCCGACTTGTGCCATCACAACCCGCCCGAGCAGGCGGTGCGCGCGATAGTCGACTCTTTGGCCAATGCGCTGGCCGACGCCATACAACAGCATCCCGCGGTAGCCGCTATCGGATTGGGCTTCCCCGGCTTTATTGTTGCCGGCCGGGTGGCGCAGTCGCCCAATCTTCCCGGATTGCAGGATGTGGACTTGGTGACCCCATTGCAGCAGCAATTGGGGTTGCCAGTCATTGTTGAGAATGACGCACTGGCTGCGGCCTACGGCGAATACTGCCTAACCGGCTTGCAGGGCAGTGGGCTGATTTATCTCGGCTTAGGCACTGGCGTCGGTGGCGGCCTCATCGCCGATGGTCAGCCATTCCCCGGTGAACACGGCGTGGCGATGGAAGTCGGCCATATCATCGTGGAACCAGGCGGCCGCCCCTGTGGCTGCGGTAATCACGGTTGCATGGAGCAATACGCCTCCGCCAACGGCGTCGCGCTCAGCTACCTGGAAGCCACTGGTCATCGCCTGACCGCCCACCAGATCGCACAACAAGTCGCTACCGGTGACGCCGCGGCTGTTGCCGCCTATGCCACGGCCGGCGATAAACTGGCGCAGGCGCTGGCGCACATCCTGAAGGTGGTGGATGTTGGCACTATCATGATCGGCGGCGGCGTGAGCGCAGCTTGGCACTTGTTGCAACCCGCCTTCCAGCAGCGCCTGCAAGCCGACCTCATCCCCGTGCTACGCGACAAGATTGATATCCGCGTGTCCCAAGCCGGCGACCAGGCCGGCATGATAGGCGCAGCCTTGCTGGCTGGACATCAACCGCCACGCTAGCTTGTAATCGGCCTCTGGTGCGAGCGGCTTTGTTTTCGCTTAAGATTGCCTTAAGACTGTCACGCTAAAGTGCACGCCATGCTATCCCTCATGCAATATCCCCCAATGCCACGCCAACTGGCTGTTCTCGCCCTGTTGTTCCTGCCGCTAAGCACGCAGGCCGAGGAACTGGAACGGCTGGTGCCGGACACCCAACTCACCCTGTTGGCGGTGTTGCAGAAAACCTTTGAACGCAGTCCGCGGCAGCAGGTATTGCAGGCGGAGAGCGTGACGGTCGAGTCGCGCAAGCTGCATGCCGATGGCGTGTTGCCAGGCGCGCCGGCGGTTTCCATGGCGCATCAGGGCGATGCCAGTGGGCCGGGGCACTTGACGATGTGGGAAACCGCGCTGGAAGTGCCGGTATGGCTGCCGGGGCAACGCGCCGCGCGCGAGGCGGTAGCGCGAACCGCGGGGAACGGGCTGGAAGCCAACCGTGCCGGCCTGATGTGGCAGGTCGCCGGCCAATTGCGCGATGCGGTGTGGGATGTGGCGCTGAATGCCAATAGCGCGGATTTGGCCGCACAGCGCCGTAACACCGCGGAGGCCTTGCAACGTGACGTGGAGCGCCGCCAGCAGGCCGGCGAATTGGCCAAGACCGATGTGCTGCTGGTACGCAACGAAACCTTGCAAGCGCAGACCGCGCTGGTGCGCGCCCAGGCCGAATTCAAGCACGCCGAGCACCGCTATTGGATGCTGACCGGCCTCAAGCAGCTTCCCGCCAATCCCGCCGAGAAACTGTCCGACCGCAACGAACTGGACGAGCGCCACCCGCTGCTGGCGGAAACCGCACAGCGCGTGGCGCTGACGGAAGAAGAACGTAACCTCACGCGAGTACAGAAGCGTGAAAATCCGCAGGTGGTGGTCAACGCCCGCCGTGAGCTGGGCGCTTTCGATTCGCAATACAACAACAGCCTGGGGGTGGCGGTGCGTATCCCGTTCGATAGCGAGACACGCTCGGCGCCCATGATGGCGGGCGCCGAGATGGCAGTGGCGCAGGCCATGAGCGAACGCGACCAGTTGCTGCTGGCGCTACGCACCGCATTGCACGAGGCCGAGCATAACCTGGAAGTCACGCGCGACGAACTGGCCATCGTCGAGGAACAGAACCGGCTGATGCAGGAAAGTCTGCGTCTGGCGAAAAAGGCGTTCGAGTTGGGCGAAACTGATCTCGTCAGCCTGTTGCGCGTGCAGGCGCTGGCCTACGAGGCCGAGCGCGCGCTGGGCAGCCGCAAAATACAGTTGCAATGGGATGTTGCCCGATATAACCAAGCCGTGGGAGTACTACCTTGAGAAGATTTTTAGCGCCATTGCTGCTGACTTTGGCTTTCCCCGTATTTGCCGCTGACACCATTGCCATCACCCCCACTCAGCAGCAATCCATGGGCATCACGGTGGTGCCGGTGAGCGCTTTTTCCGCCATGAGCGGCAGCCGCATGCCGGGCGAGATCATGGTGCCGGTGGGGCAGGAGCGCGTAGTGAGCGCGGCGCAGCCGGGCTTGGTGGATGCGGTATTCGCCGCCGCCGGGCAGAACGTCAGGAAAGGTCAGGCGCTGGCGCATCTCAGCAGCCCGGAACTGGTAGCCTTGCAGCGAGACTATCTGCAAGCCCGGACGCAGCAGCGTCTGGCGAAGAGTACGCTGGACAGGGATGAAGAATTGTTCAGGGACGGTATCATCGCCGAGCGGCGCTACCTCACGACCAAGAGCAGCTACGAGGAATTGTCCTCGCTGCTGGCCTCGCGCCGCCAAGCGCTTAAGCTGGCCGGCATGGGCGAGGGCGCGATTGCACAACTAGAAAGCCGTGGTGAGTTGACCAGCGGCCTCACCATCAGCGCGCCGATCGAGGGCCAGGTGCTGGAGCAGATGGTCACCGCCGGCCAGCGTGTCGACAGCGCTATGCCACTATTCCGCATCGGTCGCCTGCAGCCGCTGTGGCTGGAAATTCACGCCCCGCTGGAAGTCTTGGGTGGCGTCAGCAACGGCATGACCGTGCGCATCCCGCAGTACCAGGCTGAAGGCAAGATCATCGCCATCATCCGCAGCGTCAACAAGAACGACCAGACCCTGCATATCCGTGCCGAAATCACGCGCAACGCCGAGCGCCTGTCGCCTGGACAGTTCGTCGAGGCCGAAGTGGAAGCGCAGGGTACCGCCGGCAAGCACTTCAGCGTGCCGCGCAATGCCGTGGTGCGCAACGGCGCTGGCAGCTACGTGTTCGTGCAAACCGCCAAGGGCTTCACCCCGCAACAGGTGGTGGTAGCCTCCGAGCAGGCCGATCGCATCATCGTTTCCAGCGGCCTGCACGGCACCGAGAAAGTCGCCGCCAGCGGCACGGTGGCAATCAAGGCCGCCTGGGTCGGTGCCAGCGGAGAATAAAAGTGCTTGCCAGACTGATCCAATTCGCCCTTACCCAGCGTCTTTTAATGCTGGTGCTGACCACGCTGCTGGTGGGAGCGGGCGGCTATGCGTTCAAGAACCTGCCGATTGACGCTTTTCCCGACGTTTCTTCCACCCAGGTCAAGATTATCATCAAGGCACCGGGGATGACGCCCGAGGAAGTGGAAGCGCGCATTACCGCCCCGGTGGAAGTGGAAATGCTGGGGCTACCGCACCAATCCATGCTGCGCTCGGTGGCCAAGTATGGCTTGACCGACATCACCGTGGATTTCGATGACGGCACCGATATCTACTGGGCGCGCCAGCAGGTGGCAGAGCGCCTTAATGCCATCTGGGGCAGCCTGCCGCCGGATGCTAGCGGTGGCATCGCGCCCATGACCACGCCGCTGGGCGAGATGTTCATGTTCACCATCGAAGGCGGTGGCCTGTCGCTGGAACAGCGGCGCAGTCTGCTGGATTGGGTGATTCGCCCGCAGTTGCGCACGGTGCCGGGGGTGGCCGATGTCAACGCGCTGGGCGGGGTGGTGCGCAGTTTCGAGGCGGTACCGGACAATGGCCGCATGTATGCGCGCGGTGTGGCGCTGGACGCGCTGCAACGGGCACTGGAGCTCAACAACAAGAACGATGGCGCCGGGCGCCTGGGCGATGGCGAGGAATCTCTGCTGGTGCGCGCGGAAGGGCGCTTCCAGACCCTGGATGACGTAAGTGGCACGGTGATCCGCAGTGTGCAGGGCATGCCGGTACGCGTCGGCGACGTGGCCGAGGTGCGTATCGGTGCATTGACCCGCTACGGCGCGGTGACCAAGGATGGCCAGGACGAGGCGGTGGAAGGGTTGGTGCTGGGCTTGCGCGGCGCCAACGCGCGCCAGGTGGTGGAGGGCGTGCGCGCTCGGATTGCCGAAATCACGCCGAGCCTGCCCAACGGCGTGACCATCAAGGTATTTTATGACCGTGGCAATCTGGTCGAACGCGCCGTCGGCACTGTCACCCATGCCTTGCTGGAAGCCATCGTGCTGGTGGTGATCCTGTTGGTGCTGTTCCTCGGCGACTGGCGCGCCGCGCTCACCGTGGCGCTGGCGCTGCCGTTGGCGGCATTAATGACTTTTATCCTGATGGGTCAGTTCGGCATGTCGGCCAACCTGATGAGCCTGGGCGGGCTGTCCATCGCCATCGGCATGCTGGTGGATGCCGCCGTGGTGGTGGTGGAAAACATCGTTTCCCATCTGGCGCACGGCAAGGAGTCACGCCTGCCGCGCTTGCACCTGATCTACCGCGCGGTGAAGGAGGTGAGCGTGCCGGTAACCTCCGGCATCCTTATCATTATTACCGTATTCCTGCCGCTGCTGACGTTGCAAGGGTTGGAAGGCAAGCTGTTCGGCCCGGTGGCGCTGACCATCGTGTTCGCCCTGTCTGCTTCGCTGCTGCTATCGCTGACGGTGATTCCGGTGCTGGCTTCCTTCCTGCTCGGCAAGGTCAGCCACGAGGAACCCTGGCTGGTGCGCCAGGCGCTTAAAGCTTACGAGCCGGCGCTGCAATGGGCGCTGGCGCATACCCGGATCATTGTTATCGGTGCCGTGCTGGCGTTGTTGGCGACGGCCTTCGCCTACCTGCAAATCGGCAAGACCTTCATGCCGGTGATGGACGAAGGCGACATCATCATGCAGGTGGAAAAGTTGCCCTCCATCAATCTGGATAAGTCCACCGAGCTGGACTTGGCGGTGCAGCGTGCTGTGCTGGAAAAGGTGCCGGAAGTGCAGGGCATGGTGTCGCGCGTCGGCTCCGACGAACTTGGCCTCGACCCGATGGGGCTGAACCAGACTGATAACTTCCTGGTGCTGAAGCCCCGTGAACAATGGCGCTCACCGGACAAGAGCAAAATTATTGACGAACTGCGTGTCGTGCTGGACGGCATGCCGGGTATGGCCTATGCCTTTACCCAGCCGATCGAGATGCGCGTCAACGAGATGATCCTGGGCGTGCGCGGCGATCTGGCGGTGAAGATTTTCGGCAGCGACCTCAACAAGCTGGACGCCATGGCGCAGCAGACGGTGAAAATCCTCAAGTCCATTCCTGGCTCCGAGGATGTCTACACCCCGCAGAACAGCGGCGTGCAATACCTGCGTGTGGCGGTAGACCGGCTGGCCGCCGGGCGGCTCGGTTTCGATATCGCCCAGGTGGAATCTGCCCTGCGTGCGCAGTTGGAAGGCAAGCAGCTTGGCATTGTGCAGGAAGGCCAGCGCCGCACGCCCTTGCTGTTGCGCGGCGGGCAGGGGCTACGCACCTCCCCGGCTGATTTTGCCAACCTGATGCTGACCTTGCCGGATGGCAGCAATGTGCCGCTTTCCGCCATTGCCAAGCTGGAGCAGGTGGAGGGGCCGGTCAAGGTGGATAGAGAAAAAGGCGCGCGCATGGTGGTGGTGATTGCCAACGTGCGCGGGCGTGATCTGGTCGGCTTTGTCGAGGAAGCGCGTGCCAGGGTACTCAACGAAGTCAAACTGCCGGAAGGCTACAGCATGAAGTGGGGCGGCCAGTTCGAGAACCAGCAGCGCTCGGCCGCCAGATTGGCCATTGTCGTGCCGATTGCCATCGGCCTCATCTTCCTGCTGCTGTTCGCCACCTTCCGCTCGGTCAGGCAGTCGCTGCTGATCCTGTCCAATATCCCGTTCGCCATGATCGGTGGCGTGTTCGCGCTGTGGCTGTCGGGCGAATACCTGTCGGTACCGGCCTCGGTCGGCTTCATCGCCTTGCTGGGCATCGCCGTGCTCAACGGCGTGGTGATGGTGAGTTACTTCAACCAACTCGCGGCGCACGGCATGGAACTCGGCCGCGTGGTGGTGGAAGGCGCCAAGCGCCGCCTGCGGCCGGTGCTGATGACCGCCAACATCGCCGCCTTCGGCCTCATTCCGTTGCTGTTTGCCACGGGGCCGGGCTCGGAGATCCAGCGTCCTCTGGCTATCGTGGTGATCGGCGGGCTGGTGACTTCCACTGCGTTGACGTTGATTTTGCTGCCGATTCTTTACCGGCGGTTCGGCCTGGAGAAATAGCATGGAACAATGCCTGCTGACCATTTACGCCCCGCCTTCGGTGGAAGAAAGCATCGTCGACTGGCTGCTGGAGCACCAAGAGATCGAGGGCTTCAGCAGTACCGAAGCGTTTGGCCACGGCATGCGACATAGCGGCATGAGTTTGCTGGAGCAGGTCAGCGGCCGCCAGCGCCGGGTGCAGTTTCAGATCCAGACTAACCTTGAATTGATTGAGCGCCTGCTGCTGGAGCTGCGCGAAAATTTCAGCGGCAGCGGCTTGTACTACATAGTGTCGCCGGTGCTTGAGTCCGGTCGGCTATGACGGAGGAGCTACTGTTTTGGGGAAGACAAAATCGCCTATAATGCAAATTTTTCATGCTGTTACTTATGCCAGCGGCGACTATTAGCGGATATGCCGTGCCAAGGCCCAAGCTACGTGCTCCCTGACAAGGGCCGAAATGTGGCCGGTATGTCGTTGTAGCGCATCGATCACTTCCACCGAGGTTGGTGCATTGCCCAGGCCGACCGCAATGTTGCGCAACCACTGTTCCCAGCCGATGCGGTAGATCGCGCTGCCGGCCATATTGGCCTTGAATTCCGCTTCTTCCCAGCCAAACAGATCCACCAGCGTCACGTCATCCAAACCATGCCGCACATGAAAATCCGGCTCCTTGCTGACTTGGGCAAACTTGTTCCACGGGCAGGCCAGCTGACAATCGTCGCAGCCGTAGATGCGGTTGCCAATCAGCGGGCGCAGCTCTTCCTGGATGCTGCCTTTGAGTTCTATGGTAAGGTAAGAGATGCAGCGCCGCGCATCCACGGAATAGGGCGCGACGATGGCTTGGGTGGGGCAGATGTCCAGGCAGGCACAGCAGCTGCCGCAATGGTTCTGCCCCGGCTCATCCACCGGCAGTGGCAGGTCGGTGTAGATTTCGCCGAGGAAGAACCAGGAGCCGGCTTCGCGCGATAACAACAAGGTGTGCTTGCCGCGCCAGCCCAGGCCGGCCTTCTGCGCCAGTTGCACTTCCAGCACCGGCGCGCTGTCGGTGAAGACGCGGTAGCCGAATGCGCCGATTTCGCCGGCGATACGGTCGCACAGGTGTTGCAGGCGTGCGCGTAGCACCTTGTGGTAATCCCGCCCCAGGGCGTAGCGTGAAATAAACGCCTGGCGCCCGTCCCGCATCACTTCCCAGCTATCCCGAGCGGGATCGGGCCGGTAGTCCATGCGCGCAGAGATGACGCGCAGTGTGCCGGGCACCAGTTGTGCCGGCTGCGTGCGCTTGGTGCCGTGTTTTGCCATATAATCCATGGCGCCATGGAAACCCCGTTGCAGCCATTCCCGGTAGTACGGCTCGGCCGCGCTCAAATCGGTGTCGGTGATGCCGACCTGGTTGAAGCCCAGCGCCTTGCCCCAAGCCTTGATGTCGGCGGCCAGCTGCTGCGGATCGTATGAAGTATGTCCCATAAATTCCATCATATTACACGTAGCTTGCCCGACGAAGCTGCCACTCTGGAGCTGGGGGCCAGCCTTGCCAAAGCACTACGAGGTGGGCTCACGCTCTGGCTGCAAGGCAATCTGGGAGCGGGGAAAACCACGCTGGTGCGCGGTCTACTGCGGGGCCTGGGATTCGCGGGTAAGGTAAAAAGTCCCACCTATACATTAGTTGAACCTTACGTAATTTCTGGGTTATACTTGTATCACTTTGATTTATACAGATTTGTAGATGAGGAGGAGTGGGATGCCGCAGGCTTTCGAGACTACTTCAATCCGCAGTCCGTATGTCTGGTCGAATGGCCCGACAAGGCTGGCCGCCTGTTGCCACCCGCAGACGTTGAAATTACGCTGCAAACCGAGGGTTGCGGGCGCATCGCCACTCTTTCCACCAACAGCGAGGACGGACGATCATGTTTAAAACATTTATCCTGATTCTGATGTTGGGCCTTGGCTTGTCTGCCGAGGCGGCCGGCATCACCATTGCCTCCGCGCGCGTCTGGCCGGCGGCCGACTACACCCGCATTACACTGGAATCCGCCAAGCCCATCAGCTACCAGATGAGCCTGCTCAAAAAACCCGAGCGCCTGGTGCTTGATCTGGAAAACGTCGAGCTGGGCGCCACCCTCAAAGCCCTTACGAGCAAGGTGCAAGCCGGCGACCCCTATATCAAGCAGGTACGCGCGGCAAACTTCAAGCCCGGCGTGGTGCGCTTGGTGATAGACCTCAAGGCTGAGGTCAAGCCTTCGCTGTTCGCCTTGCCGCCCGCCGGCGAGTACCAAAACCGCCTGGTATTGGATATCTACCCGGCACAAGACCCGCTCATGACCATGCTGCAACAGCGTGAGCCTGCTCCGGCAGCAAGTGCTACCGAACCGGAACAGCCCAGAATGGCCACCGTGCTGGCCGGCGAACAGTTGACCAATGCGGTACGGGCGAGCCTGGATCCTGAAACGGAAAATGCTAATGAGCCTGCACCTGAAATGGTGCGCCTGATTACCGTGGCGATTGATGCCGGGCACGGCGGCGAGGATCCGGGCGCCAGGGGCGCCAACGGCACGCACGAGAAAGACGTCACCCTCGCGATCGCGCGCAAGCTGCAAGCGCTGATTGACGACGAATCCAACATGCGTGCCGTGCTGACGCGCGACGGCGATTATTTTATCCCCTTGCATGGCCGCGTGGTCAAGGCACGCAAACTGCAGGCCGATTTATTTGTTTCCATCCATGCCGATGCCTTTAGCAAGCCGGATGCCCGCGGTTCCTCGGTGTTCGCCTTATCCGAGCGTGGTGCCACCAGCGCCATGGCGCGTATGCTGGCGCAGCGGGAAAACGACTCCGACCTGATCGGCGGTGTCAGCCTGGATGGTAAGGATCCCTACCTGGCGCAAACCCTGCTTGACCTGTCCCAGACCGCCACCATCAGCGACAGCCTGAAACTGGCCAAGGTCATGCTTGGGCAACTGGGCGAAATCAATACCCTGCACAAGAATGCGGTGGAGCAGGCTGGCTTTGCCGTGCTGAAATCGCCAGATATTCCTTCCATCCTGGTCGAGACCGCTTTCATCAGCAACCCGGAAGAGGAGCGCAAGCTCAACGACGAAGCCTACCAGACCAAGATAGCGGAAGCGTTGCTGGCCGGCATCAAGCGCTACTTCGCCAGCAACCCGCCGTTGGCAAAATCCAAACTCGCCTTGCAATAACAGGAATCGTCCCCTGCATGAGGGTTGAGCGGCATACGCCACTTAGCCCTTAAGTTTTTTGCTTCTTTTCAGTGGCCTGACAAATTGGGGATACATTTCGCCCGTATCATAGTCATATCCGACTGTTTTCCCAATAAATGACATAGCCGATGCATTCATCAGTACGACGAAAACGCCTAACATTGGCTTTGGCCTTGTGCACTGCCGTGGCAAGTCCACTTGCAGACGCGGTGGACTGGAACGACCCGTTTGAAACCGGCAAGCTGCCGGCTGCCAGTCCATTAGGCTCGGTGCAATATCCCCCAGCAGATCAACCCTGCGCCAATCTTGACACACAATCCCCTCTGACCATCATTGATGTGGTGGATCGCGTGCTGTGCCAAAACCCGCAAAGCCGCGAGGCTTGGGCCAATGCGCGCTTCCAGGCGGCGCAGGTGGGGGTAGCAAGCGCGCCTTTCCTGCCCAATGTCAGCGTAAATGGCGCCGTTGCCCGCAATCGCAGCAATGGAGCGGGAACGAATATGTCCTACAACAGCGCGGCGGCAACGGCCAACCTGTCCTATTTGCTGTACGATTTCGGCGGGCGCGATGCCACGCTGGAAAACGCCCGGCAGCTGTTCCAGGCTGCCAGTGAAACGCAGGATAGTGTGGTGCAGAGTTTGTTCCTGTCCGCCATCAGCGGCTACTACCAGGTGAACTCGACCCAGGAGGCTATCGAATCGATCCGGCAGGCGGAGCGTGCCAGCCAAGCCAGCCTGGACGCGGCGACTGCGCGCTACAAAGCCGGGGTAGGGACGATTGCCGACCAGCTACAGGCGCGCACAGCGCATTCCCAAGTGGTGCTGAACCTGATTACGGCCGAAGGCGCGCTGCAAAACGCTCGTGGTGGGCTGGCCAGCCTGATGGGGATGGACCCGAATCGGCCTTATACCTTGCAGGCAACGGCCAAGATGCCAACTTACGAGAAATTCCAAGCTGATATCGGCGAATTGATCGCCGAGGCGCGCCGCCGCCGCCCCGACCTGGCCGCCGCCGAGGCGCAGGTCAAAGCGGCGCAGGCCAATATCAGCGCCGCCGAGGCCGCCGGCAAGCCCAGCGTGTCAGTGACCACCGCGCTTGGTTATCTGGATCAGCAATTCAATGGGACCAACCACAATGGCGCTATCGGGTTGAGTGTGACCATTCCGCTGTTCACCGGATTTGCCAGCACCTACAACATCCGCTCAGCGCAGGAACTGACCGAGGTCAAGAAGGCGGCGCGCGACCAGGTCAACCTGCAAGTAGGTCTCGATGTGTGGAATGCCTACCAGAACCTGCAAACCGAGACGCAGTCGGTGGAAACCAGCCGCGACCTGGTTGCCAGCGCCACACAGAATTCCGATGTTGCGCTGGGACGTTACAAGGCCGGTGTGGGCAATATTCTCGACGTGCTGACGGCACAGTCGGCGCTGTCCAGTGCCCGGGTACAGCATATCCAGGCAGTATTCAGCTGGAATATTGCCCGCGCCAACCTGGCTTACGCCATGGGGCAACTGGACGACGTTGAAACCGGCGTGAACATTTTACCTACGGAAAACAAGCAATGAATCTGCGCAAATTGATTTTCAGCGGCAAGATGCTGACCCTGTTGCTGGTGGCCGGCGGGGTGGCTGGCTATGTCTATTACCAGCGCCACCATCAGGCGGTGCCGGAATCGCTCTACCGCACTGAAAGTGTGGATCGCGGCGATATGGTGCAGACGGTATCGGCCAACGGCACGCTCAACCCGGTGACGTTGGTCAGCGTCGGCACCCAAGTTTCCGGCACCGTCAAAAAGTTGTTCACGGATTTCAATCAAAAGGTCAAGCAAGGGCAGGTTTTGCTGGAACTGGATGACTCATTGTATGCAGCCCAAGTGCGGCAAAGCGAGGCCAATGTCAGGAACGTAGAAGCGTCGCTCAGCCTCGCACGGGCCAACGAAGCGCGCATGCAAAACCTGTTCGCCCAGGATTACGTGTCGCGGCTGGAATTGGATCAGGCGGTGCAGGCGCGCGAATCGGCGGAAGCGCAGATCGCCCAGGCGCAGGCACAGCTGTCCAAGGATAGGGTCAATCTTGGTTATGCCGTTATTCGCTCGCCGGTGTCGGGAGTGGTGGTGGCGCGCGAGGTGGATGTGGGGCAGACTGTGGCTGCCAGTTTCCAGACACCGGAGTTGTTCAAGATCGCACAGGATTTGTCCAAGATGCAGATCCATTCCAGCTTCGCCGAGGCCGATGTAGGGCAGATACGCGTCGGCCAGCCCGCCAACTTCACCGTGGATGCCTTTCCCGCGCGTAAATTCAAGGCAGTGGTGCATGAGGTGCGGCTCAACCCTACCATCCAGCAGAATGTGGTGACCTATGACGTAGTGCTGGATGTCAGCAATCCAGATCAGGTACTGCTGCCGGGCATGACTGCCTATGTCGGCATCACCCTGGCCGAAAAACAGGATGTATTGCGCGTGCCTAACACCGCATTGCGCTACCATCCGGTGCAGCAGGGCGCACCCAAGGCCGACAAGTCGCAGCACCGCAAAAAGGAATCCGCGACCCGCACCCTGTACGTGCTGCGCGATGGCAAGCCGGTCGCGGTGCCGCTCGAGCTCGGCATCACCGATAACCACTACACCGAGATCGTCTCCGGCACCCTCCAGCCCGGCGACCAGGTGATCGTCGGCGATGCGTTGCCGCAGGCTGACAAGAGCACGCCGGGAGCTCCCAAGGTGAGATTATTCTGATGGTGCCAGAGCCGCCGGTGCCGGAACCACTGATCCGCATCAGCCATCTCGACAAGCAATATGGAACCGCCGCCGGGCCGGTGCCAGTGTTGCATGATATTTCGCTGGGCATCGCCAGCGGCGAGTTCGTCGCCATCATGGGTCCCTCCGGTTCCGGCAAATCCACTTTCATGAACATCCTCGGCTGCCTGGATATACCCACCGCCGGCGAGTATTTCCTGGCCGGGCGCAGCGTTGGCAGCCTGGATGGCGATGCGCTGGCCAAGCTACGCAACCAGGTGATCGGCTTCGTGTTCCAGGGTTTCAACCTGCTGCCGCGCGCCAACCTGGAAACCAATGTGGCACTGCCGCTACTGTATGCCCACGTGGATAAGGCGGAGCGGCTGGAGCGGGCGCGCCATTATCTGAATCAGATGGGCTTGGGCAAGTATTGTAAATCGCTGCCCAGTAACATTTCCGGTGGCCAGCAGCAGCGCGCGGCCATTGCCCGTGCCTTGGCCGGCAAGCCTAGCCTGATCCTGGCTGATGAACCTACTGGCAATCTGGACACCCAGACCAGCCGCGAGATCATGGACATCTTCACCCGCCTCAACGCGGAGGAGGGCATCACTGTCGTGCTGGTGACGCACGAGCCGGACATCGCGCAATATGCCAATCGGCTGGTACGCTTCGTCGACGGCCGCATCGTGCACGACGGCGGAGTTGAAGCCGCACACGAGGGAGGGGCCTGACATGCTGGGCGTGATGCTGGGAGAAGCCTGGCATGCCATGGGTGCCAACCGCATGCGCACCTTCCTCACCATGCTGGGCATGGTGATTGGTGTCGGTGCGGTGATCGCCATGATGGCCATCGGTCAGGGGGTGAAGGATTCCGTCAACGAATCCATTGCCTCCATGGGCAGCAACCTGTTCATCGTGGTTTCCGGCTCCACCACTTCCGGCGGCATGCGCATGGGTGGCGGCGCCGCGCCCACACTGACGCTGGGTGATGCCCAGGCTATTACCGAGTTGCCCACCGTCCGCGCCGCAGCGCCGGTGATCGGTGGCAATGCACAAGTGGTGCACGGCTCCGTCAACTGGAGTACGGGAGTCAACGGTGTGACGCCGGTCTACCTGGATGTGGCGGCCTGGCAAATGGCCGAGGGCAATTGGATGGCGGATTCCGATCTGCGTTCGGCGACTCGCGTTGCCGTGTTGGGACAAACCGTGGTGCTCAACCTGTTTGGCGACGAAGATCCCATCGGCAAGACCATCAGGATTAAGCAGAGCCCGTTTACCGTCATCGGCGTGTTGGAAGGCAAGGGCCAGTCGCTGGATGGGCGCGACCAGGACGATGTCATCCTGGTGCCGCTACGCACCGCGCAGCGCCAGCTGTTTGCCCAACAGTTCCAGAATGCCGTGCGCAACATCATGGTGCAGGCGGTATCGGCCGCCGCCATGCTGCAGGCGGAAAAGGAAATGAACGAGTTGCTGCGCCAGCGGCATAGAATTCGGGAAGGTGCCGACGACGACTTCACCGTGCGCAATCTGGCCGCCCTAGCCAAGACCGCCGCGCAGACCGCGCAGCTCATGTCCATGCTGCTTGGCGCCATCGCCTCCATCTCGCTGGTGGTGGGCGGCGTCGGCATCATGAACATCATGCTGGTGTCGGTCACCGAACGCACCCGCGAAATCGGCATCCGCATGGCCATCGGCGCGCGCCGGCGCGACATCCTGATGCAATTCCTGCTGGAAGCGATCAGTATTTCCGTGGCCGGCTGCCTGATCGGCGTGGCGCTTGGGGTGGGCGCTGCGCTGCTGGTCAACAACCTGACGCAAACTCCCGTGGTCATTACCCTCAGCTCCATCCTGCTAGGCTTTGCCGTGGCCACGGCGGTGGGGGTGTTCTTTGGCTACTACCCTGCTTACAAGGCCGCCGGGTTGAGGCCAATCGAAGCACTGCGTTACCAGTAATTAAGCAGGTAAAATGGCGGAACTATGCCCGCCATTCACCTGCTCCCCGACCACCTCATCAGCCAGATCGCCGCCGGCGAGGTGGTGGAACGTCCCGCCTCTGCGCTTAAGGAATTGCTGGAAAACAGCCTGGATGCTGGCGCTGACGATGTTTCGGTGCATCTGCTGCAAGGCGGCGTCAAGCAGCTGCGCGTGGCGGACAACGGCGCCGGCATCGCGCCGGACGAATTGACGCTGGCACTGACGCGCCACGCCACCAGCAAGATCGCCAGCCTGGATGACCTGGAAAACGTCGCCAGCCTGGGTTTTCGTGGCGAGGCGCTGGCCAGCATTGCCTCGGTGTCGCGCACCACGGTGGCCAGCCGCGTCAACAGCGAACGCCACGCCTGGCGCGTGGCGGCGGAAGGCGGAAGCATCACGCCGCGCGAACCGGCCGCGCTGGATGCCGGCACCGTGGTGGAGATCGGCGACCTCTATTACAACACGCCCGCCAGAAGAAAATTCCTCAAGACCGAAGCCACCGAATATGGCCACTGCGAGGAGGCGTTCAAGCGCATCGCGCTATCGCGTCCGCAGGCCGGCTTCCTGTTGCAGCACAACGGCCGCGCCCAATGGCGGTTGACAGCGGGCGAGCCACAGAAACGTTTTGCCGAAGTACTGGGCGAGGAATTCACCGAGCATGCCTTGCTGCTGGATGAATCCGCCGCCGGCCTGCGCCTGTGGGGCATGGCCGCCAAGCCGGCATATTCCAAACTGTCGCGCGACGCGCAGTATTTCTACGTCAACGGCCGTTTCATCCGCGACAAACTGGTCGCCCACGCCATCCGTCAGGCCTATCAGGACGTGCTGCACCACGAGCGGCATCCGGCCTTCGTGCTGTTCTTCGAGCTCGACCCAGCGCTGGTGGACGTCAACGTCCATCCGACCAAGACCGAGGTGAGGTTTAGGGATTCGCAGGCGGTGCACCGCTTCATTTTCCACGCCCTGCACAAGTCGCTGGCCGCGCCGGTGGGCACCGCGCAATCTGACGCGCTTCCTGCACAAGCGGGGATGGCGCCAAGTGCCGGAGGGGGGGGCAGCTTCTATCCCGGCTACCAGCCGCAAATCCCGCTGCGGGCGAACGAGGGGCTGGGTTTTTACCAAACATTGTTCGGCAGCCAGCCGCTATCCATGCCTTTGCCAGCAGGAGCCGTGTCAAGCGTCGGAACTGCGGAATCCGAGCAGGACTACCCCCTCGGCTTCGCCATCGCCCAGTTGCACGGCGTCTATGTGCTGGCGCAGAACCGGCAGGGGCTGGTGGTGGTGGACATGCACGCCGCGCACGAACGCATCATGTACGAACGCCTCAAGACCGCGCTGGACACCCACGCCGTCGCTACCCAACCCCTGTTGCTCCCGGTCAGTTTCAACGCCGACCGCCTCGAAGTCACCACGGCGGAAGAGCAGGGCGTCGTCTTGCGAGATTTAGGTTTTGAAATCGCCACGCTGTCCCCAACCACGTTGGCAGTACGCGCCGTCCCCGCCATGCTGGCCGATGCCGATGCGGTAGCCCTGGCGCGCGCGGTGCTGGCAGACATCCGCGAATTCGGCGGCAGCCGCGTGCTCACCGAACGTCGCAACGAACTACTCGCCACCATGGCCTGCCACGCCGCCGTGCGCGCCAACCGCAGCTTGACCCTCACCGAAATGAACGCCCTGCTGCGCGACATGGAAGCCACCGAACGCTCGGAACAATGCAATCACGGCCGCCCGACCTGGTTCCAAGTCAGCATGGCGGATTTGGACAAGATGTTTATGCGGGGGACGTAATGAGCACTCTTTATCACTACTGCAATGCCAGCGCATTTGTCTCAATCATTCAGTCGCGGTCTCTGTGGCTCTCATCGTTGAAGTTATCAAATGACACGATGGAAGGGCGGATCATCAATCGTGTCGTCATGGAACTCGCCCGGAAAGATGGTCTGAATGCATACGCTTTGGAGCGCTTAGAAGAGAGTGTTGGCTTTATAGAGCAAATGTTTGATGGGCTTGGATTCTGCCTGTCTGAGGATGGAGACTTGCTTAGCCAGTGGCGCGGTTATGCCGATGAGGCAAGCGGTCTTTCGATTGGTTTTTCGCAAGACTATCTGGAAAAATTAGCGCTCTTCAACAAAGAGAAGGAGACTTCCACTTTCACGTTGAAAAAAGTTGAATACGAGCCTGATATTCATACCAAGCAAGTAGCTCCAACATATGCTGAACTAAGAAAATTAATTGATGCTGGCGCATTCAAAATACCTAGCCTTGGTGCAAGCCTATTGTCTTTTCAAACTGATGAAGATATTAAAGTAGAAAGGCAAGCCATCGAAAATAATAACAAGGTACTTTTCTTTAAGTTGCTTGGGCTACTTCCAAAGCTTTTCTTGCTCAAGGCGATGGCTTCCGAGAAGAGCGTGAGTGGCGCCTTGTTTCCACACTTATTAAAGATGTTGCTGATGATTGCGAGTACCGTGCTGCTGCTGGCCGTGTTGTCCCCTATAGAAAGTTTGACCTCGTCGATCTCGGCATGCCAGCGATTGTCGAAGTGCTTTTGGGTCCCAAACATCCGACGCCCCGGCAGGTGGTTGCTGCTATGTTAAAGCACTATGGATTTGACAACGTCGAAGTTCGTTGCTCAGAAGCTACTTACAGATGAACCCAGCAGCCTGATAGGGCGCAATAACTGAAAGGCATTGCGCCGCATTCGTGCCCCATAAATACCTTATGTCCCCACCCATCTCCACTGCCCGCATTGTGCTTGCCAGCTTCATCGGCACCGCCATCGAATTCTACGATTTTTACATTAAGTGCGTGTAATATGGCGGTGATGCACAAGTAGTGTATTACATGCTATGGACGCTTATTGCATTAATGCTTCAATTTCACCACCAATAATGAGCGAAAGCCGCCATGCGTAATGCGTGACTACGCGAAGGTGAATTCCCTCCGAGAGTCGGCCATTCGGGTCATTTCGGCTTGACGAGATTTTCGTCTGCTTTATATTAATTACAGCCAGCCAAGTAGCATGCAATTAAGTTAATACGGTGGCGAGTGATAGGACATCATCAAACTGCGGCCATAAAGCTGCAATGCGCACTATAGGATAGCAAGTGCAATAAGGGCGGTTTCAAGAACCAAGTGCAAAAAGCGCAGCATGATGCTGCTTAAAGTCAAAAGCGTCAGGAGTAAACAGTTCGGCCGGGCACTTGAAGCCAAGTGACTTGCGCGGTCTGGTGTTCAGTTTCC
>Ga0265327_10000530_pt1 | contig 65606 bp, 71 predicted proteins | sample 41621metaG_FD_202089 | JGI IMG/M metagenome (GOLD analysis project Ga0265327, IMG submission 202089) | Rhizosphere microbial communities from Carex aquatilis grown in University of Washington, Seatle, WA, United States - 4-16-21 metaG | ecosystem: Host-associated > Plants > Roots > Rhizosphere...
TTTCTTCAGCAGCGACTCGTATTGCTGCGACATCATGTAGTTCTGCACCTGGGCCATGAAGTCCATGGTGACCACCACGATGATCATCAGCGAGGTGCCGCCGAAATAGAACGGCACGTTGTACTTCAGGATCAGGAACTCCGGCAGCAGGCAGACGAAGGTGATGTACACCGCGCCGGCCAACGTCAGGCGAACCAGGATCTTGTCGATATAGCGCGCGGTCTGGTCACCAGGGCGGATGCCCGGGATGAACGCACCGCTCTTCTTCAGGTTGTCTGCGGTCTCGCGGCTGTTGAAGACCAGCGCCGTGTAGAAGAAGCAGAAGAACACGATCGCGCTGGCGTACAGAAGCACGTAGATCGGCTGTCCCGGGCGCAGCGCGCTCGCGATGTCCTTGATCCAGCGCATGCTGTCGCCGGTGCTCATCCAGCCCACGATGGTGGTCGGCAGCAGGATGATCGACGAGGCGAAGATCGGCGGGATCACGCCGGCCATGTTCAGCTTCAGCGGCAGGTGCGAGGACTGGCCACCGTAGACCTTGTTGCCGACCTGGCGCCGCGCATAGTTCACGAGGATCTTGCGCTGGCCGCGTTCGACGAACACCACGAAGTAGGTCACCAGGATGACCACCGCGATGATGAACAGGGCGACGATCGGGTTCATCGCGCCGGTCGAGACCAGCGATGCCAGGCCGCCGATGGCGTTGGGCAGGCCGGCCGCGATACCCGCGAAGATCAGGATCGAGATGCCGTTGCCCAGGCCGCGTTCGGTGATCTGCTCGCCGAGCCACATCAGGAACATCGAGCCGGCCGTGAGGCTGACCATGGCCGTGATGCGGAAGCCGAAGCCGGGCGAGGTCACCAGGCCAGCCGACGATTCGAGCGCCACCGCGATGCTGAAAGACTGGAACAGGGCCAGGGCCAGCGCACCGTAGCGGGTGTACTGGGTGATCTTGCGCCGACCGGCTTCGCCTTCCTTCTTGAGCTGCTCGAAGGTGGGCAACACGTAGGTCATCAACTGCATGATGATCGACGCGGAGATGTACGGCATGATGCCCAGCGCGAACACGGTGAAGCGCGACAGCGCCCCGCCCGAGAACATGTTGAACAGGCTCAGGATCCCGCCCTGCTGCCCCTGGAAGAGCTGCGCGAGCTGGTCCGGGTTGATGCCCGGCACCGGGATGTGCGCACCGATGCGGTAGACCACGAGGGCGAGCAGCAAGAAGACGAGCCGGCGACGCAGGTCGCCGAACTTGCCTGTCTTTGCGAGCGTTGCCGAGTTGGTTGCCACGAAGAGCTTCTTTCAGTCCGGATGGATCAGGCGATGCTGCCGCCGGCTGCTTCGATCGCAGCCTTGGCGCCGGCGGTCGCGCCGATGCCCGTCAGCTTGACGGCCTTGGTCAGTTCACCGGTCTTGACGACCTTGACGACCTTGGCGATCTGGCCCACGAGGCCGGCTTGCTTCAGCGCCAGCACGTCGACTTCGGCCAGGCCGAGCTGCTCGAGGGCAGCCAGCGTGACTTCGGCGTTGTACTTGAGCGATTGCGACTTGAAGCCGCGCTTCGGCAGGCGACGCTGCAGCGGCATCTGGCCGCCTTCGAAGCCCACCTTGTGGAAACCGCCTGCGCGCGACTTCTGACCCTTGTGACCGCGACCCGCGGTCTTGCCGATGCCCGAGCCGATGCCGCGACCGACACGGCGCTTTGCATGCTTGGCGCCGTCGGCCGGCTTGATGCCATTGAGTTCCATATGCGTCTCTCTCGGCTCTATCAGAGCACTTTGACCAGATAGCTGATCTTGTTGATCATGCCGCGCACCGCGGGCGTGTCCTGCAGCTCGCTCACGCTGTTGAGCTTGCGCAGGCCCAGGCCGCGCACGGTGGCGCGATGCGATTCCTTGGTGCCGATCGGGCTCTTGACGAGCTGGACCTTGACGGTTTGTTGTTGCGTCATGTGGGTGCTCCGTCCTTAGGCGAACAGCTGCTCGACCGTCAGGCCGCGCTTGGCTGCGACTTCGGAAGCCGTCGTCGCATTGCGCAGGCCGTTCAGGGTCGCGCGAACCATGTTGTAGGGGTTCGACGAGCCATGGCTCTTGGCCACGACGTCGGTGATGCCCATCACTTCGAACACGGCGCGCATCGGGCCGCCGGCGATGATGCCGGTACCCTTGGGGGCCGGGTACATCACGACGGACGAAGCGCCATGGTGGCCGTGCACTTCGTGGTGCAGGGTGCCGTTCTTCATCGCGCCCTTGAACAGGTTGCGACGGGCTTCTTCCATTGCCTTCTGCACGGCGGCGGGCACTTCCTTGGACTTGCCCTTGCCCATGCCGACGCGGCCGTCGCCGTCACCGACCACGGTGAGCGCTGCGAAACCGAGGATACGACCACCCTTCACCACCTTGGTGACGCGGTTGATCGCGATCATCTTCTCGCGCAGACCGTCCTCGGGGCCTTCGTTCTGCGTTCTTGCCTGAATCTTTGCCATTTTGAATCTCGTGTCCGGTTAGAACTGCAGGCCGGCTTCGCGCGCCGCATCGGCCAGCGCCTTGACGCGGCCGTGGTAGGCGAAACCTGCGCGGTCGAAAGCGACCTTCTCGACGCCGGCGGCCTTCGCCTTCTCGGCGATGCGCTTGCCGATCGCGACGGCGGCGGCGGTGTTGCCGCCCTTGCCCGATGCGCCCAGCGAGGCGCGGACCTCGGCTTCGGCGGTCGATGCGGTGGCGATCACCTTGGCACCGTCGTCGGAGATGACGGTGGCGTAGATGTGCAGGTTGGTGCGATTCACCGTCAGGCGCGCCACGCCTTGCGTCGCAATGCGGATGCGGGTCTGGCGCGAGCGGCGCAGCCGTTGGGCTTTCTTGGTCAACATCATTTTGCTGCCCCTTATTTCTTCTTGGTCTCTTTGATCGTGATCTTCTCGTCCGAGTAGCGGATGCCCTTGCCCTTGTAGGGCTCTGGCGGACGAATGGCACGGATCTCGGCGGCGACCTGGCCGACGCGCTGGCGGTCGGCACCCTTGATGATGATCTCGGTCGGGGTGGGCGTTGCCACCGTGATGCCTTGCGGCATGTCCTTGTTGACCGGATGCGAATAGCCAACCTGGAGGTTCAGCTTGGCGCCCTGCGCGGCGGCCTTGTAGCCGACGCCGATCAGGCTGAGCTTCTTCTCGAAGCCCTTGGTCACGCCGACCACCATGTTGTTGACCAGCTGGCGCACCGTGCCGCTCATCGCGTTCGCTTCGCGCGAATCGTTGGCGGGCTCGAAGCTCAGCTTGCCGTCCTTGTTGACGACGTTGACCAGGGGGCTGCGCGCCAGGTTGAGCGAACCGCCCGAACCCTTGACGCTGATCTGGTCATCCTTGATCGACACATCCACGCCTTGGGGGATGGCGACCGGCATTTTTCCTACTCGGGACATTTCAGTTTCTCCTCGATGTCTCGGTCAGGCGACGTAGCACAGGACTTCGCCGCCGACACCGGAGGCGCGCGCCTTGCGGTCGGTCATCACGCCCTGGGGGGTCGTGACGATGGCGACGCCAAGGCCGTTCTGGACTTGCGGAATGGCTTGCGCGGCCTTGTAGACGCGCAGGCCGGGACGGCTGACACGCTCGATGCGCTCGATGACCGGACGGCCAGCGTAGTACTTCAGCGTGATGACGAGCTCGGACTTGCCGGCTTCGGTCTTGACCTGGAAGCCGTCGATGTAGCCCTCGTCCTTCAGGACCTGGGAGATCGCGATCTTCACCTTGGAAGACGGGACCGACACCGTGGGCTTCGCGACCATCTGCGCATTGCGGATGCGCGTCAGCAGGTCGGCGATGGGATCACTCATGCTCATGTTGTTTGCTCCTGCCTGGCTTACCAGCTGGCCTTGGTGACACCAGGGATGTCGCCAGCGAATGCCAGTTCACGGATCTTGGCGCGGGCCAGACCGAATTGACGGAAGGTGCCGCGCGGGCGGCCGGTGATTTCGCAACGGTTGCGCTGGCGCGTCGGGTTCGCGTTGCGCGGCAGCTTCTGCAGGCCCAGGCGGGCGGCAGCGCGCTCTTCGTCGCTCTTCTTCGCGTCGTTGGCGATGGCCTTGAGTTCGGCGTGCTTGGCAGCGTACTTGGCGACCAGGTTGTCGCGCTTGAGTTCGCGTTGGATCAGGGATGCTTTTGCCACGGTTCGCCTCAGTTCTTGAACGGGAAACGGAAGCCGGCGAGAAGCGCCTTGGCTTCTTCGTCGGTCTTGGCCGTCGTCGTGATGCTGATGTTGAGACCGCGCAGGGCATCGACCTTGTCGTATTCGATCTCGGGGAAAATGATCTGCTCTTTGACGCCGATGTTGTAGTTGCCGCGGCCGTCGAAGGCGCGACCCGAAATACCGCGGAAGTCACGCACGCGCGGCAGGGCCACGGTGACGAAACGATCGAGGAATTCGTACATGTGGACGCCGCGCAGGGTGACCATGCAGCCGATCGGCTGGTTCTCGCGGATCTTGAAGCCGGCGATGGCCTTCTTCGACTTGGTGACCACGGGCTTCTGGCCAGCGATCTTCGTGAGGTCGGCGACGGCGTTGTCGAGGACCTTCTTGTCGGCGACCGCTTCGCCCACGCCCATGTTGAGCGTGATCTTGGTCAGACGCGGGACCTGCATCGGCGAGGTGTAGCCGAACTTCTCGGTCAGGTCCTTCGCGATCTTTTCGCGGTAGTGTTGTTGCAGACGTGCCATGTGAATACTCCTCAGGCGATCTTGATTTCGTCGCCGCTGGACTTGAAGACGCGCACGCGCTTGCCGTCCGTGACCTTGATGCCAACGCGATCGGCCTTGCCGGTCGCGGCATTGAAGATCGCCACGTTGGATTGATGGATCGGCATGGCCTTCTCGACGATGCCACCGGTCGTGCCCTTGAGCGGGTTCGGCTTGGTGTGCTTCTTGACGAGGTTGATGCCTTCGACGATCACATGCGAATCGTCCTTGCGCAGCGACACCGTGCCGCGCTTGCCCTTGTCGCGCCCGGCCAACACGATGACCTGGTCGCCTTTGCGAATCTTGTTCATGGCGTTGTTGTCCTTAGAGAACTTCGGGAGCCAGCGAGACGATCTTCATGAACTTCTCGTTGCGCAGTTCGCGCGTGACCGGCCCGAAGATGCGGGTGCCGATCGGCTCCAGCTTGGCATTGAGCAACACGGCGGCGTTGCCATCGAATTTGACGAGCGACCCGTCGGCGCGACGGATGCCCTTGGCGGTGCGAACCACCACGGCGCTGTAGATCTCGCCCTTCTTGACGCGACCGCGCGGGGCAGCTTCCTTGATGCTGACCTTGATGACGTCGCCCACGCTGGCGTAACGCCGCTTGGAGCCACCGAGCACCTTGATACACAGGACGGATTTCGCGCCCGTGTTGTCGGCCACGTCGAGCCGGGATTCAGTTTGGATCATGTCTATGTATTCCCAACTTGTACCGCTGGGCCTTGCGTCGATTGCCCCTTGGGGCGGCTCGACTGCAAGAGTCCTGCGGTCAGTCTTGGGCCCGTCGTCCACGCACCGAAACCATTTCCGTTGCGCTTTTGCTGGGCAGATATGTTCGCTTTTTTGAAGCGAAGCCCGCGATTGTTGCATAGTCCTGGGACGTCGTCAACAGCCCCTCATGAAAACGAGCGGCCGAGCGGCAGCGACAATTTCCCTTCCGCCTGTTCCGCCCCAGGGCTCCAGAGCCCCAAGGACCGGCGCCCCATCGGACATCCCGGACACGCCATGAACATCGCCGTCACCTTCCTGCCCCGCCGCGACCCCGAAGCCCTGCCCCCGATCGCCTTCGTCGGCGGGGGCAACATGGCAAGCGCCATCATCGGCGGCCTTCTCAAGCAGGGCGCGCGGCCCGAGGCGATCGAGGTGGTCGAGCCCTTCGAGGAGGCGCGGGCCCGGCTGGTCAGCGAATTCGGGGTTCACGCGGAGGCGCAGGCCGGCCCGGCCCTGGCGCGCTGCGAGGTGGTGGTCTGGGCGGTCAAGCCGCAGACTTTTGCCGAGGCCGCCCGGCCGGTGCGCGGGCTGGCTCCGGATGCGCTTCATCTCAGCGTGGCGGCCGGCATTCCCTCGGGCAGCATCGCGCGCTGGCTCGACACCCAGCGGGTGGTGCGCGCCATGCCCAACACCCCGGCGCTGATCGGCCAGGGCATGACCGCCCTGTTCGCCCGTCCGGCGGTGGACGATGCCGGCCGCAGGATGGTCGAGCAGGTGCTTGGCGCCACCGGCGAGTTGCTCTGGGTCTCGACCGAAGGCGCGCTGGACGCGGTGACTGCGATGTCCGGCTCCGGCCCGGCCTATGTCTTCTACTTCATCGAGGCGATGACCGAAGCCGGCATCGAGCTCGGCCTGCCGCCCGAACAGGCTCATCAACTGGCGGTCGGCACCTTCGCCGGCGCCACCGCCCTGGCGGCCAATGCGAGCGAGCCGCCGGCGGTGCTGCGCGACCGGGTGACCTCGAAGGGCGGCACGACCTACGCGGCCATCAGCTCGATGGAGAACGACGACCTGAAGGCGAAGTTCATGGCGGCGATCCGCGCGGCGCATCGGCGCGCGGCGGAACTCGGCGCCGAGTTCGGAAACGGCTGAAGGGCTCCCGGCGTCTCAGCGCAGCGCGTAGCCGGCCACGACCCCGGCGAACACAGCGAAGCCCAGCCAGTGGTTCTGCCGGAAGGCCAGGAAGCAGCCCTCGCGGGTGCGTTCCCGGATCAGCCGCCAATGCCAGGCCGCCTGCGCCGCCGCAGCGGTGATGCCGAGGTAGAGCCCCGCGCCCAGGCCGGCGCGCACGCCGATCACCGTCCATGACGCGAGGAAGATGGCGTAGCTCGCCATGACGATCGCGACGTCATGGCGGCCGAAGGTGATGGCGGAGGTCTTCATGCCGATCTTGAGGTCGTCGTCGCGGTCGACCATCGCGTATTCGGTGTCGTAGGCCAAGACCCAGAACAGGTTGCCTGCCAGGAGGGCCCAGGCGAGCGGCGGCACCTCGGCGCGCACCGCTGCGAAGGCCATCGGGATGCCGAAGCTGAAGGCCACGCCCAGGACCGCCTGCGGCACCGAGACGAAGCGCTTGGCGAAGGGATAGGCCAGCGTGACGGCCAGCGCCACGAAGGACCACAGCACGGTCGCCCGGTTGACGGTGAGCACCAGGCCGAATGCCAGCAGCGCCAGCACCGCGCCGAGCGCCAGCGCCTCCTTCACCGAGATGGCGCCGCTCGTGACCGGCCGCTGCGCGGTGCGCTTGACGTGGCGGTCGAAGTCGCGGTCGGCCACGTCGTTGACGCAGCAACCCGCGCTGCGCATCAGCACGGTGCCCAGCACGAAGACAAAGAGCAGATGCCAGCCTGGCCAGCCATCGGCCGCGAACCACAGCGCGCCCAGCGAGGGCCACAGCAGCAGCAGCCAGCCCGCCGGCCGGTTCCAGCGGATCAGGTCGAGGTACAGCGCAAGGCGTGAGCGCTCAGTCGTCATGCGAATAGCCAGACAGATGAGCTGCCCCCCGCCCGATCCGCGGCCGCGAAGCCGGCCCCGTCCAGGGCACCCGCGGAACTGGCTTCGCCAGGCCGCCGGGTGCGCCCCCCTCCCGCCGAAGGCGAGAGAGGGGGGAGCGGCGAAGCCGCTCGGGGGGTGTCATTCCTCCAGCAACGAGCGCAGCATCCATGCGGTCTGGTCGTGCACCGTGCAGCGCGCGGTGAGCAGGTCGGCGGTGGGATCGTCGCCGGCCTCGGCCGCCACCGGGATGAATTCGCGCGCGATGCGCGAGACGGTCTCGTGGCCCTTGACCAGGATGCGCACCATCTCCATCGCCTTGGGCGGGTTCTGCGGCACGTCGGGCACGGTGGCGATCTTGCTGAACTCGGCGTACGAGCCCGGTGCGTAGTGGCCCAGCGCGCGGATGCGCTCGGCCAGCACGTCGGTCGAGGTCCAGAGCTCGGTGTATTGGCCCATGAACATCGCATGCAGCGAATTGAAGTGCGGCCCGGTGACGTTCCAATGGAAATTGTGGGTCGTGAGGTAGAGCGTGTAGGTATCGGCCAGCACCCGGCTCAGGCCTTCGGCGATGGTGGCGCGGTCCTGGCGGTCGATGCCTATGTTGATGATCGGCGCGTTGCGGCTGCCCGATTCGTCGGCGACCTGGACGCCGCCCTTGCGCGGCACCTTGCCGGCGGCGGATGCCGGGGCGGCGCTGACGGCCGACTTGGGCTTCTTGACGACTTTGACCATGGCGAGAGTTTTCCTTGCTTGTTGTTCGGAGGTTGGACGATGGTTGATTGGCTGACGACTGGCAGCGACTCTAGCGCAGGACGCCGCTACGACAGCCGCTTGACGCCCGGCAACTCGCAGGCATAGATGGCGTTGCGCAGCGCGGCGATCGCCTCGTAGCGGGTGAAGCTGCGGCGCCAGGCCAGCACCACGCGCCGGGTCGGCGGTTCGCCGCCCTCGCGATCGCGCACCGGCAGGTAGCGCACGATCTGCTCGCTGTCCTTGCGGGCGCCCTTGCCGCGCGGCTTGAGCGCCTCGGCCGGCACCGACAGCCGCGGCACCAGCGTCACGCCCATGCCGGATGCGACCATGTGCTTGATGGTCTCGAGCGAGGAGCCCTCGAAGCTCTTGCGGATGCCCTCGGCATTGCTCGAGAAGCGGGCGAACTCCGGGCAGACCTCCAGCACGTGGTCTCGGAAGCAGTGGCCGGTGCCCAGCAGCAGCATGGTCTCCTTCTTGAGCTCCTCCGAACTGATCGACTCGCGGTCGGCCAGCGGATGGCGCGCCGGCAGCGCGGCCATGAAGGGCTCGTCGTAGAGCGCCGCCATCGCCAGGCCGGTGTCGGGAAAGGGCTCGGCCATGATCGCGCAGTCGATCTCGCCGGCGCGCAGCATCTCGAGCAGGCGCACCGTGAAGTTCTCCTGCAGCACCAGCGGCATCTGAGGCGTGCGCGCGATGTTCTGCCGCACCAGGTCGGGCAGCAGGTAGGGCCCGATGGTGTAGATGACGCCGAGGTTGAGCGGCCCCGACAGCGGGTCCTTGCCGCGCTTGGCGATCTCCTTGATGCTCGCGGCCTGGTCCAGCACGCTTTGCGCCTGTTGCACGATCTGCTCGCCCAGCGGCGTCACCGTGACCTCGCCGGCGCTGCGCTCGAAGAGCTTCACTTCCAGTTCGTCCTCGAGCTTCTTGATCGCCACCGAGAGGGTCGGCTGCGACACGTAGCAGGCGTCGGCGGCCTTGCCGAAGTGCCGCTCGCGGGCCACCGCGACGATGTATTTCAGTTCAGTGAGAGTCATAGTTTCTGTCTATTATTGCGCTTGTTCGACTGCCGGGCCGGGCGCCGGTCATCGAGCGCCAGCCGGAAGGAAGCCGTCGACGTGAACCCCTCGCTAAAGCCCGCCTCGGAATCGAGCGGCACCCAGAGCATCGAACGCGCGCTGCGCATCCTGCGCGAGCTGGCGGCGCGCGGCGAATTCGGCTGGCGGTTGTCCGACCTGGCGGCGCGCTGCGAGGTCGACAAGGGCACGGTGCACCGCATCCTTTCCTGCCTGGTGCGCGAGCGCTTCGTGCAGCAGCGCCCGCTCGACAAGCATTACTTCCCGGGGCCGATGCTCTACGAGCTGAGCCTGTCGATGCCCGGCTACGGCGCCTTCCGCCAGGCCTGCGAGCGGCGCCTCGCGAAGTTCGCGCTGCAGACCGAATCGATCGCCTGGCTGATGCTGCGCAGCGGCAACGAATACGTCTGTCCGGTGCGCGAAGGCACGCTCGAACTGCGCGGGCTGATGGTCCACGTGGGCACGCGACGGCCCTTGTTTACCTCCGTCGGCGGGGTGGCGATCCTGCAGACGCTGACATCGCTGGAGGCCGACCGGATCCTGGCCGACAACGAGCAGCAGGAGATCGCCCAGCGCGGCCCCGGCCGGCTCGGCGCGCTGCGCAAGATGCGCGAACGCTCGCAGCGGCACGGCTTCGGCGTGAACCTCGGCGACGTCGCGCCGGGCGTTCATGCCTTCGCGCTGCCGGTGCTCGACCTGCAGGGACGCGCGGTCGCGGCGGTCTGCCTGACCGGCCTGCCGGAACAGCTCGGCGAGGAGCGCCTGCCCGAGATCCGCCAGGCCCTGCAGGAGGTCGCCGACGGCGTGGCTGCCGATCTCCAGCACTTCATCGCCACGCCCAGCGCGCAACCGGCTGGCGGTTGACTTCCGGGGCGCGTTGCCGCGCCTTCACAGGAAGTTCAGATTGTGAAACTCCGCTTCCGGGCCCTATGGGCAGCCAAATAGGCGCTCGATATTCTGAAAAGGAGAGACAACTCACGGCAACGAGAAGCGATGAAGGCGAATTCGGCGGTCAACCTCGAGGATCTGCGTCAGATGGCGCGGCGCAAGCTTCCGCGGATCGCCTTCGATTTCATTGACGGCGGCGTGGACGACGAGCTGTGCATGCGGCGCAACCGCGAGGCCTTCCAGCGCCATCAGCTGGTGCCGCGCTACCTGGTCGACGTGACCCGGCGCGACCAGTCGACCGAGCTGCTGGGCCGCCGCTATGCCAGCCCCTTCGGCATTTCGCCGACCGGCCTGGCGGGACTGTTCCATCCGGGCGCCGACGAGCTGCTGGCCGAGGCGGCGAAGGCGGCCGACATCCCCTTCCTGCTGTCGAGCGCGAGCAATGCCGCGATCGAGAAGGTGGCCCGGATCGCGCCCGAGCATGTCTGGTTCCAGATCTACGGCACGCGCGACGAGCGCATCAACACGGACATGGTCGAGCGCGCCCGCCAGGCCGGGGTGCGCAACCTGGTGGTGACGGTCGACGTGCCGGTCAACTCGAACCGCGAGCGCAACCGGCGCAACGGCTTCTCGCGCCCCTTCCGCATGACGCCATCGGTGGTGCTCGAAGCCCTGGGCCATCCGGCCTGGGTGCTGCGCTACCTGCGCACCGGCGGCATCCCGATGATGAGCAACTGGGCGCCCTACGGGCCGGCCGGCGCGTCGGCGTCGCAGGTGGCCGACCTCTACGGCAGCCTGACGCCGGCGCCGATGATCCGCTGGCAGACCCTCGAACGCATCCGCGCCGCCTGGAAGGGGCGGCTGGTGATCAAGGGACTGCTGCATCCCGAGGACGCGCGCCGCGCCGCCGAACTGGGCGTCGATGCGCTGGTCGTGTCCAACCATGGCGGCCGCCAGCTCGATGCCGCGCCATCCCCGATCGAAATGCTGCCGGCGATCCGTGCCGCGGTGGGCGACGGGGTCGAGCTGATGGTCGACAGCGGCGTGCGGCGCGGCTCCGACATCGTGATCGCGCGCTGCCTGGGCGCGCGCATCTGCACCTTCGGCCGGCCCACCCTGTTCGGCGCGGCGGCCGGCGGTGCGGCCGGCATCGCCCGCGCGCTGCAGATCGTGCGCAACGAGATCGACATGGTGATGGCGCAGATCGGCTGCAGCGCCTTCGACGCGCTGGACGAGAGCTGGCTGCGCACCGCCGAAGCCGGTCCCGACTGGGGCCGGCCGCCCGAGGTGCGCCGCGGCGTGCCCGCATCGCGCCCGGCCGCCACGGCGAAGGCCGAATCCATCGAGACATAAAGGAGACGACTGAATGACTTCCCTCTTCAAGACGGCGCGGCGCGTCGCCCGCATGGCACTGCCGCTGATGCTGGCCGCGCTGGGCGCGAGCAGCGCCGTCGCCGACACCTGGCCCGACAAGCCGATCCGCATCGTGGTCGCCTACCCGCCCGGCCAGAGCACCGACATCGCGACCCGCTACTTCGCGACCAAGCTGTCGCAGGCGCTGAACCAAGGCGTGGTGGTCGACAACCGGCCGGGCGCCTTCGGCAACATGGGAACCGCCTATGCGGCGCGCGCCACGCCGGACGGCTACACGCTGGTCATGGGCGCATCCGGCACGCATGCGATGAACCCGGCGCTCTACGACAACATCGGCTACGACGCCGAGAAGGACTTCGAGCCGATCATCGCGACCGCCTTCATCCCGATGGTGATCTCGGTCAATCCGTCCCTCAAGGTCAACACGCTGCAGGAGCTGATCGCGCTGACGCGTGCCCAGCCCGACAAGATCAACGTGGCCCTGCCCAGCGTCACCGCGCAACTGGTGATGGAAATGCTCAAGCGGCAGAACGTGCCCTTGTTCCCGGTCAAGTACAAGGGCTCGGGCGAGGCGATGACCGCGGTGCTGGGCGACCAGGTGTCGGTGCTGATCGACACGGTCGCTGCATCGCAGGGCCAGTTCGGCAAGATCAAGCCGCTGGCCGTGACCTCGGCCAAGGCGATGACCGCGCTGCCCGAGATCAAGTCGGTGGCCGAGCAGGGCATCGACGGCTTCAGCGTGGTGGCCTGGAATGCGCTGATGGCGCCGCGCGGCACCCCGGTCGAGATCCGCGACCGGCTGGCCGCCGAGATGCGCAAGATCATCGCGCTGCCCGAGACCGCCAAGGCGCTGCGCGACCTCGGCTTCGAGCCGGCCCCGAGCATGGACCACGAGCAGCTGGTGGCGTGGTTGCGCTCGGAGCGTCGCACCGATGCCGAGATCATCAAGAGCGCCAACATGAAGGCGGACTGATCCGCACCCTCGCCCGGCTTCGACCTCCCACGCATCCACATCTCAAGCAGGAAAACCCATGTCCGCCATCGCCAATGAATTGAAAGTCCACAAGCTGCATTCCGATTTCGTGATCGAGGTCGACGAGCGCATCGACGAGATCCTCGACGATCCCGATGCGATCGAGCAGATCCGCCAGCTGTGGCAGACCTCGCCGGTGATCATCTTCCGGCGCCAGTCGATCGAGGAGGAGGAACAGGTGCGCTTCAGCGAGCACTTCGGCCGCTGCGAGAGCGCCAACCGCAAGGACATCCAGTCGCCCTACCGCGAGGAGATCATCTACTTCAGCACGCTGCGCTATGCCGACGGCCGCTTCGTCGGCGGCTTCGCGGGCGGCGACGACGTCGACTGGCATTCGGACCAGACCTACCGGGTGCGGCCGGCGACCGGCGCGATGCTCTACGGCGTCGAAGTGCCCAAGGGCGGCGGCGACATCTATTGGGCCGACCAGTACGGCGCCTGGGACCGCCTGCCGGCCGACGTGCAGAAGCTCATCGACGGCCGCACCGGCACCTTCCGCTATGCCAAGCGCATGGAGATCATGAACACGCTGGAGCTGAAGGACAAGGAAAGCGCGCAGGCCAAGGTGATGTCGCAGCTGCCCGATGCCTTCCATCCGGTGGTGCTGACGCATCCGGTCACCGGCCGCAAGGCGCTCTATGCCGACCCGACCACGCTGGTCTCGATCGAGGGACTGAGCGAAGCCGACAACGCACGGGTGCTGCCGATGCTGTTCGAGGCCGGCGGCAGCGCGGAGCTGGTCTACAAGCACAAGGTCCACAACGGCGACCTGATGATGTGGGACAACGGCTGCACCATGCACCGGCGCGACGAGATGCAGCTGGGCCAGCCCCGGCTCATGAAGCGCACCACTTTCAGGCTCGGCGCCGAGCTGCACTGCGTGCCGCAGCGCTGAACCACGCGAAGCGCCCCCATCCGCAGGCCGCCGAAGCGCGACCCGCTCCAGCCAGATCCCGAACGAGGACGAATCTTGAACCGATCCAAAGTATTCCTGCGCGTGAACCGTGTCGATGCCGGGCTGTGCCGGCAGGCGCTGGAGGTCACCGTGTCCGACCTGCACGAGGCCGCATCGGCCCGTGGCCGCGGCGGGCTGATGTCCAGCCGCATGCGGCAGATGCAGAAGGGCGGCCGCATCGCGGGCCCGGCGGTGACCGCCTTCTGCGCGCCGGGCGACAACCTGATGATGCATCGCGCGCTCTACCTGGCGCAGCCGGGCGACGTGCTGGTGGTGGTCTGCGACGCGGAGACTTCCGGCGCGCAATGGGGCGACATGGCGACCCGCTACGCGATGCGCAAGGGCCTGGCGGGCGTGGTGGTGCAGGGCTGCGTGCGCGACACCGACACCGTGGAGGCGCTCGGCTGCAAGGTCTGGGCCACGCACGTGCTGTCGATCCATCCCGACAAGAAGGGCCATGGCTTCGTCAACACGCCGGTGGTCTGCGACGGCGTCACGGTCAACCCGGGCGACCTGGTCATGGCCGACGGCGACGGCGTGATCTGCGTGCCCAGGGCCGAGGCCGAGGCCACGGTGCAGGCCGCCCTGGCGCGCATGCGCAAGGAAGAGGAGATGGCCAAGGCGATCGAGCGCGGCGAGGCCGTGTGGGACCTGGGCGGCTCGGCGGCCAGCTATGCCGCGATGGACATCGAGGAGATCGACGGCGCATTCGACGACCCGCGCTGAGCCTTGCCGTCGCGCGCGGCGACAGTTTCATCCACCGACGACGAGGAAACACAAGAATGAGAATCTCGAACCACCGCGGCGGCCTGCGCCTGGCCGGCCTTTGCCTGGCGGGCACGATGGCCTTCGGCGCGCTCGGCCTGGCGCGCGCGGCCGACTTCTGGCGCGCCTACACCTACAACGCAGTCGCGACCGTGACCGCGGTCAAGGGCCTCAACAGCATGTTCGACGCGATCAAGCAGGACACCGGCCTCACGATCCGGCTGAACCTGGGCGGCACGCTGCCGATCACCGCGACCAACATCACGCAGGCGGTGGCCGACAACGTGGTGCAGCTGGGCGACGACGCCTTCTTCATCGGCAGCGCGCCGGTCGGTGCGGTGGTGCGGCTGCCGCTGATGATCCGTTCGCAGGCCGAGTTCGAGAAGGCCTGGGACATCGCCGCGCCCTACCTGCGCGCCGAATACGCCAAGAAGGACGTGGTGCTGCTGGGCCGCTACATCTTTCCGTACAACGTGATCTGGTCGCGCAAGAAGCTCACCTCGCTGGCCGACATCAACGGCCAGAAGATCCGGGTGATCGCGCCCGAGCAGGCCGACTTCATCAAGATGCTGGGCGGCATACCGGTGACCCTCGGCACCGCCGAGGTGGCGGCGGCGCTCGATCGCGGCGTGATCGACGGCGCCATCACCGCCAGCTCGGGCTATGGCTACGTCTGGCGCGACCTGCTGAAGTACAGCTACCGCCTCAACGTGAGCTTCATCGACTCGCTGATCCTGGTCAACAAGGGCGCCTGGGAGCAGCTCTCGCCCGAGAACCGCAAGAAGGTGCAGGCCATCGTCGACGAGCACACCAGGCGCATCACCGACGCGATGGCCGCCGAGGAGGACGATGTCACGCGAAAGCTGGCCGCCGGCGGCATGGTCGTGACCGAACCGAGCAAGGAAGACATCGCGCTGGCCGAAAGCAAGATGGCGCCCTACTGGAAGAACTGGGCCAGCGGCCGTCCCGAGGACGCGCAGCAGGCGCTGCAGAAGATCATGTCCGCGATCGGCCGTTGATGCGCATGGACCCGGCTGTTGAAGAGCCCAACCCGATCGCCGTCATCGCCGACGACGCCGACGAGTTCAGTCCGCGCGAGGGCTGGATCGAGCGCCTCACCCGAGGTGCCACCGAGATCGCGGTGGTGGTGCTGGTGGTGATGATGGGCATCGAGATGATCGTGCGCTCGGCCTTCGGCTGGTCGCTGCAGTTCACCAACGAGCTGGGCGGCTATGCGCTGGTGGCGATCACCTTCCTGGGTCTGGCCTCTGGCCAGGTCGACCATGCCTTCCATCGGGTCCACATGCTCGACTCGCGGCTCTCCGCTTCGGGCCGCGCCGCGCTGCGGCTGGCCTTCGACGTGTCGGCGCTGATCGTGTCGGCGGTGCTGCTCTTCGAGTTCGTGCGCTTCGGCTGGATCACCTGGCGCTCGGGCGACGTCGCCGCGACCAGCCTGCAGACGCCGCTGTGGATCCCGCGCCTGGCGATGCCGATCGGCACGCTGGCGCTGGTGCTGAGCCTGCTGCGTACGGTGGCCGGCGACTGGCGCCGGCTGCGTGCCGCGCTGCGCCCCGGACAAGCGCCGGGCGCACCGGCGCACGGCGCCCGCAAGGAGGCCTTCGAATGAGCCCCGAATTCCAGATCGTCGTCATCTTCGTGCTGTTCCTGGCGCTGCTCGCCTCGGGCATGACGGTGCCCTTCGCCATCCTCCTGCCGGGCATGGTGTACCTCTACCTGCAGGGCGGCGTCGCGGCGCTGCACGGGCTCGGCCTGGTGAGCTGGGGCAGCATGGACAGCTACACGCTGACCTCGATCCCGCTCTTCGTGCTGATGGCCGAGTTCCTGCAGGGCAGCGGCATCGGGCTGCGGGTGTATGGCGGGCTGGCCAAGCTGGTGCGCAAGGTGCCGGGCGGGCTGCTGCAGACCAACATCGCCGGCTGCGCGATGTTCGCCGCGGTGAGCGGCTCCAGCATCGCCACTGCAGCAGCCATCGGCAAGGTCGCGCTGCCGCAGCTGGATGCGCGCAGCTACGACCGGCGCTTCGCGACCGGCACGCTGGCCGCCGGCGGCACGCTGGGCATCCTGGTGCCGCCGAGCATCGCGATGATCGTCTACGGCACCTTCACCGAGACCTCGGTGGCCAAGCTGTTCATGGCGGGCGTGGTGCCCGGCATCATCCTCACGCTGCTGTTCATGGCCTACGTGGCCTGCGCCGCGCTGGCCAGGCCCGGCATCGCGCCGCGCGAGACCGCAAGCCTGCCCTGGATCGAGGTCTTCAAGGCGCTGCTGGACGTGGTGCCCTTCGCGGTGCTGATCGCCGCCATCATGGGGACGATCTACAGCGGGCTCGCCACGCCGACCGAGGCGGCGGGCGCGGGCTGCCTGTTCAGCCTGGTGATCTCGCGGATCTGGGGCAAGCTGAGCTGGGCCGAGTTCCTGGCCTGCCTGCGGCGTTCGTCGCTGGTGGTGGCGAACATCCTGTTCATCACTTATGCCGCCTTCGTCTTCTCGTACGCGATGAGCTATGCGGGGGTGGGCGAGCAGGTCACCGAGTTCATCATCGGCCTGCACCTCAACAAATTCGAGTTCTTCCTGGCGCTGCTGGTGCTCTTCACCGCGCTGGGCGCCTTCGTCGAGAGCCTGGGCATGATCGTCATCACGGTGCCGCTGCTCTATCCGCTCCTGGGCAGCTACGGCATCGATCCGGTCTGGTTCGGCATCGTGGTGGTGGTGTTCATCGAGATGGGCCAGATCACGCCGCCGATCGGCATCAACCTCTTCGTGATCCAGAGCATCTCGCGCGGCAGCCTGACCGACGTGGTGCTCGGCACCGTGCCCTTCCACCTGCTGATGTTCGTGCTGCTGGCGATGCTGGTCGCCTGGCCGCAGATCGCGTTGTGGCTGCCCGGCAGCATCTCCCACTGATCGTCGTCGAAAGGCTTCTCCGATGTTCGCTCCACCCGCCCGCATCGAGGCCGAGGTCTTCGCCCGCGTCCCCGAGCAGTTCATGGTCCGCGACCGCCAGTCGCCCTGGGCCCGCACCCAGCTGCATGGCGCGCCCGCACCGGTGTTCCTGGAGGGGCCCTCCTTCGACCGCGAAGGCAACCTGTGGGTGGTCGACATCCCCTGGGGCCGCATCTTCAGGATCGACCCGAAGGGCGACTTCACGCTGGCTGCGCAATACGACGGCGAACCCAACGGCCTGAAGTTCCATCCCGACGGCCGCGCCTTCATCGCCGACTACCGGCGCGGGATCATGGTGCTGGACCCGCGCACCGGCCGGGTCGAGCCCTACCTGGAACGCGCCCGGCTGGAAAGCTTCAAGGGCTGCAACGACCTCTTCTTCGCATCGAACGGCGACCTCTATTTCACCGACCAGGGCCAGACCGGCATGCAGGACCCGAGCGGCCGGCTGTTCCGCCTGCGCTCCTCGGGCCAGCTCGACCTGGTGCTCGCGGGCATCCCGAGCCCGAACGGCCTGGTGCTGAACCTCGACGAGACGGCGGTGCTGCTGGCGGTGACGCGCGATAACGCGATCTGGCGCGTGCCGCTGATGGAGGACGGCAGCGCCACCAAGGTTGGCGCCTACATCCGCATGTCGGGCGGCGGCGGCCCGGACGGCATCGCGCTGGACGCGAGCGGCGGCCTCGCGGTCTGCCATGTGGGCTTCGGCGCGACCTGGCTCTTCGGGCCGACCGGCGAGCCGCTGCACCGCATCGATTCGCCAGTGGGGCTCTACACCACCAACTGTGCCTATGGCGGAACGGACCGGCGGCAATTGCACATCGTGGAGTCGCGCTCGGGGACGATCCTCAGGGCCACCGTGCCGACCGCCGGGCAGCCGATGTATTCGCATCGGGACGCCTGAGGCGCCAAGCCTCCATCGCATCGCAGCCGCCAGGGCTCGTTGGCCCTAGACGACTTCTCAGATTCTTCCCAGAGATTTCGCAGAGGCGCTCCGGGACAATCGACCGCTTCCCGCCACATGCCACCGCCGCGGTCGTCCACCGCGCATCCGGCATGGCCCTTCCCGGCCGCGGGCGCGGCACGCAGCGAGCCGACCGACTCCGCAGCGCAAGCCGCACGTCCTGCCTCGGGCGCGATCTCGCTCGCATGCCCTGCCGCAGTTCAGATCGTCCCATCGAGCCCGCACCCGGGCCCGTTGGCCTGCCTTTCGGTCCAGAGAGCCCCATGCGAATTTCCCCCTTGCCCGGCATCGGCCGCCACCTGAGCGATGGATCGACCCGCTTCGTCACACGCCGGTCCCTGCTGCTGGTCGCCATCGCCGCCGCACTGGTGGCGTCGATGGTCTCCCTGGCCGTGGGCGCGGCGCTGGGCATGCGCCTGGCCGAGCGCAAGGCGGCGCCGCCATCGACCACGGAGCGCATCGAACGCAGCTACATGACGCAGGAGCTGGGCCGGCTGGACGCCTCCTTGACGCAGATGGCGCCGCGCATCGGCCGGCTGGCCGAGCGCATCGACACGCTGCAGGAGATCCAGTCCCGGCTCAAGGGCGCGCTGCCGGCGCGCACCGGGGCTAGCCGCGGCAACGAGGCGGACGCGGCGCCGATGGACCGGGGCGGCGCCGGCGGCCCATCCCTGCCGCCACGCGCCTGCGCCGGGCGCGACAGCGGCACGGCGGCCGAGGCCGACTCGACCCGGCGCAGGCTCGGGTGCATGGCCCGGACCCTTGAGCTGCTCGAAGACGAAGCCACCGCCTACGACGTCGCGCTGAGCGCCCTGCCCGGACGCATACCGGTCGACAGCGGCCGCTTCGGCTCGGCATTCGGCAACCGGCGCGATCCGCTCAACGGCCGGCTCAGCTTCCATTCGGGCATCGACCTGCCGGCGGCCAGCGGCACGCCGATCCTGGCGACGGCCGGCGGCCGGGTGAGCTTCTCGGGGAACAAGCCCGGCTACGGCCAGGTCATCGAAATCGACCACGGCAATCAGCTGGTCAGCCGCTACGGCCATGCCTCGAAGCTCTTCGTGCGCGAGGGCGAGCTGGTGCTGCCGCGCCAGCACATCGCCGACGTCGGCTCGACCGGCCGATCCACCGGCCCGCACCTGCATTTCGAGGTGCTGCGCAAGGGCGAGGCGATCGACCCGGCGGCCTTCCTCGACGTCTTCGCGGGACTGGCCGATGGTTGACTGGATCCGCGACCGCATCGCGCTGCAGCTGGCGACGCGCGCCCATGCGCCGCAGCCGGTGCGCTCCGCCCTGCTGCGGCTGCTGGCCACCGCGATGCTGTGCCTGGCCTGCCTGGCGGGTGGCGCCGCGATCGCCACCTGGCATGCCCAGCGCCGCGCCGCGGCCGCCCTGCCGCCGGCCCGGCCGCCCGCCGAGGCGAAGCTGCAGGCCGAGCTGACGCGGGCGCAACTGGCGCTGGCGCAATCGGAAGCGGCGCGCCAGGCCCTGCAGGCAGCGGCCGATACCGCCGTCGTCGAGACCGCCCGGCTCGACACCGAAGTCCGTTTCCTGCGCAGCCAGCGTGCCGCGAAGCGTTGAACCCCATCCACCATTTCTTTCTCTACGCAGCACCTTCATGTTCGGCAAAAAGAAGCCTTCGACCGGAATCCGACGCAAGCATTTCGCCACCCTGGTCGCGCAGGACGTGACCCTCACCGGCAACCTCGAGTTCAGCGAGGGCCTGCGCCTGGACGGCCACCTGCAAGGCGACATCCGCGGCAAGGCCGGCAGCCAGACGCTGCTGGTGCTGAGCGACCTCGGCTCCATCACCGGCAACGTGCACGGGCACGACGTGGTCATCAACGGCCGCATCACCGGCGACGTGGTGGCCGACCACTTCGTCGAGCTGCAGCCCAAGGCGCGGGTCACCGGCAACATCGAGTACCGGCAGCTGCGCATGGATGCCGGCGCCACGGTGGATGGCAAGCTCACCCGGCGCGACGCCGCGCCGGAGCCCGCAGCCGATGCCGCGGCCGGTCCCGCGATGGAAGGCCCCGTCAAGCCAGCGGCCAGGCCCGCCAGGGCTTCCTGATCCGGCCGCGGCCCGTTCCTCACTCGAGCTGGATATTGGCCTTCTTCACCAGGTCGTCCCACATGCCCTCCTCCGAGGCGATGTGCGCGCCCACCTGGGACGGCGTGGCCGGCTTCGACAGCTCGATGCCGCCGATGGGCTTGACCCGGTTGTAGAAGGCCTCGCTGGCCAGCACCTTGTTGGCGGCGGCATTGAGCTTTGCCACCACATCGGGCGGCGTCGCCTTCGGCGCGACCAGCACGAACTTGACCGCGGTCTTGAAATCGAAGCCGCTCTCCTTCATGGTCGGCACCTCGGGGTAGGCCGGATCGCGGCTCTCGGAGGCGATGCCGAAGCTCTTGAGCTTGCCGCTGCGCACGTAGTCGATGGTGCCAGTCGGCAGGAAGGCATAGGTGACCCGGTCGCTCATCAGGTCGAGCTGCACCTGGTTGCCGCCCTTGTACGGCACATGCAGCGTCTTCACCCCGATCTCCTTGTTGAACATCTCGGCCATCAGGTGGATGGGCGTCGAGATGCCGGAGGAGCCGTACGAATAGCGGCTCGGGTCGGCCTTCAGCATGGCCACGAATTCCTGCAGGGTCTTGGCCTTGACGTCGGGCGACGTCACCAGCACGAAGCCCAGGGTGAGGATGTCCGAGACCGGCGCGAAATCGTTGATGCCGGCGTAGCTCAGCTTGGACTGCAGCGAAGGCGGGATCACCGCCGGCAGGTTGGCGAAGAGCAGCGTGTAGCCGTCCGGCGTCGAGCGCGCCACGTAGGAGCCGGCGATGGTCTGGTTGGCGCCGGCGCGGTTGTCCACCACCACCGGCGTGTTCAGCGCAGTGCCGAAGTCGGTGGCGAAGGCGCGTGCGATCACGTCGGTCGGGCTGCCCGCGACGAAGGGCACGATGATCGTCACCGGCTTGCTCGGGAAGCCCTGCGCCAGCGCGGCAAGGGGCAGCGCCGACAGCGCGAGCAGTCCGATGAAGCGGCGCAGCCGTCTTCTGCACGGGTCGAGGAAATTCATCCGGTCGTCTCCTGTTGTTGTGTCGTGTTGCGTGCCTCGCGCGGGTCGCTTTTCGAGGATATCGACGGGTCGCGGCGGCGATCGATGCCGCGCCACGCGAAAGTTCAATCCATGAAATTTCGCTTCGACGGCCCACGCGACGCCGCCAGGCAGCCGCTATCGTCTGGACGAAGCGCCGCCGCAGGGGCCGGCGCGCCCCTTCCCAAGACGACCAGACGATCGGCCAGCGGCATGGAGACATCAGAGACGATCCCGAAGCTCCCCGCGGGCGCCTGCGACTGCCATACGCATGTCTTTCTCGACCGCGATCGATTCCCGATGTCCGGCTCGCGCAAGTACACGCCGCCCGCCGCCTCGATCGAGGCGCTGGCGGCCTGGCACGACAGGCTGGGCATCGAGCGGGTGGTGATCGTCCAACCCAGCGTCTACGGCATCGACAACGCCGCCACGCTGGAAGCGCTGCGGTCGCTCGGCGCCAGGCGCGCGCGCGGCGTCGCGGTGATCGACACGGGCGTCCCGGATGCGGAACTCGATCGCCTGCATGCGGCCGGCGTGCGCGGCGTGCGGGTCAACCTGGGGCTCGACAGGCAGGGCAAGCCGACAGAGGCCGCCGATCAGCTGTTCGCCGCCGCGAGGCGAGTGGCGCCCCTGGGCTGGCATGTGCAGGTCTATGCGCCGCTGGCGCTGCTGGCCGCCTGCGCCGCCGCGCTGCACGAGCTGCCGGTGCCGCTGGTGCTCGACCACCACGCGGGTGCGCACGATCCGTCGCCGCGCGCCGAATGGCTGGAGCCGGTGCTCGAACTGGTGGCGAGCGGCAGGGCCTACGTCAAGCTCTCGGCGCCCTATCGCAGCGTCGCGCAGCCCGAGCTGGGCGAAATGGAAGCCCTGAGCCGTCGCTTCATCGCATGCAATCCGGAGCGCATGCTGTGGGGCAGCGACTGGCCGCATCCCTGTCCGGAGGCACCGGTCGATGCGCGAGGCTTCAACCCGCCGCACACGGTCGACAACGCCGGCGCGCTGGCCCAGCTTCGGCGCTGGTCCGGCGATGCGGCCATGCTGCGAAGGATCCTGGTCGACAACCCGGAGCGTCTCTATGGCTTCCCTGATTGAGAATCTCGCCGCGCCGATGCACGAAGGCGATGCGCCGGGCGCCGATGGCCAGTGCGCCGCCCCAGGCGCCGAACGCCCCGGCACGCGCAGCCTCTCGCGCGCCATCAAGCTGATGCGCATGGTGGCTTCGCGTCCGCAGTTCGGCTGGCGGCTGTCCGACCTGGCGGCGGCCTGCGAGCTGGACCGCGCCACCGTGCATCGCATGCTGGGCTGCATGATCGAGGAGCGCATGGTGGCCCAGCGCGCCAGCGACCGCCACTACCTGCCCGGCCCGCTGATGTTCGAACTCGGCCTCGCGATGCCGGAGCACGGGCAGTTCCAGCGCCGCGCCGAGGTCGCCCTGGAGGCCTTCGCGCGCCGCATGGGCGGCATCGCGGTGCTGCTGCTGCGCAGCGGCAACGAATACGTCTGCAGCCTGCGCACGGGCAGCCTGCCGCTGTCGGGTTCGGTGCTGATCCCGGGCGCGCGACGGCCGATGTTCACCTCGGCGGGCGGCGTGGCGATGCTGCGCATCCTGCCGCCGGCCGAGGCCCGCACGGTGCTGCTCGACAACGTGGCGCAGGAGGTCGCGCGCTGCGGCACCGGCCGGCTGGCGGCGTTGCAGAAGATGCGCGAGCGATCCGACCGGCACGGCTTCGGCGTCAACCTGGGCGACGTGGTGCCGGGCGTGCATGCCTTCGGCGTGCCGATCCACGGCGCCGGCGGCCGGGTCTTCGCGGCGCTGTGCCTGCTCGGCACGCCCGAGAAATACGGCGAGTCGCGCATCGACACCCTGCGCCACGAACTGGGAGCCGCGGCCGCAGAGCTGGCCGCCGACGCGCAGCGCTTCGAATTCTGACAAGAACGCGCTGCGCGAGCGAAGCGCGGCCATCCAAACGAAAAGGACAACATGACTCGGGTATGCATCGTCGGAGCGGGGGCAGTGGGCGGCTATGCCGGAGCGCACATGACAAGGGCCGGCATCGACACCACCTTGATCGACGCCTGGCCGGATCACGTGCAGGCCATGCGGGCCGAGGGCATCCAGGTCAGCGGCATGAACGGTGCCGGATCGGTCAGCACACCGGTGCGCGCACTGCACATCTGCGACGTCCCGCAACTGGCTCGCGAAGCCCGCTTCGATGTCGCCTTCGTCGCGGTGAAGGCCTACGACACCGAATGGGCCACCCAGCTGGTGCTGCCCTACCTGGCGCCCACCGGCTGCCTGGTCTCGCTGCAGAACGGCATCAACGAACACGCGATCGCGGCCATCGCCGGCTGGGAGCGCACCCTGGGCTGCTCGGTCAGCGCGCTGGCCGCCGAGCTGGTCGGACCGGGCCGGATCGTGCGCAATTCGCCCCTGGGCGACGAGAAGAAATGGGGCATGCGCGTCGGCGAGCTGCACGGGCAGTCGACCCCGCGCGCGCAACTGATCGCGCAGCTGCTGGGCCATGGCGACAGCTGCAAGCTGACCGCCAACCTGTGGGGCGAGCGCTGGTCCAAGCTGACCATCAACGCGATGCGCAACGGCGTCTGCGCCCTCACCGGCCTGACCGGCAAGCAGCGCGACAACAACGAGGTGGCGCGCAACCTGACGATCCGACTCGGCAGCTCGTGCATCCGCGTCGGCCGGGCGATGGGGCTGGCTCTGGAGCCTGTCGGCGGCCTCGACCTCGACCTGCTGGCCCGCGCCGACGACGATGCCGAGGCGCGCGCCGCGATCACCCAGATGATCATGGACGTGGCCAATTCGCGCAGCGACGGCCAGGTGCCCTCGATGGGCCAGGACATCCGCAAGGGGCGCCGCACCGAGACCGACTACATCAACGGACTGGTCGCGCGGCGCGGCGAAGAACTTGGCATCGACGTGGCCTGCCACCGACGGGTCAACGAGGTCATCCGGCGCATCGAGCGCGGCGAGCTGCAGCCGAGCCCGGCGCTGCTGTCGCTGATCGTCGATTGAGCGGGCGAAGCGCGGGTCCCCCGCATCGCATCAAACCGACGCACGCCTCCCACTTCTTGGCCGCGAAGCCGGCCCCTTCCAGGGCACCCACGGAACTGGCTTTGCCAGGCCGTGGGGTGCGCCCCCCTCCAAGCCGAAGGCGCCAGAGAGGGGGGAGCGGCGTAGCCGCTCGGGGGGTGCTTCTCTTCATGCCTTGAGGTATTCGGCCTTGCTGCCCAGCCAGCGGTCCACATGCCGCTCGGCCAGCGCCGGATGGCGGTCGAGCATGCGCGGCGCCAGTTCGCGCGCCCAGTCGAGCAGCAGCACATCGGTGCTCAGGTCGGCGAAGCGCAGCAGCGGCGCGCCCGACTGGCGCGCGCCGAGGAACTCGCCGGGCCCGCGGATCTCCAGGTCGCGCCGCGCGATCTCGAAGCCATCGCCGGTCTCGGCCATCGCCTTGAGCCGGGCCCGCGCCGCCTCGCCGACCCGGCCCCCCTCGTTCGGCGCATAGAGCAGCACGCAGGCCGAGGCGGCCGCACCGCGTCCGACCCGGCCGCGCAGCTGGTGCAGCTGCGACAGGCCGAAGCGCTCGGCATGCTCGATCACCATCAGCGAGGCATTGGGCACGTCGACCCCGACCTCGATCACGGTGGTGCTGACCAGCACCTGCAGGCGATTGGCGGTGAAGGCTTCCATCACCGCCTGCTTGTCGGCGGTGGGCATGCGCGAATGCAGCAGGCCGACCTCGACCCGGGCGCCCAGGGCATCGGCCAGCTCGTCGCGGGTCGCGGTCGCGTTGCGCAGGTCGACCGCCTCGCTCTCCTCGATCAGCGGGCAGACCCAGTAGACCTGCCGGCCCTGCGCCAGCTGCGCCTGGATGCGTTCGATCACCTCGTCGCGCCGGTGTTCGGCAACCAGCTTGGTCACGATCGGCGTGCGGCCGGGCGGCAGTTCGTCGAGCGTCGAGACGTCGAGGTCGGCGTAGTAGCTCATCGCCAGCGTGCGCGGTATGGGCGTGGCGCTCATCATCAGCAGGTGCGGCTCGCCGTCGCCGCCCGCCGCCTTGCCGCGCAGGGCCAGGCGCTGCGCCACGCCGAAGCGGTGCTGCTCGTCGATGATCGCCAGGGCCAGCCGCCTGAAGCGCACCTTCTCGGAGATGACCGCATGGGTGCCGATGACCAGCGCCGCCTCGCCGCTCTCGACGGCGGCCGACATCGCGTCGCGCTCCTTCTTCTTCTGGCTGCCGGTGAGCCAGGCCACGCGCAGGCCGCGTTCGGCCAGCAGCGGCGCCAGCCAGCCGACCAGCTTGCCGAAGTGCTGGGCCGCGAGGATCTCGGTCGGCGCCATCAGCGCGCACTGAAAGCCGGCGTCGATGCAGCGCGCCGCGGCCAGTGCCGCGACCACGGTCTTGCCCGAGCCGACGTCGCCCTGCAGCAGGCGATGCATCGGCAGCTCGCGGGCCAGGTCGCGGGTGATCTCGACGCCGACGCGGCGCTGCGCATCGGTCAGCGAGAAAGGCAGCGCGGCCAGCAGCTCGGCATGCAGCGAGGGCTTGCCTTCGGCCACCGGCGCCAGCGCGGGCGCGCGTTGCGCCGCCCGGGTGCGCCGTGCCTGCAACTGCGACAGCTGCTGGGCCAGCAGCTCGTCGGCCTTGAGCCGCTGCCAGGCCGGATGGCTGTGGTCTTCCAGCGTGGCGATCGCCACGTCGGGCGCCGGATAGTGCAGGAAGGACAGCGCCTGGCGCAGCGCCCAGGCGCCAGCGGGCGCCGCGCCTTCGGGCAGCGTCTCGTCGAGCTGAGCCCGGGCCAGGCCCGATCGCACCTCGCGGCGCAGCACCGGCTGGGCCAGGCCGGCGATGGTCGAATAGACCGGGGTGAGCGCCTCGGGCAGTTCGGTGCCGGCGGCCTTGACCGTCGGATGCATCATCTGCCGCCCCAGGAAGCCGCCGCGCACTTCGCCGCGCAGCCGAACCCGCGCGCCCACCGCCAGCTGCTTCTGCTGCGACGGGTAGAAGTTGAAGAAGCGCAACTGACAGGTGTCGCTGCCGTCGTCGACCGTCACCACCAACTGGCGGCGCGGCCGGTAGACCACCTCGCACTCGGTCACCACCGCCTCGACCTGCCCGATGTCGCCGTCGCGCAGGTCGGCGAGCCGCACGATGCGGGTCTCGTCCTCGTAGCGCATCGGCAGGTAGAGCGCGAAGTCGACATCGCGCACGAGGCCCAGCTTGCGCAGCGCGCGCTGCACCGCGCTCGGGCCGACGCCGGGTGGCGGCGCCGGTGGTGCTGCCCCTAACGCTGCCGGCGCGGCCGGCGCGTCAGCCGATCCAGCCGATGCAGGCGGCTTGGGCGGGCGCGAACGGTGGGAGGCAACGGGCATGGGACAATTCTGCCCGCGTCTTCGCACTCCCTTTCCTCACTCCATGCCTTCTTGGCACGGGCCCGTCCGGCCCTCAAGCAACATGCGCGCCTTCACGCTTTCCGATTTCGATTTCCATCTGCCGCCCGAACTGGTGGCCCAGCATCCCGCCGACGAACGCAGCGCCTCGCGCCTGCTCGACGGCACGGCGGCCGCCCCGGTCGACCGCATCTTCAAGGACCTGCCGACGCTGCTGCGCCCGGGCGACCTGCTGGTCTTCAACGACACGCGGGTGGTCAAGGCGCGCCTGTTCGGCGAGAAGCCGACCGGCGGCAAGCTCGAACTGCTGGTCGAGCGGGTGCTGCAGGGCCAGGAAGTGGTGGCCCACATGAAGGTCAGCAAGAAGCCGCCGGTCGGCACCACGCTGGCAATGGTCGGCGGCTTCAGCGCCACGCTGCTCGGCCGCTGGCCGGAGGAGGACGGCGCGCTGTTCCGCTTCCGCTTCGACAGCCCCGCCGGCGAAGACCCGTATGCGCTGATGACTCGCTGCGGCCACGTGCCGCTGCCGCCCTACATCACGCACGACGATTCGGCCGACGACGAGAGCCGCTACCAGACCGTCTTCGCGCGGGTGCCCGGCGCGGTCGCGGCGCCCACTGCGGCGCTGCACTTCGACCAGGCGCTGCTCGACCGGCTCGAGGCCGGCGGCGTGCGGCGCGCGAGCGTGACGCTGCATGTGGGCGCCGGCACCTTCCAGCCGGTGAAGACCGAGAACATCGCCGACCACCAGATGCATGCCGAGCGCTACGAGGTGCCCGCCGCCACGCAGCAGGCCATCGCCGACTGCAAGGCGCGCGGCGGCCGGATCGTGGCGGTCGGCACCACCACCGTGCGCACCCTCGAATCCTGGGCCGCCAGCGGCGAGGCCAGCGGCGACACCCGAATCTTCATCACGCCGGGCTTCGCCTTCCGCCACGTCGACCTGCTGGTCACCAACTTCCACCTGCCCAAGAGCACGCTCATGATGCTGGTCAGCGCCTTCGCCGGCTACGACCGGGTGATGGCGCTCTATGAACACGCGATCCGCAAGCGCTACCGCTTCTTCAGCTATGGCGACGCGATGCTGCTGCAACGGACGAACCCCACATGCTGAACTTCGAACTCCTCGCCACCGATCCCTCCAGCCATGCCCGGCGCGGCACGCTCACGCTCAACCACGGCGTGGTGCAGACGCCGATCTTCATGCCGGTGGGCACCTACGGCACGGTCAAGGGCGTGATGCCGCGCAGCCTGCACGAGATGGGCGCGCAGATCATCCTCGGCAACACCTTCCATCTGTGGATGCGGCCGGGCCTGGACGTGATGTCGGCCTTCGGCGGCCTGCACCAGTTCGAGAAATGGGACAGGCCGATCCTCACCGACTCGGGCGGCTTCCAGGTCTGGTCGCTGGGCGCGATGCGCAAGATCAGCGAGGAAGGCGTGAAGTTCGCTTCGCCGGTGAACGGCGACAAGCTCTTCCTCACGCCCGAGGTCTCGATGCAGATCCAGACCATCCTCAACAGCGACATCGTGATGCAGTTCGACGAGTGCACCCCCTACGAGCTCGGCGGCCGGGTCACGACCGAGGACGAGGCGCGCCGCTCGATGGAACTGAGCCTGCGCTGGGCGGCGCGCTGCCGGCACGAGTTCGCGCGGCTCGACAACTCCAATGCGCTCTTCGGCATCGTGCAGGGCGGCATGTTCGAGAACCTGCGCGAGGAATCGCTGGCGCGGCTGGTCGAGATGGACTTCCCCGGCTATGCCATTGGCGGCGTCAGCGTCGGCGAGCCCAAGGACGAGATGCTGCGCATCATGGCCCACACGCCGCACCGGTTGCCGGCCCACAAGCCGCGCTACCTGATGGGCGTCGGCACGCCCGAGGACCTGGTCGAGGGCGTGGCGCAGGGCGTCGACATGTTCGACTGCGTGATGCCGACCCGCAACGCGCGCAACGGCACCTTGTTCTCGCGCTACGGCGACCTGAAGATGCGCAACGCGCGCCACAAGAGCGACCCGCAGCCGATCGACACCAGCTGCACCTGCCATGCCTGTGCCGGCGCATCGGGCGTGTCATGGGACGAGGGCGGGCGCGACGGGTTCAGCCGCGCCTACCTGCACCACCTCGACCGCTGCGGCGAGATGCTCGGGCCGATGCTCACCACCATCCACAACCTGCACTACTACCTGAACCTGATGCGCGAGATCCGCGAGGCGCTCGATACCGCCCGCTTCGGCGAATTCCGGGCGCGCTTCAAGGCCGACCGCGCGCGCGGGATCTGAAGGCACGCTAAGCCGAACGCAGCGACCAGCGCCCGACCAGCGATTCGCCGGGCGCCAGCAGCCGCCCGCCCAGCGACGGCGCGCCATGCTGCTCCAGCAGGTTGATCTGGTCGGTGCACTGGCTCACCGGCTCGGCGCAGAAGTGCGCGCCGCCGCGCGGGCAATAGAGCACGAAGAAATCCAGCGGCGCTTCGGCCGAAAGCAGCAGCGCGCGCGCATCGCCGGGCCAGTCGATGCGCGCCTGATGCGCCCAGCCGGCGAAGTTGTTGTCCAGGTCGAGCTGCGCCAGCTCCACGCCTTCGCGCAGCATGGCCACTTCGGGCGTGGCCTCCAGCGCCAGCGGCATCACCTCGGCATCGGCGCGCCACATGGCGGCGGTGTCGGTGCGCAGCCTCGTGCCGGGCCGGTGCGGGAAGTACGGATGGTGGCCGATGCCGGCCGGCATCGGGCCATCGTCGCGGTTGGTCAGCCTCATCTCGCAATGCAGGCCTGTGGCGTCCAGGCCGAAGACCTGCTCGGCCTCGAAGCGCCAGGGCCACTGGGCATCGGCCTCGACCACCAGCGACAGCCGCGCGCTCGACGGCCCCGCATCGTCCACCCGCCATTCGCGCATCCAGCCGATGCCGTGCAGCGGATGCCTGCCGGACGGCGCGGCGGGATGGCCGTCGGCAATCGAGATGACACGGCCACCAGATTGCGCCCGGCCTTCGCGGATGCGATTGCACCAGGGCAGCAGCGGAAAGCTGCCCATCGCGAAGGGATCGCGCCGCTGCAGCGCCTCGGCGCTTGCCGGACGCAGCCAGTCGAAGCGCTGCCCGTCGCGCTGCTCGTGCAGCGCCGCGATGGCACCGCCCACACGCGGCGCCAGTTCCATCCGCAGAGCGCCGGCCGACAGCTGCAAGAGGCCGCCGGCCGCGCCATCCAGGTTCTCGATTTCGTTCATGCGACGCCATCCGTTCAGGAAGAAACACGACCGCGGCATTCTCGTTCACACGGGTGGCGAGCGCGGCACGCGGCGCCGAGAATCGACAGGACCGCCCATCCCGCAGGACCCCTTCATGCCCGAATCGCCCCCCTCCCCCTACTCGGCCCGCTATCCCTCGCTGGCCGGCCGCACGGTCTTCATTTCCGGTGGTGCCACCGGCATCGGTCAGGCGCTGGTGCGGGCCTTCCATGCGCAGGGCGCGCGGGTCGGCTTCTGCGACCTCGACGCCGAGGCCGGTGCTGCACTGGCTTGCGAACTGGGCGATGCCGACGTCCTCTTCCATGCCTGCGACGTGACCGACGTGGCGGCGCTGGGCGGCGCGATCGCGGCGGTGCGCGCCCGCTTCGGCCCGATCCGGGTGCTTCTCAACAACGCAGCCAACGACCGCCGCCACGACATGGCCGATGTCACCAGCGATGACTTCGACCGGCTGGTGGCCGTCAACTTCAAGCACCAGTTCTTCGCGGCGCAGGCGGTGGCCGACGACATGCGCGCCGCCGGCGGCGGATCGATCATCAACTTCGGCTCGATCAGCTGGATGATCAAGGGCGCCGGCTACCCGGTCTACCAGGCCTGCAAGGCGGCGGCGCGCGGGCTCACCCGCTCGCTGGCGCGCGACCTGGGCAAGCAGGGCATCCGGGTCAACTCGATCGTGCCGGGCTGGGTCATGACCGAGCGCCAGCTGCGCCTGTGGGTCAAGCCCGGATCGGCGGCCGAGATCGATGCGGCCCAGTGCCTGCCGGGCCGCGTCATGGCCGAGGACATCGCCGCGATGGCCCTGTTCCTGGGCGCCGACGATTCGCGGATGTGCACCGCGCAGGACTACGTGGTGGACGCCGGCTGGACCTGAGCCGGCGGCAGCGGCCCCGGTCGGGTGGCGGCCGCCAAGGCATCGGCGTCGGGCGCGGCGGCGCTGCCGCAGGCGTGGCAGAACTTCGCGAAGGCGCTCTTGCGCGTCTTGCAGGCATGGCAGTGGTCGAACAGCCCGATGCCGCAATGCGGGCAGAAGTCGATCTCGTTGTTCTTCAGGTCGACCGGCCGCTCGCAGCCCGGGCAGACGCCCTTCGCCAGCCGGGCCAGCGCGGTGTCGTAGCTCAGTTCGTTGCGGCGCACCGTCTCGGGCTGCGCCTCGGCCAGCTTCTGCCGCGCCAGGTAGCGGTTCAGCGCCACGATGGCATAGCGCCCCACCAGCACCGTCACCACGATGCCCACCGCGTAGCGCACGTAGCCGCCGTAGCTCGGCAGGTAGGGCACCAGCTCCACGAAGAAGGCGAAGAGCGCGAAGTAGATGAAGCCCCAGACGAAGGGCCACCAGGTGCTCTTGCGCTTCTTCGCGAAGAGCCAGCCGGCGATCACCAGCAGCGGCAGGGTCAGCGCGAGCCGATAGCCGAAGACCCGCAGCTCGACCCGGCGGTTCTCGGCGTCGAGGCGGGTCTGCGCGTCTTCTTCCAGCACTTGCAGCCGCTGCGTCGCCTGCTCGCGTGCCTGACGCGCATCGAGCGCCGCCTGGCGCTGGACGCCGACCGCGCGATCGGCCTCGTCTTCCTTCTGCTTGAGCGCGTCGAGGGCCTTGGTGCGGGCGATCAGCTCGGTGTCCTGGTCGGGCTGCGCGGTGGCGTGACGGGTCGCGAGCCAGTTGCCGAAGGTCTCGCGCGCCGCCCGGCTGGCCTGCTGCGCGGCCACCAGCCGCAACTGCGCCTGCTCGCGCTCCCGCCCGGCCTCCTGCTCGGCGGCTTGCGAATCGCGGATGGTCTTGCGCAGCGGATCGGCCGCCGCATGGTCGATGAAGTCGTCCAGCTCGATGCGGTGCTCGACCTGCGGCAGGTCGCCGACGATGTTGCTGCCGAGCCCGATCAGGAAGCTCGCGAAGACGAAGGCCACGAGCCAGAGGCCGCGGCGAAACCATTTCTCGGAAAGGCGCAGGGATTTGCTCATGGGTTCCTAGAAGAAGACGCCTGTGGAATGCGCACCCATCGGAAACAGGAACAGGCCCGCCAGCACCACCGCGATGGTCATCAGCAGCACCTGCAGCGCGGCTTTCAGGAGCCGTCGCGGGCCCGAGACTTTGGCCTTGTACTCGTTCTCGTAGGGACCGAAGTTGGTGGGCGTCCTGTTCATGGGGCAACCGTCTGGCTCGTGAAGGTGCGCGCATGATCCGGCGCGCCGCCACCGGCATCCCGGCAATTTGCCGAACGGTGGCGTACCGCGGCCTGCACGGTATAGCTATCCGATACCCTGGCGCGGCTGGGGCCGCTGCCCGCTCAGCAGGTCTTCGCGGGTGAAGGGCCGGTCGATGCCGGCCAGCCGCACCGCGATGCGCTCCAGCAGCCCCTGGGTCGGCGCCGGCATGCCCGGCTGCAGGAAGAGCAGCGGCGTGGCCAGGCTGACCAGCACCAGGGTCCAGCTCACGCGCGGATGGGGCAACTGGTGCTGCCACCACAGGAAGCTTCCACTCACCGCCAGGCCCAGCCCGTAGCCGACGATCACCTCCGACCACGAATGCGCATCGAGCGCGATGCGGGTCAGGCCGATCAGGCCGGCGAAGAGGCAGCCCGCCACGGCGGCGGCGACGCGCACCCGATGGTCCCAGCGCGACACGATCAGCCAGGCCGCCACCGGCCAGACGCTGGCCGAGATCGCGGTGTGGCCGCTGATGCCGGTGAAGTTGAGCCGGATGCTGCCGATGCCCCAGCCGAGGAAGGCCAGCTTCGACGCCAGGATCAGGCTGCTGCCCAGGCCGAAGAGCAGCAGCCAGAGCAGCGCCGACGGCCGGGTCGCGCGGCGCACGCCCAGCCACAGCGCGATCCAGACCGAGGCCGGCAGCAGGAAGCCGCTGTCACCGAACCAGGTGACGAGCGAGAGGATTTCGTGGAGCAGCGAACGCATCGGTCGGGCATCAGGCTCCGAGCAGGCCGCTCACGCGCCGCTGCAGCGCTTCCGGCTGGACTTCGGCCGGGGCCATCGGACTGCCCACGTTGAGCCCGACCCGGCTGAATGCGCCGCGCCGGAAGGGCCGCGCCATCGCCACGTTGCGGCCATCGCGCTTCTCGATGCGGCTGAAGTAGGAGCCCCACAGGTTGGTCAGCGCCATCGGGATCACCGGCGCCTCGATGCCTTCGGCGCGGGCCAGGTCGAGGATCTTCATCACGCCGCCCTTGAAGGGCTGCAGGCCGCCGTCGCGGGTGATCGTGCCTTCCGGAAAGATCGCCAGCAGGTCGCCCTCGCGCAGCACCTTGGCGGCTTCGACGAAGGCGGCCTCGTAGGCGGCCGGGTCTTCCTTCATCGGCGCGATCGGGATCGCCTTGGCCAGCCTGAACATCCAGCCCAGCACCGGCTGGGCGAAGATCTGGTGGTCCATGATGAAGCGGATCGGCCGCGGGCTGGCGGCCATCAGCAGCACCGCGTCGACGAAGCTCACGTGGTTGCAGACCAGCACCGCCGGGCCGTCCGACGGGATGTTCTGGCCGCCCTTGACGTCGAAGCGGTAGACGAAGCGCGACAGCCCCCACGAGACGAAGCGCAGCAGGTATTCGGGCACCAGCATGAAGATGTAGAAGGCCACCACCGCATTGGCGATGCCGGTGAACAGGAAGATCTGCGGAATCGTGAAGCCCGCCCCCAGCAGCGCGCCGGCCAGGATCGCGCTGACGATCATGAAGAGCGAATTCAGGATGTTGTTGGCCGCGATGATGCGCGCCCGGTGCGTGGGCTGGCTGCGCAGCTGGATCAGCGCATACATCGGCACGCTGTAGAGCCCGGCGAACAGCGACAGCAGCCCGAGGTCGGCCATCACCCGCCAGTGCGCCGGCCGGGCGATGAAGTCGCCCAGGCCGATCAGTGGCAAATCGGGCAGGCCGCGCGAGGCGAAATACAGGTCGATCGCGAACACGCTCATGCCGATCGCGCCGAGCGGCACCAGGCCGATCTCGACCTGGCGCCGGCCCAGCGTCTCGCACAGCAGCGAACCGATGCCGATGCCCACCGAGAACACCACCAGCAGCAGCGAGGCCACGTGCTCGTCGCCGTGCAGCACTTCCTTGGCGAAGCTCGGGAACTGGCTCAGGAACACCGCGCCGAAGAACCACATCCACGAGATGCCCAGGAGCGAGCGGAAGACCACGATGTTGGTGCGCGCCAGCTTCAGGTTGCGCCAGGTCTCGCTGACCGGGTTCCAGTTGATGCGCAGGCCCGGATCGGTGGCCGGCGTGTGCGGGATGGCCTGCGCCACCGCCCGCCCGAGCAGCGCCAGCGCGACGCAGCCCACCGCCACCGCCTCGTGGCCGATGTTCGGCACCGCCACCAGGATGCCGCCGGCCAGCTGCCCCAGCAGGATGGCGACGAAGGTGCCCATCTCGACCACCCCGTTGCCGCCGGTGAGTTCGCGCGGGCCCAGCACCTGGGGCAGGTAGGCGTACTTGACCGGCCCGAACAACGTCGAGTGCAGGCCCATCAGGAAGACGCAGCCCAGCAGCACCGCCGCCTGCCCCTTCAGGAAGCCCCAGGCCGCGATCGCCATGATGACGATCTCGAGGTTCTTCACGAAGCGGATCATCCGCGTCTTGTCGTGCTTGTCGGTCAGCTGGCCGGAGGTGGCCGAGAACAGCAGGAAGGGCAGGATGAAGACCGCGCCGATCACCAGCCCGGCCATCTGCGGCTTCATCCAGTCCAGCTCCAGCTGGTAGGTCACCATCACGGTGAAGGCGAACTTGAAGAGGTTGTCGTTGGCCGCGCCGGCGAACTGGGTCCAGAAAAAGGGCGCGAAGCGGCGCTGGCGCAACAGCGAGAACTGGTTGGGGTGCGCGTCGGCTTCGACCGGCGGCGCGCTGAGGGTGGCGTCTTCGGGGCTGGATGTCATTCAAGTAGCAGGATGTGCTTGCTCAGGCCGTCAAGGCGACGCCCGAATTGTGCCGCAGCGTCCGCCGCCCCATGGCCTGCAAGCCGTTCAGCACCAGCAGCGCGGCGAAGGCCGCCGTCAGGTGCTTCAGCGCATAGCCCGAGAAGAGGCCATGGCTGGCCTCGACGATGGCCCGGTCCGACAACTCGAAGATCTTGGCCAGCGCGAACGCGGCGGTGGCCCAGCCGAATCGGGCGCCGATCGCGCCGATGGCCGGCCGAGCCAGCGCCAGTGCCGCCATCAAGCCGATGCCGCCGGCCTGGACCAGCGCCCAGGGCAGTGCATTGCCGCGCTGGCAGGCAATGGCTGCCAGCAGGCCGGCGCCCAGCGTGAACCAGGCCGCCGGCCAGCCGGCGCGGGCGCTGACCCGCTCGCAGACCGCGAAGCCGACCAGGCCGGCGCAGGCCACCGCCATGCCGGCGCGGTCGGCCGCCAGGCGCAGTGCATCGGGCTGCAGGTGATAGAAGACCGAGCCGGCCGCGGTGACGATCAGGCCGGCGAAGAACATCCAGGCGCAGTCGAAGGGCGTGGCCGGCGGCGGCATCACCGACTGGGGCCGCGCGGCCGCGTCCTGGGCCTGTTCATGGGCGCGGTCCAGCCACTGGAGCCAGCGCAGGCCCCAGACGCCGACGGCCGCCATCGGCAGGCTGCTGAGCATGTCCACCAGCCGGGCGGATCCGCCGGAGGGCGGGATGTAGGCGAAGGGCGAGCCAGCCAGGCCGGCGGCCGGCACGGAGGGGCCGGCGATCGCGGCGGTGGCCAGCAGCGCGAACAGCGTCAGGAGGCAAGTCTCGCGGCGGGTGATGGACGGCATCTGCATGGCGGGCTCCGGTGGGTGGCTCTGGGAGCGGAATCTAGGTTGTCAAGGGCCGGCCAGGCATCGAGAATCGATACGGAGTACTTTTTCACCACTTTGGGTATCAATTAGCAGTACCCGGGTTCCTGCAGCTGGGCTTTTCCTGCGATCGGCATCGTCCGACGCCCCTGATCCGAAGGCTTCCGATGAGCACCACCGTCGACCTGGTCCTGGCCCTCAAGAACGAGCTGAAGACCGCCCGCATGACCTACGCCGACCTGGCCAAGTCGCTCGACATGGCGGAGTCCAGCGTCAAGCGCATGCTGGCCAAGGGCGACATGCCCCTGACCCGGGTCGACGCGATCTGCCGGGCGCTGAAGATCGACTTCGCCGAACTGGCGCGCCGGGTCGCCGACGCGCAGCCCCTGCTCAAGGAGCTGACCCTGGAGCAGGAAAAAGCGGTGGTGCGCGACAAGAAGCTGCTGCTGCTGGCCATCTGCGTGCTGAGCCAGTGGACGCTGGAGCAGATCGTCACCGCCTATCGCATCACCGAGGCCGAATGCATCGGCCACCTGGTCCAGCTCGACCGCATCGGCATCATCGAGCTGCGCCCTCTCAACCGCTACCACCTGAAGCTGGCCAAGACCTTCAGGTGGCGGCCGCACGGGCCGGTGATGGACTTCTTCCGCGAGAACGTGGTGCTCGACTATTACCGCGGCGGCTTCGACGGCCCGGCCGAGGGCCTGCTGCTGGTGCACGGCCAGATCAGCAAGTCGCTGGCGCCGGCCTTCCTGGAGCGCCTGCAACGGGTGGCCCAGGACTTCGCCCAGCAGCACCAGACCGACCAGAAGCTCTCGCCCAAGGAACTGGAGGGCTACACCCTGCTGCTGGCGATGCGCAACTGGGAGTTCGAGCTCTTCACCCGGCTGCGCCGGAATTGAGGCGGTTGAAGCATTTCGTGACTGTCAAAGCATTGTCAAAATCTGGCTTCGGCGCCTAAAATCCCTGCTGCAGACAAAAGCGGACGCCATCTTGCGTCCCACCCAAGGGCTCAACTCCCGTGACGCCCCGGTGAACCGCAACGCGGCTCAGCAACTGCCACTTTTTCCGAACAACGCCGACTGGAAAACCATCGCTTGAGCGATGCGCCGAAGGAGCAGACCCGCCACAGGGCGGCCTCCAGGCATGAGAGACAGCGGGAGCGGCAAGCCTGAACCCCGGAATCCCGGCTTCTCCCGTCGATCGGGAAACCCGTCTTCGTGGTTCATGCCTTTCTCGAAGGATTGGGACATGCGCGTAGTGGTTCTCGGCGCCGGCCTGCTCGGCGTGACATCGGCTTATTACCTCCAGCAACTGGGCCACGAAGTGACCGTGGTCGATCGCCATTCGACGCCCGCGGCCAAGGCGCGCGGACGCGTCGAGCCGGTGGGAGCCCTTGCCCCGGTTCCGGACATGCACGGCGGGCCGGATTCGACTGCGCGCGCGACCAAGGGAGCGAGCCAGCCCGGCGCCTGGCGCCAGTTGCGCGGCGTGGTGCGGCGGCGCCTGGCCCGGCTGCTCGACCGCGCGGTCGGCGCCCCGCCGAGCCATCCGCCGATCGATCACCTGGTGCGTCTGGCCGCCTACAGCCGGCGCAACGTGCTGGCGCTGCGCGACGACGCCGGCGTCTCGCGCGCGCCGCGCGGCAACGGGCTGCTGCATCTCTTCACAGATGCCGCGGCCTTCCATTCGCGGCTGGCCCGGGCGCCGCACTGGTCGAGCCTGGGCTGCGATGAGCAGCTGCTGTCGCCAGACGAAGCCGTCGCCATCGAGCCCGCCCTGCGCGACATTCGCGACAAGCTGGCGGGCGCCGCCTTCTCGGTCGAGGACCCGGCGCGCGATCCGGCGCACTTCGCGGCCAGCCTGGTCTTCCTGTGCCGCGCCGCCGGCGTGCGATTCCTGACCGAGCACACGGTGGTCTCGATCGAGGAGCGCGAGGGCCGGGTCGAGCATGTCGAGCTGATCGATGCCGATGGCCGTCCGTGCCTGCTGCGCGCCCAGGCCTATGTGCTGGCGCTCGGCGCTTCGAGCCTGCCCCATGCCGAGGCGCTGCGCGTGCCGATGCCGCTGCGCCTGGTGCGCGAATACATCGTCACGCTGCCGGTGCGGCCCGGCGCGCTGGCGCCGCGGGTGGCGCTGCGCGACCGCCACGGCCGGCTGCGGATCAGCCGCATCGAGCGCCCCGAGGGCGAGCTGCTGCGCGTGGTGGCCACCGTGCGGGCTTCGGCCGACGAGTCGGATGAGCCGGATTCGGATCGCTTCGAGTCGATGCTGCACCGCATCGAGCAGTTGCTGCCGGGCGTCGTCGACGCGGCCCGTGCCGACTTCGACGTCTCGATGCATGCGGTCAGCAGGAACCGGCTGCCGATGATCGGCAAGACCCGCCTGCCGAACCTGTTCCTGAACGTGGCACCGGGCTCCCCGGACTGGACCCACGTCTGCGGCGCCGCCAAGTCGATCGCCCGCATCGTGAGCGGGCTGCGGCCGGAACTGGACTACGCCTTCCGGCGGCCGTAGAGCTCGCCCCGAAGCTTTCTCAGGCCACCGGCTCGGCTTCCGTGAAGACGGTCAGCACGCCCGTATAGCCGTAGAGGTGGTTGCGCGCGATCTCGCCGGCGGCGAAGAAGCCGACCAGCGGCACGTCGCCCAGCGCATGACGCACGATCTGCAGCTCGGCGCCGGGCGCGCCGAAATGCGGGCCGCCGCGCCCCGAGCAGCTGACGTAGATCGCGCCGGCGATGCGGCGGGCCGGATGCGGTGCGGCCTCGGCCTCGCCGGCGGCGATCTCGCGGGCGGTGGCCAGCGTCAGTTCCTGCGGCTCCAGCTCTTCGCGGATCTCGGCGCAGACGCGCATCAGGTCGGCGCGCGCCGCCTGGGCATTGCGCCGGCAGAAGCTCATGCGCAGGCCGTTCTCGGCGACATCGGCGATGGCCACGCCGCGCCGCGTCGGGTCGAGTCCGATGATGTGGCGCACGCGCACGTCGGAGCCCAGTTCGCGGGTGCGGCGCACGCCGTCGCTGCCGGGGCCTGACAGGCCGATCAGCGTGGCCCGCACCGCCTCGATCGCGCGCTCGGGCTCGTCGAGCGTCACGCCGAGGTCCTCCAGCAGCACGTCGAGCGCAGGCCGGCCGTCGAATTCGAGCAGCAGGTTGCCGTCGAAAGCGGTGATCGAGCGCTCGGCCGACACTGGCTGGCAGCCCTGGGTCACCCGCGACACCAAGCGCACGCCTTCGCCGAACAGCACGCCCGACATGCCGCCGGAGAACACGCCGCCGACAGCGCCCTGCCCGCGGATGTTGCCGTTGCCGCCGATCGCGAACTGCAGCGCGCCCGCGCGGCCCGAGGACAGGCCGCCGAACAGGTAGCCGGTGTCGGTGCGCTGGGCCATCTCGGCCACCAGTTCGCCCAGTTCGGGCGTGCGCGGATCGGCATGCACCAGCGCGGTATGCGCCGCGAAGCCGACCATTTCGGAGGCGCCGAGCGGGGCCACGCCGGAGAACACGCGGTACTGGTCGGTCGGCAGCTCGCAGAGCATGACGCTGAGCGCCGGCTCGTCGAAATACTCGGCATTGTTGGCCGCCACGCCGACACCGACGGTGCCGGTCCAATCGGTGATCTCCGGCAGTTCGGCGCCCAGGTGATCGAGGATCTCCTGGGCATCGGCGCCGTAGTGGTCGGTGATGTAGAGGATGCCCAGCGTCGGCACCCGGGTGTAGTCGGGCAGCGCCATCTGCGCGCGCAACTGGGCCAGCACCAGTCCCGCGGCCATGCGCCATTGGGGATGCGTGGCGTGCCCGGACGGAAAGAGCTTCATGCGTGGCTTTCGGATCTGCGCGAATCGGCCGTTGGCATCAGCGCTTGCGTGCCGGCGCGGCCGGTGGCGCGCTGCCGCGGGCGGAGGAGCCGGCGCCGCGGCGCGCCGGCGCGGCCTTCTTCTTCGCGGCGGCGGCCGGCCTTGCCGCCTTGGCCGACTTCGCAGCGCTTGGCTTGGCGGGCGCATCTCCGAGCGGCTGCGGCATCTTCAGATGGGCGGCGTCCTGCAGGGCCGAGGCGGCGATCTGCTGGAACTGCTGGGTGAGCGCGCCCCACCACTGGAGCGGGTCGACCACGCCGGGCGTCGCCTCGCCGTTGCCGGCGGCAGGGCGCTTGCCGGAGGAACGGGCCCTGGACGGCTCCGGTGCGTCCTGCGGCTCGGGTTCGGGCTCGACCTCTGGAGCCGGCGGCGGCGCGACGGGAGCGGCGGCCGGCGGCTCGGTGCGGAACATGCTGGCGGTGGATGCTGGCGATGCGGCAGGTGCGGCCGGCGACGGCGCGGCTCGGGTGAATGCGCTGGCGAGATCCTCCATGCGGACGTTCATGCCGCGCAGGGTCGACAGCGTCATCTTCTGCACCTCCAGCGCCTGGATGGTCGCCTTCAGCGCATGGCCGTTCTGCTCGAGCCAGTACTGGACGGTCTTGAGTTCCTGGATCCGCTTGTCGACTTCCTCGATGCTGAGCGTGGGCGCGACCCAGCTCGACAGGCTCGGCATGCCGGGCACCGCCCCGGCCGTCGCGCTGCCGCTGGCGAGGTTCTTGAGGAAATCGAATCCCGGAACGAACTGGCTGAAGGCGAAGGGCTTGCTGGCGTCGCTCATGGGCTGCTCCGATGCGTTTGTTCGTGTGCGGGCAGCTTACTCCACGCGCCAGCCGCTGCTTCGGTTTGAGTCTTCGCTCGAGGGGGCTCAGTGCATATGTCCGGCGTCAGCGGGGCTGGCGGCCACGGTCCGCACCGGCACGCTCAGCTCGCGGGTGCCCTTGTGCCCCTTGCCGTCCTCGAAGATCAGCGTCAGGGGCACGCTGCTGCCGTCGGCCAGCGGCTGCTTGAGGTCCATCAGCATCAGGTGGTAGCCGCCGGCCTTCAGCTCGACGGTCTGGCGCGGCGGCAGCGGGAGTCCGCCGGCGACCTCGCGCATGCGCATGGTGTCGCCTTCCATCTTCATCTCGTGGACCTCGGCGATGCCGGCGGCCGGGGTCGTCGCGCCGACCAGGCGTGCGCCCGAGGGCGCGCTGAGCTTCATGAAGGCGCCGGTGCCGCTCTGGCCCGGCACCGAGGCGCGGATCCAGGCGTCGCGCACATCGACCGCGGCGACGCCCGGCGCCAGCACCTCCAGCTTGGCCGCCGGTCGAGCTGCCGCTGGCCGGCACCTGCGCCCAGTCGGCGCTGCCGGTGTCGCAGGTCTGCAGGACCTTGAACCACAGCACGCCGGGGCTGGTGGGGAGGCGGCCGTGCATCACGAAGTCGGAAGCCTCGCTGCCGGGCAGCGCCGCGTCCGCGCTCTCGGCGCTCCAGCGGACTTCGCCGGCGGCGTCGCCGGCGGGCTTGCGCACCTCCAGCTTCCAGCCCTTGCGCTCCTGCGCATCGGTGAAGCCGAAGCCCTTGGGCAATTGCACCGCGATCGCGTTGGTGCTCTTGGCGCCCTGGCAGGCATGGCCGACGTGGAATGCGGCCTCGTAGTCGCTGCCGGCAGACGCGCCGCCGGCTGGCAGCACCACATGGGCGCAAGCGGCGCCCACGGCGCCGAACAGGAAGATGCCGGCAAGGCGGCGAAGGGAAGCGGGGATGGTCACGGGAAATCCTCGGGGCATGAATGGGTGATCGTTGGCTGATCTGGATGCGGCGCCATCCGGGCTGGAAGGTCGGCTGCGGATCGGCTCGACGGCGGTTGCCGGCGATGCCGCTGGCGCCATCCCGGGAACATGGGCAGCGCCGCTGTGCGGAGCCGGTCCGGATCGGCCCGGTTCGGCTTGGCCCAGTCCGGCTCGACGGCCCCGCCCTGAACGGATGGGACCCGCCGAGGCAGGTCGGGCTTCAGGCGTTGGCCGGCGGAGCGCGCGCCGGCGGCGGCAGCGCCATGGCCGCAGCCGGCAGCGCATCCGGCAGCGCATCGGCCTGCGAGGCCGGCGGCGCCATCGACACCTTCAGCGCCAGCGCGATCGGCGGCGGCGCGCCGCCCTGCAGGCACATCGGGCAATCCAGGTGCGAGGCGCCGATCTCGTGGTCGCCGTCGCTGCCGTGGACGATCACCTTGCCGGCGCCGATCCCCGAACAGACCAGTTCCAGCGCCTGGGGATGGACGATCGGCGAGGCGCCGGCCACGCCCAGGGACAGCAGGAAGCCGAGCAGCACCAGCCGGGCCCAGCCGATGGCGCCGGCGCTGCGCCAACCGCGCTGGGCACGAGGGACGCAGCGGTCGGGGCGGTCGCGGCGGGAGGCGGACATGGTGGCGGATTATCTTCCAGCGCCACGCGGCGCTCGCCAGCCGGGCCCGGCTTGTGGACAATGCACATCTGGACACAGAAAGTCACATGTCCTTCCATCCCGGCCTTCCCTCCCCGTCCGCGTTCCCATTCCCGCTGCCCACCGCATGACGCCGCCGCCCACAACTGCGCAAGCTTCTTCACGCCGCCTGCTCGGCGCGGGGCTCGCGGCCCTGTTGCTGGGCGGCCTTCCGCTGGCTGCCCGGGCCATCGAGGATTGCGACATCAACGGCGCGGCGGTGAATCCCGCCAATGGCAACACCACCGCCGGCCGTTCGGGCCTGATGCGCTGCAAGGACCGCGACACCGGCCTGGTGGTGCGCGAGCAGCAACTCCAGAGCGGCAGCTTCATGGGCCTGGTGCGCTACTACGACAAGGGCAAGCTGGTGAAGGAGCAGAACGTCAACGAGCGCGGCAACCTCGACGGACGGGCCCGCGAATTCGCGCCGACCGGCCAGCTGCTGCGCGACGCCACCTACGACGACGGCCACGAGGTCGGGCTGGTGCGCAACTACTACCCGACCGGCCAGGTCCGGCGCATCACCTTCTTCGCCGATGCCGCCGGCGAGAGCGCTTCGGTCGAATTCACGCTGGGCGGCCAGCTGGCGGCGCTGCGCTGCGGCGACAAGCCGGTGCTCGCGCCCGCCGCCGACGACGCCCGGCTGTGCGGCTTCGACAACAAGCCCTCGCAGGTCGAGCTGTTCGACGACAAGGGCCAGCTGCGTTCGCGCGTGTCCTACCTGGTCGGCAAGCGCATCCGCAGCGAGAACCTCTACGACAACGGCAAGCTGGCTTCGCAGGACGAGGTGATCGGCAACCAGCGCATCGAGCGCCGCTTCAGCTCGGAAGGCATCAAGCGGCGCGAGTTGGTCTCGACGATCACCGATCGCGGCACCGTCAAGCAGCGCGAGCAGGAATTCTCCGAACGCGGCTTGCTGATGCACGACCAGCGCTGGAACGCGGCCGGCGACCTGCTGGTCGACGAGAGCTTCTATCTCAACGGTCAGCCGAGAAGCAAGGCGGTGCGCGGCGTCGACGGCGATGCACGGCTGATCGAGATCACCGAGTTCTACGACAACGGCCAGCGCGCCGCCTTCGGCCGCTACCTGGCCAACGACCGCCTCAGCCAGGTCGCGATCGGCACCCACCAGCGCTTCAGCGAGAAGGGCGTGCTCATCGCCGAATCGGTCTACGACGACAAGGGCCGCATCACCCGCGAGCGAAGCTGGGATGCCACCGGCAAGCTGGAGCGCGACGACGAGGTCTTCGCCGACGGCTCGCGCAAGGCGACGGCCCGGCGCTGATGCGGCGCGCCGCTGCTGCTGCGCGGCCGCGCCGGCTGCGCGTCAATCGAGCTTGATGCCGGCCGTCTTGATGATCGGCCCCCAGCGCAGCGACTCGGCGCGCGCCAGCGCGGCGAACTGCGCCGGCGAGCCGGGCATCGCCTCCATGCCGAAGTCGTCGAAGCGCTTCTGCACCGCCGGCACGCTGAAGGCCTTGTTGAGGTCGGCGTTGAGCCGGTTGGTGATCGGTGCCGGCAGCCCGGCCGGACCGAGCAGGCCCTGGAAGGCGAAGACCTCGGAATTCGGCACGCCGACCTCGGCCAGCGTCGGCACGTCGGGCAGCAACCTGGAGCGCGCGCCGCTGCCGATGGCCAGCACCCGCACCTTGCCGCTCTGCATGATCGACAGGCCCGAGGCCAGGTCGAGGAACATGCACGCCACCTGCCCGCCCATCACGTCCGACATCGCCGGCGCGGCGCCCCGATACGGGATGTGGGTGATGTAGGTGCCGGTGCGCACCTTGAACATCTCCATCGCCAGGTGATGCGGCGAGCCGTTGCCGGGCGATGCGTAGTTGAGCTTGCCGGGATTGGCCTTGACGTAGGCCAGGAAGGACTTGAAATCGCGCGCCTGGAAGTCCGGATTCACCACCAGCGCCAGCGGGAACTTGCCGATCGCGCCGATGTAGGTGAAGTCCTTCTGCGGATTGAAGGGCAGCTTGCTGTAGAGGTATTCGTTGAAGGCCAACAGCGCGTTGTCGGCCGACATGATCGTGTAGCCGTCGGGCTTGGCCTTGGCCACCAGGTCGGCGCCGATGTTGGTCGAGGCACCGGGCCGGTTGTCGATGATGATCTGCTGGCCCAGCGACGCACGCATGGCCTCGGCCAGGACGCGCGCGATCACGTCGGTGCCGCCGCCGGCGGGGTAGGGCACGATCCAGCGGATGTTCTGTTCGGGCCAGCTCTGGGCGCGGGCCCAGGGAGCGGCCGCGGTCGCGGCCAGGGCGGTGAGCAGGGTTCTGCGATCCATCGGTCTTGTCTCCGGTTCTTCGTTGGTGATTCGGTTGCCTTCAGCTTGCGGACAGCGAAGGCGCGGGCAACCCGTCGAGCGCCTGCGCCAGGGCGGCCCGAGAGCGCGCCTCGTCGCCGAGCGCCTCGAACAGCAGCAGGGCCAGCCGCGCGAGGAAGAGCGATTCTCGCTGCGCACCGGCCTCGCTGATGGCGCGCGCGCATTCGGCGTAGACGCGGTCGCGCGCCTCGGCGGTCCATGGCTGGCCGGCACCGGCCGCGCGGGACGGGGCCGGCGCGTCGCCGATGGACAGCGCCGGATCATTCATCGCCGGCTTCGTCGGTGCGGTCATGCGGCCTCCTCCTTCGCGGCGAACAGGGCCGCGCGTGCCAGGGCCAGGCCCAATGCGCCGGGCGGCGGCCGGCGCCAGCGTGCGGCCACATGACCGTCGGGGCGCAGCAGGTAGACCGCGCCTTCGGCAGCGCCGAGCGAATCGAAGACCGGCGCGTCCGCAGGCTCGGGCGGCAGCTCGTGGAGCGCGACCGGCAGCGGGCCGGTTCCGGCCGCGAGCGCCTCCGTGCGCCAGCCCCGGTCGGCCGGATCGGACGGGTCGAGATTCAGCAGCAGCAGCTTGAAGCCCAAGGCGAGCCGGTCGCTCAGATGCAGGCCGCCGGACAGTGCCTGCTCGGGCATCGGCTCGCCGGGCCGCGGACCGGCCGGCAGCGCATCGCCATCGCTGGACAGGGGCGATGCGGCATAGGCCACCGCCTCGGTCTGGCGCGGATTGATCAGCTTCGCGATGCCGTGGTGCGCGCCGGCCAGCGAAAGCGCGGCCTCGCGCAGCAGGTCGAAGCCGCGCGAGGGCGGCGACATGAACTCGGTGCTGCGCATCGCGCTCTCGGCATTGATGTGGAAGGCCGCGACGCGCTCCTGCGAATAGCTGTCGAGCAGCGCCGCATCCGAGATGCCGCGCGCCACCAGCGCCAGCTTCCAGGCCAGGTTGTCGGCGTCGTCGAAGCCCGAATTGAGGCCGCGCACGCCGAAGATCGGCATCGCATGCGCGGCATTGCCGGCGAAGAGCACCCGGCCATGCCGGTAGCTGGCGAGCGTCATCGCGCCGGCGCGGTAGACCGATGTCCAGACCGTGTGCCACGGCAGGTGGCCCTCGCCGATGGCCTCCAGATGGCGCTGCACGAATTCGCGCACCGCCGCCGGCTGCAGCGCCTCCTCGGTGCTCTGGCCCGGGCGCAGCTGGTAGTCGATGCGCCAGATGTCGTCGGGCTGGCGGTGCATCAGCACGGTCGAGCCGGGATTCCACGGCGGGTCGAACCAGGCGCGGCGCTCTGTCGGGTGGCGGCTCGGCAGCTCGATGTCGATGATCACGTAGCGGCCTTCGTAGCCGGTGCCCTCCAGCTCCAGCCCCAGCGTCCTGCGCACCAGGCTCTGGCCGCCGTCGCAGCCGACCAGCCAATCGGCGTTCATGCCGTAGCTGCCGTCCGGATGGCGCAGCCGCAGCGCCAGGCCGCGCTCGTCCTGCTCGAAGCCGGCCAGCTCGGTGGCCCAGCGGATGTCGATCAGCCCCGGCGTGGCCTGGTTGCGCCGCTGGATCTGGTCGAGCAGGTACTGCTCGACGTAGTACTGCTCGAGGTTGATCATCGGCGGCAGCTTCTGCCTGTCGTCGTGCGGCATCTCGAAGCGGAACACCTCCTCGGTCCGGTAGAAGCTGCGGCCGCCGGTCCATGGCAGGCCCTTCGCCAGGAAGGCCGGCAGCGCGCCCAGCCGCTCGATGATCTCCAGGCTGCGGCGCGAGATGCAGGCCGCGCGGCTGCCGACGCAGACCGTGTCGTCGGCCTCCAGGATCACGCTGCCCATCCCGTGGTTCGCCAGGCCCAGCGCCAGCGCCATGCCGACCGGCCCGCCGCCCGCGATCACCACTGGTCTGCGGCCGGGCTCGACCCCTGCCTGCAAGGGCGGGATCGCCGAGCGGAAGCGGGTGTAGCTGAAGGCGCCGACCGGGGGCGGCAGCGCGCCGCCCGGCGGGGGCACCGGCCCGCTCGCGGCATCGCCGGGGAGCGCTGCGGGAGCCGTGGGAGCTTCGGGGGCACTTGAAGGCGCATCGGAAGCGTCGGTGGAATCTGCGGCAGCGGTGTGGGCCATGCGGGGATTGTCCGGATGCATGCCGAGCGCCGTTGTCATAACTTCGTACGAAGTGAATACCCTTGGATGCCCATGAAACGCTGGCCGGTGCGTGCCGACCAGGCGGCGCTTTCGGCGCCGGTCGTCAGCGGCGTGCTGGCCGGCATCGGCACGCCGCAGCTGGCCGCCAGCTACCTGGCGACGATGCAGCGCCTGCTTCCGGTGACCTTCTGCACCGTCTTCGCCGCAGCGGCGAACGGCCGCATCGAGACGGTCTCCGCCGCCAGCAGCCACGGGCAGACGGCCGAGCGCACCGCCGAGCGCTACGTGGCAGAGCGCTTCGACCGCATGGACCCGCACATGGCCTGGCTGGCCGCGCGCAAGCTGCCGCGGCGCGCGCAGCTGTGGATCGGCCATCACCGTGCCGAGGACGTGAGCGATGCGGCCTATCGCGCCATCTGCTATGACGAGGTCGGCATCCGCGAACGGTGCTCCGTGCTGCTGCTGCTGCCGAGCGGCCAGCGCGCCGCGGTGAGCTTCTACCGCAGCCTCGCGCAGCCCGACTTCGGCGAGCGCGATTTCGCGCTGATCGAGGCCCATGCCGCGCTGCTGGCCGATGCGACGGCGGCGCATGGCCGAAGCACCCTCGCCGCGCGCGGCGCCTCGGAAACCGGCCTGGCCTCGCGGCTGCCGGCCCTGAGCATGCGCGAGCGCGAGGTGATCGGCCACCTGCTGGCCGGGCTCAGCGCCAAGGAGGCGGCGCGCGAGATCGGCATCGAGCTGAGCACCGCGCGCACCCACCAGTACCGGGCCTTCCGGCGCCTGGAGATCCGCAGCCTGAAGGAGCTGTGGCGGGCCCGTTGACCCGGGGCCTGCCGGCGCTAGGCCTGCTGGACGATCTCCTGGTCGATCGCGCCGAACAGCGACTGCCCGTCGCGCCCCTTCATCTCGATGCGGATCGTGTCGCCGAACTTCATGAAGCCGGTGCTCGGCTGGCCGTCCTGGATGGTCTCGATGCAGCGCTTCTCGGCGATGCAGCTGTAACCCCTGGGCCATTCCATGCGGCCGTCCTTCTCGATGCCCTTGTTGCTCACCGTGCCGCTGCCGACGATGCTGCCGGCGCGCACGTTGCGCGTCTTCGCGATGTGCGCGATCAGCTCGCCGAAGTGGAAGGTCATCTCCTCGCCCGCATCGCAAAGGCCGACCTTGCGGCCGTTCCAGCTGCTCTGCAGCGCCAGGTGCAGCCGGCCGCCCTGCCAGGCCTCGCCCAGCTCGTCGATGGTGACGGCCACCGGGCTGAAGGCCGTCGCCGGCTTGCTCTGGAAGAAGCCGAAGCCCTTGGCCAGCTCGCCGGGGATGAGGTTGCGAAGGCTCACGTCGTTGGCCAGCATCACCAGGCGGATGCCGTCCAGCGCCTGCGCCGGCGTGGCGCCCATGCGCACGTCGCCGGTGACCACCGCGATCTCGGCCTCGAAGTCGATGCCGAAGTCCTCGCTGGCCACGCGCACCGGATCGCAGGGCCCGATGAAGTCGTCGCTGCCGCCCTGGTACATCAGCGGGTCGCTGTAGAAGCTCTCGGGCACCGTCGCGTTTCGGGCGCGGCGCACCAGCTCGACATGGTTGAGGTAGGCCGAGCCGTCGGCCCACTGGTAGGCGCGCGGCAGCGGTGCCATGCAGCGCGACGGGTCGAAGGCGAAGGCATGGCGCGCCCGGCCGCCGTTGAGCATCGCGTAGAGGTCCTGCAGCTGCGGGCTCATGAAGCCCCAGTCGTCCAGCACCTGCTGCATGCGGCTGGCGATGCCGGTGGCGTAGTGGGCGCTGGCGAGGTCGCGCGAGACCACGACCAGCTGGCCGTCGCGCGAACCGTCTTTGAGAGTGGCGAGTTTCATGGGTGGCGGCGGATGCGGCGCGGCATCGCTACTAAACTGATTGGACGGGCGGCAGTGTAGGCGAGCCGAACCCCAGCGGCCGCCGCCGATCCCACCCCGATGCCGACCATCGCGCCCTCCCCCGCCATGCCCGGAGCCGGACTTGCGCCGACGCCGGGCCCGGCCGAGGGCGCCGCATTCTCCTGGCGCGCGCTCGCGCTGCTGGGGCTGGCGGTGCTGCTGCTTCACCTGTTGCTGCTGGGCCTGATCCCGGCCCGGATCGGTACCGACCGATCGGCGCTGGACAACAGCTTCATCACCCGGACGATCGTGATCGCGGCCCCGCCGAGCGCGCCGCCGCCGGGCGCTGCCGGCGCGCCGCCGGAGAGCGCGCCGAAGCCTGCGCGGCCGCATCCGGCGGCAAGGCCGCGGCCTGCGCCGGTGGCCCAGCCGGTCGAGACCGATCCGGCCGATGCGAGCGCGACGGCGCCGGCGTCGGAAGCTGCAGCCGATGCGTCCGTCGCGGCATCGGCCCCATCGTCCGATGCGGCTGCGAGCGGCGATGGCAGCGCGAACGCCAAGGGAAACGGCAACGGAAGCGGAGGCGGCAGCGGAGGCGGCAGCGGGACCGGCACAGGCTCCGGCTCGGCCACCGGCGATCTCGCCGGCTCGAGTCCGCTGCAGATCCCGGGCTCGGTCCGGCTGGCCTTCGCGGCCACCGCCCAGCGGGGCGCACAGCCCCTGTCCGGGGTCTTCGGCGAGCTGGTCTGGCTGCAGGACGGCAGCCGCTACGACGCCAGGCTGTCATGGACGGTGCTCTGGAAGACCGTGCGCAGCGAGCGCAGCAGCGGCACCATCGGACCGACAGGCATCGAGCCGCTGCTCTATTCCGATTCGCGCCGGGCCGGGATCGCTTCGCACCTCCTGCGCGACCAGAAGCTGATCACCTTCGACAACGGCTCCCCCAGCCTGCCGCTGCTGGCCGGCGCGCAGGACCGGCTCAGCGTGGTGCTGCAGATCGGCAGCCTGATCGGCGGCGACCCGGCGCGCTATCCGGCCGGCGCGGTGCTGGCGATCCAGACCGTCGGGCCGAAGGACGCCGAGATCTGGACCTTCACCGTCGATGGCGACGAGGATCTGAGCGTGCCGGCCGGGCAGTTCATCGTACGCAAGCTCACCCGCAATCCACGGGCGCCGGGCGACGACAAGGTCGAGATCTGGCTCGCGCCCCGACTTGGCTGGCTCCCGGTCCGCATGAAGCTGACCCAGCCCAGCGGCGACTTCATCGACCTGCAGGTGCGCAACCAGGCCGAGCTGGCCGCGCCGGCGCCGCCGCCCGCCGCCTCCAACCCGGAGCCGGCCCAACCCGGCGCAGCGCCGGCCGGCCAATAAAGCCCGCCAAAGGCCAAAAAGAGCGCAAAAAACCTGGGCAAGCGCCTACACGGATGCGCTGCTTATTGAAACTGGCGCGACCATTGCTATCTAGGCAACATGAATGCCATCGACATCCTCACAGGACCCGACATGCAAATGCTCTACGACTCCGACTCCTTCGTCGTGGTGCATGTACAGCCCACGGAAAACGACGACGCGCCCGCCGCGACGCCGAACCTGCCCGTGCTGGCACGCCACGGCTTCGAGATCGTCGACAAGCGCTCCGGCAAGGAGGTCTACCTCGACGGCTCCTGGGCCGAACTGTTCCAGCAGCAGATCGCGGCCTGGCAGCTCAACACGCCGACCCAGGAAGAGGTGGAAGACACCCTCGAGGGCTACGCCGAGTTAGCCCACACTCCGGTCCTGGTGCACTGATATCGCCACGGGCGGCGCCTCGCATCGCCGCATGTCTGCAGCCGACTCCTCCTTCGTACAACCTTCGCCATCGATGGCGGGCGTCCTCCATCGCGCGCGCCGCGGCACGGCGGCGGCATTCGCTGCCGGCCTTCTGGGCCTTCTGCTGAGCGCTTGCGCCAGCTCGCCGGTCCCGACGCCGCCCGGCCCATCCACGATCGCCGCCGGGCTGTTGCCGGCCGACGCCCTGCTGCTGGGCGAGCAGCACGACGCGGCCGAGCATCACGTGATCGAGCTCCAGGTGGTCCAGCTGCTGGTCGCGCGCGGCCAGCTGGCGGCGCTGGTCCTGGAGATGGCCGAGCAAGGCAACGAAACCGGCTACCTGCCGCCGGGCGCCACCGAGGATCAGGTCCGCACCGCGCTGGGCTGGGACGACAAGGCCTGGCCCTGGAGCGACTACGGTCCGGCGGTGCTGGTGGCCGTGCGGGCCGGCGTGCCGGTCTTCGGCGCCAACCTACCGCGCGAGCGCATGCGCGACGCGATGGCAGACGTGTCGCTGGACGCCCAGCTGGGCCCCGCCGCCCGCGCCGCGCAGCAGGAAGCGGTTCGCGACGGCCATTGCAGGCTGTTGCCGGAAGCACAGATCGCCCCGATGACCCGCATACAGATCGCGCGCGACCGGTCGATGGCCCAGACCATCCTGAAGGCGCGCGTGCCCGGCAGGACGGTGCTGCTGGTCAGCGGCGCGGCGCACGGCGACAAGCTGGTGGGCGTGCCGCAGCAACTGCCGACCGAGGTGCCGGTGAAGGTGTTCCGGCTGCAGGCCGGCGACGCGCCCTCCGACCCGGGCACCTACGACGCCATCTGGCGCACGCCGGCCCTGCCCGAGAAGGACTACTGCGCCGAACTCAGGCCGCGGCCGAAGCCGGCGGGCTGATTCCCACGCACGGCCGGCAGGCGCGGGCTCTCAGGCGTTCTTGCGGATCGAGTCGGCCAGCGTGTTGACCAGCGTGTCGATGTGCGACTTCTCGACGATGTAGGGCGGCGCGATCACCAGCACGTCGCCGGCCGGCCGCACCAGCGCGCCCTTGTGGAAGCAGTCGAGGAAGATGTCGTAGGCGCGCTTGCCCGGCAGGCCGGCGATGGGCGCCAGTTCGACCGCCGCGGCCAGGCCCAGGCTGCGGATGCCGATGACGTTCGGCAGGCCCTTGAAGGCCGAGTGGAAGGCATCGCCCAGCACCGGCCCCATCTCGCCGGCGCGTGCGAAGAGCTGTTCCTTCTTGAACAGGTCCAGCGTGGCGACGGCCGCCGCGCAGGCCACCGGATGGCCCGAGTAGGTGTAGCCGTGGAAGAACTCCACCACATGCTCGGGCGCCGAGGACTTCATCATCTCGTCGTAGAGCTTGTCGCGGCAGATCACGCCGCCCAGCGGGATCACGCCGTTGGTCACGCACTTGGCGAAGTTCAGCATGTCGGGCACGACGCCGAAGTAGTCGGACGCGAAGTTGGTGCCCATGCGGCCGAAGCCGGTGATGACCTCGTCGAAGATCAGCAGGATTCCGTGCTTGTCGCAGATGGCGCGCAGCTTGCTGAGGTAGTCCTTGGGCGGCACGTACCAGCCGGCCGAGCCGGCGATCGGCTCGACGATGATCGCCGCCACGTTGCTCGGGTCGTGCAACGGCAGGATGCGCTGCTCGAGGTCGGCCAGCGCGTCCTCGGTCCAGACCGGCTGCTGGTTCTGGATGTAGGCATGGTTGACCGGGTCGTGGATGAAGCGCATGTGGTCCACCCGCGGCAGGAAGGCCGAGCCGAACACCTTGCGGTTGCCCGGGATGCCGCCCACCGACATGCCGCCGAAGTTGACGCCGTGGTAGCCCTTCTCGCGTCCGATGAAGACGTTGCGATGGCCCTCGCCGCGCGCCCGGTGGTAGGCCAGCGCTACCTTCAGCGAGGTGTCGGCGGCCTCGCTGCCGGAATTGCAGAACAGCACCTTGTTGAGGTCGCCCGGCGCCATCGCGGCGATCATTTCCGAGGCCTGGAAGGCGCGGTCGTTGCTGACCTGGAAGGCGGTCGCGTAGTCGAGCGTGTCGAGCTGCTTCTTGATGGCCTCGTTGATCGGCTTGCGGTTGTGGCCGGCGCCGACGCACCACAGCGAGGAGATGCCGTCGATCACCTTGCGGCCGTCGTGCGTGGTGAATTCCATGCCGTCGGCGGCCACGAAGACGCGCGGATCCTTCTTGAACTGGCGGTTGGGCGTGAAGGGCAACCACTGGTTGTCCATGCTGAAATCGTTGAAGGCCATGAATCGCTCCTGCGGATGAATGCTGGGGGTGGTGGGGCATTTTGGCACTCCGCGCCCGCCGCGGCTTGCCTGCGACAATGGCGGGCCTTATGAATCCCGCGTACATCCTCACCCTGTCCTGTCCCGATCGCACCGGCATCGTGCATGCCGTTTCAGGCTTCCTGCTCGAACGCGGCGGCAACATCGAAGAAGCGGCCCAATACAACGACCACGACACCGGCCTCTTCTTCATGCGGGTGCGCTTCGCCTGCGGCGAGGGCGAGCAGTCCCTGCGCGAGCAGATCGCCACTCTGGCAGAGGGCTTCGGCATGCGCTGGAAGCTCACCGCCGCCGCCCTGCCGATGAAGACGGTGCTCCTGGTCAGCAAGGAAGGCCACTGCCTCAACGACCTGCTGTTCCGCTGGAAGAGCGGCCTGCTGGCCATCGACGTGCGCGCCATCATCTCGAACCACCGCGACTTCTACCAGCTGGCGGCCAGCTACAACGTGCCCTTCCACCACATCCCGGTGACGGCGGCGACCAAGGCGCAGGGCGAGGCGAAGCAGCTGGAGATCATCGACGCGGAAGGCGCCGAGCTGGTGGTGCTGGCGCGCTACATGCAGATCCTCAGCAACGACCTGTGCGTCAAGCTGGCCGGCCGCGCGATCAACATCCATCACTCCTTCCTGCCGAGCTTCAAGGGCGCCAAGCCCTACTACCAGGCGCACGACCGCGGCGTGAAGCTGATCGGCGCCACCGCCCACTACGTGACGGCCGACCTCGACGAAGGCCCGATCATCGAGCAGGACGTCGAGCGCGCCGACCACACCGACACGGTCGAGGCGCTCACCGCCCGCGGCCGCGACACCGAGACCCAGGTGCTGGCCCGCGCGGTCAAGTGGCACAGCGAGCACCGGGTGCTGTTGAACGGACACCGGACGGTCGTTTTCAAGTAGCCGGCCCGCAACAACGGGCCGTCGCCAGCGAAGGAGAGCCGCATGCAGATCTCGTCGACGGAACGCCAGGCGCAGGTGGTGCGCGCGCTGCAGGCCCACCTGCCGGCGCATGCGCTGATCTGGCAGCCCGAGGACACCGTGCCCTACGAATGCGACGGCCTCACCGCCTACCGCCAGCGGCCGATGGCCGTCGCGCTTCCCGAGAACGAAGCCCAGGTCGCGGCGGTGCTGCGCACCTGCCATGAGCTGGCGGTGCCGGTGGTGGCGCGCGGCGCCGGCACCGGCCTCTCGGGCGGCGCGATGCCGAATGCACTGGGCGTCACGCTGTCGCTGGCCCGCTTCAACCGCATCCTGAAGATCGATCCGGTCAGCCGCACCGCGGTCGTCCAGTGCGGCGTGCGCAACCTCGCCATCAGCGAGGCGGCGGCGCCCTTCAACCTCTACTACGCGCCCGATCCGTCGAGCCAGATCGCCTGCACCATCGGCGGCAACGTGGCCGAGAACTCGGGCGGCGTGCATTGCCTCAAGTACGGCCTGACCCTGCACAACGTGCTGCGCGTGCGCGGCTTCACCGCCGAGGGCGAAGCGGTCGAGTTCGGCGGCGAGGCGCTCGATGCGCCGGGCCTCGACCTGCTGGCGCTGGTGGTGGGCAGCGAAGGCATGCTGGCCGTCACCACCGAGGTCACTGTCAAGCTGGTGCCCAAGCCGCAGATCGCGCGCTGCATCATGGCCAGCTTCGACGATGTTCGAAAAGCCGGCGATGCGGTGGCGGCGGTGATCGCGGCCGGCATCATCCCGGCCGGCCTCGAGATGATGGACAAGCCCATGACCGCCGCGGTCGAGGATTTCGTCCATGCCGGCTACGACCTCGATGCGGCGGCGATCCTGCTCTGCGAATCCGACGGCACCCTGGAGGAGGTCGAGGAAGAGATCGGCCGGATGACCGAGGTGCTGCGCCATGCCGGCGCGACGGCCATCGCGGTGAGCGGCAGCGAGGACGAGCGCCTTCGCTTCTGGAGCGGCCGCAAGAACGCCTTCCCGGCCTCGGGCCGCATCAGCCCGGACTACATGTGCCTGGACTCGACCATCCCGCGCAAGCGCCTCGCCGACATCCTGCTGGCGATCCAGCAGATGGAAATCAAGTACCGGCTTCGCTGCTGCAACGTCTTCCATGCGGGCGACGGCAACCTTCACCCGCTGGTGCTCTTCGATGCCAACGACCCCGACGAGCTGCATCGCTGCGAGCTCTTCGGCGCCGACATCCTGGAGACCAGCGTTGCGATGGGCGGCACCGTCTCGGGCGAGCATGGGGTGGGCGTCGAGAAGCTCAACAGCATGTGCGTGCAGTTCAGCGCCGAGGAAAACGAGCAGATGTTCGGCGTCAAGCGCGCCTTCGATGCCGCCGGCCTGCTGAATCCCGGCAAGGTCATCCCGACGCTGCAGCGCTGCGCCGAATATGGCAAGCAGGTGTTCCGCGCCGGGCAGCCGCAGCCCTTCGCGGACCTGCCGCGCTTCTGATGGCGATGGTCTTCGCCCGCGGCAAATGAACGGCCTGCGCGGCATGGCCTGGCTGCTGGTGTTCCAGTCGGCCGGCGAGGCGATCTCGCGCGGGCTGGCGCTGCCGCTGCCCGGCCCGGTGCTCGGGATGATGCTGCTGCTGGCCGGACTGCGCTTCGAGCAGGTGCGCGAACCGGTGGCGGAATGCGCGAATTTCCTGCTGGCCCATCTGTCGCTGCTCTTCGTGCCGGTGGGCGTCGGCGTCATGACCCATCTCGACCTGCTGAGCCACTACGGCGGGCGGATGCTGGCGGTGATCGCGGTGTCGACCTGGCTCGGCCTGGGCGTCACCGCGCTGGTGCTGCACTGGCCCGGGCGCAAGAACAAGGACGAGGCCTGAACCCGATGCCGCGCTTCGTCGAACTGTGGATCTACCTGTCGGCCACGCCGCTGTTCGGCCTCACTGCGACGCTGGTGGTCTACCTGCTGGCGCAGGCCGCCTACACGCGGCTCGGCGGCGTGCCCTGGGCCAATCCGGTGCTGTGGTCGGTGGTGGTACTGGCCTGCGCGCTGCTCGCCACCGGGGTCGACTACCAGACCTACTTCGCGGGTGCGCAGTTCATCCATTTCCTGCTCGGCCCCGCCGTGGTGGCGCTGGCCTGGCCGCTCTGGCAGCGGCGGGTCGAATTGCGTGCCCGCTACGGGCGCCTGCTGCTGGCCTCGGTGCTGGGCGGTGCGACGGCGGCGGGCTCGGCCGTTGCGTTGGGCTGGGCAGTCGGGCTGCCGCACGACGTGGTTCTGTCGCTGGCGCCCAAGTCGGTAACCGCGCCGGTGGCGATGGGCATCTCCGAAAAGATCGGCGGCATACCGGCGCTGTCGGCGGTCTTCGCAGTGCTGACCGGCATGATCGGCGCGCTCTCCGCCAAGTACCTCTTCGATGCGTTGGGCATCGGCCGCGACCCGGCCGGCTACGCGGCGCGCGGCTACGGCCTGGGCACGGCGGCGCACGGCATCGGCGCCGCGCGCGCATTGCATGTAGATGCGGATGCAGGCGCCTACGCCGGACTTGCGCTGGGCCTGCAAGTGGTCATCGCGGCATTGCTGATGCCGCTGGCCTTCCGGCTGCTGCAGGCCATCTAGCCGGCAAGCCCGCGCAGGCGGGCCGATGCGTCAGCCGCGGTCCCAGCCGCCTGCGTGATAGGCCCAGCGGCCCTCATGCTGTTCCCACTGCGGCGCGCGATAGGCATAGCCCGGACGCTCGCGCATCCAGTTGCCCTGGCGCCAGACATAGCGGCCGCCCACCCACTCGTAGTGCCCGCCGGCCCAGACGTAGCCGTGGCGCGGCGGCGGCACGTGCTCATGGCGCGGCGGCGGCGGCGCCACCTGGACCGAGATCAGGGGCTGTGCCTGCGCCGCGGTGGGTGCCATCAAGGCAGCGCCCAGAGGCAGCAGGGAAGCGGCACCGATGGCCAGGCTGATCGCTAGTTTCTTCATGTGGACTCCTTCGAGTTGTTGGAGCCCTCATCCTCCACCCCGCATGTCAAGCGCCTGTAAGGCGCGGGCGAAGTCTTGTGTAGAGCTGTTTCGCCCCTTGGCCTGCTGCGCCGTCCCGCAAAGGGCGGCAACGCGCCTACTTGCCGTCGCGCAGCAATGCCTTCAGGTCGACGGCATTCGCCATCGCCTTGTAGCCGGAGGTGGAGGGATGCAGGTGGTCGCCGCTGTCGACATCGGATCGGAGCGCCTGCGGATCGGCCGCATCGCGCAGGGCCGCATCGAAATCGACCACGCGGACATCGCCGCCGCGCCGGCGGATCCAGTCGTTCACCGCCTGGCGCCGCGCCTCTTTCTCGCGGCTCCAGTAGGTCGCGCCCTTGAATGGGGTCAGCGTTCCCAGCAGCACGCCGACATGGGCGGCACGCGCCTGCTCGACAAGGCCCTGCAGGCCCGCGACCAGCGCTTCCGCCGAGGGCGCACCGGGGGCGGGGCCCGCCGCGCCAGCGGGCAGGCTGATGCCGATGTCGTTGATGCCGATCAGGATCAGCACATCGGTCGCGCCGCTCTGGCCCAGCACGTCGTCGCGAAAGCGGCCGATCGCCTTCGGGCCGACCCAGTCGTCCAGCAGCCGGTTGCCGGAGATGCCGGCATTGATCACCGCGAAGCGCGCGCCGTGGCCGGCCCGGCCTTGCAGCCGCTGCGCCAGCAGTTCCGGATAACGCACCGGCCGCCCGGCGTCCTGCGTCGCGCCGGCGCCCTCGGTGATCGAATCGCCGAAGGCGACCAGCACCCGCGTCCTGGCCGCGCCGCCGGCCACGTCGAGGCCGGTCACGATGTGGTTGAAGGCCGATGCGCTGGCCGCGTTCCAGTCGGCACGCATCACCGCATCGCCGGGCACGCTCCAGGTGGCGCCGGGCGGCATGTGATGCACCGTGCCATAGGGCGCCGCCGCATCGATGCGAAAGCTGATCGCGACCGGCTTGCCGGCCCGCACGGCGCTGGCCATCGGATCGCTCCAGGCCTGCGCGCCGGGCGCGATGGTGATGTCGGGCCGGCCGCCGAAGCGCAGCGCCCGCAGGCTGCCGGGCACGACGTCGGGGCCCTGGCCGTCGCCGGCCAAGCCCGCCACGCTCGCCGACGCGATGTGCAGCGGCGTCCGGCCGAAGCGGTTGGAGAAGCGGATGCGCATGCGCGAACCGGAAAGCGTCGGGCGCACGGCCTGGCGCAGGGTGATGTCGGCGAGTTCGGCCGGAGGCGGGGGCGCCAGCGCGACCGACGCCGGGACCTGCCCGTAGGCCTGCGGCGCGGCGGCCCAGCTCGCGAGCCAGTGCTCGGTGCGGGCCGGCGGCGGAGGCGGCTTGCGTGAGCCGGCCGTAATCTCGGGCTGAGACTGATCCGTGGCCTGCGTTCGGGATTGCGCCTGCGCGCACGCACCCGCGAGCAGGGCGGCAGGAATCAGCAGGGCGATGAGGAATCGTGATGAAGGCTTCATGGGCGATGGCGTGCCAGTCGACAAAGGCTGCGCAGGCGGCCGGGCGCACCGGGGGCCGATCCCGGGCCGCCGGCACCGGTCCGCCCACCCAGGGTTATCGATAGGCCCGGCATGCTTGCCACTGGATGATGTTGCTCCAACAATCCTACCGATGGGTAGAAAGCCGGAGACAGCGCGCAAGCCCGCCGCGCGAGCCGAACCGCTCGCAACCCGCCCGCTCCTGCCGCAGGGCACGGGTCGCCAGCGCGCAGCCACCGCGGGCACTGACGTGCAGCGCGAGCGCATCCTCGAGGTCGCGGCCGGGCTGTTCGCGGCGCAGGGCTACGCGAACACCACCATGGCCCAGATCGTGCGCGCGCTGCGCGTGACCAAGCCCTTCGTCTACTACTACTTCCGCGACAAGCAGGAGATCTTCGAGACGCTGTCATGGCGCCCGACCGTGGCCTGCTTCACCGCCATGGACTTCCCGCCCGACGACCCGCGCCGGGCGGTCGACAAGGTCAAGTCCGGCGTCGAAGCGCTGATCGCCGCGACCATCGCGCACCACCCCTGCGCCTTCTTCCCCTACCGCGAACCGCAGGTGTATCGGGCCGAATACATCGAGGCCCAGAAGCGTCTGGCGCATCACTTCTACGACCGCCTCTTCCCGCTCCTGGAAGAGGCCCGCAGCGACGGCGACCTCGACTTCAGCGACACCAAGATCACCGCCTTCGCGGCGCTGAGCCTGCCGGGCTTCCTCTACAGCTGGTACCGGCCGGAGGGCCGGCTCGCGCCCGAGCAGCTGGTGGCCGAACTGTCGCGGCTGGCCTGGCGCGTGCTCGGCCTGCGCGGGCGCATGGCCTGAAGGGCTTGGCGGGCGCCCCTGGCTGCCGTGTCGCGCGCGGCCTTCATCGCCGCGTCCGCCGCAGCGTGTACCGTATCGGCCGGAGCCCCACCCAACCAACCTTCGGAGACCCCGCTCATGGCAGGCACGCTTCAACTCATCGGTGCGCCCACCGACATCGGCGCCAGCACCCGGGGTGCCGGCATGGGGCCGGACGCGCTGCGCGTCGCGGACCTCGCCGGCACGCTGGCGCGGCTGGGTTACGAGATCGTCGACCGAGGCAACCTGGCCGGCCCGGCCACCCCCTGGAACGTGCCTGCGGAGGGCCTGCACCACCTGCCCGAGGTGGTGGCCTGGAACCGGCTCGTCTACGACGCGGTCGACCAGGCGCTGGGCGCGCGGCGCATGCCGGTGGTGCTCGGCGGCGATCACTGCATCGCGGTCGGCTCGATCAGCGCGGTCGCCTGGCACGTGCGCCAGCGCGGACAGAAGCTGCGCGTGCTGTGGTTCGACGCCCATACCGACGTCAACACCGAGACCAGCAGCCCGAGCGGCAACTTGCACGGCATGCCGGTGTCGTGCCTGCTCGGCCATGGCCCGGCGCAGCTGGTCGGCTGGAGCGGCGAGCGCGCGGCGGTCGAGCATGACGCGATCCGCTTCATCGGCATCCGCAGCGTCGACGCCGAGGAGAAGCTGGCGATCCGCACGCTGGGCCTCAACGTATTCGACATGCGCCACATCGACGAGCACGGCATGCGCACCACCATGGTCGAGGCGCTGCAGGACATCGACGAGGACACCCATCTGCACGTCAGCTTCGACCTCGATTGCCTGGATCCGGACTACGCACCGGGCGTGGGCACCGGCGTGCGCGGCGGACCGACCTGGCGCGAGATGCAGCTGTGCATGGAGATGGTGGCCGACACCGGCCGCCTGGGCTCGCTCGACGTGGTCGAGCTCAATCCGGCCCTGGACGTGCGCAACCGCACGGCGGAGGTCGCGGTCGAGCTGATCGAAAGCCTGTTCGGCAAGTCGACGCTGGCGCGCTGACCCGATCCGTCGGCTGGACCGCCGACGCAAAAAACACCGGAGCGTGCGTTTTGCACGGCCAGAAATAACTACATTGGCTTACATTCTTTCGTACTCATTTTTGATTTGGAGACGCGCGATGGGCGTACGAAAGATTGGATTGCTGGTCGAACAGCCGATGGACGGCGCCTATTTCTGGGTGATCCACGAGGATGTTCGACATGACGGCCGCTTCGAGATGCTGCAGCGTGCCGAGCGCTCGTTCGCCACCTATTCGGCCGCGCTGGCCCAGGGCTACGGCGTGCTGCAGCGCTTGTGCGGGCTGACCGGACTGCCGGCCTACGCGGCCCGCTCTGTCGCGGTATCGGTATAGGCCTCGGTGCAGCTATCGTCGGCCAGCTCCGCGCCCGGGTCGGAGATGGGCCGCAGCTTCTCGGCGTGGCAATAGAAGGTCCAGCCCTCGAAGGCGACGTCGTAGTAGGTGCCGGGCAGGTAGCGCCAATCGGGCGCCTGGTAGGGCGCCGAGACCACCTCCACGATGCGGCATACCGCCTGCCGGGTCATCGGGCTGGCCTGGCAGCTGGCGTCGACGTAGCAGAGGGTTCCGATCCGGATCATCGGCGAAGAATCGCACAAAGCCGGTCGCCGGCCAAGCAGTGCCGCGGGCAGCCCTCCTACGCGCAATGGCGCGGGCGCGGAAGGGCCCGGGTGGCGGCCGCCGCCTACATTAGATCGGGTATGGAACATGACGAACGAGCGGCGTCGGGCGACGCCAGGGGCCTGCGGGTGCTGGTGGTCGAGGACGATCCCGATGCGCTGGCCGCGACGGTCGAGATGCTGCAATTGCTCGGGCACTGGGCCGCCGGCGTCAAGAGCGCCGAGACCGCCAAGGACCGCTTCATCGAGAACGCCTTCGACGTCCTGATGACCGACATCGAGCTGCCCGCCCTTTCGGGATTCGACCTGGCCGACATCCTGCGCGCCAAGGGCCAACCGCTGGAAGTCATCTTCGCCACCGGGCGGCCGCCGCCGCAGGAGCCGATCGCACACGCGGCCTGGCTGCAGAAGCCCTTCACCATCGAGCAGCTGGAACAGGCCCTGAATCGGGTGCAGGCGAACAGCGCCGCCTGAGCCCCTCAATACCTTGCTTCGCTGCTGCCGTACAAGGCCAGCTTGCGGCAGCCGGCAAAGATAGACTTCGGCGTCAGCCCGTACACCTGCCGCACCGAATGGCTGAAGTGAGTCGAATCGGGATAGCCCACGTCGAGGGCGATGTTCGCCAGGGTGGCGCTCTGCGTCACGTAATAGAGCACGCTGCGCGCCCGCTGCCAGGTCCTGAAGGTGCGGAAGGACGAGCCGACCTCGGCCTTGAACAGGTGCAGGAAGCGCGAAACCGACAGGTGCGAGGCCACCGCGCAGTCCTCCGCCGAGGTGTGGCTGTTGGGGTCCTTCCTGATGCGGTCGAGCACCGCCCGGACCCGGCGGTCGAGCGGACGGTCGGGCAGCGCGGCACCGAAGAAGTCGCGATCGAAATCCTCGGTCCGGTCGTACCGGCGGCTCCCAGAGGCGCGGAAGCGGTCGAGGGCCTTGCGGATATCGCGCAGCGCCTCGTCGCCCTGGACCGCGCCGCGTCCGTCGCGGATGAAGGGCGGCAGGCAATCGCGGTCGACCGTCTCCGACTCGATCAGCAGGTTGCAGATCATGCGCTCGCCCGAGGCGATGCGATGCGGCGTGCCCGGCGGCACGACCGACAGCTCGGCCTCTTCCCATTCGCCGCCCGCGACGCTGATGCGGTGCGGCCGGCGCAGCGACAGGTAGATCGAATAGGCGCCGAAGGTGCGGATCGACGGTTCGCCGAGGAGGCCGACGTAGAGAACGCGATCGGTGTTGAGCCACATCATGCGTTCGGAAACCGCTCGGTCGGCGCTGGCGGGCAGCAGTGCGTGCGTGTCGGATGGCAGGTGCATTCTCGTTGTCTCCATGTCGTCGATTCGAATCAGGCCGGGCGTCGCGGATCGATCGGGCGTTGACGCAGCCGCCCTAACGATACTTCGCCAGCTCCAGCTTGCCGAGCTGCGCGCAGTGCACCTCGTCGGGCCCGTCGGCCAGGCGCAGCAGGCGCGCCGTCGCGTAGGCCGAGGCAATGCCGAGGTCGTTGTTGGTGCCGCCGCCGCCATGCGCCTGGATCACCCAGTCGATCACCTGGCAGGCCATCTGCGGCGCCGCCACCTTGATCATCGCGATGTCGGCCTTGGCCACCTTGTTGCCCACGGTGTCCATGCGGTGCGCCGCGTTCAGCGTCAGCAGGCGCGCCTGCTCGATCAGGATGCGCGAGTGCGCGATGCGCTCCAGCGTCACGCCCTGCTGCGCGATGGTCTTGCCGAAGGCGACACGCGACAGGCTGCGCCGGCACATGCGCTCGAGCATGCGTTCGGCCAGGCCGACCAGTCGCATGCAGTGATGGATGCGGCCCGGGCCGAGCCGGCCCTGGGCGATCTCGAAGCCGCGCCCTTCGCCCAGCAGCATGTTCGAGGCCGGCACGCGCACGTTCTCGAACAGCACTTCGGAGGCGCGGTCCGGCACCCCGTAGAAGCCGAACACCGCGATCGGCCGCAGCACCTTCACGCCGGGCGTGTCCATGGGCACCAGGATCATCGACTGCTGCTTGTGGCGGTCGGCGTTGTCCGGGTCGGACTTGCCCATGAAGATGGCGATCTTGCAGCGTGGATCGGTCGCGTTGGTCGTGTACCACTTGTGGCCGTTGACGATGTAGTGGTCGCCATCGCGCACGATGCTCGATTCGATGTTGGTCGCATCGCTGGAGGCCACCGCCGGCTCGGTCATCGCGAAGCAGGAACGGATCTCGCCCGCCAGCAGCGGCTTGAGCCAGCGTTCCTGGTGCTCGGGGCTGCCGTAGCGGGCCAGCACCTCCATGTTGCCGGTGTCGGGCGCCGAGCAGTTGAAGACCTCCGGCGCCAGGTGCGAGCGGCCCATGATCTCGCAGAGCGGCGCGTATTCGAAGTTGCTCAGGCCGGCGCCGTGCTCCGACTGCGGCAGGAAGAGGTTCCACAGGCCGGCCTCGCGCGCCTTGGGCTTGAGCTCGTCCAGCACCGGCGCGACCTTCCAGGGGCCCAGCTGCTCGGCCTCGGCATAGAAGCGCTGCTCGTTGGGATAGATGTGCTCCTCCATGAACGCACCGAGGCGCTGCTGGAGATCGCGGGTCTTGGCGGAGAACTCGAACACGGAGTGAAACCTTTCTGTCTGTCTGTCGCGAGGCGGGCCTGCGCTGTGAATCTGTGGAATTCGAGGAAAACGACGCGCGGCTTGCCAGAACGGCTAGCGCTCTGCGCGCGGGAAGTGCGCCTCGATCTGGCGCCAGGCGGCCTCGGCGATCGGTCGGGCGCGGGCGCCGGTCTCGATCGCCTCGGCGCTCGCCGCGGTGCCGTCGCGCGCCCGCTTGGAGATGCCGTGCAGGATCGCGGCCAGGCGGAACATGCTGTAGGCCAGGCAGAACTCCCATTGCGACGGGTCCACCGCGGGCCGGCCGACCCGCTGGCAGTAGCTGGCGACATAGGCCGCCTCGCCGGGAATGCCCAGCGCGGCGAAGTCGGTGCCGGCCATGCCGCGGAACTGCGCCGCGCTGAGTCGCCAGGGCAGCGCGTGATAGGCCTGGTCGGCCAGCGGATGGCCCAGCGTCGACAGCTCCCAGTCGAGCACCGCCAGCACCCGCGGCTCGGTGGGGTGGAAGATCATGTTGTCGATGCGCAGGTCGCCGTGGAAGATGCGCGTCTCGTCGCGCCAGGCCGGGTCCTGCGGCAGGTGCGCCGGCAGCCACTCGATCAGCCGCTCCATGGCCGGGATCGGATCCTCGCCGGCGGCGGCCTGGTACTGGCGCGTCCAGCGGCCGATCTGGCGCTCGAAGAAGTTGCCGGCGCGGCCGTAGTCCTCGAGGCCGATGGTCTTCGGGTCCAGCCTGTGCAGCGCGGCGACCACGCGGTTCATGTCGTCGTAGACCGCGCGGCGCTCTTCATTGGCGAAGCCGGGCAGCGCCGGGTCCCAGAGGATGCGGCCGTCGACGAAGTCCATCAGGTAGAAGGGCGTGCCGATCAGCGACGCATCGGCGCAGTAGCCGCGTGCGCGGGCCACCGGCACGTCGGTGCCGCGCAGCGCATCGATCACCCTGAACTCGCGGTCGACCGCATGTGCCGAGGGCAGGAGCTCGCCGTCGGGCTTCTTGCGCAGCACGTAGCGGCTGCCGGCCGCGTCGGTGACCAGGTAGGTCGGATTCGACTGGCCGCCCTTGAAGCGAGACAGGGTCAACGGTGCGCGGAATCCGTCGATGTGACCGGCCATCCACCGCTCGAGGCCGGCCTCGATGCGGCCGCGCTGCGGCGCCTTGCCGGGGTCGGTGGATTGGGGACCTCCGCTCATTGCGCATGACCTTGCATGCCACGGATGGTATGAAGATATTGTCGGACAATCAATCAGGGTTTGTCCGACGGTAAAGCCGGACGCCTTGCCCGGTTCAGTCGCGGAACACCGGCGCCCGCCCTTCCCTGGCCGCGCGGGCAGCCTCTTCGAGGTCGTCGGAATAGAGCATCGCCGCGTTCCAGGTGGCGATGTAGTTGAGCCCGTCCTCGACCGAGCGGTCGCGCACGTAGCCGATCATCTCCTTGGTGCCGCGCAGGCACAGCGGCGACTTCGCCGCCAGTTGCCGCGCCAGCGCCAGCACGCCATCGGCCAGTTCCTCGCGCGACGCATAGCAGCGGTTGACCAGCCGCATCTGCGCCGCCTCGGCGCCGTCGAAGCGGCGGGCGGTGTAGGCCAGCTCGCGCGCCATGCCCTCGCCGATCAGCCGGGGCAGCCGCTGCAGGGTGCCGACGTCGGCCACCAGCCCGACATCGATCTCCTTGACGGAGAACCAGGCGGCGTCGCAGCAATAGCGCAGGTCGCAGGCGGTGATGATGTCGATGCCGCCGCCCACGCAGGCGGCATGCACCTCGGCGATGACCGGCTTGCGGCAGCGCTCGATGGCGCTGACCGAATCCTGCAGGTGCAGGATCCCGCGCCGCGTCGCCTCGCGCGAACGGCCGCCGCAGGGGTCGTCGGTCTGCGCCTTGAGTTCTTCCAGCATGCCGAGGTCCAGCCCGGCCGAGAAATGCGCGCCGGCCGCCGACAGGATGCCGACGCGGGCCGCCGGCTCGGCATCCAGCCACTGCATCGCCTCGCGCAGTTCGCGCCACATCGTGGCGTCGATGGCATTGGCCTTGCGGGGCCGGTTGAATTCGATGCGCGCCACGCCGGCATCGAGCGAGAGCCGCAGGGTCTGCATGGCCGGAACAGCGGCGCCGCTCAACTTGCTTCTCCATACAGGTCGAGATGGCGCTGGCGCAATTCGAACTTCTGCACCTTGCCGGTCGAGGTCACCGGCATGGCCGCCACGCGCACGAAGCCCTTCGGCACCTCGAAGCGTCCCAGGTGCTGGCGGCAGTGCGCGTCGAATTCCTCGTCACTGGGAGCATCGGGCCCGTCGAGCACGACGAAGGCGGTGACCGCCTCGCCCCAGCGCTCGTGCGGAAGGCCGACCACCGCCACGTTGCGCACCGCCGGATGGCGCAGCATCACCTCCTCGACCTTGATCGACGGCACGTTCTCGCCGCCGGTCTTGATCATGTCCTTGATGCGGTCGAGGAAGAGCAGTTCGCCGTCCTCGTCCCAGCGGCCGAGGTCGCCGGAATGGTGCCAGCCGAAGCGCTGCGCATGCGCGGTGGCCTCGGGGTCCTTGTAGTAACCGAGCATCACGTTCGGGCCGCGCCAGACGATCTCGCCGACCTCGCCCGGGCCCAGGAGGGCGCCGTCGTCGGCCATCACCGCCATCTCGTTGG
>Ga0265327_10000531_pt1 | contig 65562 bp, 61 predicted proteins | sample 41621metaG_FD_202089 | JGI IMG/M metagenome (GOLD analysis project Ga0265327, IMG submission 202089) | Rhizosphere microbial communities from Carex aquatilis grown in University of Washington, Seatle, WA, United States - 4-16-21 metaG | ecosystem: Host-associated > Plants > Roots > Rhizosphere...
TAGCTAAAATATTTGCCGGGCTTGCCATTGGCTGGATATCACATAATATATATAGCAGCGGAAACGATTATTGGGATGTAAACCGTGAAGGCTGGAAAGAATATCAATTGCTTTGGACAAATCCACAAGAATACCTCACCAATCTTTTTAAGTCGAATTACGGGCAGCATTATGGCGGCCTTTTCGACTCGTTCCAATCTTTTTGGAACGACTTAAGAAACAATATAATCATTAAATTACTATCCATTTTTGATTTCTTTAGCCGGGGCAACTATTATATTAACAGCCTGTTTTTTAATTTTCTGGGCTTTTTTGGACATGTTGCTTTTTATAAGATATTTATCCAGGTATATAAAAACCGGCAAAAGGGAGTTATAATTTGTTGCTTTCTGTTGCCATCAATGCTCTATTTTACTTCGGGGGTACAAAAAGACTGTATTGTCTTCACAACACTGGGTTTTATATTATATGCTACCTTTCAATCCTTGCAAAAAAATCATTTTAATGTAAAGAGGCTGCTGGTTATTTTATCGGGGTTCATCATTTTATTTTTAATTAGAAGCTATGTGCTGATTAATCTTTTGCCTGCACTTATCATTTGGATATTGGTGGCAAAATTCAAATGGCCCGCTTTAAAAAGTTTTATAATAGGGTATATTATTATAGGGTTGGTTTTCTTTAATTTTAATAGTATTGTGCCATCTGTTAACCCACTTAAAACGGTTACAGATAAACAAGCTGCCTTTTTTACACTGCCTACTGCTGTTACACAGGTAGAACTCGACACACTATACCCTGATTTTAAAAGCTTTGCTTCAAATGCGCCGCAGGCGTTCAATCATCTGTTACTTCGGCCTTATCCAACAGAATTACCTACTAAAAGCCTGTTACCAATAATGATTGAATTGTTGTGTTACCAATTGCTTTTTATACTTTCTCTCTTTTTTAGGGAAAAAATTACTGGGCAAAAACAAGATCCTTTTATACTTTTCGGCATTTTCTTTGCCCTTACGATGTTCCTGTTCATTGGTTATATAATGCCCAACCTGGGCTCTATTGTACGTTACCGCAGCATATACCTGCCGTTTTTGCTAACCCCTATAATCTGCAAAGTAAATTGGCAAAAATTACGTCAGTCAATTAGAATTAAAAAATAATTGCATATATTGTTTTTGTTCACAAATTGATAATTTTTCTCACAAAAAAATTAAAAAAGTTGTTTTATAAGGTTTTTTACCGTTTTTTTGTTACTCAAAACCTATAAATATGCAATCTTTACGATCACATGCGCTGGAAAACCTAACCAGCAATCCAGTAGAAGTCAATGTATCTGGTTCATCAAAAATTACTGCAATTTTTAATGAAAATGTTTTTACACTTAAGGTAGCACGCCAGTTTTTAAGCGATGACGCTTATAAAAGTTTGTCGGCTTCTGTAAAAAGTGGTAAAAAAATCGAACGCTCCATGGGTGGTCAGGTAGCTAACGGTTTAAAGGCCTGGGCCGAAAGTAAAGGTGTAACTCATTATACACACTGGTTTCAGCCATTAACTGGTTTATCTGCCGAAAAGCATGATTCGTTTTTTACCTTAAAAGGCGATGGTACACCAATTGAAGAATTTGACGGTGCGGCTTTAATTCAACAAGAACCTGATGCATCTTCTTTCCCAAGCGGTGGTTTAAGAGCAACTTTTGAAGCCCGTGGTTATACTGCATGGGATCCATCCTCTCCTGCCTTTATTATGGAAATTGGTTTGGGAAAAACTTTATGTATTCCTACCATTTTCGTTTCTTATACCGGTGAATCTTTAGATGCTAAAACACCATTATTGAAAGCATTGGTTGCTTTGGATAAAGCGGCAGTTGATGTTTGTCAGTATTTTGATAAAAATGTAACTAAAGTAACTCCGACATTAGGTTGGGAACAGGAATATTTTATGGTAGATGCCGGTTTGGCAAATGCCCGTCCGGATTTATTATTAACCGGCCGTACCGTATTTGGCCATGCACCTGCAAAGGGGCAACAATTGGAAGACCATTATTTTGGGACCATACCAGAAAGGGTATACGCTTTTATGAGGGATTTTGAAGAAGAAAGTTACAAGCTGGGTATTCCTTTACGCACTCGTCATAATGAGGTGGCACCTGCACAGTTTGAGTGTGCGCCTATTTATGAAGAAGTAAATATTGCAGTTGACCATAACTTATTGTTGATGGACGTAATGACAAGGGTTGCAAAACGTCACGACCTTAGAGTATTATTGCATGAAAAACCATTTGCCGGCATCAACGGTAGCGGAAAGCACAATAACTGGAGCTTAGCTACAGATACCGGAGTTAATTTATTGGCACCTGGTAAAACACCAAAAACCAATTTGATGTTCTTAACATTCTTTGTTAATACCATCAAAGCAGTTCACGATTATTCTGAATTGTTACGAGCATCAATTGCAAGTGCAGGTAATGATCACCGTTTGGGTGCCAACGAGGCGCCTCCTGCTATTATTTCTGCCTTCATTGGAAAATATCTTACTACCGTTTTAGAACAAGTAGAAACAAGGGTAGGCGGTAAATTTGATGAGCAGGATGAAGCCATGCTTAAATTGGATATACATAAAAGCATTCCTGAATTGATGCTGGATAATACAGATAGAAACAGAACTTCTCCATTTGCATTTACAGGAAATAAATTTGAATTCCGTGCGGTAGGTTCGGCAGCAAACTGTGCTACCAACATGACTGTATTGAATACCATTGTAGCCGAAACTTTAAAAAACTTTAAGGTTGATGTAGATGCATTGATTGAAAAAGGGGATAAGAAAGAAGTAGCTATAATGCAGGTATTGCAAAAATATGTTGTAGAAAGTAAAGCTGTTTTATTTGAAGGCGATGGTTATAGTGAAGCCTGGGCTAAAGAAGCTGAAAAACGCGGTTTGCCAAATGTAAAAACTACGCCATTGGCTTTGGATGCATACCTTACTTCAAAATCCAAAAAATTATTTGAAAGTAATGATATCTACAATCATGCAGAGCTGGAAGCAAGACACGAAATAATGCTGGAAGACTACATTAAAAAAGTACAGATAGAAGCAAGGATCATGGGTGAATTGGCTACTACTTATGTGTTGCCTTCTGCAGTTAAGTATCAAAATATTTTATTGCAAAACATTAAGGGCTTAAAAGAAGCGGGTTTAAAAGAAAGTGCTTATGCAAGTCAATTCCAGGTATTGGAAGCTATCAGCAGCCATATTGAAGTAATAAGCGACGGTGTTAAAAAGATGATTGAAGAAAGAAAGATCGCCAATGAATTGACCAATTCAAGAGATAAAGCCATTGCCTATTGCGATAATATCAAGGGCAAATATTTCGACCTTATCCGTTATCATGTGGATAAATTAGAACTGATGGTAGACGATGCTCACTGGGTATTGCCTAAATACAGAGAAATTCTTTTCTTAAGATAAAAAATGCTGGCAAGCAAATCTGTCCCCCGAAAGGAGGGACGCAATCGTTGTGAAGCCCCACCTTTGGTGGGGTTTTCTTTTTTTTATACCGATTAAACCTTTGCAGTATTTACCCATCCAACGCACACAAAAAATACATCATGAAAAAAATTGCTTTATTAACAGCACTCAGTTTTATTGTTTCAATTTCATTTGCACAAGTACAACGAAAAGCAAAGCCCTCAAGCACGGCCGATTCAACAATGGCACCTAAAGAAAACAATGCTCAGGAAGGCAGGGGAGATAAAATGAAAATGATGAAAGAACTGGATCTTACCAAAGAACAAAGAGGAAAACTTAAAGAGGTGAGGCAGGCTACAAAAGCAAAGAAAGATGCTATAGACAGCGATGGTAGTTTAAAGCCTGAGGAAAAGGAAGCCAAATTAAAGGAGCTACGTAAAGAGCAGCAAAAAAATACTATGAGTATTTTAACGCCTGAGCAAAAAGCAAAATTGATGAAAATGCGCAGAGATAATAAAGACCAGAAAATGGAAGAAATCGATAATAAGTAAAGTTTGTATTTGGGTATAAGGTTGAGCAAAACCGGGCCGTCCTCAATTGATGTGGGCGGCTTTTTTTTGATAAATTTCCAGGGCAATTTAAAATGATATTTAAACTATTTTTGCCCGATGGAAAAATGGTATAGTTATGAGCAGTTGTATAATTTTTGTATGGCTGTCTTCACGAAAATAGGATGTAACTCAACTGATGCAGATACTGCAGCTAAAGCATTAATAGCGGCCGATTTAAGAGGAATTGACAGCCATGGCGTAGCCAGGTTAACAGGTTATATACGTTTATGGGAAGTAAAACGTGTGAACGCAACACCTCAAATAAAGATTGTACATGAAACACTATCTACCGCTGTAGTTAATGGCGATGCAGGGTTAGGTCTGGTGGTAGCGCCTTATGCTATGCAGGTAGCCATTGATAAAGCAAAGAATGTAGGCACAGGTTGGGTAAGTGTAAAGAACAGCAATCATTTTGGTATTGCCGGTTACCACGCCATGATGGCCTTGCCCAATGATATGATTGGCATTGCAATGACCAATGCCAGTGCCTTGGTAGCACCTACCTTTTCAATTGAAAGAATGTTGGGGACCAATCCCATTGCGGTTGCCATACCCGCAGGTAAAGAACCAGCTTTTGTTGCAGACTTTGCTACCACCACTGCCGCTAATGGGAAACTGGAAATCTTACAACGCAAAAATGCCACAGCTCCAACTGGCTGGATACAAGATAAAGATGGCCAATCGAGCACCAATGCCAACGAATTAAAAATTGGCGGCTCACTGTTGCCGTTAGGTGGTGATAGAGAACACAGCAGTCATAAGGGATATGCTTTAGGCGCTATTGTAGATATTTTTTCAGCGGTATTAAGCGGTGCCAATTACGGTCCTTGGGTGCCGCCTTTTCCTGTATACGTACCTATGCCCGAGAATATGCCAGGCGAAGGCATCGGCCATTTTTTTGGTGCAATGCGTATTGATGCTTTTAGAACATCCGAAGAATTTAAGCAACACATGGATAACTGGATACAACGCTTCCGCAGTGCAAAAACTGTTGCAGGCGAGGAAAAGGTTATTATTCCAGGCGACCCTGAAAGGGAAATGGAAATAATACGAATTAAGGAGGGGATTCCATTGGCAAATGCAGTGGCGGAAGACCTAAAAAGCCTTGCAGAACGCTTTTCGCTGTCATTTCCTTAATTGATTTGGAATACCCCCTAACATAAAATACTTTTGCAAAAATTTTAAAAACATCTTTTAACTAAAAAATTGCCGCAGTGGCGGCATCGGGGGGGCTTATGAAAATAATGAAATTTGGCGGCACCAGCGTTGGAAAGCCGGAAAGAATGCACCAGGTATCTCAATTGATAACTGCAGATAACGAAAGCAAAATTGTAGTGTTATCTGCTTTAAGCGGTACTACAAATAGTTTGGTAGAGATCAGCAATGCTATGGCAGCTGGCAATAAATCGGAAGCCAAACAGTTTATCGAAAAATTAGAGAATCATTATAAGGATTTTGTAAAGCAATTATTAAAAACTGAAACTGGCCTGGAAGCTGCAAACAAAGTGTTGCAGGAACATTTTGAATTTTTATACATCATCTTAAGGATATCTTTTAGCGAAGCATTGAATAAAGATATTCTGGCGCAAGGCGAATTGTTGAGCACCAAATTATTTTCCATCTACCTTACAGAAAATAAAATTGACCATGCCTTATTACCAGCATTGGAATTTATGACCATTGATGCTTATGATGAACCACAGGTTGGTGCCATTAAAGTAAAGTTGGCGCAATTGATAAAACAACACGAGGGTAAAAAGGTATTTATTACACAAGGTTATATCTGCCGTAATGCAAAAGGCGAAGTAGATAATTTAAAAAGAGGCGGTAGCGATTACAGCGCTTCTTTAATTGCAGCAGCAATCAATGCCAGTGTTTGCGAAATATGGACAGATATTGACGGCATGCATAACAACGACCCAAGAATTGTAAATAAAACTTTTGCCATTGAGCAATTGAGTTTTGAAGAAGCTGCGGAATTGGCGTACTTCGGTGCAAAAATTTTGCATCCTGCCAGTATTTGGCCTGCACAGTTTTATAATGTGCCGGTTAAATTATTAAATACAATGGAGCCAACTGCAAAAGGCACTTTAATTGCTGAAAAAGCCGGAAGCGTAGGCGTAAAAGCAGTTGCAGCAAAAGATGGCATCACAGCCATTCGTGTAAAAAGCAGCCGCATGTTATTGGCTTATGGTTTTTTACGTAAAGTATTTGAAGTATTTGAAAAATACCGCACTTCAATTGATATGATTACAACTTCGGAGGTAGCCGTTTCCGTTACTATTGACAATGATGTTAACCTTCCGGATATTATTAAAGAACTGGAACCATTTGGTACAGTAGAAATTGATACTAACCATACTATTGTATCTGTTGTAGGTAACCAGATTGCCGAAACCAAAGATGTGATGAAAAAATTGTTTGATGCTATTGAACCTATACCCGTTCGTATGGTAAGTTATGGTGGAAGCAAACACAATGTATCTTTATTGATTACCCGTGAGTATAAAGAACAGACTTTGCAATTATTAAATGCAGGTTTGTTTGGATTGTAATATCAACTTTTAAGGGAGCCAAGCCTTCGAGGCTTTGCTTCCTTAAAAGAAATAACGATTGTAATATTTTAAATTGATAACCATGTCTGAAGTATTTGGAAGAGTTATACTGGAAAGAAAAAACGAATGGCTTAACCGCTTAAAAGCTTATCGTGTAGAATTGAACGGTACAGAAATTGGAAGAATAAGCAATGGCAAGAGCGAAGAATATCAAGTGCCTGCAGGTACAAATTCCATTGAATGTAAAGTAAACTGGTGTGGTTCAACGCCTTTAAACCTTGACATTAAACCTGGTGAAACAATCTATTTAAAAGTAGGTTCCGGTATGAAATTCTTTTGGGCTATTTATGCAGTTTTTATTGTTGCTATTCTCGGCCGTTTATTATTAAGAGAGAAGATGACACCGGAAATGAATATTGCTGCAATGGCAATATTTGTAGTTGTGCTGGTATATTTTGGTTACTATATTACTTTTGGCAGAAAACATTATTTGAAAGTAGAAGAAGATGTAAATAATGTTTTTGCGAAATAATTAAAGCTTTACAAAGCCTATAAGGTTTTACCTCAAGCTGCCAATCTTTAAATTGGCGGCTTTTTTATAAAGCTATCCCTGCTTTCTTGTAAATAAAACTCATCAGCCATGCTGGGCCAATCATTAAAAATTGAAGGTCTTTTAAAAAAGATGGTTTTTTGCCTTCCACCTTATGGCCATAAAACTGACCAATCCATGCAAGGATAAATGTTATTAGGCAAAACAACCATAATTGTATAAAATTGGCTTTTTCAATAAGGTTACAAATGAATAAACAAACCAGGCCAAACAATACCATACCTATCCATAAAGTTTTGGAAAGCGAAAAATAATAAAACACTACCAGCAATAATGCTATCATGGCTACATTAAGCTGCAACCCTGCAACTATCCATGGCAGTTTTACACCATAAAGCAAACCCGTAACCGAAAAGAAGATAGTAGGCACACAAATCCAATGTATGGTTTTGTTGGTTTCGTTTTTGTGGCTTTCACCATACTCGTCAAGCCATTGCTGAAGTGTTTTCATAACAAGCATTTTTACGTTACCTAAAAATAATTAAAAGTCTTAACAAATCATTTACAACTTTTTAAGCAGTTTGAACGTCTAATGAATGGTTTTTCATAGGATATTGGATTTAAAACGGGGCTGGATTTTTATCCTGGCCCTTTTTTATGCCCATACCCGAAAACTTATAACCCCGTCAGTCCCTATAAATTCGGGAAAACCCTCCGAAACAAATCGGAGCAGGCTAACGGCGGTTATTGAGAACCTCAATTTTTAAACCCCAACAATAAATAACTAATTGTAATTTCGCCGCTCACCACCTAAGCGGAGCAATATGGTAAGAGAAGAGCGAAAAATAAAGCTGGAAAAAATTGCTGACAAAGCCACCAAATGGATTGGTTCCATTCCGTCGTTGGTAATCCATTCCATTTTCTTTATTGTTTCATTTACATTGCCTACATTGGGGGTTATCAGTTTTGAAAAGATGCTTTTGGTTTTAACCACGGTGGTATCATTGGAAGCTATTTATCTCGCCATTTTTATCCAGATGTCGGTAAATAAAAACAGCCAGGATATTGAAATCATCCAGGAAGATGTAGGCGAAATACAGGAAGATATTGAAGACATTGAAGAAGACATTGACGAGATACAAAAAGATGTTGATGAAATACAGGAAGATATTGAAAGCGATACTATTAAAGAAAATGTAATTGAAAACAAAGAAGCCAATGCATTGGCGGCTATTCAAAATATTTTGTTGAAACTGCAGGATGAAATCGAGGCGATGAAGAGGAAGTAGATTGCCTTTTAGTACACCGAAATTAAAATTTCGGTTCATTGAAATTTTAATTATTTGGAGACGAGCCTTGGTTCTTTGTTGGGGCGACATTGGCGAGGCTCCGTTCAGCTGTAAATCTTTGGGGTGCATTTTTAAGATAGCATCAATAAACGGTTTTTAAAATTACAAATCGCTCCAATTAAAAATACCTTCAATCTCGCCCTTTTGTTTGTACTCAGACAAATCTGTTATATTATCTTGTAAAAAATATCCTGAATATGTTGAGTGGACTATGTTTATTTCATCATTTATTATATTTTCAATGATTTCAATAGCCACTTGTACTTCTTCTTCTGGAGTTATAGCCTCAAGCATATTCATGTGAATATGCCAATCTAATCCTTTGCCATAATCAAACCCAATCGTGATTTCCTTATCCTGGGTTGTTAATACTAATCTTAGTTTATTATTATTGCTTGGTTATTCAATATCGCTAATGTTACCTGGCTTAGCAATGCAATATTTTTCAAATTGAGGAAAAGCATTGATTATTTTAAGCATTACAAATTCAGTGAATTCTTTTTGTTCCATATGATATCCATCTTTACAAAATGAAAATATGTAAAAGCCTACTATTTATTTTAATCTTTTAAAAACGCTTAATTATTTCCTTCAATTTTTTTTGTGTTGCTAGATTTCCCAGACCTCTCAAAAATTTGAATAAACCGTAAAAGATAGCGCCGTATGGTAAAAACACGACGGTGCCACCTGAAAATTTATTTGCAACAATTGCAATGGCAACACCAGCAACAGTAATTATTATTCCATAAAAAAGGTCGCCCCTGGTTTGTTCAATTTTATCTTTACATTGTTGTTTTGCATCCGTTAAGAGAGATAAAGTAATATTAGTAGCAATACCCTGTTTTTCGAATGTCGTTATTAAATCAGTATCTTCTTTACCTTCAATTTTTGCGTTAATCACATCTTTTAATAATTGTGCAATTGCGTCTTCTCTATTATTAAGTTTAAATTGTTCGTAATTCTTTTTTTGTACTGATTCAAATGCTTGCGCCAATTCCAGTTTTTCAAAACTAATGTTGCGGTTGGCCATTTCTTCTTTCCCAATTGCTATAGCTTCATCGGTAAGTTCATGGCTTTGATGCAGGAGTTTATAAGTTAACTGGTCATCAGATAACTCAGAGTAAAGTTGTTTTAATAGTATGTTATCAGCCAATGGTAGAGCTTTTAAGTTAGGTAAAGTTTGAGATACAAATATAATGGCAAACAACTTCTACGCTTCAATTCAAGCTCCCCAAAGATTTGCCGTTGAAAGTATTGAGACGCAACGATGATGCCATGGAAATATAAAGCTGGTATTAAAAAGATTCAACTTAAACCAAAAGCTAAAAATGAAAATGTTTTTATAAAATTGCCAATGCCTCTTTGTACTGAAGGAACATTTTGTGGGTATAAAAAATATGAAGTTGCATCCCGGTTCGGTAGGAACGTATTGTGTTCTTGTGTTTAACCATCAAATTGTTATTGAAAAATCTCACGGCTGAGCCAAAGCACAAAGCGTTCCTACGGAACGCCAAAAATACTCTGCTAAAATTGAGCTACCCACAAGATGTTCCTACGGAACAAATGCAATACTTCTGCCGCTGTTCAGGGGACCATGTAACGGTGAGAGCTGCCTTTTAGTACGCTGAAATTTTATTTCAGCTCCTTCGCCTCAACATGGAGAATCGAAATAAAAATTTCGACATACAAAAACGCCCCAAAAAATTGAGGCGTTTAAATCAAAATCATATAGCTGAAATTAGATAATCAGCATAGCATCTCCATAACTGAAAAAGCGGTATTTATCTTTAATGGCTTTTTTATAAGCTTCCATCATTAAATCGTAACCGGCAAATGCACAAGCCATAATTAACAAACTTGTTTTTGGTAAATGAAAATTGGTTACCAATGCATCTGCAATATTAAAATTGTAAGGTGGATGAATGAAATGGTTCGTCCAGCCTTCGGATGGTTTTAATAATTTTTGTGCAGTAAACGAAGATTCCATAGAACGCATGGTAGTTGTTCCGATAGAACAAATGCGATGGCCGGTTTCTTTAGCTTTGTTTACGATGTTACAAGCGGTTTCTTCTACCCTGTAATATTCAGCATCCATTTTATGTTTGCTCAAATCTTCTACTTCAATAGGGCGGAAAGTACCAAGGCCGGTATGCAAAGTTGTTTCTGCAAAACGAATACCTTTTATCTCCAAACGCTTGATTAATTCTTTACTAAAATGCAAGCCTGCAGTTGGAGCTGCAACTGCACCTTCATGTTTTGCATAAACGGTTTGATAGCGTTCTTTATCTTCTTCTTCAGGTTTACGTTTAATATATTTAGGCAAAGGGGTCTCGCCTAAAATTTCCAGCATGCCTCTAAATTCATCATCGGTGCCATCCCATAAAAAACGGATGGTACGGCCACGGCTGGTAGTGTTGTCAATTACTTCGGCAACCAGTTCATCGCTTTCGCCAAAATATAATTTATTGCCTACACGAATTTTACGGGCAGGGTCAACGATAACATCCCACAATTTGTTGGGCTTGTTCAATTCTCTTAATAAAAAAACTTCAATTTTTGCTCCGGTCTTTTCTTTGCGGCCATACATACGTGCAGGAAAAACCTTGGTGTTGTTTACTACAAACACATCTTTGTCGTCAAAGTAATCAATAATTTCTTTGAAATGTTTGTTTTCGATATTGCCTGTTTTGCGGTCGATAACCATCATCCGGCTGTCTTCGCGCTTTTTGGTTGGGTTTTGGGCAATTAAGTTTAAAGGAAGGTCGAAACGGAACTGGGATAATTTCATGTAATCTATTTGTTTAAAAATGTTACATGCCGCTACACGAGAGATTTAAAACGAAGCCTTTCAGGAGGCACTTATCATGTTACGGCATGATTTTGAAGGCGCAAAGATACGATTTTTTTACGAGTTAGTAATGGTAACTCAATAAAATGTGCATTACTGGGTGATTTTATGTCATATTTTATAAAGAAAAGATAAAAATTATTGCTAACAGGCAAATAAAAGGCTCAAGGCTGTGGAATCAGGCGGCTTATATCATCTTTGTATTATCTTTATTACACAATTAACGTAAATGAAAAGAACAGCAACCCTTCTGCTTTTTACCCTATTCGTACTAACAGCAATAAGCCAAACAACAAAAAAAACAGAAAAAAAATACCAGGGCCTTTTATGGGAAATAACCGGCAATGGTTTAATAAAGCCCAGCTATTTATTTGGTACCATGCACGTAAGCAATAAACTGGCTTTTCATTTAGCCGATTCGTTTTATACTGCCATAAAAAGTGTAGATGTAGTAGCATTGGAAACCAATCCAGCCAACTGGCAAGATGATTACAGCAAGCCCAATATTTTTGATAAGAGTTCTTTTGGCGATGCCGCCAGTGCATACAGGTTGTTGGATGTTCCCAACGATTACATGCACAAAAACACATTTTCTATTGATAAATACGAAAGCAATATTAAACTCGCCATGGCTACAGAGCCGGCAATGATTAATGGTATGTTGTACCGTACCTACAACCAGGGAGCAGATTTTGAAGAAGATACTTATTTGGATATGTATATTTTTCAAACCGGCAGCAAACTGGGTAAAAAATTAACTGGCGTAGAAAACTTTGATGAAAGCGAAAAGCTGGTGGCGCAGGCTTATAAAGATGCAGCGAAAGAAAAGCGTACTAAAAATTATGATAACGATTATAATTATGATGATTATGCAAAAGGCCCGTTTTCTATTGAAGATGCGTACCGCAAAGGCGATTTGGATATGCTGGATAGCCTGGAAGGCAAACAATTTAACAGCAAAGTTTTTTTAGAAAAATTTTTATACAAACGCAATGAAATACAAGCCAATTCCATTGACTCTATAATAAAAAGCAAAACAAGTTTATTTGTTGGTGTAGGCAGCGCACATTTGCCTGGCAAGCGTGGTGTAATTGAAATGCTGCGCAGCAAAGGCTATACATTGCGTGCGGTAAAAATGGGAGAGCGTGACGGTTCGCAAAAAGATGCGATTGATAAGATACGGGTTCCCGTTAGTTTTAAGACCGTAACGGCTGGTGATAAGGCTTTTTCTGTCGAAATACCTGGTGATAAATTTTACAGCTTCAACCGCTTTGGCGATTTGAATACTAAGCAATATGCTGATATGGGCAATGGCGCTTATTATGTAGTAAGCCGTATTAAAACCAATGGCTTGCTTTTGGGCGAAGATGCCAATGTCGTTTATAAAAAAGTAGACAGCTTATTGTATGAAAATATTCCGGGTAAAATTTTGAAGAAATTGCCGATTACAAAAAATGGCTACAAAGGTTTTGATATTACCAACAGAACGAGAAGAGGGGATATACAACGGTACAATATTTTTGTAACGCCTTTCGAAATTATGTTCTTTAAAATAAGCGGTACCAGCGATTACGTACTGGAAGGTAGCGAAGCAAGCCGGTTTTTCAATTCTATAAATATTGCTACCTACAATGAAGATGCCTGGGTGAATTATAAACCTGTTACCGGTGGATTCGAAATTAAAATGCCACATACGCCTGTGTTGCAAAAAGATTTTGGCAGTGACAGGTTGGAATACACAGCAACAGACAGCAAAGAAAATATCACCTATACTTTAATGAAAGCCAACCTGCAGAATTACAGGTTTATTGAAGAAGATACTTTTGATTTGAATTTGATGGATGAAAGTTTTGCATCGAGTGATGTAGTGGAAAAGCAAGTGTCAAGGCTACAGGGTAAATGGCAGGGTTACCCAACTTTAGAATGTAAATACAAATGTAAAGACGGTTCGTTTACCACTGTTAAGTATTTGCTGCAGGGCGCCATTTATTATGCACAAATGGCGCATTACACCAATGAAACTAAGAATGTAAAACAATATTTTGAGTCTTTTAAAATTGTACCTTTTATTTACCCTGAGGTAAAGGAATGGGTAGATACTGCTATGCGCTTTAGGGTAAAGTCACCCATTTTTCCTGATGCTAAAAAGCAAAAGGATATGATGGAATCATTAAAAAATATGATGGAAGCCAGTGGAATGGATGAAGATCTGATGCCTCAATTTGGCATGAAGCTGGTTGGCAATGATACCATTGGCGAAAAAATATTTGTTGCCTGGGCAAAAGCACCAAAAAATTCTTATGTAAAAGATTCTACAAAAATGTTTGGCGAAAGCGGCTTTGATTTTTCTGGTAACGACACCAAGGGGCAAAGTTATTTGTACCTGAAAAAAGATAGCGGCATTACCGCAGGTGGTTTACGTTATATGTTTCAGCAGGTAACCGATACCAATAGCAGCCGTACTATTATTTCAAAATCGTTTTATAAGCAGGGCAATTATTTTGCATTGGTGGCTTTAACGGATACACTAACGCCAAGGAGTAGCCTGATATATAATTTTATAGCAACCTATACACCTGCCGACACTGTAACAGGAGAAAATCCATTTGTAAAACATAATGCAAGTTTCTTTAAAGATTTTGCCAGCAAAGACAGCGCTACGCATGCAAGTGCCACCAAGCGGCTTACCACAATTGATTTTGATTCTTCTGACGTGCCAGAAATTAAAAAAATTATTGACACCCTAAGCTGGAAGACCAAAGATTACCTGCAACTGAAACAGGATTTTATCGGCAAATTGGATGAAACAAAAGATACCAGTCTGGTTGAGTACGCCAAAAAATTATATACCGCAGCCGCTGATACAGCAGACTTACAGAACAGTGTATTGCACGCATTGTTGAATATGCAAACGAAAAGTTCTTTTACTGCTTTTAAAGATCTTATTATAAACGAACCGCCTGTTGTAACAAATAGCAATGATAACAGCAGTTTTGATTATGCCAGCGTATTTGCCCGTGTAGGAAAATTGACAAAAGCTTTAAATAAAAGCAGGAAAAGTTATGGAGATAATGATAACAGTTGGTTTCCTTTGTATGATACACTTTCACTGGCAAAAGTTGTTTTTCCTGATATACTGCAACTGATAAACCTGGATGATTATAAAGGCACTGTAATGGAATTGTTGACTACCATGGTTGACAGTGGTTATGTTAGTGCAAAAGATTACGAACCTTATGCATCAAAGTTTTATATAGAAGCCAAACAGGAATTAAAAAAGGAAAAGGCAAGTGAAAGTCAGAAGGCAATTGCGAAAGCAGAAAAAGCGAATAAGGCTGATAGTGATGATGGCGATGACGTTGATAAAGATAATGGCTCGGCAAATGAATTGTTGCAGAGTTATGAAGTATTGTTGTTGCCTAATTGGGATAAAAATCCTGGTATTGCCACATTTTTTGATGATGTAATGAAGCTGAAAAATAAGCAAATCAGGTTTAATACCATGCTTTTGTTATTGCGCAATAAAAAACCAGTACAAGATTCACTGTTGAATTTTTATGCTGCGGATGAAGATTTTCGCATTGATTTGTACAGGGCGTTAAAGAAAGCAAAACTGCTGGATAAATTTCCCGCTAAATACAATAACCAGGCAGACCTTGTAAGAAGTGCTATTGTTGGCACTTCTGCTTACGATAAATATGATACACTGGCTTTGCTTGAAAAAGTGCCGGTAATTTATAAAAACAAAAAAGGAGTGGTGTATTTTTATAAATATAAAACTAAAAAAGAACAAAAGAACTGGAAAATACTTTCATTTGGTATGCAGCCAGAAAATGCGAAAGAATTTGATGATGATAATGATGATTTTACTTCTTCAAGTTCTTACAGCTACGACAGAACTGACAATGATAAATTGGATGATACCAAGCCCGTAAAAGAACAATTGCAAAAATTAATGAAAACCATGTTGTATAAAATGCACAGCAGCGCAGCAGAATTTTACAGCAGGGATTATGCCAATGATTACAAAGATATCATCACAGAAAAAATAAAGACTAACCGTTTTGGAGATTAAGAAATTGTTTGCCGGGAATGGCATCAATTAGCTTTTGTGTGTATTCATTTTGCGGATGGTGGTAAATTTGTTCGGCAGTTCCCCGCTCTACAATTTTGCCTTTGTGCATTACTAAGATGCGGTCGCTAATATATCTTACTACCGAAAGGTCATGAGATATAAATATAGAAGTAAAACCAAACTCTTTTTTAAGGTCGTTCAGTAAGTTTAATACCTGTGCCTGCACACTTACATCCAGCGCAGAAACACTTTCATCAAAAATTAAAAAGGAAGGATGTAATGCCAATGCCCTGGCTATACAAATACGTTGCCGCTGGCCACCGCTAAACTGGTGGGGATAGCGATTAAAATGTTCTGGTAATAAACTTACTTTTTCCAATAGCTCCATTACCTTTTCTTTTCGCTGGTTGGTATTATCTAAAACATTGTGCACTTTTAAAGGTTCCAGTATAGCATTGCCAATTGTAATACGAGGGTTAAGTGAACCGTAAGGGTCTTGGAAAACAATCTGCAAATCTTTACGCATATTCCGTAAAGCTTTTGCTTTTATGGTGGTGATATCTTTTCCTTCTAAAATTATTTTTCCTTCGGTTGGTTTTATCAATTGTAAAATAGTTCTTCCTAAAGTTGTTTTGCCGCAACCGCTTTCGCCAACCAATCCCAATGTTTCGCCTTGTGTTACTTCAAAACTTACATCATCAACCGCCTTAAAAAAATCAGTTGGCTTTCCAAACAGTTTTTTTCTTGAGGACAAGTATACTTTTAGATTTTTAACTTGTAATACCGTTGATGGTTGATGGTTGATGGTTGATGGTTCGGGACTCTTTACTTTCTCTTTCTTTTCACCAATAAAATCACTTACTACAGGTAAATAACTTCCTTTTGGTTTACCAGCAGGCCTGCAAGCCAACAGCGCTTTTGTATATGGATGTTGTGGTGATGTTAAAACCTGTTTAGTAATGCCTTGTTCCACAATTTCTCCTTTGTACATTACCACAATTTTATCTGCAATATCTGCAACAACACCAAGGTCGTGTGTAATCAATATCACACTCATGTGGTTTTGCACCTGCAATTCTTTTATCAGTTCCAGAATTGTTTTTTGTACCGTTACATCAAGCGCTGTGGTGGGCTCGTCGGCAATTAATAAAGATGGGTTACAGCTTATCGCCATTGCTATCATTACCCGTTGCTTTTGTCCGCCACTTAATTCGTGAGGGTAACGGTTAATGATAGCCGTAGGATTGGGTAATTTTACTTTTTCAAAAAGTTCAATTGTTATTTGTTTAGCAGCTTTTCTGCTTATGTTTTTGTGTAGTTGTATAGCTTCCATTACCTGTCTGCCGCAAGTAAATACCGGATTTAGCGACGTCATTGGTTCCTGAAATATCATGGCTATTTTTTTGCCACGTATTTCTTTGATATAGCTATCAGATAATTTTGCCAAATCTACAGGTTGCACCTCTTTTTGAAAAAATAATGCCTTACCCGTAATTGTGCTTTGTTTGGGCAATAATTGCAAGAGAGATAATGCCGTTACCGATTTCCCTGAACCGCTTTCGCCGACAATAGCAACAAGTTCCCCCTTCTTTATTTCTATAGAGGTGTTTTTAACCGCAACGGTTTTAGTCCCTTCATTGCTGAATTGAACGGAAAGATTTTGTATGGAAAGAAGAGATGGCAAAGTGGTGAGTTGTTAGTGGTGAGTGGTGAGTTGTCAGTACGGTCTGTTGAATTTAAGTCTGTACTGACAACTGAATACTCACAACTCTCGTCTTAAAATTTCAAATGTCTTACTGTTAATCCGTTATTGATTAATTGCTTTAATGAATCGATGCCGATTTTTAAATGGCGCTCAACAAAACCTGCGGTAACTTTCTTATCACTGGCTTCTGTTTTAACGCCTTCGGGTACCATCGGCTGGTCGCTCACCAGCAATAAGGCGCCGGTAGGAATGCGGTTATAAAAACCTACAGAAAAAATAGTAGCGGTTTCCATATCAATAGCATAAGCCCTCACTTTTTCCAGGTATAATTTAAATTCATCATCATGTTCCCAAACCCTGCGGTTGGTGGTGTAAACTGTGCCAGTCCAGTAATCAGTTTCGTAATCTCTTATGGTAGTAGAAATAGCTTTTTGCAAACTAAAGGATGGTAATGCCGGAACGATTGGAGGAAAGTAATCATTGCTCGTTCCTTCGCCTCGCATGGCGGCGATTGGTAAAATAAGGTCGCCAATGTTATGGCGTTTTTTTAGGCCACCACATTTTCCTAAAAATAATACTGCTTTAGGCTGTATAGCACTAAGCAAATCCATTACAGTTGCAGCGCCCGGGCTGCCCATCCCAAAATTGATGATGGAAATATTTTCGGCAGTAGCGCATTGCATTGGCCTGTCTCGCCCAATCACTTCTACTTTATTCCATTCTGCAAACATTTCTACATAGTTGCTGAAATTGGTCAATAAAATATATTCGCCAAAATTTTTCAGGCTTTCCCCGGTGTACCTAGGCAGCCAATTATTTACAATGTCTTCTTTTGATTTCATGTTTTCTTTCGATTTTTATTTTTTTAACAAGTAGGAATTTAGTTCCGTATTTTTAAAATGTAACCAGGCTATTTATTTTATATGAAGCTAAAATTAAATACCACTTCAACAGCATACATTTGCAGTTAATGTATTGTATGGGGTTACATTTTTTAAAATTACAAAATTTCGCTCAGCTTCAATGATAAAGATTGAATATCCTCCATATCAACCCAAAATTAAAAAGGAAGATGACAAAGAATTAATCTTTGACGCATTAAGAAAACGTTGGGTGATATTAACACCGGAAGAGTGGGTGCGACAAAATTTTCTGCAATATCTTATTCATGTTAAAAAATATCCTGCTTCATTAATTGCAATTGAAAAAGAAATTAAACTGGGTGATCTTAAAAAACGGTTTGATATAGTGGTGTATGATGCTGTTACAAAACCCTGGATGATTGTGGAATGTAAAGAGATGAATGTTAATCTGGATAAAAATGTATTGGACCAGGTGCTGCGGTATAATATAACCATGCAGGTTCCTTACCTGGTTATCACCAACGGAAGTTATTGTATGGCCTTTGAATGTAATAATAATGATTTGAAATCATTGAAAGAATTGCCCGATAGAAACCTATAGTACAAACCTATAAGGTTTTCAAAACTTTATAGGTTTATCGCAAATTTCTCAACGTTTAATCACTGGGCACTTTAAGAAATTATTCTTTTTATTAAACGAATAAATTACGCCAACACTATGGCTTAAATAATGGTCGTTTTTATTTGGGTTGGCCGAATGGCTGAAGCCATCTAAATAATCTGTATTGCTAAAACGATAACTGGTTTCACCAATTACAGAAAATCGGTCATTCAATGCATAACGAATGCCAACCCCAACAGGTATTACTGGTATAATGCGTGGTAATGATTTTGCAGCATCAATGGTTAAACCATTTTGAACATCCGAACCCTCGCCAAAAATGGTAGTATTCATATTGCTCCAGTCTCTTTTTATATTGGTAAAAGCAAAACCTGCGCCTGCAAAAACATAAGGAGAAAAACGGGGTTGTTGTTTTCCTAAAATATTCCACACGCCTTGTACAGATAACTCGGTTAAAGCTGTAGTGAAATTAAAATTTCTTTCTTTCCTCCAATCCGGTGAAGCGTATTTTGCATCATTTCCATATAGTTTTCCACGGTTAATATTTAAGCGTAAAGAAAACGATGGGGTTATAGTGCGATAGAGATGAAGTGCCAGTTGCGGCTTCAGTGTTTTGTAAGAACCTATTGTTTCGGGTGTAAGATCGCCCTGGTAAACAAAAACGCCAGCACTTAAACCCACTTCATATTTCGACAAATTGATTTGTGCGCTTAAAAAATAAATGTTTCCTGATACAAACACTATTACAAGTGCAGTTTTCTTTAATACAGACTTCATTGGATTTACATTGAGAGGTGACGAAATAAAGGTTAATGTAAAAGTCTGCTGCTATAAGGTTTTTTTAGTGCTTGTTTGTTATATGTAACAATGGAATATTGATAATAGTATTTAAACGCTGCGTTTTTACTGTTAAACAAAAGTGAAGATGCTGGTTATAAAGGTCTATTTAAATTTGAAAAATTAATTTTACCGTTCCGCAGTTTATAAACCTTATTAATATTATCAATTTGCAATTTTACAATATGGTAAATACGATTGTTTTTCGACAAAAAAATAAAGCAAGCCTATAGAAATAAGCCTGCTAATTTGTATTCGCCATTGAATTGCTTGAACCGAAATATTTATTAATGATTTGTATATTTTAATACTTTGGCAGAGCGGATAATTTTTAATCAATTTTGTGTCATCATACTAAAACAATAGATGCATAGTGATAAATGAAGGTTGGGTGAAAAATATATTATTTGTCTAACCCAACCATTTAACATTTGATTTACATCTGCACTAATACCAACATATGCAGGAGCAATTGAACCAGCTTATACAGCTTTGTATTAAAGGGGAAAGACATTCCCAGAGCAGGTTATATGCTTTGATGGCTCCCAAAATGTTTGTTATATGCCTCCGGTACTCCCGAAACCGGGAAGAAGCAGAAGAAACATTACAGGAAGGCTTTATGAAAGTTTTTGAAAATTTACAGCAGTTTAAATTTGCCGGCTCTTTTGAGGGTTGGGTACGAAAAATAATGGTGAATTGTGCATTACAAAAATATAGAAGTAAATCGCAATTGCATGCTGTGGTAGACATTGATGATGTTAAGGGGGAATATGGCGATACCGAAAATATTTCGGCAAAATTAGGCGTGAAAGAGTTATTGCAAATGGTACAATTGCTGCCATCTGCATATCGTATGGTTTTTAACCTGTATGTTTTTGAAGGGATGAAACACCGTGAAATAGCGGAGCTGCTGGGCATTTCGGAAGGCACTTCAAAATCCAACTTATCTGATGCTAGAGCTATCTTAAAAAAGGCTGTTGTAAACAGCGCACAAATTGCTAAACTTAATACGAATTAGCTTATGAGCGAAAATTTACACGATATAGATAAGTTATTTAAAGATGGTATTGAGGGGCAACAGCAAATGCCTTCGGGAAGGGTATGGGATGCTATTGATAATAATTTGGATAAAACCAAAATTATCCAGATAAAAAGGAAGTACAATAATTTAAAGCGCCTTGCTATTTCATTACTATTGCTTTTATCAGCAGCAGTTGTTTATGAAATAAAAACAAAAAATTCATTAAGGGAAGAACTGGTTAAGAATACATATGACAAAGGAAATAATGCAACTAATAATACTGCCAAAACTGATAACCTAAATAAAGTTGTAAATAAAACTACTGGTAAAAATACCACAAGCACACCCGATGCTACCCAACAAAGTATTTCTAATAATAAGGAAGTTAATAATGCTACGATAAATGATTTGAAGAATACTGCAACAGGTGCAGAAAGGAAAGTGGCCAAAGAAAATGCAATCAATCCCCAACAAAAAGCTGCTGTTAATTTTAAAAATAATAGGGTTAATGTAATTGATAATAACGATGAGGCACTGCTATCAAAATCAACAGTAAAAAAATCTTCTGCACAAAGAACAAAAATTAAAATTAAAAATGCTACAGCAGCAGAAGATGTGGTTACTGATAATGAAACCACTGTTGATAAAGACGCTGCACTGTCTTTTGCAGATAGATTAACTGGCTTGCAAGAAAATAACACAGAAAAAATAAATGCAAATATAGTTAAGAATGATCTTGCCAAAATTGATTTGAGAAGAAATTCAACTGATGCAGTTGCGACAGCAGCTAAAAATAAATCTGCAAAAAGCAAGCATCCTTTTCATTTAAGTGTAATACCTTTTTATGCTCCGCAATTTGCTTTTAACCATATAGAAGAAGATAACAAGACACCGGCCCCACCTTCACGCCCTGGCGGACCGCCATCAAATTGGAGAGAGGAGATAAGAAATCAGGAACAACATCAGACAGCATCTTCTTTTGGCATATTGGTTGAACTTCCTGTAAATAAAAGATGGAGCATTCAATCTGGCGTAACTTATCTGCAGAAAAAAATTGACATAGAACCTAAAAAAATATATGCCATACTGGATAATGATGGTAAAGTAAGATATCGTTTTGATTGTTCATCGGGTTATACTTATTTAACAGACAAAACAGGAACAACACCAGTTGTTGGCGATAGCATTTCCACTATTTCTTCCAGCAATACATTGGGTTACATTGGTATTCCTTTGGCGATAAACTATAATATCAATGCAGGTAAGCTTGTAATTAGGCCAGCAGTTGGCGCAGTAATAAATTTACTAACCAAACAAAAAATTGAAGCCGAATTGGTAAAAGGTTCAACTAAAGAAACACAGACCTTTGATCATATACATGGCCTTAGACCAAATTATTTTACTGCAACTACAGGCGTTGCTTTAGAGTATAACCTAAGTAAAAAAGTAGCGTTGAACGTTACACCTTCTGCAAGCTTTGCGTTGAGTTCCATTACTAAAAATGCTATTGTTAGATCTTATCCCAATTCATTTGGGGTAGCTGCAGGTGTTAGAATAAAATTTTAATCGTAAAAATTATTGCCCTATCTCTTTAATAGAGGCAGCAGCGTCTATTTGTTTTGTAGATATATAAGGCCATTTACCTTGCATTTTTGCGTAAAAGAAATACACAACTATTCCGCTTGCAAAAACAATCAGGAAGGAAATTTTAATATCCCTTTCTACCGAATAAAAAATAAAGAGCCACATGGCAATAGCCAAAATAACCGGCAATGGGTATAAGGGCATTTTATAAGGCAGGTGTGTTCTCCCGTTTCTTCTTCTTAATAAAATAATGCCAATAGCCTGTCCAACAAACTGCACAATAATGCGCATGGCTAAAATGCCGTCAATTACATGTTTCATTTTAAATAATAAACTAAACACAAATGCAAAACCAGCCAATACAAGTAGTGATATGTAAGGGAAGTTTTTAGTTGGGTGCAGCTTTCCGAAGATTTTAAAAAATGCACCATCAACAGCTGCGGCATAAGGGACCCTTGAGTAACCCAGCATTACTGCAAATAAAGAAGCCAGTGCTACCCATAGTATCATTACTGTAGCCACATTGGCCCAGCCTATGCCGTAAAGTCGTTCAATGAATGTACTTACAAGGTGTTCGTTTCCACTTGCTTTTGCGGTGGCTTGTATTTCCTGCCAGGGGATAACGCTGCTCACACTCACATTCATGGCCAGGTATAAAATGCCAATGCCGATAACTGAAATGAACATGCTTTTAGGAATGTTTGTTCCGGGATTTTTTATTTCTCCGCCCAAGTGGCAAACATTGTAATAACCTAAATAACTGTATACCGATTTAATGCAGGCCTGTCCAAATAAAAACGATGCCAGTTGCCCCCAACTAAAATCAGTGTTGATATCTTTTAAAGGTTGTAAAAAATTACCATGGGCTATACCGCCAAAAATTATCCAGCCCAAAGTAAGCAGCACACCACTCCACAGCAGCACACCAATTTTACCTATGCTGTCAATTTTTCTGTATAATAAAAAAGTAACAAAAATTATTACAATACCAGAAACGGCTTTTTGCTGCCAATCATTTAAATGTACCAGGTACCCCAAATATTGCGAAAAACCAATTGCCGCAGAAGCTGCAACCAATGGTGCCTGTATAACAGTTTGCCATACGTACAAAAAACTCATCATTCGCCCAAGGCCATTCTTACCATAGGCTTCCTTTAAAAAATTGTAACTGCCTCCGGCCAGTGGGTAGGCGGCCCCCAATTCGCTCCATATCATGGCATCTATCAGCGAAAGAAAAGCACCAGCAATCCAGGCATATAGAAACATGCCTCCCATAAGCCCTATAACAATAGGCAGTGTAACAAATGGGCCAATGCCCACCATATCAATCATATTTAAAACTGTAGCTTGAAAAAGGCCAAGGCGGCGCTGTAAGTTTGGTGCTGACATGTAAATTAATAAGAATGAAAATTACGACATTAATATTAGGTATAAAAAAATCGGGGTTCTGGAAAGAACCCAGGTACTAATCAAGAACCATTTACCGTTAAATCTTATCCTATGAAAAACCAATTATTAAGTCGAAAATTATTAAGCATTGGTTGCATTGATGTAATTATTTTAATTTACCCTTGCCTTTTTTTGATAAGTGTAAGTTGAAAACATATAATTACTACAACGGTCGTAGATAAACGATTGCAATTTGCTGTCAATAATATTAAAGACTGAATATAAAAGAACGTAGGCGGCACTGTAAGTCTATTGCTTTAATGTAAATAACCAGGAAGAACTAAGCAAAAAAAATCGGGACTCTAAAGAGAGCCCTGACGCTAATCAAAACAATTTACCATTAGACCTTATCCTATGAAAAAACAATTATTAAGTCGGTCATCGTAAAGGATTGGTTGCATGGGTAAAATATTTTTTACCATTTTGCGGTAAATTCTTTCATATAATCAGGAAAGTTTTTGTTTTTGTACACACCATCACCAAAAAATTTTAAAGGCGGCTCCAGTTCTGATGGTTTAAGAAAACCAGATAAAGGTGCAGGCTGTGCATCCAATGTGGATAACAACACTGTGGTAGGGTAACCCATGCGGCCAAACAAAAGATACACTGCCAAATCGTTGGCTTTGTAAGCAGGGTTATAACCATATCTTTTTCCGGCAAATGTTACAGAGTCTTTTGACTCGGCATTGAATTTTACAGCATAATAATTTTCATTGATGTAGGCAGCCACTTTATCATTGTTGTAAGTTTCCTTGTCCATTACCTTGCACCAGCCACACCAGCCGGTATACACATCAATAATGATGGGTTTGGGCTGCTTGCTGTAAGCTTCGGTAAGTTCGCTTATGTTGAGCCAGTTAACTTTATCTTTTTTATGGTAAGTGAAGGATAAAAGCACTGTAGAGCAAATTATCAACACTATAAAATATTGAACTTTCTTCATCAAAAAATTGTTTTGTAGCTTAGATAAACTGAAAACGGAAATTAATGAATAAAATTGTTGTTGCCATTACTGGTGCCAGTGGTTCAATCTATACTAAAATACTTTTGGAAAAATTACTACAGGCCAAAGGGCAGTGGAATGAATTGGCTGTAGTAATGACGGAAAATGCCAAGCAAGTTTGGGCTACCGAGTTAGGTAATGAAAGCTATAAAGACTTGCCAGTTAAATTTTACAGCCAACAGGATTTTAATGCACCTTTTGCCTCTGGCTCGGGGCAGTTTAATACCATGATAATAATACCCTGCAGCATGGGCACTTTGGGCAGAATTGCAACAGGAATTTCCAATGACCTTATAACAAGGGCTGCCGATGTAGTTTTAAAAGAAAGAAGAAAATTAATTTGCGTTATTAGGGATATGCCGTACAACCTTATCCATATCCGCAATATGGAAACAGTAACACTTGCCGGAGGCATTATTTGCCCAGCCACACCATCTTTTTACAGCAAGCCGCAAACTATAGAAGAAGTTGCTGCAACAGTTGTTGATAGAGTGCTGGACTTGGCGGGGATTGATATTAAAACATTTCGCTGGGGGAAATAATTAGCTGGAATTAGGCATTAAAAAGCCTCAGTAAAAACCAAGGCTTCTTTAATATTTTTGTGTATGTAGCGCTTACCTTAAATCAACAACTTCTACACCAGGATATTTCTTTTGGTCAAAAACAAACAGCGCATCTGCAACAGGTGTAGCGGTATTCATGCCAGCAACCACGTATGTAAAACGGTTGCCTGTTTTTTCAAACACTTTTGTAGAACTTATAGATTGAGTTGCTTTATTAATAGTTACTATTACTTTATGAAAAGCTTTGCTTTTATCAATAGGTGTTAATTCAACTTCTTCCACTCCTTTAGCATCACTATTCAATTTATATAAAAAATCTTTATCGTAAAAATTTGTAAATAATTTTTGTGGGGTAATGGTATTGTTTGTCGGGTCTAATTTACTGATGGTAACTTCATTACTGGCTTTATCAAATGTCCAAACGGTACTGCCATCACAAAAAATTTCCTGCCCGGTTACGCTCACCCTGTATTTGGTGCCTTTCATATAAACTGTACCTGTTTTTGCTCCCAGGCTTTTGCCAGCACCGTTTTCCATTTTTAAAGAAAACTTTGCAGTAACGTTTTTATAAGCTTTGAACCTGGCACTTACTGCATCCAGCACTTTTTTAGCATCCGGGTCGCTTTGGCCCATACCTTTTGGCGCTTGAGCATTTACAATGGTAAAAGTCACTACTATCAATAATAAAGTGCTATAGATTCTTTTCATAATTAAGTGGTTTTAAACAATATAACCGTTTTAAACGGCTGCAAAGATATGTCAATAGATGCTTTTAAGCAACCGAAGTTTAATATAGCTGTTAAAGAAACTGTTAATATACCTACCTAACCAAAATAAATGCCATAACCCATCGTTTTATCCGATCATAATATTTATTTTGCAATCACTTCAACTCACCTCTCTGGTTCAACTCAACTTTTGAACGTTTATTAATCATTTAATCTACAAAAATGACAGAAAGAAATATTGCCCTTTCTCAAAGGGAGAGCTATGAACCATCGCAGTTAACCGAGTTTTTATGGTGGTTATCTACAGCTGAAAAAGAGATTTTAGTGGATTCGGTAGTCGACCGCAACCGGTACCGCATCATTGGGATGACTGTATTGGCAACCTGGCTGTTTGCCAGTTTTACCTGGACGTATTTTTTTAGCACTATTGTAGATGCTACCGTGCTTGCTGTTGCATTGGGCATCTTTATGGGGTTTATTATCCTCACTATCGACAGGGCATTGATAAAAGGTATCACCAAATTCAATAAGAAAAAATTCACGCCTTTATTGTTTAGAGGTTTAATGGCGCTTACTATCGGCACTTTTATGGCGCAGCCGGCTGTGCTGTATATGTTTGACAAAGAAATAAAAATGCAAACATCGCTTGATAATGAAAAAAGAAAATTGGTAAAACGCCAGGAACTGGATTCTTTATTCAGCAACCGAAAAAATGAATTGCTGGCGCAGAAACAAACCATTAAAACAGAACTGTATAATAAATACACTGATGTATCCAAAGCAAGGCAAAGCTTTTTGGCAGAAACAGATGGTAGCGGCGGCACCGGTAAAGTGGGTATTAAAGATATTGCCATTGCAAAAAGAAATGAATATCAAAAACTGGATGAAGAATACCAGGCATTATTAAAAACCGATCAGCCAAAATTGAATGACGCAGATAAAGAAATGGGAGAGATGGAAGCTAAAATAAAAGCCGAGGAAACTGCTTTTGCACAATATTTAAATAATGGTTTTTTAACCAGGGTAGATGCCTTGAGTAACCTGATGAAAAATAATCCGGCACTTCAATACCGTTATTATTTAATTGTATTTATCTTAATGCTGATAGAACTAATGCCTGTAATTGCAAAAACATTATTGCCCAGCGGCAGCTACGATGAAAAAGTTTTATTAAGAGAGGAAATGGAAATTGAAATTGCCCGCAGCAATATGCGAAAAGAACAAAATTTAAAAGAGCTATATAATCAAATGGCTTATGAATATGATGGCGAAGCCATCACTGCATTTTTCAGGCTTACCAAAGAAGACCGAACAGATAAGATAAGAGCCTTCAGCAAAAAATGGAAAGACGAAAATCATCAAACCTTTGATGGCTTTTGGGAAAAGATGAAGAAAGAGATTTTAACGAAGCAGGAGAATTAGGGAAGACGGCTGACAATAGGCATATTTTGTAGGAACACGCCAGAGGCGTGTTCAATTTTTACCGCAGGTAAAAATCAAATTTCGCCACAGGCGTGTTCCTACATATCCACCTCTATTTAACATTGACAAAACTATATAACACAAAACCTTATTTTTGCCAACTATGGCAAAAGCAGTTGGCGAAACCCCTCTAATGCAGCAGCATAACGCCATCAAGGCAAGATATCCTGATGCGATTTTGTTGTTTAGAGTGGGTGATTTTTATGAAACCTTTGGCGATGATGCAGTAAAGACTTCTGCTGTTTTAGGTATAACTCTTACCAAAAGAAATAATGGTGATGAAAAGTCCTCTCAACTGGCGGGCTTTCCACATCATGCTTTAGATACGTATTTGCACAAACTGGTAAAAGCCGGTTACCGTGTTGCCATTTGCGACCAGTTAGAAGACCCCAAGCAAGCCAAAGGAATTGTAAAACGTGGCGTAACTGAATTGGTTACACCAGGGGTAGCCACCAGTGATAAATTATTAGAGCATAACAGCAACAATTTTTTAGCAGCACTTCATTTTGAAGAGGAGAAAATTGGGATTGCATTTTTAGACATCAGTACTGGCGAATTTTTTTTAGCACAAGGCGATGCTGCTTATGCAGATAAATTATTGCAAAGCTTAAAACCAGCAGAAGTAATTTTTCAACGCAACAAACAAAAACATTTTAAGGAATTATTCGGTACCAAATTTTTTACTTATACTTTAGATGAATGGGTTTTTGCTGAAGCGTATGCGACCGAAAGTTTATTGAAGCATTTTGGTACACATAGTTTAAAAGGTTTTGGTATTGAAAATCTTTCTACTGCAATAATTGCCGCAGGCGCAGTGCTGCATTATTTAAAAGATACCGAGCATCCTAACCTTGGTCATATCACTTCAATACAGCGTATTGATAAAGACGAACATTTATGGATGGACCGTTTTACCATTCGCAATTTGGAATTGTTTGGTGGCGATGGAAGCAATACATTATTAAAAGTGATGGACAATACCGTTAGCGCAATGGGCGCAAGGTTGCTGAAGCGCTGGATAATAATGCCGTTAAATAATATTGATAAGATAAATGAACGGTTAGATACGGTTGAGTTTTTTATTAAAGAGGTTGATATAAGAAATAAAGTTGCACAGCTTATAAAGCAGGCAGGAGATGTAGAAAGATTGGTAAGCAAAGTGCCGCTTAAAAAAGTTAACCCAAGAGAAGTGTTGCAGATTGCAAAAGGCTTGCAACAAACAGAAGCCATAAAATTACTCTGCGAAAATTCAACTAATGATTATTTAAAAAGATTGGGTAATTCGCTCAATCCCTGTAAATACATTTTAGATAAGATTGTAAAAGAATTGAATGAAAATCCGCCTGTAGCTGCAGCCAAAGGCTGCGTAATTGCACAAGGCATCAATGAAGAGTTGGATGATTTAAGAAAAATTGCCAGTGGCGGCAAAGATTATTTATTGCAACTGCAACAACAGGAAGCATTGGTAACCGGCATATCTTCTTTAAAAATAAGTTTCAATAATGTTTTTGGTTATTATTTGGAAGTAACGCATGCACACAAAAGCAAAGTACCGGATACGTGGATACGAAAACAAACATTGGTAAATGCAGAACGTTACATTACACCAGAATTAAAAGAATATGAGGAAAAAATTGTTGGTGCAGAAGATAAAATTCTGGCCATAGAAATGCAGCTCTTCGAAAAATTATTGAACGAGTTGCAGGATTATATTGCGCCTATGCAGGTGAACGGGCATGTGATGGCAATACTCGATTGCCTGACTTGCTTTGCCAACAATGCACTGCATTTTAATTATAAAAAACCTGCACTGAGCGACAGCAATATTTTAGATTTAAAAGATAGTCGCCATCCGGTTATTGAAAGGTACTTACCCGTTGGCGAACCCTATATCGCCAATGATATTCTACTCGACCCATCATCTCAACAAATTATTATTTTAACAGGGCCAAACATGAGTGGTAAGAGTGCGATACTTCGGCAAACAGCACTTATAACTTTGATGGCGCACATGGGTAGTTTTGTGCCTGCGGCAGATGCAAAAATTCCGCTTACAGATAAAATATTTACAAGGGTAGGGGCAAGCGATAATTTAAGCGGCGGCGAAAGCACGTTTATGGTGGAGATGAATGAAACGGCCAGCATCATTAATAATATTACAAGTAGAAGTTTGATTTTACTCGATGAAATTGGCAGGGGCACATCTACCTACGATGGTATATCTATTGCATGGAGTATCGTAGAACATTTGTTCAACAGCGCATCTTCTCCCAAAACATTATTTGCAACGCACTACCACGAGTTAAATGAGCTGGAAAATAAATTACCGGGAGTAAAAAATTATCATGTTACCAATAAAGAAGTGGGCAATAAAATAATTTTCTTGCGAAAACTAGCTCCGGGTGGTAGTACCCATAGTTTTGGTATTCATGTGGCACGTATGGCTGGTATGCCGCCATCTTTAATTAACCGTGCCAATGAAATATTGGCACAGCTGGAAGAGAGCCGTAATACCAATACTGATGAAACCGTTAAACAATTAAGCGCCCCCAAAATGCAGTTGAGTATTTTTGATGCCCATTCAGATACTTTTGATGAAATAAGAAAGTTGCTGGAAACTGTCGATATTAACCGTTTAACACCTGTGGAAGCCTTATTGAAACTGCAGGAGATAAAAGGCAAAGTTAAATAAGGTATATTATCAGGTTGTGTAATTCCGTTGCATTTACCATCTTTTTAAAGTAAACTTTATGAGCGGCTGCAACGATATGGCCTAAAATAGCATCTTTATAATAATTTTACTACTGCATGTTAAAAAAAATACCAATTCTGCTGGTTTTTGTTTGTTGTGCTTTAATTGAAGTACAAGCGCAAACTTGCAGTTTGCCTGGAATGACGCCTGATAAAGCCATTCCTGTATGCGGAACGAGTGTTTTTCATCAAGATTCTGTAACCAATTGTTCTGGCAATGATGTTGCCAGCACAGGTTGTACTGTAGGGGTAACTTCCAGTAGTTCATTTTGGTATAAATTTACCTGTTATACATCTGGTACCTTGGGTTTTTTAATTAGTGGTATTGATAGCAATGATGATTATGACTGGGAACTTTTTGATGTTACAGGCCATCCCCCTACCGATGTATTTTCTGATGTATCGATGCAGGTATCTTTAAATATTTATGGCAAAACTAATGCAGGCAGCAGCACTCCATCCAATTCGCCTACAGGCTGCAGGGCAGATGGAACAAAAGATGTTAATTGCGAAGGTGATGCAGCCGGCAGAACACCAATAAACAGAATGCCGAATATTATTGTTGGGCACAACTATTTGTTGATGGTTACCAATTGGACTAAAAGTACTGCAGGATATGATCTTTCTTTTACTGGAGGAACTGCGAGTATTACCGATCCAACTGAACCACACATTCAAAGCTCAAGGGCAATTTGCGATGGTACGCAGGCTGTGGTTAAGCTTAATAAAAGAATGAAATGCCCAAGCCTTTCTGCCAATGGCTCTGAATTTATAATAAGCCCAGCCGTTGCAAATGTTATTGGGGCAGTAGGGTATGGTTGTTCAGGTGGCTTTGATATGGATTCAGTAATTCTTACTTTAAATAATTCTTTGCCGCCAGGCAATTATACCATAACTATTAAAAATGGAGCTGATGGCAATACTTTATTGGATAATTGCGACAGGTTGGTACCGGTTGGCGAAACTGTTCCGATGATAGTGTATCCTGTATTTCCTACACCAATGGATAGTGTGACAAAACCCGGTTGTTCACCAGATGAAATACTGGTGGATTTTTCTAAGCAAATCCGTTATATCAAATGCAATAGTATTGCAGCAGACGGAAGCGATTTTAAAATAAATACTATTTCGGGTATTGGAGGCCCGGTTACGGTAATTGGTGCATCTGGAGTTTGTTCTGCTGATGGGCTTACACCAATCATTAAAGTAAAATTGTCTGCCCCCATTCAAACAAAGGGTGTGTACGAGGTTTTGCTACAAATAGGTAGCGATGGCAATACAATAATCAATGAATGCGGGCAATCAACGGCTGCGGGTTCAAAAGTGAGTTTTATAACGGTAGATACGGTAAATGCCGATTTTACTTACCGCCTTAATTTGGGTTGTAAAAGAGATACCATCAATTCCTTTCATGATGGTAGAAATGGAGTGAATTCCTGGAAATGGACGTTCGATGGCATACGCAGCAGCAGTTCACAAAACCCGACAAGCATATATGCTTCATATGGTGAAAAAACGGCGCAGCTTATTGTATCTAATGGCGTATGTAAAGATACTTCTGAAATGAAAACTATCAATTTAGATAATTATCTGAAAGCGCAATTTGAAGCTACCGCAGTAGTATGCCCCGGCGACCTTGCCACTTACAAAGAAAGCAGCGTCGGTAAGGTGCAAGCCTGGTACTGGGATTTTGGGAATGGCAATAATAGTTTATTGCAACAACCGCAAGATCAAACCTATCCATATGCAAAAGATATAAGAATGATACCGATACAATTAGTGGTAACAAATGATCTGGGTTGCAAGGATACTGCGGTACAATTGATAAAAGTGGTGGGCAACTGTTATATCGCTGTGCCTAATGCATTTACACCCAATGGCGACGGGCTTAACGATTACCTTTACCCGTTAAATGCCTATAAAGCAAAAGACCTTATTTTTAAAGTGTACAACCGCTTTGGCCAACTCTTATTTCAAACCACTGACTGGACTGTAAAATGGGATGGCACATTTAAAGGACAAGGCGCAGACCCTGCAACTTATGTTTGGATATTGCAATACACCAATATAGATACAGGTAAACGTATTGAACTAAAGGGTAGTACTGTTTTGATAAGGTAAGAGTAAATGGGATTTGGAATTTGGGAATTAGGTTTTAAGTTCAAGGGGCTATTTTCATCTGCCAACCAATTCCTATTTACCTAATGCCTTTCTCTCCTCTCGCTCTTCACGTAACATGGCGCCAAAATCCATTTTGCGAATCATTGTTTTGATCACCAACGCAATTCGTTTGGCTTTGGTAATATCTGTTTTTGCACTGTCAATCCATTTGGTAAAATAATTACGGTGGCCTTGGGGTAAACTTCTAAAATATTTCAAAGCTTCAGGTTCATCTTCCATGCAGGCAATTAATTCCTCAGGGGGGAGAATGGGCGCAGCATCCTCCTGTAATTGCACTTTTATTGTTGCACCTTTAAGCTTGCCCGTTCCTTTACGCATGGCAGCATTAAATGCCATGATGAAATCTCCTTCTCCCATAGGCATAATGGCAACTTTTTCAATTGCAAAATCATCCAGTTTACCTTTTACCCTAAAAGATTTTTTGTTGTTGGGTTTTATTTTTGTTGCAATTTTTGCAGGAATGATAAAATAGGTCCAGCCGGTTTTTTCTCCCTGCTCATTAAATTTTAATAAAGTAGCGTTGAATTTTATCATAATTTTTGCAAGATAATTTATGCAGTTTGACTGCCATCATCATAAAATTCAATAACTGATTGTACGCTATCTTTTAAACTGCCTGATGCTTCATCAAAATAATTGTCTTTGCTTTTTTTAGATGCTTTATTGTCGGTTGATTTTTTTATGCCTGCTCTTATTGTTTCAAGGTCATCAAAAAAAGTAGCGATATTTTTTTCGTAAAAACTATTTTGAGCTTCTATGCTTATTAAAAGGTCTTCGTATTCGGTTACAATTTCGTTGATGACTTTTACATTCTCTACCGAATGACGGCGGGGAATGCGGTTGAAAAGATCGGTTAGGGAAGATGTTGTTGAATTCATTGATAACCTCATTTTACTATTAAAAGTAAAGCTATAAAATTTAATACCAATCTAAGCTTCAATTAATGCTCAATAAAAATTTGCTGAACAAGAGTGCGACGCCAATGAATTTTAACAGTATTACACTGCCCGCCCCAAAATGATAAAAACACTTTAGTGTTTTGCTGCTACTTCATAACCATCATAAAAACCACTGCCGCTTTTCATGCCTAATTTTCCTTCGGCAATATATTTACGCAGTAACTCTCTTGGCCCTGTAGGAAGTGTTGGCGTTAATGCAGCATAATGTTCTTCAATAGCAAGAATTACATCTAAACCCACCTGGTCCATTTCTCTGAATGGCCCAAAGGGTGCACCGGTATTTACCTGGAAAATACGGTCGATATCTTGTGGTGTTGATACACCTGTTGCAACAACATTTAAACATTCTCTTTTTATGGCAGCCCATACGCGGTTAAAAATAAAACCTACACTTTCTTTGTGCACTAAAAAAGGTACTAAGCCTCCAAAGCTGGGTAATGTTGTAATTAATGCATCAAGCACAGGTTGTTCTGTAACGCCGCAGCTCATAACCTCCACTGCGTTTTGTGTAGGAGGCATATAAAAGTGGGTGTTCACCACACGGCCTTTGCCTGCTTCGCTCACACTATCAATAAACTCACTGGTAGGGAAAGACGAAGAATTGCTGGCTAAAATTGCATCAGCAGGCGCCAGTTTATCAAGTTCGCCAAATATTTTTTTCTTAAGATCTAATTTTTCAGGAATCACTTCAAAGATGAGCCATGCATTTTCTACTGCCTTGGCCATGTCGCCAAAAAGCGTAATGTTCCCTTTAATGCCCGCTTTAAATTTTTCCAAAAGCTTAGGTAGTTGTTCTTCAATAAAATCTTTTGCTTTGCCACGCTGCTCTTCAGATAGATCGAATATTCTTACTTCGCCGCCTTGCGTTGCCATCATTAAAGCAATGCGCCTGCCCAATGTACCTGCGCCAATAATGAGTATGGGGCGCTGTTTATAATCAGCCGGTAATGTGTATGCCATAAAATAAAGTTTTTATTGGTTAAATTTAGTTTTACCTGTTTGGGCAATCATAACTATTGGAGGAAAACAGAATTTTCGGCTATGGTACGAAATGAGGAAGTACGAGGGGTATTTGCGAGGATGTTGAATCGTATGTTTAAAAGCGGATAATAAATATCGGTTAAAAAAATTAAACGGTTGAAAATTATATTTTCTTCAATAACAATAGTAATATCCGCGGAATGGTACTGGTATCATTGTCATCAAAATATTCACTCACATCCACAATGGAAAATCCATGTTTTTTTGCGGTTTGTATAAACTCAGAAATATTGTGGTTAAAGCAATCTACTATTTGCAGGCCTTCTTCAGTTTCAAATCTTGCCTTGGTGCCATTGTATTGTTTAAAAGGATGTAATTCCCCAATGTAAACATGGCCGCCGGCTTTTAAAACTTTTGCAACTTCGCTAAAGATGTGATTAAGGTTTTGAATATGCTCCAGCACCAAACTAAAAGTTATCAAATCATACTGTTGTTTTATAAAGCTCCATTCGTTTATAATGTCTGCCTGTATAAATTCAACAGCATTGCTGTTTATTTTTTCTTTGGCTTTAGCAAGCATTTCTTCGGAAAGATCAACGGCTGTAATATTTGTTGCTTTGGTAACTAACCATGCTGTATTTTTTCCTGTGCCGCAGCCAATTTCCAAACAATCATCAAAATGTATTGTAGCTAAAATTGACTTTAATGCAGTTGCTTCAAGGTCTCTAGTCTTGTTATTATTGGTGTCGTATTGTGCCGACCAGGAATTGTATGCCTGTCTTGTATCCATTATAAATCATGGTCTTTATGCCCAATATATTTTCTCCATTTTTCAATTACCGCTTTCATATCTTCTGGTAATTCACTTTCAAAATGCATAGGCTCTTTTGTTGTAGGATGAATGAAGCCTAACTCTTTTGCGTGTAAGGCCTGCCGTGGGCAAAGGGCAAAGCAATTGTCAACAAACTGTTTATATTTTGTAAATACAGTGCCACGTACAATTCTATCGCCGCCATAAAAATCATCGTTAAAAAGAGGATGCCCAATCAATTGCATGTGTACTCTTATTTGATGGGTACGGCCGGTTTCCAGGCGGCACTCAACCAAAGTAACATAATTAAATCTTTCCAATACTTTATAATGAGTGATGGCATCTTTGCCATGATCGCCATCAGGATAAGCCGTAAATAATTTTCGAAAACGCTGGTGCCTGCCTACATGTGCGGTGATGGTACCTTCATCCCGGTCAAAATCGCCCCATACCAAAGCAATATAACGGCGGTGAACGGTGTGGTTAAAAAATTGTTTGGCCAAAAGGGTCATGGCATTTTTGTTTTTTGCCATCACCAATAAGCCAGTAGTATTTTTATCTATGCGATGCACCAAACCAAAACGGTTGAGTTCAGTTTCATCAATGTTGGGGTTTTGCTGCAGTAAATGATAGGCAACTCCATTCACCAATGTGCCGTTAGGATTGCCACTTCCGGGATGAACCACCATACCGGCAGGTTTGTTGATGATCATAATATCAGCATCTTCATACTGGATATTAAGCGGAATATTTTCGGGTATAATTTCAGATGATTCCGGAGTACGGTCATCGTATACTACAATTTTATCAAAAGCTTTTACCTTATAATTATTCTTTATGGGTTTTTCATTTACCAGTACCATTTCTTCATCAATAGCCTGTTGCACTTTGTTACGGGTGGCACCTTCAATACGGCTCATCAAAAATTTATCAATTCTTAGCGGCTCCTGTCCTTTATCAATTATAATCACCAGCTTTTCGTAAAGCTCTTCGGTGTCTTGTAATTCTTCTTCTATTGGTTCTTCCTTCATTTTATGTCGAATTTGCGAATGTTGAATATCGAATGTTAAACTGTTTCAGCCCATATACGATATTCCTACATTCGATATTTATAAATTGTTTTGTGCTTTATCTTTGCAAATTAAAACATTGCAGTGGATAAGCGTAAAGTGATATTTAAAGATTTAGGAATTATTGAGTATAAACAAGCCTGGGATTACCAGGAAGAACTGTTGCAGAAGAATGTAAAGGTAAAGTCCGAATTGCGAAATATACAACCCGCCGAGAATGGCTCAACCGAAAACTCAAAACCGAAAACTCAAAACTATTTCCTTTTTTGCGAACACCCGGCTGTGTACACTCTCGGTAAAAGCGGCAATATTGATAATGTACTGATGAGTAAACAGGAACTGGAAGACAACCACATCCAGTTTTTTAATACCAACAGGGGTGGAGATATTACTTTTCATGGCTTGCAACAAATTGTGGGCTATCCCATTTTGGATTTGGAAAATTTTTATACTGATATTGGAAAATACCTTCGCAATTTAGAAGAAGTGATTATTTTAACCATCGCGGAATACGGCGTTAAAGGAGAAAGAAGCAGTGGCGAAACAGGAGTGTGGATAACCCCTGGTATTGCAGGCAAAGAAAGGAAAATTTGCGCTATTGGCGTACGCTGCAGCCGCTGGATAACCATGCATGGCTTTGCTTTAAATGTAAATACCGACCTCAGTTATTTTAATAATATCATTCCCTGCGGCATACAAAATAAACAGGTTACTTCTATTGAAAAAGAATTGGGCCACAAAGTAGATTATGAAGAAGTGAAGCAAAAGATAAAACTCAACTTCGAAAAAGTTTTTGAAACAGGGCCTTTGAGTTAACTTATTTGTCTTTTTTTATCGGCTCGGGTGGAGGCCCGGGGTTCTTGCCATCTTTGGGAATATAGAACCTGTTTTTCTCTATTATCTTGCCATTCTCGTATATTTCAAAATAAAACCAGCCTGCATGAACAAAATTTACTTTTTCAATTATTAAATATTGCTCGTGTAATTTATTAAGATCAAATACGGGAGCATCATTTTCATCAAAAAACTTAACGGTATATTTTTTAGTTTCAGCATCGGGCAAATAAATAATTATATTATTATCCTTGCCGGTATAAATACGGCGGCTGGGATAAGTAATGATCTCTGTATTATTTATTGGAGGCAAATTGGTTTTAGGTATAATGGGTATTTGGCCTTTTTGCCTGGGGTCGTTAATACCTTGAATGGTTGATTTATCCCTGCCTCCTGCTAAAAACGGAAAGGAGGTATCGGCCGCATCCACTACTTGAATAACTTCTTTTACTGGCCTTACAACTTTACTGAATTGATATGAGCCGCCATCAAAAGAAATAAATACACGGTAATACATTTTATTATAGGGAGGATTGGCATCGGCAAAACCATTTTCTTCACTTTGCGGATTTAAAACCGAACCAATGGTGGTGTAATTTCTTAAACTATCATAAGAGCGTTGAATGTTGATAGCAGTAACAGTTACTCTGTAATTATTTACCCAGCTTACAACTATTTGTCCGCCAATATTTTTTACAGTAAGATTAGGCAAGGCATTGGGTAATGTATCCTGCTGTGCAGTAACAGAAACAGCTATCAGATTAAAACACAATAAAAGTAAAAAAGAAACCCTTTGCATAATACTATAACGAGGATAAGCAACTTAAATTTTATAAGCAAATATACTTGTTAATAATCAAAATAATAAAGTACCCCGTGGTAAAGAATTGTTGCCCTGCAAACCACCGGTATGCAAACAAAGTATATTGCTTGCAGCAGGAAAAAAATCCTGTTTTGCCTTATCAAAAATGGCAAAAAATAATTTGGCAGTATACACAAAATCAGAAGGTAATTGGTGTTGATGCCACAGGTAATTCATAAAACTTATTAGTTCAGGTGTTTTTTTTGCATATCCACCAAAATCATAATTGTTAAAAGTTGTCAATTGATTTTTTTTAATATCACCAGCGTTTAAAAAATCAATTCTTTTGTCAATGTCTACCATGCCTTTTAGTACCGGCACATTTATAATTTTTTGGTTGCTGTTAGCGCTCTGCAACAATCCTGCAAGGGTAGTGGCAGTGCCGGTGGCGGTACAAATATGGGTGTAAGTATTTGCTTTAAAAAGGCTGTTAATTAAAGCAGCGCCTTTAGCACCCAGCGGATGGTATCCGCCTTCTGGAATGATGATGCATTCGCCAAATTCATTTTTTAATTGTTGTAAAAAATATGCATCTTCTTTTTTGTCATACCTTTCTCTTGTAATAAATTTTAACTGCATATTATTTTCAATACATTGCTGTAATGTGGATGATAATTGCGGCGGCTTTTCACCTCTTACAATACCAATACTTTTTAAACCATTGGCTTTGCAGGCAAAAGCTGTTGCAGCTAAATGATTGGAATAAGCGCCGCCAAAAGTGAGGATGGTTTTATGTGTTGATTGTAATGCATCCTGTAAAAAATAATGCAGTTTAAATAATTTATTGCCCGATACCACGGGATGAATTTTATCTAACCGTAATACCGAAAGGGCTATTTGCTTCTCTTGCAAAAACGATTCTTTTAAGATGTCAATATCAGCATTAAAAATATTAAAAGGCATTTTGATTATTACTTATCGGTTTATAGTAATTTCGTTCAACAAAAATCGAGTAATAATTTTCATTTTTTAAAATTAAGTTATCAATGCAACCCACCCTTTTAATTTTAGCCGCTGGTATGGCAAGCCGCTATGGAAGTATGAAGCAGACCGAAGGTTTTGGCCCGGCTGGAGAAACTATTATGGATTATTCTATTTATGATGCTATCCGTGCAGGTTTTGGCAAAGTGGTATTTATTATACGCAAAGATTTTGCAGAAGGCTTTAAAAATACTTTTGAACCAAAGCTAAAAGGCAAAATAAAAACTGAATATGTATACCAGGAAATGGATTCGCATCTTGGTGGGTCAACAGTCCCCGAAGGCCGTACCAAACCATGGGGGACTGGCCATGCCATATTATGTGCTAAAGATGTAATTAATGAGCCATTTGCTGTGATTAACGCTGATGATTTTTATGGCACCGATGCATTTGTAAAAGCAGCAGTTTTTTTAAACAACGATTGTAATGCAAAAACCTATTCTATTATTGGTTACGAGCTGGCAAAAACTTTAAGCGAACATGGTACAGTAAGCCGTGGTGTTTGTCAGGTTGATGCCAACAGTAATTTGGTAAGCATTACAGAAAGAACAAAAATTTACAGGGAAGGAGATACAATTGTTTATGAAGATGAAGATGGGAAACACGAAGTACCTTTTGATTCACCCGTATCAATGAATTTTTGGTGTTTTCATCAATCATTATTTCCGGTAACAGAAAAACTATTCCACCAGTTTGTAAAAGACAATACGCATAATATTAAAGCCGAATTTTTTATTCCATTAATAGGAGACGAGTTTGTAAAAACACAGGATGGTACTATAAAAGTTATTCCTTGTTCTTCGCAATGGTTTGGTGTAACTTATAAAGAAGATGCACCGGTAGTAAAAGCAAGTATTGATAAATTGGTAGAAGATAAAGAATACCCTGATAATCTTTGGGCATAATGTAGGAACACGCCACAGGCGTCTTCCTACAAAAAGGGTCTCCAACTTGTTGGAGACCCTTTTTGATATTCAATATTTGCTCAAAAATATTATTCGTAACTCTTAATTAAAAATACACAACTGTTTACTTTTTTCACTTGGTCTTCTCTGATTAAATTTTTAATAGTGTTAGTATTTGTTAATTTAATATTAGAATAGGCGGAATCTTTTTTAAGGCTGTCAACAGTTTTAAAAATGTACATTGATTTTACTGCAAACACAGCTCCGGATTCTGATTTTTCACTCAAAATACCAATGATATCCCCGTTCTTATTCAATACTGGCCCTCCGCTATTACCATGGTCAGCGGCTATAGCAATTTGGTAGGACAGTGTATCGCTTTTGTATCCTGTTTCACTACTTAGGTAACCTTCACTGTAAACGATTTCATCTTTTGGAAAACCCATTGTATAAATAGTTTCTGCAAGATTTACAGATTTACTAATGCCATAAGGTAAACTCTTATAAGGAATAAAATCTTTATCGGTTATTTTTAATACGGCGATATCTCTTGTATTATCCTGCATGCATATTGTGGCAAAAAATTGTTGCCCTTTATCGTTGGTAGCAATTATTGTTTTCCCTTTTAATACGTGTGCGCTTGTAATTAGATAGCCTTGTGCGTCAATTAAAAAACCAGTGCCGCCAGATTTGAAAGTCGCTTTAGGGTCAGTCTTGGTTTTAAATTCTTTTAATTCGTTATTAGTAGCTCTTTGGCCTTCCTTAAGGCTTTTTACTTCATTTGCTAATTGGTCAAGGTCTTTAGTGGATTTATTACTGTTGTATGCAGAAGTTAACCCAGCAGTTAGAATTGAAATTATACCTGCAATACTTGCCGCAACCGCCGCAATACGCCTGTATCTTTTCCATAAATAAACAACCTTGGCCTTGCCTTGTAATTTAGAAGGATTGATAACACCTTCTTCAATAAGCTTGGTTTCAGTTTCAACCAAATTATGTTTGAAGTTTTTTAAAGCGCCGAATTTATCTACTTCATTTAAAAAGAAAGAATGTTCAACAACCATCTGGTCAACCTCAGGATTGGTTTTACGCAATTCCTCCAGCATAGTCTTTTCTTCGGCAGACATTTCTCCCTTCAGGTATCTTTCAACAGCGTCTAATAATAATATGTCATCCATTTTATTGTCCGTTTTTGTATTGTGCAAAGAATAGTTTTTTCAAGCGCATTAAGCACTTGTATTTTTGTGTTTTAGCGTTATCAGCATTAGTATATCCAAAATCGGCTGCAATTTCCTGCATATGCTTCTTTTGAATATAATAGGCATCCAGCAAACTTTTACAAGGTTCCCCAATCTTGCTCATGGCCGTTTCCATCAAAATAAAATCAGCATTGCGCTTTTCATGGTTTTCCACTTCCTCTTCCACGGCTATGGTTTCCTCCATATTATCCATATTGCCACTGTAGCGGTGCATTTGGTTCAGCCTTTTTAGCCAAAGCCGCCTGCAAACCGAGTAAATGTAGGTCTTTAACTGGCTGCTCAATTCAAAGGTCTCCGACCGGGCTTTCTCAAATAATACGATCATTGCCTCCTGAAAAATGTCCCTGGCATCATCCTGGCTGCCGCTGTTATTCAGTATAAACGATTGAATCATAGCGTAGTTAGCCTTATATATAGCTTCTATGGCCTGCTTATCGTTCTCTGCCAGCCCCTTCAATATCAATTTTTCTTCTTCTAAATTACTCACCCGGTTTATATTAATACGTTTAGTTATTATTTGTAACCCAAAACAACGAAAAAAAAAATTAAAAAAAGCTGGGTTACCTTTTTTTAATCGGGGTATTAATATGAAATTATAATTTTAAAATTTAAACAAAACAAAATGAAAAAAGTATTTTTAGCAATCGCAGTAGCTTCAGTTTTCACTGCTTGTAACAATGGTGGCGAATCTGCAGCTGCAAAAGCTGATTCAACTGCAAAAACTGTTGATTCAACTGCAAAAACTGTTGATTCTACAGCAAAAGCTGTTGATTCAACTGCAAAGAAAGTTGATTCAACTGCAAAGAAAGTTGATTCTACTATTAAGAAGTAATCAATGGCCGGCACTGGTTGCTTGTTTAATATAGCCGGTTCTATATAAAGATTTTAAAATGGCAAGCAATCGTTAAAGTCCCTCCTGTTTATTTAGGAGGGATTTTTTTGTTGGTGTAAGGTTGTTTTCTTATTTTTGGTATTCAATGACAAACAAAGGCAACCATAGCTTCTTTTATTTTAGCTACTATTTTAAAAATGGTCCGGGAGCCTTTTGTTAAAAACTGAATAAAAAAACAGACTAACATAAAAAGAATCCCGGCTAAAAGGCCGGGATTCTTGTTTTAAAGCTATGGACAAAAAAATATCAATACAGGGATTTGAAGGAAGCTTTCACCAGGTGGCGGCTCAGCAATTTTATGGCAAGGGAACAGAAGTGATTTGTTGCGCCACATTTAAAGAAGTAATTAAAATCGCCAGTGATAAAAAACAATCTGACGGCGGCGTAATGGCCATTGAAAATTCTATCGCCGGAAGCATCTTACCCAATTACAATTTATTGCTGAAAAGCAATTTGAAAATTGTGGGGGAAATTTATTTGCAGATAAAGCAAAATCTTTTGGTAAACCCCGGCGTTACTTTAGCCGATATTAAAGAAGTACATTCTCACCCAATGGCCATTCAGCAATGTTTTGGTTTTTTAGATAAATACAATTGGAAATTGGTGGAAACAGAAGATACCGCCTTAAGTGCAAAACATATTCATCAGCATAAAAATAAACATGTAGCTGCGATTGCCAGTAAACTGGCAGCGGAATTATATAATTTGGATATGATTGCACCAAACATTCATACGTTAAAAAATAATTACACCCGCTTTTTAGTATTGCAAAGAACTGATGTGGTAGCTGAAATAATTGATGCAGATAAAGCTTCTATTAATTTTTATACCGACCATTCAAAAGGAAGTTTGGCAAGGGTACTAGGTAAAATTGCTGATGAAGGAATTAATCTTTCCAAATTACAAAGCATGCCCATACCCGGCAGCGATTTTAAATATTCTTTTCATGCCGATATGGAATTTGAAAACGTTGGGCAATTTAAAAATGTAATAAAAAAGATAGAAGGATTAACTGAAGAGTTAAGTGTGTTAGGAGTATATAAAAACGGAAATAAAAAAAATTGATAACACTAGTTAAAATAATTCATAAAAATTAGTGCAATAAAAAAATATAAATGGACACAGCAAAAAGACTAGAAGGCATTGGAGAATATTATTTTTCTCAAAAATTGAGAGAGATTGATGCAATGAATAAAGAAGGTAAGAATGTAATCAGCCTGGGTATTGGCAGCCCCGATTTGCCGCCACATCCTGATGTGATAAAGACATTGCAGGAAGAAAGCGCAAAGCCTAACACCCATGCTTACCAGAGTTATAAAGGTAGCCCTGTATTAAGAAATGGCATTGCTGCATGGTATAAAAAATGGTACGATGTACAATTGAATCCTGATACAGAAATATTGCCATTGATTGGAAGCAAAGAAGGCATCATGCATATTTGCATGACTTATTTAAATGAAGGTGATTTTGTTTTGATACCTAATCCCGGTTATCCTACTTACAAAAGTGCAGCAACCATTGCCGGCGGAAAGTGTATGGAGTATAATCTCACCAAAGAAAATAATTGGTTCCCCGATTTTAAGGAGATAGAAAATAATTTATACGTCAATAGGGTAAAACTGATGTTCGTTAATTATCCGCACATGCCAACCGGACAGTTGGCAACAACAGAAATGTTTATGCAATTGATTGCATTTGCAAAAAAATATAACATTCTTATTGTGCATGATAATCCATACAGTTTTATTTTGAATGATACTCCAATGAGCATGTTGAATGTGCCGGGTGCAAAAGATTGTGTAATGGAATTGAATTCATTAAGCAAATCGCATAACATGGCAGGCTGGAGAATTGGTGTGTTGTGTGGTAGCGAAGATAAAATAAACGATGTGCTGCGTTTTAAAAGCAATATGGATAGCGGCATGTTTTTGCCTTTGCAATTGGCAGCAGCAAAAGCATTAACCTTAGAGAAAGATTGGCACGATAGCATCAATACAATCTATAAAGCAAGAAGGGGAAAAGTATTTGAATTGCTTGATTTATTAGAATGTACTTATGCAAAAGATCAGGCAGGTATGTTTGTTTGGGCTGCAATTCCATCAAAATATAAAGATGGTTATGAATTAAGCGATAAAGTTTTATACGACTCAAATGTTTTTATTACACCCGGTGGAATTTTTGGCAATGCCGGTGATAAATATGTAAGAGTGAGTTTATGTTGTAAAGAAGAAAATATTGATGCAGCAATAAAAAGAATAAAAAATTAATAATACAGTTTTATGACAGTAACAGTTGTAGGTGTGGGTTTGATTGGCGGTTCAATGGCGTTGGCATTGAAAGAGAAGGGTATTGCAAAAAAAATAATTGGTGTAGGCAGATCAGCAACAAGCATTGCAAAAGCAATTGAGCTGGGTATTATTGACGAAGCATTGCCATTGGAAGAAGCGGTAAAACAAAGCGACCTTATTTATATTTCCATTCCTGTTGATGCAACTATTTCAGTTACTTTACAGATAATGGATTTGATAACTGATAAACAAATTGTTGTTGATGCAGGCTCTACAAAAAATGCTTTGTGCGATGCATTGAAAGATCATCCCGTGCGGAAACAATTTGTAGCAACCCATCCAATGTGGGGTACAGAATATAGCGGCCCCGAAGCTGCAGTTAGAGGCGCATTTGCGGGAAGAGCTTGTGTAATTTGTGAAAAGGAAAAAAGCAATGCAGCAGCTGTTGAAACTATTGAAACAATTTACAAAACATTGGGCATGCATATCATTTACATGGATGCCGTTAACCATGATATTCATGCGGCCTATGTAAGCCATATTTCTCACATCACTTCTTTTGCTTTAGCTAATACGGTTTTGGAAAAGGAAAAAGAAGAAGATGCGATTTTTGAAATGGCGGGTGGTGGTTTTGAAAGCACCGTGCGTTTGGCAAAAAGTAATTCAGCCATGTGGGCACCCATCTTTATGCAGAATAGAGAAAACGTATTGGATGTTTTGAATGAACATATTTCTCAATTGAGAAAATTTAAATCAAGTTTGGAAAAAGAGAATATGGAATACTTGATTGAGTTGATGGAGAATGCGAATAAGATAAAGCGGATATTAAAATAGAAAATTATGCTGTCAGTAATTGTAAGTGTGATTTTTTTAGGGTCGATGATATTACAATTGAGGTTGGGGATGAGAATGTTTAATTTATTGAGTAAATTATCTGATAAAGGTATTAAGATAAGCAGGTGGAGTGGATATGCAGCAAAAAGAGATTTAAAGCGTACATTAAATAGTACAAATGATAAAGATATAAAGGAGATAATAATTAAAATATTGAACGGGATAAAAGAAAGGAATCGGCTTTTTTGGGGCACATTCGGAACATTTATCTTGATAGTTATTTTAAATATAATTTTTAAATGGAAAGTATGATTTTTAGAGAAGCCGAAACAAACGACATTAAACAAATACAGGTGGTAAGAAACGCTGTAAAAGAAAATGTATTAAGCAATCCTGGATTAGTTACTGATAAAGATTGTGTAGAATATTTAACGCTTAGAGGAAAGGGATGGGTTTGTGAAAAAGGAAATACAGTTGTAGGTTTTGCCATTGCAGATTTGATTGACAATAATATTTGGGCATTATTTGTGCATCCTGATTTTGAAGCACTGGGTATTGGGAAAAAATTGCATAATACAATGTTAGATTGGTATTTCGATCAGCAAAAGGAAATGGTGTGGTTAAGCACTTCACCCAAAACAAGAGCAGAAAAATTTTATCGCTTGCAGGGATGGAAAGAAGTGGGCTTGTATGGTAAAGGAGAAATAAAATTTGAAATGACCGGTAGCGAATGGAAACAAAATGTAAAAAAAGAAATAACGAACAATATTTAATAATTAAAAACAAAATCCTCCAATTTCAATTAGAAAGAAAGGTTCATCAGTATGCAAACAGAAACTCAATCAATGAAAGAATTGATGCAGACAAAATGGAACAAACGTCCATTAATCATTAGCGGCCCATGCAGTGCCGAAACAGAAGAACAGGTAATAGAAACCGCTACACGCCTTGCTGCTACCGGCAAGATAGATGTGTTGCGTGCAGGCATCTGGAAGCCTCGTACCAAACCCGGTTTGTTTGAAGGTATTGGCACCAAAGGTTTACCATGGATGGCGCAGGCTAAAAAAATTACCGGCCTACCCATTACCGTTGAAGTGGCAACAGCAAAACACGTGCAGGATGCCTTACAATTTGATGTGGATATGCTTTGGATTGGTGCAAGAACAACCGTAAATCCTTTTAGTGTACAGGAAGTTGCTGATGCATTGCGTGGCGTTGATATCCCGGTGCTGATAAAAAATCCAATCAATCCAGATTTGGAATTGTGGACTGGTGGTATTGAGCGTTTACAAAAAGTGGGCATCAAACAAGTAGGGATGATCCATCGTGGTTTTTCTTCTTATGGCAATACAGAATTCAGGAATGCACCAATGTGGCATTTACCCATCGAAATGAAACGCAGGTTTCCTGGTATGCCATTGATTTGCGACCCTTCACATATTTGCGGTAACAGAACTTTATTGCAATCTGTAGCACAAAAAAGTATTGATCTGGATTTTGATGGTGTTATGATTGAAAGCCATATCGATCCTGATAATGCCTGGAGCGATGCCAAACAACAGATAACGCCGGAACGCTTAGCCGAAATGCTGAATGCATTGATTTGGCGTAATGAAAATACAGACGAAAAAGAATTTGTAACTGCATTGGCAACTTTGCGTGAACAAATCAACCAGTTAGATGATGAATTGATGCAGATATTGGGACAACGTATGAAAATTGCAGATAAGATTGGCCAATACAAAAAAGCCAATAACATCACCATCTTGCAAACTAATCGCTGGAACGAGATTTTGGAAAAAGCTTATACCAAAGGCGATAAATTAGGATTGAGCAAAGAGTTCATCACCAAATATTTTGATGCGATACATTTGGAAAGTATCAATCATCAGAATAATATCATGAACAGTTAAGTTTACCACTGATTAACACCAATTTTATGACGAAAACTGAATATCAATTTTCTGAAAAGAAAGTGAGTTATTATTTTGACGCCGATTTTTCTTACTTGGAAGAATTGGTTTCAAAAGAAAATACAATACTGATAACTGATGAAAATGTTTTTCAGTTACAAACCGAAAAGTTTGAAGGCTGGAAAACCATTGTGATAAAAGCAGGAGAGGAGCATAAACAACAATCAACAGTTGATTATATCATCACTCAATTGATTGCTTTAGAAGCAGACCGTAAAACTTTTATTGTAGGAGTAGGCGGTGGCGTAGTTACAGACATTACAGGCTACGCTGCAAGTATATACATGCGTGGGTTGAAGTTTGCTTTTGCGCCTACTACAATTTTAGCAATGGTGGATGCTTCCATTGGTGGAAAGAATGGTGTAGATGTTGGTGTGTATAAAAATTTGGCTGGGCTCATAAAACAACCAGAGTTTTTATTGTTCGATTATTCTTTATTGCAAACATTGCCCAATGAGCAATGGGTAAATGGTTTTGCGGAAATAATAAAACATGCTTGTATTAAAGATGAAGTGATGTTTGCCAAACTGGAAAAATATTCGTTCCATGATTTTACAACCGACCAAAGTTTGATAGCAGATCTGATTGAACAAAATGTATCTATAAAAACTGCTGTTGTTGTTAGTGATGAATTTGAGCAAGGCGATAGAAAGCTATTGAATTTTGGACATACTATTGGCCACGCTATTGAAAACCTGCATCATTTATTACACGGCCATGCCATTAGTATTGGTATGGTTGCAGCTTGTAATTTATCCGAAAAAATAAATGGTTTTCATTTTGAAGAAGCAATACGTATTGTAAAGCTGCTGGCTAAATATCATTTGCCTGTTGATGTGGAAACCGAACATGAAAAAATATTTGAAGTGTTGAAGATGGATAAAAAGAGGAGCAACAATCAAATGAATTTTATCTTACTAAACAAAATTGGCGAAGCGGTTATTAAACCAATAGAATTGGAAAAACTGCATCAATATTTAAAAGAAATATTATAGTGAAAGTTTTAATAAAGCCATCTGTTATTAGTGGCACATTGATTGCACCAACCAGCAAGAGTTCTATGCAAAGGGCATGTGCTGCAGCATTGCTACATCAAGGGCAAACAACCATTTTAAATCCTGGCAAAAGTAATGATGATCTTGCTGCAATGGACATTATACAAAAGTTAGGAGCGAAAATATCTTTTGAGGAGAACGGTACGTTACTTGTCAGTAGTAACAATATTTTCACCCCTTTAGGGGATGGGGGTATCAATTGTGGCGAAAGCGGATTATCAATTCGAATGTTTACACCAATTGCGGCATTAAGCAAAGAAGCCATCACCATCAATGGTACAGGAAGTTTATTAAAGCGTCCGATGGATTTTTTTGATGAAATATTTCCGCAGTTGGATATTGAAGTAGCATCAAACAAAGGAATGTTGCCATTGAAAATAAAAGGGCCATTGCAACCCAAAGATATTACGATCGATGGTTCTCTCAGTTCCCAGTTTTTAACAGGGCTGTTATTTGCTTTTGCAAAAGCGGCGACACAACCTGTTACCATCACAGTAAACAATTTAAAAAGCAAACCTTATATCGATCTTACTTTAAACGTAATGAAAGATTTTGGTTATGAAGTAATAAACAACAATTACGAATCATTTACTATCAAACCAATTAGCCAATTAACTAGTAAACCAATTAGCTATACTGTAGAAGGTGATTGGAGCGGCGCTGCATTTTTATTGGTAGCTGGTGCCATCTCAGGAAAAATTATTGTAAAGGGATTGGATGTTTTTTCTACCCAGGCAGATAAAGCGATTTTAAAAGCGTTGATGGATTGTGGTGCAAATATTTCAATTGAAGAAAAGCAGATAGAAATTGCACCAGCTCTGGAATTAAAACCTTTTCATTTTAATGCAACTGATTGCCCGGATTTGTTTCCGCCTTTAGTAGCATTAGCTTCTTACAGCAATGGAACAACAGTTATTGAAGGCGTTAGCCGCTTGGCACATAAAGAAAGCAACAGGGGATTGACTTTGCAAGAAGAATTTGCAAAGATGGGAGTGGAGATAATTTTACAAGATGATTTGATGATGGTGAAAGGTGGCCAGGGTATTAAAGGAGCAACGGTTCATTCTCGCCACGATCACCGTATTGCGATGGCTTGTGCTGTTGCTGCATTAAAGGCAGGGGGTGAAACGATTATTGAAGAAGCGGAAGCCATCAATAAATCGTACCCTAATTTTTACGAGCATTTGCAATTGCTTAATGCTGATGTATCTTTAAACAATTAAAATTTTTGCAATGAATTCTTTCGGAAGATTATTTAGGGTACATATTTTTGGTGAATCTCACGGCGAATGTGCTGGTGTAACCATTGACGGTTGTCCTGCAGGGTTATCATTATCAGTAGAAGATTTTTATACCGATATTGAAAGAAGAAAGGGCGGTACCAAAGGTACCACGCCAAGAAAAGAAGATGATATTCCTAAAATAATTACGGGTTGGTTCAATGGAAAAACAACAGGTGCACCACTCACTATTTTATTTGAAAATAAAAATACAAGAAGCGGTGATTACGAAAAGCAAAGGGCTTTTCCTCGCCCTGGCCATGCAGATTTTGTAGCACATAAAAAATATGGGGGTTACGAAGATTTTAGAGGTAGCGGGCATTTTAGCGGCAGGCTTACTGTATCGTTGGTTGCAGCGGGAGTTATTGCTAAAAAATTATTGAGCCAAATTACAGTTGAGTCTACCATTTTAGAAATTGGTGGCGAAACTGATTTAGATAAAGGCCTGCAGAAAGCTATTGATGAAAAAGATAGCATTGGTGGTATCATCCAATGTCGTGTAAATAATTTACCTGTTGGCTTGGGCGAACCATTTTTTGATTCTGTAGAATCTGTAATCAGCCATGCCATGTTTGCCATACCTGCCGTACGTGGTGTAGAATTTGGAACTGGTTTTGCCGCTGCAAAAATGTTTGGCAGCAAGCATAATGATGCGATTGCGGATGAAACAGGAAAAACCGTTACCAATCATGCTGGCGGTGTTGTAGGAGGCATTACCAATGGCAACGAATTTGTTTTTCGTATTGCCATAAAACCAACTTCATCTACTCCTAAAGAACAGGAATCTTTAAACTGGGAAAATAATACGGTTGAACATTTCTCTATAAAGGGCCGCCACGACCTTTGTATTGCATTGCGTGTACCCGTAATAGTGGAAGCTGTTACTGCTTTTGTATTGGCCGATTTGATGATGCTGGAAAACCATATCAAAAGAATAGTCGATTAAACGACCAACCTTCTGTGATAATTGATCTGCCCCAAATGATAAGAGAGGTGCGTAGCAAGGTGAATCAGCATAAAACCTGTTGTCATTGATTTGTTAAAAACTTCTATTGCATAGGTTTTATCAAAATCTGCAGCAGTTAAATTGGATAAAGTATTTTCTACAACCAATTTGGTGCTTTCAATATTCTTTATAAGTGTACTACGGGGAATATTCTTTAAACTGAATTCCAATTCCCTCGATCTTTCATAGCCTGTTTTACCTAAAACAGCACCAATAAAATGATTAAGATTTCCCATCAGGTGCAGGCAAAGGTTACCGGCACTATTTTTAATGCCATCTTTAACTGCCCATAATTTTTTTTCATCTTCGTACGACTCAATTTCAACCAATAATTTATTGAGGTCTCTTTCAAAAATTTCTATTAATGCTTCTCGTGTCATGATTATTTATTTTTTCTTTTCTAAATCTTTAAAATCAATATTTAATAATTCAAAATATTTTGCATTGGGCAAGCTATAATGCCACCATTCGGTATCCAATGCTTTAAAACCATATTGCTCCATCAGTTTTTTTAGCAGCAAACGGTTTTGTAAAACATCTTGTGGCAAATTGGCAAATGCATGATGTGCCGTATCACTAAAGTTATCAAAACCTGTGCCCATTGGTAATTCCCTGCCGGTTTTTAAATTGATAATGGTAAGGTCAACTGCTGCGCCACGATTGTGGCCGCTGCCAGTTTTAGGATCGGCAGCATAACGATCGTCCTTTACCGGTTCCCACATTTTTTCTGTTGCAGCATATGGGCGGTAAGCATCAAATATTTTTAAGCCCATGTCCATTAATTTTAATTGTGCCTGCACTTTTGCTAAAGAATCTGCCGCAGGTTTTCGCAGCCAGGTAGTAGTAATAGGCGGGTATAATTTTTGATGCATGAAATTATTGGTACCGGCGTAGCGTAAATCAAGTCCAATAGAAGGAATCTTTTTTTTAAGGTCTACCATTTGTTTTGCAGCGTCTTTTGCAACTGTTTTTTGTAATACCGCAACGGAGTTTATTACCCAAAGCCCGTATTTATTTAGCACGGTATCTTGTTGTGCAACAGCTCCGATGGATGTTAATAAAAAAACAATGCAGAAAATTATGCTAAATTCAAACCTATGTATTATCTTGTTCATATATTACTGCTTCATCCTTCCGGAAAACTATAATTGAAGTTACAAAATTATTTACCCGATTATATGTATTACTCTAGGAACTCTTATTTGCAAATTACCATTCTTATTTTATGCCTGTTCATTATTGCATGCAATAATGCAGATTCAGTAAAAGATAAACAGATTGTTGCTGATCCGGAAAAAATGGATAAAACTACAAGTGTTAATATTAAGGAAGCCATTGAGGCTGCAATAAAAAATAATGGTAAAATTGACGATACCATTCGCCTTAACCTTACAGCAGCGGTAAATAGTTTTTACAGCGATAGAGAGTTTCAACCAATATGGAGCAGCAAAGAAGCATGGGAACCATTAACAGATACTTTGTTTGAATTTATTAACCATGCCGAATTGAGCGGCCTGTTTCCCAAAGATTATCATTTTAAAAACCTTAATGCATTAAAAAATAAATTAGATACCGATTCTTTAAAAAGAATGGACGCCGTGCTTTGGACAAAGGCCGACCTGATGTTTACCGACGCCTTCATGCACATTATTAAAGACCTTAAGCACGGCCGCCTTCAGCCAGATAGCATTACTATTAATAAAGATTCTGTGCCAAACGATTTTGTAACAAAAAGCCTAAGCAGCCTTTTAGATAAAAAACAATTTACCAGCTTATTAAATTCGGTACAGCCTGCAAATAAAAATTACTGGGCTTTAAAAAATGGCATCAAATCTTTTTTAGATAGTATGGACAGGCGTACGTACACTTATGTAACCTATCCATATAAAAAAGGCGATGCCAAAGATTCAGTTTTCTTTATTAAAATGTTGCAAAAAAGATTGAATGAAAGCGGTGCTATTAGTTTTACCAATAAGCTGCCCGACACTACAGAATTAAAAACTGCCATATTAAAATATCAAAAGCAAAAAGGGATAAAGGCAGATGGAAAAGTATCATCTGCAATGATTAAGCTGATGAACACCAGCGATGCAGAACGATTCAAACGAATAGCAATTACACTTGACCGTTATAAACAGCTGCCTGCAAAAATGCCGGAAAAATATATTTGGGTAAACTTGCCGGCATATTATTTATGGGTGGTGGACCATGACACCATTGCACTGGAATCCAAAGTAATTTGCGGCAAACCAGATACAAGGACGCCGTTGCTCAATAGTGAGATAACTGATATGGTCACTTATCCTACCTGGACGGTACCAACCAGCATTATAGCCAAACAGTATTTACCCAAATTAAAAAGCAATTCTAATTACCTATCGCGGCTTGGCTTAAAATTAGTAAATGGGAAAGGCGAAACTGTGGACGGTGGCAGCGTTAACTGGAGCAAGTATAACAAAGGCATACCCTTTAAAGTAATGCAAAACAGTGGCGATAATAATGCGCTGGGCATTTTTAAATTTAATTTTAATAACCCTTATGCAGTTTATTTGCATGACACCAACCAGCGTTATCTTTTTAACAATAGTGTAAGAGACCTTAGCCATGGTTGTGTAAGGGTAAAAGAGTGGGATAAACTGGCCTATTATATTGCCCGAAACGACAGTATGAACATAAAGCCCACTGAGACAATAAAATATACTGCTGATTCTATAAAAAACTGGATAGCACAAAAATCGCATCGTAGCATTATTGTAAAAAACAGGGTGCCTATTTTTATCCGCTATTTCAGTTGCGAAGGCAAAGACGGGAAAATTAAATTTTACGACGATATGTATGGTGAAGATAAAGCGATGAGAGAAAAATATTTTGCTGATAAATAAGAGTCATACCTGATCCTCTTTTAACGGTTGCCCATGCAATTATTTTTAAATACACTGCCGAGTAAATTGGTATTGTTGTGCATAACAACTTTATTGTTTTATGCTTCTTCATTTGCCCAGCAAAATGATACTGCAGTAAAAGTATGTCAGCCATCCATTGTTTTACGAACCTTTTACGGCACAGCCAGTTTTTATTCCAATAAATTTAGTGGACGAAAAACTGCTTTTGGAGAAATATTCAAACAAAATAAACTTACCTGCGCCTGCAATTTTTTGCCCCTGGGCACGTGGATAAGGGTAACCAATATGGTGAATGGCCGAACAGTGATAGTAAAAACCAACGACCGGTTACATCCCAAAATGAAGCGTATAATCGATCTTGCCAAAACTGCAGCAGTGCAATTAAATTACGTTTCGGCGGGGTTAACCCGCGTAAAAGTGGAAGTTTTGGATAAAAACCCTGCAAATAGTGAATAATGCAACTTTTTTTGCTTTCTATCTGTCTGTAGGAGTAACAATTTCATTTTAAACTATGTGCGTAAATAATTTTACGTTTTGAGTGTAAGAAGGTATTTTTGCCACCAATTAAGTAAACAAAACAATATGAAGAAGATTTTATTATCGTTTTTAACCATAGGACTGCTTATAAATAGCTATGGACAAAATGATTACACAAAGCCGGCATCAATTGCTGTGCATTTTATTTTTGATGATTTTAAGACTGCCTCTGACCTGCGTACAAAGGGCATTTCGAAAGTTTTACAGGCAAAAGATTGGAAGAAAACAAACTTTATGTCTCCAGGTTTGGCTGTAAGCTATATACAGGGCCTTAGTAACCGTGTCGATTTTGCTGGTACTTTGTCGGGATCATTTGTAGATTATCCTGTTCCTGGTAAAGCGTTAAGGGGAACTTCCGATTTATTGTTGGAAGCGGTAGCAACAGGTAACTTAAAGCTACTTTCTGATAAATACTGGGTAAGCCCATTCATTACTGGTGGCTTGGGAGCTTCTAAATATAAAGGCTATTATGCTGCTATTGCACCGGTAGGCTTAGGTTTACAGGTAAACCTTTTTGACGAAGCTTATTTATTGATCAATTCTCAATACCGCATTCCTATTACTGAAAATGCAGCATATCACCTTTATCATAGTTTTGGTATTGCCGGTACTATTGGTAAAAAGAAAGAAGTAGTGTTGCCTCCACCGCCTCCACCACCTGTAGCTGTTGTGGAAGTGCCAAAAGATAGGGATGGTGATGGTGTTATTGATGCACAAGATAAATGTCCTGATGTACCTGGTTTGGCCAGCTTGCAAGGCTGCCCAGACAGGGATGGTGATGGCATTGCTGATGCACAAGATAAATGCCCTGATGTAGCTGGATTGGTAAAATACCAGGGTTGCCCAATACCTGATACAGATGGCGATGGCATTAACGACGAACAGGATAAATGCCCGGCTGTAAAAGGTGTGGCTCGTTACCAGGGTTGCCCTGTACCTGACACTGATAAAGACGGTGTAAATGATGAAGAAGATAAATGCCCTAACGAAGCTGGCCCTGCAAGTAATTTTGGTTGCCCAGTGATTGCTCAGGCAGTTATCGACAAAATCAATTATGCTGCTAAAAATATTTTCTTTGCTACAGGTAGCGCTAAATTGTTGCCTAAATCATACGCTTCATTAAATGGTGTAGTTAAAGTAATGAACGATGATAAAACATTGAAACTGGATATTGATGGACATACAGATAACACAGGCAAGGCAGATAAAAACCAAACCTTAAGCGAAAACAGGGCTAATGCTGTAAAAGCATACCTGGTTAGCAAAGGTGTTGATGCCAGCAAATTAATAGCTGCAGGCCACGGACAAGATATACCGGTTGCTGATAATAAAACAGCTGCAGGCCGTGCCAAAAACAGAAGAGTGGAAATGAAAGCAACGAACTATTAATAGTTTAAATTTTTAAATAGATAAGGCCCTTTGATTTTTTCAAAGGGCTTTTGTTTTGCCGCAATACCCCATCCAGTCACCGGGAAACCGTTTTGGTAGGGTGAGAATTTGTAATATTACTTTATATAGAATGCGATCTTTTTTGATAAATATAAATGGCGACTTTAATTACATGAAAGCACTATTAATAGTAATGCCAATAACGCTTTTTTCCTGCATTCACACTTCGCAGGATAAAAAAAGGTTAGTTGATAAACAGGAAAAAACTAAAAAAGTAAAATCAATTTTGCAAACAGTGGGAGAAAAAATTCAAGGCGACTTTAACGGTGACGGACAAACTGGCTCTGCGGTTGCTATTAAATTTAAAGAAGGAAAAGGAAATCCTGTTGAAGATGGAACAGCAGATGAATACAAGGTAAATTTCTCTGCAAGCAACCTTAAACCAATCAATGCAGGCTGCTGCAATATCCGGTTAATAAACGAGGGTGATTTAAATAATGATGGAACTGATGAAATATCAATATTTCAAGCACCAATAAATGGTTGTACCTATTCTTTCACAACATATTCTTTTGCCGGTGGGGCCTGGAAGCAAATTATTAAAACTTTCTTAATTCCTACAGGTTGCGATAATATAAGTGACGATGAATTACAAAAGAGAGTTTTTAAAGAAAATAATTTTATTTACTGCCTTAACGAGGATCCAAATGATGTGAATGGAAAACTGGTGAAGAAAAAAGCAACAATGAATAAATAGCATTATACGAAGTTTGTAAGGATACAAGACGGCGGCTTAAGATTCTTACAAAAAAATGCATAAAAACAAAATGCCCCACTTTTACAGCAGGGCATTTCAAAGTATTTCACAATATCTTCTAATAATCATTCCCCGTCTTCCCCTTTTCCTTCTGCTGCAATTTTTTATCCTTATCATCCAAAGGTTTTATGGTAGCTGGCATCAGTGCTTTTACATCTTTCTTTTCTTCTTCTTTCTTTTTGGGTTTAGATGTATCAGCTGCGGGTTTTACTTCAGGTGTTTTTTCGGGATTACCTGTTTGGTCAATCATAGGGTCAGTGATAAAATCACCAGCATCGCCATTGCCGTTGTCGGCATTGGTGCTGTCACCTTGTTTTGATAAGTTATCTATTGCATCAGCAGATAATTCATCGGTACCCATATTGGCAGGCTTATCAAAAACTTTTATCTTTCCATACCCCAACTTTTTATCCGCATAAACTTTAGTCATAAAAATGCCCCACTTGGGCCCCGACATTTCACTACCACCGGATGTATTGGTGTAAATTCTTATAAAAGGATCTTCGCAACCTACCCAGGTACCTGCCAATAACTCTGGCGTGTACCCGATAAACCATCCATCGGTATTACCATTTGTGGTGCCGGTTTTACCCGCTTTCTCTACAGGTATATTATAGCTGTTCAGCCTTCGAGCAGTACCAATTCTTATTACGCCTTGCATTAGCTGTACCATGGTAAAGGCAGATGCTTCACTCATTACCTGTTTAGATTCGGGTGTAAACTCCTGCAATATATTACCACTTTTATCCTCTATACGGGTATATAAAATAGGCTCGGTATTAAAACTCTTATTGGGAAACATGGTATATGCCTGCAGCATTTCAAGCATAGGTATTTCGGCAGCACCCAACGCCAATGAAATATAAGGCGGCAGTTCGGCTTTTACGCCACAGTTTTTTGCAAAGTCAATAATGCGTTTTACACCAATCATATTGGCAATTCTAACAGAAGCGGTATTTTTAGAAAATGCCAGACAGTTGGCTAATGTACCGCCGCCACCACTAAAAGTTCTCATTGTTGGGCCATATTGTACGGGGCCACCTGGTATAATAGTGGCTGCATTATAACCAGCATCCTGTACACCTAAAGAATAAATCAATGGCTTAATGGTAGAACCCACTTGTCTTTTAGTAGTAATATGGTCAAACTTAAACCACTTGTAATCGATACCGCCAACCCAGCATTTTACTTCGCCGGTTCGGGGGTCCATGCAGGCAAAAGAAGTTTGTAATAATTGTTTATGGTATTTAATGGAATCATAAGGCGTCATTACAGTATCCATTTCATGCTTGGCATTCCATGCAAAAACTTTCATTTTTACAGGTATGTAAAAAGTTTTTTTAATCTCTTCCTCCGTCATCTTATTTTCATCAGTCGACAAATTCTTCCAACGTTCGGTAAATTTCATAGCCGATTCAATAGTAGCTTCATGTCCCTTCCACATTTTATCACTATTATATTTTAAACTGGCATCTAATTTTTTCTGGATTACAGGCATATGTTCTTCCACTGCTTCTTCTGCATACTGCTGCATTTTACTGTTGATGGTGGTGTAAATTTTTAACCCATCTCTAAACAAATCATAAGGCTCACCAGTTTTTGGGTTTTTATGGGTAGCACACCATGCTTTCAATTTATCTTTTACTGCATCACGGAAATAAGGGGCAACACCCATATTCTCGTCTATCTTTTTATAATTGGTAATAAGTGGTTTTGCTTTTAATGCAATGGCTTGAGCATCGGTTAAATAATGTTGCTTACAATCAACCATGCGTTCTATAACGGTATTTCTTCTGTCTAGAGAAGCTTTCGGGTGCCCGATAGGGTTATAAATGAATCCTTTTAACATACCCACCAAAACGGCGGCTTCTTCAATCTTTAAATCTTTAGGTTCTTTTTGAAAATAAACCTTGGAAGCATTGCGGATACCATACAAATTACCCCAGGCCGCTCTGTTCAAATAAAGCGTAATGATCTCTTCTTTGGTAAAATTGCGTTCCAGCTTTACGGCAATGATCCATTCTTTAATTTTATCAAATCCTCTTTTTATAAAATTACCTTTACCCTGGCCCAGCATCATTTTAGCCAATTGCTGGGTGATGGGGCTGCCACCACCATCAGTGCCTAACTTTATTACGGCTCTTGCTACGGCTTTGGCATCAATGCCGGAGTGGTCATAGAAATTCTGATCTTCGGTAGCTACAAGGGCCTGGATAACATTGGGAGAAATTTCATTGTATTTAACTTCACTACGATTCTCTGCATAATACTTACCCATCAGCACGCCATCACTGCTGTAAACTTCACTGGCAAGGTCAGCTTCTGGATTTTCCAGATCCTCTAAAGAAGGCATTTTTCCAAATACGCCAAAGTTGGCGCAAAGAAATATTAAGATGACTAAAAGGAAGCCGCCAAAGAATATGCGCCAAAAAAATTTTACAGACCGTTTCATTATAAGTAATAAGAGTTATGAGTTACGATACCAAAAATACAAATATACTTTTGGGCTTGATTTATTATTTATCCTTGTTGTTAAAACTTACCGGGATATTGTTTATTTAACAGTGTTTTGTAACCTGTAATGTCTTTATTGGTTTTTAGCACCTGAAGATTTCCTGTGGTGATGATAATAAAAGAATATTTATTAGCAGGCAACCACGATACTTCACGGGAAGCATCCCTTTTTATCTTATCGTAATATTGCAGGGCAGTGGCGCCATCGGCAAAAGAAGAGATTACCAGGAGGCTGTGTTCACCATCCAATACATCTTTGGTAATATCAATTGTTTGTCCGTAATAATTTTCTTTATTGTAGCGGTTAAAGGCGTTTCTTGCTTCGGTAACATACACACCATCTACTTTCTCCAGTATCATTACAACTGAATGTACAGAATCTGGATGCATTACAAAACCAGCGCTGGCCAAAGGTGGTGGTGCTTTTACCACTGTATCTTTTATTACTGGTGCTGCAATAGTGGGTTTTTGTATTACAGCAACTGGTGCTTTTGTTACAGGTGCCGCAGCTTGTTTTACAGCAGGCTTATCATTTGGTATAAATACTTTATCATCTTCGGCACGGGTAACTTGTAGGTTGGTAAGATAAGTTTCAATTTCTTTTCTTCTTTTCAACACATCTATCATTGTTGCTGCTTTGGTGCTTAAAGGAGAAGAAGGATTTTTCTGAATAATGTTATTCAATCCAATGATAGCAAGGCTGTCGTTGTGTTGCCTAACGTTGTATAATGCTTCTATATAAGATAATTGAGGTGTCCAGTAATTGATGCCGTAGGTAGAATCGGCAATTTTCTTTTGAGCAATTGCTTTATCAAAATTACCCTCTAAGAAATCATTGTAAATACTTTCGTAGGTTTTGGTGGCTTCAGGATTTTTTGTTTTAGGATCTAATGCTGCAGGTGTATTTACCATTTGCCATGATTTGGTATTGGCAAACTGAGTGTTCAGCAAATTCTTGTAATAAGCTGCCCTTTCTGCATTGCCGGTTTTAGTGTAGCAATAATACAAACCCAGGTAAACTTTACCATCTTGTAATTTACTAGGGAAGCGGCGTAGGTATTCTTCGTATGTTTTTATAGCTTCATCATAATCTTCCAATTCATCCTGGTACAATTTGGCAAGGCCTAAAAGATTATCTGCAATAAGGGCATTGCTGCTGTCAACCTTTTCGGCAGTAAGTGGCAATTTTTCCATCAATGCATCATAGCTAATAGCCGATGCTTGTGTGCCGGCTGCATTTAAGTCATTAGCATTCATCTGCGATTTTACTACAATGCCATTGGTTTTCAAAGTTTGATCAACTACAGCTTTCCTGCGCCAGTTGTCTACATTGGCACGGTCGCCCCAGGCACTTTTAAAATCAGAATTGCCTTTCGCCCTTAAAGAAGTATTATAAAAATACCACTCACCCTTACTGTTAGCTTCAAAAAGATCGGCAGGCGCTTTGTTCTTATCAACAAATGTAGATTGATTGCCTGCATTGCCAGTGCCATCATCTTTTAAACCACTTTCTTTACGTAATTTCTTTACCATTCTTTTTACAAAAGACTCTCTGTCGGCAGGTGAAAGTGCAGCTATGCGTTGCAGGCTGTCTTCTCTTTCTATGGTAGTAATAAACCCAACAATCTTTTTAAGGGCATCTTTTCTTTTTTGTACCAGGTCCAAATGATCAGTAAAAGTGGAGTCACTCATTTTCAGGCTATCGTACATATTGGCCGCAACTTTATACATGTGGCGCTTGTAGGCAATATCACCTAACTGCAAAAAAGCTTTGTTCTTATAAGTGATATTGTTTTGATTGTACTTAACACTTTTGTCAAAATAAACAATAGCGGTATTTGTATCAGGCTTTTGTAAAATAAGTTGTGCAGCAGAAAAGTAAACAATATCCCGATAGTTTTCAAACTTATCTTTTTTGCCCATTTTTAAAAGGCTGGCAATACTGCGGTCTAATTGTTTGGCATTATCACCGGCACGGTACATTTTGGCGTCATTCAATTGAGCATAAATATCCATTAATGGATCAACAGTATGTTTGGATGCTTTGTTATAATATTCAGAGGCCTTATCGGTATTGCCCCCTATTTCGTACAATTGCGCCAGTAAAAATTCTCGCCTCGATTTATCTTGTTTATCATCTGCATTGCTGATAGCTTTTTCCAAATGTACTGCAGCGCTGTCGTAACCGGCTTGTTGATAATACCAGTATGCATGTACTTCATCGAGGTCGTTTTGTAATCGTTTGGGAAGGTTGGGGTCGTTTTGCAAAGTGTTGATGAGCCCAGCGCTTTCTCCAAAATCTTTTTGTTCAATAAAAGAACGAATCAGCCATATTAAAGCATCATTGCGGCTAGGCGGCAACGTCATTACCTTTTGAATAAAATTTCTTTTCTCTTTATTGGCAATAGAGATATAGCTACCACTTGCAGCATCATTAGTGCCCACCACACGGTCATCATCTTCTTTTTTCTTTCTTGGGAAAAGATTGTAATTGATGAACTGGAAGGTCATGGCAGCAGAGTCAAAATCTTTACGGTAATAGTAAGCTTTGCCAATAAGCAGGTACATATTGTCTATCCAGTCGTTACGCAAATCATGCAGTAAAATACCAGCAGTAGCTTTGTATATTACTGAGTCCAGTTCGGTTTTTTGTGTAGCAGTATTTTCTAAAGCGTAAGGATAAAAAGAAAGCAGTTTGCTAAAATCATCTTTGTTACTCAACCTGGCTCTTTCAATTACAGCATTGATTTTATTATTGGCATTAAAGTAATAATTGTAATGTGTTACCGTATTTTGAATCAGGTGTCTTGAACTGGTAAATTTTTTATCGGCAGTCTTTTCTGAACCCAATTTGCGGTCCTCATATTTTTCTGGCTTTTTTTCTTTACCAAATGGATCAATGGTCCATGTAGGTTGTGCAAAAGCCTTATTAAAAAGGGTAGCAAAAGCAAAAAATAAAAGTATAAATGCAAGAGATCTTTTCAGCATGAATCAAAAGGTTAGATATCAGGCATAAATATCGGTTATTTTTATTAAATGCCTGTAGAAAAAGCTGTTGTTAAAAAGATAAGTTTGCCGCTTTTTCAATGGTATAAAATGCCCGGCCGTAATTATTTTTAGGCCTTTAAGTATAAATACGCTTTTTTTGCCCTGATTATTGCTTTTCTAAGTTGCTTTGCTTAATTTTAACACCCCTGCAAAATATATATATGGCAAAATTTGACGCCAACAGCACATTAAAACGCTTGCGGAACCGTTATAGGTTGGTTGTGATGAATGAAGACACTTATGAAGAAGTGGTAAAGTTCAAGTTAAACAGGCTGAGTGTGTATATTGCCCTAAGTACCCTTTTTGTTTTATTGGTAGGATTAACCGTGGCGCTAATTGTTTTTACGCCTCTTAAATACTATTTGCCAGGCGTGGGCTATGGCAATGCAAAACAGATAAAGGAATACAGGGTGTTAAAAATGCGGACCGATTCGATTGAACAGGCGTTGGAATACAAGCAAAAGTATTTTAACGACCTGCAAAAAGTTTTGCAAGGGAATGTTTCAAAGCTGGATACCAATAAGTTGGACATACCCAAAGTAGAAAATAGCGATGAGTAATGAAAAATTTCAACCTCAAAAACTAAGAATATGTTCAAGCAAAAATCTAAATCATCTTTTGATGAATCAACCGCCAGTGCAACAAGCATCATTGGCGCAGGCACAACTATTGTTGGAAATGTGCAAAGCAACGGCGATATCAGGATAGATGGTATAATAAAAGGGAACCTGGTAGCAAAAGCTAAAATACTAATTGGCGCCGAAGGTGTTATTGAAGGCAATATTGACGGTAAACAGGCTGATATTTTAGGTAAAGTAATAGGTAATATCAAAGTGGCAGACTTGTTATACTTACATGGGACAGGAATAGTTGATGGCGACATTTATGCTGGTAAACTGCAAATTGAACCAACTGCTTCATTTAACGGACAATGCCACATGGGCGCCAATGTGGTGGAATTGATTACCGAAAGGGCAACTGTTGTTAATGAATAAGCTTCAATAACAGCATTGATTAAATCTGAACAAACCTTAAACTTATTGACAAAGTTCCCGTATACAACAGGAACTTTTTATTTTAAGCAACAATCGGTTTTGCTTATATAAAATGTTCAATATTCAACGTCCAGTTTCCAATGGAAAATGCAGGTGTATTTTAATGAACACTGAGTGTTGAACATTTTTTAAGGATCCTTGATTAAATGGCACCGATTTACAGGTTATCTTTGCAGCACCATAATTATTAAAACCAGCATAATGCAAAGCAGAGGCAGGCAATTTTTTCCGTTGATTATTTTATTTATAATTCTGAACGCTTTTTTTTTAACACAGCGTTCCTTTTTGGCAATGCATGGCATTGATGCCGATGTGTTGATTGTTGCCAACACCTTGCTTTTCTTAGCCAATTTTATAGCACTGTTAATTCAACGTAAAGCGTTAAAAAACACCAATCCCAATGTATTTGTACGTGGTATGATGGGCAGCATGATGATAAAAATGTTTGTATTGCTGGGCGCATTTATTGCTTATGTAATTTTTATGGGCAAAGCTGTAAATAAACCAGCCGTTTATATTTCTGTATTTCTGTATTTTCTTTATCTGGGCATTGAAGTTGCCATAGTGATGAAGCTGAACAAACAAAAAAATGCCTAAACAGGAAGCGCCACTTTTACAATTACAATCGTATTTACCACCCGGCAGTTTTGAAGAAGTGCTGTATTATTTGCAGCATTATAAAGTGCACCTTACTATTACCAGGCAACGACAAAGTATTTTAGGCGATTACCGCCATGCCCATGCCGATAAAACGCACCGCATCAGTGTGAATGGCAATTTAAATACCTATTCTTTTTTAATTACACTATTACACGAGTTGGCACACTTGTTTACCTATGAACAATTTGGCCACAGGGTAATGGCACATGGCAAAGAATGGAAAAATGAATTCAGCAAAATATTGGCGAAGTTTTTATTGAAGAAAGTCTTTCCAACAGATATTGAAAAAGCTTTGCTGCAAACTTTGCAAAGCCCTGCAGCCAGCAGTTGCGGCGATGAAAAATTATTACGTGTGTTGAACAGGTATGATGCAAAGAAGCCTGGTGTAAAACTGGTTGAAGATATTGCGCAAGGCAGCCTGTTTAAAATTAAAGGCGGCAGAATTTTTAAAAGAGGAGAGAAGATACGCAAGCGCTATAAATGCATAGAAGTGAAAACGAACAGAGTGTATTTGTTTAGTGCGGTGTATGAAGTGGAGGAGGTGACCACGGACAACTGACAACAGACCACAGACAAGGAGCCTCACCATTCACGTTTCACCATTCACCACTCACATCTCACGAATTAATCCATCTTGTTAAAACATTTTCGTCGGCGCTTAATTTGCCCAGCACTTTATATTTACTTTGGCTCAGTACCCAGCTTGCGGAAGCTTTTTCTTTTTGTACATCTCTTGTACCTACAGCAGAAGAATGAATAAAATAAATTTCATTGCCATCATTGTAAATAAAACCAACATGATTATCCAAGCCAACAATATATAATCCATAGCCTTGCTGTTGTATAGATTGAATAAAGTTTGCCATAGCAATATTGCTAAAGCGCTGCACATATTTGGGTTGAATCAATTCTAATATCATTGGCTCGGCAGCGCATTGTGCCAGTTTTATTCTTGCAAGGTTTAGGCCACCATCTCTTAATACAGTTGTTACAAAATAGCCGCAGGCAATTTTTCCCTGTTGAGGTTTTTCGGTGATGCCATTAAAATCCCATGGCGTGCCAACCCATGATGGAGCGATGGTTTCAGTAATGGCAGTGGTGAATATTTTTTCTTTTTCTTGTTTAGATAATTTGCTCCAATGTGCTTTATTATTTTGTTTGATTAATGCAATTGCTTTTTTACAGGAATCGTAATTTAATAGAGTTGCTTTTTCGGCAAACCTTCCAGGTTCATTTGCATAAACTGGATATTTCCTGCTGTTGCAGGAAGCGCATGCAATAAAAAGAAATAGTGTGGTAATGATTTTCATCTTTGTAAGAATGAGTTGTTAGATTCATACTAATCTAAATTCCATAAAATTTAATCCGATAAATCTTTTATCATCCATATATGGCACCCATCATGACCGCTGTTGCCCAATGGCTCAGGTAAATAGGTAAAACCTGTTTTTTCGTATAATGGTACAGCAATAACCAATTGGGGCATCGTTTCTAAATACATTTTTTTATAGCCCAATTCTTTTGCGGCAGCAAAGCATTTCTCCATTAATAATTTGCCCAGGCCTTTGCCTCTTGCAGCAGCGCTTAAATATAATTTTACCAGTTCGCAGGTGTCGGCTGGTAAATTTTTTGTAGGGTAAATGCCGCTGCCACCTGTCAGTTCGCCATCTTCTTCCACAACAAAATACCTACTACCTGCGGCAGTAAATACATCCGATAAATGATCTGTAGTTGGATCGAAATAAACGGTGCCGGGTTTATTGGCATCAAAATCTTCTAATGCCTTGCGAATAACTTTTGCTAAGGGAATATTATCTTTTGGCTCGATGGTTCTTATAGTGATGGTGTTCATTTTTATTGATTGGCTGATGCTGTAAAACGTAATAAATTTCCATTATTATCTCTTACACTAAATTCTTTTATTCCACGTGGCTTATCTTTTAATTGATCTTTTACAGCCACAATTTCCAAACCGGAAAGATCGGTGTAAAGACATTCAATATCGGTTACTTCTATCTGGCAGGTTGATTGTTTGCATAATTCTTTATCATCAGTAGTAAAAAAATGAAGTTCAATCCCATCTTTTTTTAAAATTGCGGTATTGCCATAATCAACACCTGTAAAACCAAGTTTGCTTTGGTAGAACATTATAGTGTCATTTATGTTAATGGCTGGTAATGCCGCAATTATTTTAAGTATCATGTTGCCTTATTGTAAGTTAAGATAGGGGATTTTGAAAAAATAATCTATTTTCGATTTTAAATCAATCATTAAATTAAACGCTTGTCCATAATTACAAAATATAGTGAAGAAGAATTGGTGGTGCAATTGCAGGCAAGAAACCAGCAGGCGTTTTCTTATTTATACGATAATTATGCGGCAGCACTCAATGGCATTATCTACCGCCTGG